>Ga0075367_10000966_pt1 | contig 11735 bp, 11 predicted proteins | sample EndMethybrTD3032_FD_71399 | JGI IMG/M metagenome (GOLD analysis project Ga0075367, IMG submission 71399) | Populus endosphere microbial communities from Tennessee, USA - Endosphere MetaG P. TD hybrid TD303-2 | ecosystem: Host-associated > Plants > Roots > Endosphere | place: USA: Tennessee... | reverse complement strand
CATACGCGAAGACCCCGTCCTCAGCGAACGCGCTGGTGGCGGGGTCTTTGGGCACCTCGTTCAAGGTGCCCCCGGCAGGATTCGAACCTGCGCACACGGCTCCGGAGGCCAGCAGAGACCGTTGCGCTCTTGGGGTGCTGACCTGCAGGGGAGGGGAGGTCGTGACCTTCGGCTATCAAGATCATTACGCCCCTATTACGTGGGCAGCCTGTCGGGCGGTTGGTCCGGCCCGTATGGTCGAAGCATGATCTCGGGCAGCAGCGGGGAACCGGACGGCGGCGCGGAGTTCACGGCGGAGGGCCTGGAGCCGCTCCTTCGACAGGCGTGCGAGACGGCCGAACTCGACGCCCACGGAGCCGAGTTGCTGCGCCTCGGCTCGAACGCGGTCTACCGCCTGGCGTCGGCACCGGTGATCGTCCGCATCGCGCGCGATCGGTCGGTGCTGGCGGAGATGGAACGGGCCGTCAACGTGACCCGGTGGCTTGAGACGCGGGACTTCCCGGCCATGCGTGTGCCGGCGGAGGTCGCCCAACCGCTCGTCGTCGGCGGCCGGGTGGTCACCTTCTGGGAGAGCGTTCAGGAGCACGAGGAGTATGGGACCGTCGGCGAACTCGCCGACCTTCTGCGCCGCTTGCACTGGCTCGAAGAGCCGGAATCTCTGCGTCTGCCGTATTTCGACCCACTGGCCAAGGTGGCGGCGTCCTTGGAGGGGCTGGAGGGCATCTCAGGGGAGGACCAGACGTTCCTGGAGGAGCGAGCGGCGAGCCTCGGCAAGGACTACGACCGGCTTGACTTCGTCCTCCCCTTCGGCATGATCCACGGGGATGCCAGCATCGGGAACATCCTCCGCCACCGGGACGGGCACGCGGTGCTCATTGACTTGGACGGTTTCGCTCTCGCGCCACGTGAGTGGGACCTGGTCCAGACGTCGATGTTCTACGAACGGTACGGCTGGCACACGCAGGCCGAGTACGCGGAGTTCGTGCACCGGTACGGCTTCGACCTGATGAACTGGCCCGGGTACGAGACCCTTGCAGACCTGCGTGAGCTGATGATGGTCGCCTGGCTCGGTCACCAGGTCACGAGGAACGACCGGGCTGCCGCCGAGTTTGCCCGGCGGGTCCGGTCACTTCGCACGGGGGAGGGCCGAGGCGAATGGGGTCCGTTCTGAGCACTCGCTGAGGAGAGTTCTCTCAAGCGCCAACACGGTCATCCGACGCGATCCACAGCCTGTGCTCTCGGACCTGATCTGTGAAGAGCTGTACGTCCTTGCTGGTGCCGACCCCCGCAAGGTTCTGCCGGAACTCGGCCAGGTAGCTGACACAGCGGGCCGATTTGAGCTGCTCGCCCAAGTCGAGGGCATCGAGCGCCACGCGGCAGGCTTCCTCGACGTCTCCGGCACGAAGGTGGGCGTCGGCCAGAACCATGGTTGCGAAGAAGTCGCTCCGCACGTGGCTGCCGCTCATGGCGTTCTCGGCGTGGAGTACGGCCTTCCGGGCACTGTTGACGTCTCGGAAGCAGTGAGCGGCCTCAGCCGCAAGCTCTGCTTCGTCGAAGTAACTGATCCACTCGGGCTCGTCGTCGTTGTTCCTGCTCGCCAGTGCATTCGTTGCTGAGCCCAAGGCGGCTTCACAGGCCCGTACATCCCCTGTCCGGGCAAGCGCGCGGGCCTCCATGGCATGAAACTGGGCGCGAAGCGTCGGAGTCGCTACGGGGGAGATGCCCATGAGCGCCGCGCGGGCGAGCGTGGCGGCCTGGGTGTAGCGACCGAGGAACGTCGCCTGATGACTCATCGCGGACAGGATGCTTCCCGCGAGCCGACGATCGTTCGCGTCCTGGGCCAATCGGAGAGCCTGTAGGAAGTACCGCTGTGCCAGGCCGTGACGGCAGGCGTCGTACGACATCCAACCGGCCAGGAGGGTTGCCTCCGCCACGGTGGAGAAGAGGGCCCGTCCGACCGGCTCCGTGTATTGCCCTCGCAGGAGCGGCGTCACTTCGGTACTGAGGTACTGGACTGCTGCGTGCCGGGCATGGTCCCCACCGAAACGGTCGTCCAGTTCGGCGAACATGTCCGCGGTAGTCTTGACTGCTGCCACGTCTCCAAAGCCGACGCGCATTCCCTCCCGACGTTGCGGAGGAACGGCCGGTTCAGGCGCGACCAGCCACCGGAGCGAGGCTTCGTTCCACGCCGGTTCGGACGGCTCGGTCTGCAACAAGGGCTCGTACCTGTTGAGATCCGCGCGCCACAGTTGGCCGACGGTATCGATCGCTCCTTCGGGACTCGCCGGATAGCTGGCGTCCAGAAGGCCGGTGTCCCGCTCGCCCTCGTGGTTCAGCCCCAACTCGCCGGCACTGAGGTCGTACGCCTCACACAGCATCGGACCGTAAAAGTCGTCCGGCGTGCTGTGCCCGTTCTCCCAGCTGGCGATGCGCCGCTTCACACTGGCGTCAGAGGGAAGCTGGTGGCCTCGGCGGAGCGCAACATGACGCAGCTCGCGCACCAACCGCGGCTGACTCCAGCCCCGGCCCACACGAGCTTGCCGTAAGCGAACGCTGATCGGCTCCAGCGAAGGCGTGACCATTCCCTCCCCGCCTGTCCGTAGATGCGACTTCTGCGGCGCACGACTCTTCGGCCTCTCGACCGAATGTACGCGCTGTTCCTCACCGCGCGCTGCAAGTAACCGAAGATCCATGGTCGTTGACTCGTGACGGGGGATGACGCGTCCACGCGCGACGCGTCATCCCCCGTCATCCCTCGTCATCTGCCCCGACCAGGGCATGGCCCCTGAGTCTGGACGCAGGGCGGCAATGCGGCCGCAACTGAACCCGACCGAGGTGAGATGAAGTGCAGAGGATGACCAGAAGGGGCATGGAGTGGCTCTCCGCAGCGGCGGACAACCCTGCGGAGTGCCGGCAAGTCTGGGCGGACGACCCTCGGATGCCGTGCCTGCTGTCGACCGGCCGCCTCTTCGACGTGCTGAGCGTCGAACAGCGCCTCGGGACGGAGATGTTCGACCGCCTCCTACGAAGCGGGATGCCGTTCGGACCGACAGTTGTCGACCGCAAGGCGCAGCGCGTCGGGTTCTTCCTCGGCTCGGAGAGCCGCGAGACCTTCACGCACTACCTGGAACGCGAAACGTCATCGACACCGCCGTATCGGTACCTCGGCCGCGGCTGCGCCGTTGTCGTCCCCGGCCCCATCCCGCTGTCCGATGACCGCTATCAGTGGCTCCGCGCCCCCACACGTCGGCCGGAGGCCAATCCGCTGCGCCCCGTCGCCCTCGCAACCGCGCTCGTCGCCTCTGTGGAACTCCTGGCGCGTATCGACCGCTTCGACGAGCAGTACCCGACGCCCTACGCGGCGGTCGCTGCCCTGCCCGAGGAGACGAACACGGATGCCGGATGAGCCGACCGGCGATCGAGACGCTGCCGCGTGGTCGCCTCTCGACAGCGAAGGCTGGTACGCGGCCCGAAACGCGACTACCGCACTGCGGGATGTCCTCGTGCGCGCTGGCCTGGAGAAGGACTTCCCCTACCTGCGCGCGGACTTGAACGCCTTCGGGCACGGCCTCGTCGAACTGGGCCGAGTGTCCACTGACACGGCTGAGCGTCTCGCAGAGCTCCTGTGCCTGGCCCTTGCAAGCGGCTTCGGCCCGAAACCGTAACGATGACGATCACGAGCCAACCATCACCGAAGAAGACAAGGGAAGGGCCTGACGCCATGACCGACCGACGCGGAGTGGTAGCCAAGCGAGCGGAGAACCTGTCGCCCGGCGTGCCCTACGTACGCGGCTGGAACCGCGCACGACGAAGCGCCGGCGCTCTGGCTGATCAGCTCGTGTTACTCGGGCTGGACTCCGACTTTCCTGGCCTGGTGGCCGACGTGAACGTCTTCGGTGACGGGTTGGTGCAGCTCGGGACCGTTCGCCCTGAAGCGGCTGAGCTGCTGGCGAGGCTGATCGCGGCCGGACTGGCCGCGGAATCGCGTGACGCGCCGCTGCTCCCTCCCTGGGAAACGTCTGCGGCTTGACCTGCTTCTCGGCGGTCAGTTGCCCTGCCGCTCGGCCGGGACCGGCGCCCCAGCGCCGCAGCCCGGACGAACGGCAGGGCAACAGGCGATATCAGCTTGGGAAGCTTGGGTGCTCCAGGGCCACTTGATCTTTTGACCTCGGGCGGAGCGGCCTCGGACAGCGGTCGGCAGCTGGCCTGTTTCCCGGTATTCCCCTTGGAGGGGGATCATTCACACGTGGATGATCCCCCAGACGGCGTTATGGGTGTGTGGCGGGTCGGCGGGTCCGGCCGGCTCATGGGCTATGTGCTGGCTGTCGGCCCAGCGTGCGGGGCGTTGTCCGTCTGGCTGGGCGTGCTCTCCCGCCCGGACGCGCATTCCGCGGGCTCCGCGGGCATCGCCACTGCCGTCGCGTTGGGGTTCGCCCTCCTCGCCTGGTGGGGGCTCCTTCGCGTTCGCCTGGAACTCAAGGCGGACGCGATCGTCATGGTGAATCCTTGGGGCACTCAACGACTGCCGTGGGCGCGGGTCAGTGCGGTGAGTCTCGGCAGTTGGGGTGCGCAGTTCCACACCACGGACGGGTTCACGTACACGGCGTACGCCCTGAGTGATCTGGCAGGTGGGACTCGTCAGGACGAGCGGTTCGCCGAGCTGCGGCAGATCGTTGATGTCCAACTCCACGGTCGACAACCGCTTTAAGAGTTCGATCCGCGCCTGATCCTGCTGGTGTCGTCGACTGGTGCGGCGGCCGGGCAGAGTCGCTGACGCGCACCCCCGTCCGCCGTCGTTGATGTCAGCCACGGATGTCAGAACCTTCTGATCCGTAGCTCTACAGAGCTCGGTCCTTGAAGGTCATGGGCGGCGTGGGGCGCCGCCGGTTGCTGGCTGGGGTTGCTGTACCTCGCTGCTGTACCTCAGCAGGGTCATTCGCTGAGGGCTTCCACGAGAGCCATGAAGATGCGCAAACCGAAGACCACGACGGCCACGAGCCCGATGACCACCAACGAGCAGCAAGAAGGGATTGCCGCCGTGGCCAACTTGAAGACGCCGGCGAGGCAGACGGCTGCGGTCTCCGGGCGCTATGAAAGCTCGCGAAACATGCCTTCGATCGCCCTACGCTCGGAAGGCGATACGGAGGTGCCTGGGAATCCGTAGCCCATCCCAGACGGGGGCCGATCGCGGGGATACTCGTCGTATGCGTAACGTTGTTCAATCGAATCTCGAGCAGATTCAATGTCTGATCTCATGTCGTCAATGACGCCGACTCTAATCGCCATTGTTTCAACGTCGTCAACCCACTGATGATCGGAATCACGATCCTGCTCATTGCCGGACAAGTTCTCCAGCTCCTGCCGCAACCCAGACCAGACGCTCTCGTAAAACTTTTCACTAGGGTCGAAGTGTTGCTTTAGAACTGAGCCGTACGACTCAAAGAAATCTTTGAATGCCGTCACGTCATCTAGCGTGTACAGCAATTCGCCCCAGCTTTCGAAGGCCCATCGCAGATCATCTCGAACAGGATCCGGATCTTCTGCGTAGCGCATCATCAAGGCCACATTGAAGGGCCTCCAATCGTCCGGCTCCATATACCCAGAGGCTGAGCCCTTAAGAAGTTCGGTTGTCACTGCAAGGAGTTCATTGAATGATTTCCCTAGCAGCCGATGTGCTGGCTGCAGAGAGTTGAGAAGGGGTTTAATCGTTCGCTGATAGATCCTAGCCAGTCCGCGTGAATCGGATTTACTGGCCTCCTTTTCTTTGGCGATGAGATCTATCATCTTCCTGAGAATGGAGCTTGTGTGGCGAGTAACTGTCTCGGCGCAGTTCGGGAAGCGGAGCTTACCGTCAAGCTCAGATACCGCGTATACCAGGAGCGTGCCCACTTGAGCCAGATGCATTGCGTCCCAGATGATGGCCATCAGGTAGTCCGGCTCTTCGTCAAGGAAAGCGAGAGTGAAGTCACGCACGCTTGGATTCGCGTAGGAGATCATCGTGTCCCCGTCACCCCGTTTTTCCAGGCTGACAAAGGTGCCTTCTAGTACTCGAAGTGCGCTCGTATACTCCGTTGGCTTCGCCTCTTTTTTAACCAAATCCTTAAGGTCCCTGGAGCTGGCGCCATGAACAGGAAATGAGGCAAGTGTAAGCGTTAGCCGTTGCGCAAGATCCGACAATCCGTTGTTGAATACAATCCTCCAAAGGTCCAGTGGATGGTCAAGCGTGTGGTTGAGAGTGCGCGCGAGTTCATCCGCCGACGCGTGAGGCCGCTTGATGACCAATTCCAGGATCCGCGGGGAGAAGTTTTCATGCCTAACGACTGTCCAGTAGGAAGAATTCTCTACGTACTCCCTGACGACTTCTCGTGACAGGGCAGAAAAGTAGAGATGATTGTACAGTATGCGGGCTCGCTGAATCGCCCCGTACTCAGCGATCTTTATTACGAACTCGACAACTCGTAAGTCTGCATGAGCGATCGGCTCGCTGATTAGTCGAGCTTGTTGAAGAATTTGCGATCTCGTAGTCATGACAAGCCGCTTGTCTGGATTCCGCGCCACGCGGTCCATTAGGCGTATTACCGAACTGTCCTTCGCGCGCCTTTCGCTGAGGTCCGTCTGTCCGAGGAAATCGTCGTACAGGAATACCTGCTTGCGCCCCGACTTGTATGCCGCCCATGCGTCGTCAACGTCGGTTCCCACCGATACGATCTGCCAGTTTTCGTGCCAGTACCTTAGAGCGAGCATTTCGGCGAGCATGCTCTTACCGACTCCCGGCGAACCCGTTAGGACGACCACATGCTTATCGTCGACTAGTTCGTATGCCGCTTTGAAGCTGCTGGTTGGAACATACAGCTTCACACGATCCCTAATGTCCTCAAGCAGCGCCTCACTGCGCTCCCAGATGCCGCTCTGGACAATGCGTTCCAAAATGGTTGTCGAGGCGAGCCAAAGCTTAAAATGTTGTTGCTCTACTATTGGATGCCGCGTGATTAGGCCATTGATATCAGCTTGGGTCAGTAGGTCAGCGGTGTCAGAAAGCCACGGCTGGAGGTCACCAGCGAGGGTGTCTTTCTGTGTCCTGTTTAGATCTTGCGACGTGACGAAGAGATAGCGGTCGGGCTTCTCTTTGTCCATCTTTGGAACTTCCCGACGTGCCGACGCGCGAAGGTCCGAGAACGACGAGCCGAGGTAGTGCTTGCACTGGACGACGACGTTCCCCGCTGCCGTGCTCGCCCGTAAGTCGATGCCTCCGTCGCGACCACGACCGAACGCCTCCAAGCGCCAGCGATACTCGGCTTCGAGAAGATCACGAATCAATAATTCGAAGTCGTTAGGCGAGAGGGTGCGGAAGTCGTAGTCGGCCAATCTGTATGCTCCAACAGAGTTAGCGATCCGTCAGCATGCGCGCCGAGGGAAGGAGCATTAACTATACCGACGCTAGCGTCCGCCGCCGATGGTTTGTCATATCACGGAGAACTGGCTTCAATGGGTGCTCAACTCGACTGGTGCTGGCTTGAGCTGGGCTGACCTGCGTTCGATGTGCGCACCACCTGTCGACGCTGGTCACTGTCGGACGGCCCAGGGACAGCGTAGCGACGGGGTGCCTGCCGACGGCGGCGAGTAATTGATCAACCCCACGCCTCCAAGGCATGGCCTGCACCGCTCCGGGTTGAGAGGCTGAGCCGGTGACCGAGGATGAGGTTGTCGAGGTGTTGAGATCCGTGGCTCGGGGCAGGACCTTGCCGCCGCCCGCGACACCGGAAGCGGTAGCCGAGACGGAACGCGCGCCCTAGCCCAGAGTTGACCGTTCAACCGGGAGTTAGTTAGAGGCGCCGGCCACGCTGAACCTCATGGCCGCGCAACCACACCAACGCCATCAGCCTGGCGAACTGCACATTGCTCAGCCCGTAGAACGGCTCGATCTGCCCGGGACCCCCGCTGAGACCAGCCACGCGTCCCGGTCAAGCGCCATCACTTCCGGGCTGCCGGGAAAACCTCAGAGCAGGTCGTATGGATACTCTTCATCCCAATACTCTTCATCCCCCTCTGACACCAGTTCATCGAATTTTCGTAGCAGCGGGAACCCCACGTCGGGCTCGACTGCGGCGATATAACATGCCCAGCCCAAGAGGCGACGCCGACGCATCCCCTCTTCCCTGCCGCCGAACTCTGCCATATATATGTCGTAACCAAATTTCGATATGATGTGCAAGACCCACCGCATTTTACGCTTGAGCTTGCGCGGAATCCGAGGCCCGTCCGATTCTCCCACGTACAGGCCGGTAACGTATTGCGGACCGCCGCGGCGCATGAAAACGGTTTTACGCGTGTTCACCGACCAGCCAGCTTCGTCGAGAATTCGAGCGATATCCGTTGAGTGGCGGTCAGTAACGTCGCCGGAAAATGTGAGATCGTCCACATAGCGCGTAAACGACAACCCCTCCGACTGCGCATACTCGGCAAGGGCGTGGTCCGTGCTCAGGAAGGCCAGATTAGACAAGAGGGGCGACGTGCTGAGTCCGATAGGTAGCTTGCCGCCGATAGTGACGAGACTGACAGCGAAGTCTGCGGCCTTCCCTTCGTAACCTTGCTCTCGCAAGAGCGCCTTTATTGTTGCGGCGCTAATCGACGGAAAGAAATCCTCTAGATCCATACGCAATACGCACTTTTTGGCCAAGTGGTGACTGGCATTCGTGATCGTAGAACGTTCGCGAACGAATCCGTGAACATGATCGGGAGCCGCATATGAGAATTGCCTTGTGAAGCTCCGATACAAATTCTTACTAACGGTATCGAATGGCTGCTTCGGCTTGAATACTTCGCGCACTCCGCCGTGCTTCTTGCGGTATATTCGCTGCTCGTAGAGTCGGCCATCACCGGCAGGGATCTCCGAACTCAGCCACTCTAGAATTTCAGCGGATACGCCAGCTTGCTGCGCCAAGTCTTCAACCGAGTATGGCACTGACCCCTCCCTGCTGGGACGTAAGAAGGTAGGGCCGCACTCCCATGCAAGAGCTATCCTGCAACGCACGCGAACTCGCGCACAAAGATGACCGCGACCCTACCTTCGCCGGGATTGTACCATACATCAGTGAAGGGGGTCCTTTCGGCTGGAGATGCGACCGTCCTCGAACGAATAGAGCATGGAGATAGACGGTTCAATGTTACTGAACGCTCTATAAAAGTAGGATTCCGCGCTCGTCGTGCGGTCCGCTTTAAGCCATCTGCTTACGGCTGCCATGACATAGTCGATGATGGCCGTAGACATGTAATCACGTTTGCCAACCATCGTAGTGTTTAGTCGTGGCAGCGAAACAGATTGTCCGGCTGTTTTGCGTGCCTGCCTGGTGACACTATCGGGAAGCCGGCTCAGGATTGACTTCATTTCTTCACTTTGCTCTATGTAGCAAAGCAATTCAGCTTCACGGCCATGCCGGATCGATAGATCACTCAGCAATTTCACGTACATGAACTCGATTAGCTTGGATTCCTCGACGTTTGGAAAACTCTTTCGATCGGTTGTAACCATATATGTCCTGAAGAAGATTTTCCGCATGAGCTCTGTGAATGGACCGGAGACCTCTAGTGGATCGGTCGAGCTGTGAAAACCGTTCTCTCGAAATTTCTCGAAGCTGGGAAGTCCGGCCAAGCTTCTCCTTGCGCATAGGTCTCTGTGCAAATCTCGAATTCTTTTTTCTATTTCGTCTGCATCTTCACCAAGCTCAACGGCGCCTACGATCAGTGGTTGAGTAGCGTTTCCGTTCCCTGACTCATCCATAAATAGCTTTAGCATAATTAGCCTTCCGTGAGGCCAGCGGAAATGCCGCCAGAACATCCACGTCGTCGCGCTAATGCAGCTGCAGTGTGACGCGTGGGCTCTGCATAGAATAGGGCAATATGCCCTGAGTCTGCTCCTGAACCGGTGAGGTGGTTGGTACTTGACTGGGATGGGTTGGGTGATTCGAAGCAGGCTGAGCCGTTCTGCGCGCCGAGCGAGGTGCAGTTCGCCAGGAAGGCGGCGTTGGTGCTGCGCCGCGGCGGTCACGATCAGCATGGTCGGCCGTAGCAAGGCGAACGTTGACTGGCCCGCCCGCGCTATGAGCGGGGCGCCATTGGCCGTAGGTCGGTGGAGCGGCTTTGGGCTGGAGCTGCTTTGGCGCGAGTGATCATGGCCCCGTAAGCTTTCGGCGCGTCGGGCAGTCTGTGGACCTGCCCGGTGAAGCACGACGTTGGGGCCATGATCTTTGAGGCTCGCGCCAAAGTGGCTGCCTAAAGCCGCGGAGTCGACCGTCCCAGCCACGATGTACCTCTTCTCTGGCATCAGGCGGCTACATGCTTTGAGCGCGGCACGGGCGCTGGCCGGGCTGGAGCGGGGCGGAGACGGGAGCGCAGGCCCGGCCGGGGGTCGGGCCGCGCGCGGTGAGCGGAGCGAGCCGCCTTGATCACGTAAAGAAAGTCTGAGCCAACTCGGGTTCGGCTACAGCCTGAACGACAGTTCCAGCTCGTCGCCCGGTAGGTGGAACTCCTCCAGGGCCAAGGGCTTGTCCGCCTCCGCCAGCGTCACGCGGATGACATGCAGGAGCGGCACCCCGTCCGCGAGTCGGAGGGCCTGGGCCTGGTCCGGGAGCGGCATCCGGGTGCGGACGTACTCCGTGAAATGGAGTTCGTGGCCCAGGTCGGCGAGTGCGCTGTAAAGCTCCGGCGCCGGCGGCGGTGCCTCCTCCTCGTGCTTGGTGTCGACCAGTACTGAGAACGGCACGTACGTCCGGTGGAGTTGGCGGAGGCGGCCACGGTCTGCAGTCTGTAGGGCGTCGTACGTGAACATCGGCTCGCCCGGCGGGATGCGGAGTAGGTCCGCCAGGGCCAACGGGGCGTCGGTGCGGGTGGCTACGGGCGGCTCGGCGTCGGTCCAGCGGATGCCGTCGGCCTCGACGTAACGGCCGTCAGGGGCCCGGCGTACGCCGCGCGGGCGCGTGTGGCTCGGGCGGCCATGGGGTGAGCGGGCGAAGGTGCCGCGGCCCATGATGGCCTCGACGAGACCAGATGCCCGCAGCTCGGAGAGGCCCTGACGGACTGTGGGGCGCGTCACGCCGAACTGCTTCGCCAACGCCTCCTCCGACGGGAGCGGTTGGCCGGCCGGGAAGGTGCCGTCCAGGATGCCATCGCGCAGGTAATCGGCGATCTGCCGATACTTCGGCTGCGTGTTCTTCGGTGGCATGAGGGCCCTCCGTGGCCGTGGTTTCTGCGGCTGCGCGTCGTCGTAGACGGCTTGTCTACGAGCGTGCACAGCTTCTCTCATCGCCAGGTCTGTTGACAACCCGTACTACGGGTTGCAACTCTTGTCTGCGTCGCCCGTAGTACGGGTGGTCTAGCAACCCGAAGGATCCGCCTTTGGGTGCCAGAGAAGAGGAGATCCGAACAGTGGCAAGCCTTCCGATCGACACCGCGAAGTACACGGGGATCATCTGTGCCGTACCCCCGGCTCCGCGGGTCGCCAACCGAGAGACCGGTCAGCTTCGCGTCGACCGCGAGACAGGCAAGACCATGTACCAAGTCGGGCTCTGCCTGATGGCCGGGTCGTCGGCGGACGTCGTGAACGTGAGTGTGGCCGGTGAACCGAGCGGCGTGCAGCTCGGCATGCCGGTGGCCGTGCGGGACCTGGTCGCTACGCCGTGGGAGAACGAGGGGCGGCACGGGATCGCGTTCCGCGCGGCGGAGATCCGGCCCCTGAACGC
>Ga0075367_10000965_pt1 | contig 11742 bp, 6 predicted proteins | sample EndMethybrTD3032_FD_71399 | JGI IMG/M metagenome (GOLD analysis project Ga0075367, IMG submission 71399) | Populus endosphere microbial communities from Tennessee, USA - Endosphere MetaG P. TD hybrid TD303-2 | ecosystem: Host-associated > Plants > Roots > Endosphere | place: USA: Tennessee... | reverse complement strand
CAGGTGGGTCTGCTGGTCGTCGAGGTACTGGATGCGGTGCTCGACGCGGCGCAGGAACTCGTAGCACTCGGCGAGCTTCGCCGCACTCTCGGCCTTCATCAGGCCGCCGGCGGCGAGCTTGGTGAGCGCCTTCAGGGTCGATCGGGTGCGGATCTCGGGGAACTGGCCGCCGCGTGCGACCAGCAGCAGCTGGACGATGAACTCGATCTCGCGGATGCCGCCGCGCGAGAGCTTCACGTCGTTCGCCCGCTCCGGGCGGCCGGCGGCGCGGCGCTGCGCTTCCTCGCGCACCTTCGCGTGCAGCTGGCGCAGCCCCTCGAACACACCGTAGTCGAGGTAGCGGCGATAGACGAATGCGGTGACCAGGCTGCGCAGCGCGATCGCGCGGCCGCTGCGCACGCTTTCGAGCGGCGCGACGACCCGGCTCTTCAGCCACGCGAAGCGTTCCCACTCGCGGCCCTGCACCTGCAGGTACTCCTCGAGCATCGCGAGGCTGACGCACGGCGGCCCGGAGTTGCCGTTCGGCCGCAGCGCAAGGTCGACGCGGAACACGAAGCCGTCTTCGGTCGTCTCGCCGATCAGCGCGTAGAGCGACTTTGCGAGCTGCGCGAAGTACTCGTGTGCGGTGATCGGGACCGGGCCATCCGTGTGCCCGTCCTCCTCGTAGACATAGACGAGGTCGATGTCGGAGGACACGTTCAGCTCGCGCGCGCCGAGCTTGCCCATGCCGACGACCCAGAAGTCGATGCGTTCACCGGCCTCGTTGCGCGGCACGCCGTGGCGCGCATCGAGTTCGCGCTGGCCCTGTTCGAGCGCGCGATCGAGCGTTGCCTCGGCAAGCTCGGTCATTGCACAGGTGACGTCGCCCATCGCGGCGCCGGCTTCGATGTCGAGCACCGCGAGGCGCTCGAGCACGAGCTGGCGCGCGACGCGCATCGCGCCGCCGAGCGAACGGCCATCGGCCTGCAGGCGGTCGATCAGCGCGGTGATGGTGGCGCGGCGCGGCAGCCCCGGTGGCAGCAGCGCGAGCTCGTCTGCATAGCGGCGCCGGATGCGCTGCACGAATCGGCTGTGATCGGCGCGCGCCAGGAAGGTCGGAGCGGGCGGCGCAGGCTCGAGGGTCTCGGCGAGTGGTGAAGAAGTGATCGAGTGGGAACCCATGGAGCGCAGCGTGGTCTGTGCTAGATTGAACCGGGGCTCAGGGCCGTCGGACCGATTGCTGCAGCGCTCGCGGCCGCACGACGCAGCGTGTACCCGCCACTGCTTGCCCTGTTCCAGGCTGGCGCACCGAAGTTTTCATGTCCTTGACCCCACCCGCCACCATTGCCTCCCGACCTGCTGCCGACCCTGCGCAGCGGACCGCGTCGGCGGTGCTGCTCAAACGGCTGCTGTGGGTAGCGCGATCGCTGCTCGGCCTGCTCGTTCTGGCCTGGAGCTTATTGCTGATCGCCTGGCTGACACTCCATTGGGGGATTCTGCCCCACATCCAGCAGTGGCGTGAACCGATCGAGGCGAGGGCGAGCAAAGCGCTCGGCCTTCCGGTGCGCATCGGCAACATCGAGGTCCGCTCGAGCGGCTGGGTGCCCTCGTTCGAGCTGCGCGAAGTCCAGCTGCTCGACGCCGAACAGCGCCCGGCTCTTCGCCTGCCGCGAGTGTTTGCGGCGGTCTCGGCGCGCTCGCTGCTGTCGTTCGAGCCGCGCTTCGAGCAACTGCTGATCGACGGTGCCGAGCTCGACATCCGGCGTGACCCCAAGGGCCGGATCTCGGTCGCGGGCCTGGACTTCAGCAGCACGAACGACAGCGGCGACGGCAGCGCGATCGCCGACTGGTTCTTCAACCAGGGCGAGTTCGTGATCCGCGGCGGCGCGCTGCGCTGGACCGACGAACAGCGCGGCGCCGCGCCCCTTGCGTTGCGCGATCTGCAGCTGGTGGTGCGCAACGGCTTGCGCACACACAGCTTCCGGCTCGACGCGACGCCGCCTCCCGAGTGGGGCGAGCGCTTCAGTGCGAGCGGGCGCTTCAGCCAGCCGCTGCTCGCCAACAGCGGCGACTGGCGCCGCTGGAGCGGCCAGGCCCACGTGAGCCTGCCGCGCGCCGACGTGCGCGAACTGCGCCAGCACGTGGCCCTGCCGTTCGAGCTCAGCGAAGGCGATGGCGCGCTGCGCGGCTGGTTCGAACTGAAGGAAGGCCGCCCGCAGGCAGTGACCGTCGACGTTGCGCTGCGTGCCGTCTCGATGCGGTTGGCGAACAACGTCGAGCCGCTGAAGGTCGAGGAAGTCGAGGGCCGGCTGGTCGCACTGCGAAGCAAGGACGGGTTTTCGGTCGAAGCGCAGCATTTCAGCTTCCTGACCGGCGACAACGTCCGCTGGCCGCGCGGCGACATGCGGCTCGTGCTGCGCCAGCGCGAAGGCGACGACGCGGTCGGCGGCGGTTCGTTCAGCGCGCAGCGCCTCGACGTCGGGCAGATGGCGCGGATCGCGGCCAGCATCCCGCTCGGCGATGCGGTACGGCACCTGCTTGCCGAGGTCAACCCGCAAGGCCTCGTCAGCAACCTCGAGACGCAATGGGACGGGCCGCTCGATGCGCCGAAACACTACGCCGCGAAGGCCCAGCTCAGCGGGGTGACGCTGGCGTCGCGCGCGTCGGACCAGCCCGGTGGCGTCGGCCGGCCCGGCCTGCGCAACGCGACGCTGCAGCTCGACGCGACCGATGCCGGCGGCGAAGCGCGCGTGGGCATCCAGTCGGGGGCGATCGAGCTGCCCGGCGTGTTCGATGACCCGGTGCTCGCGCTCGATCAACTGGCCGGCCAGGTCAGCTGGAAGATAGAGGCCGCGCCGGTTGCGACGAGCCGCGGCAGCATCGCAACCTCCGGGCCGGCCGCCCCGCCGAAGATCACGGTGCAGGTCAAGGATGTGCGCTTTGCGAATGCGGACGCGCAGGGCGAGTTCAAGGCCAGCTGGAGCACCGGCGCCGGCCCGGTGGCAACTGCTCCGGGCGTGGCGGCCTCGAGCGTGCCGGCCAAGGGGGCACGCTACCCGGGCCGGCTCGAGCTCGAAGGCAAGCTGACGACGGCCGAAGCCGCACGTACCGCGCGCTATCTGCCGCTCGGCATCCCGCACGGCACGCGCGAGTACGTCGAACACGCGGTGCGCGGCGGCAAGGTCAGCGGTGCGACGTTCAAGGTCAAGGGCGACCTCGCCGACTTCCCGTTCTACAACGCGCGCCAGGCGAGCGACGGCGAGTTCCGCATCGCCGCGAAAGCCGAGGACGTTGCCTTTGCGTTCGTTCCGAGCCTGCCCGCCAGCGGATCGCAGCCGGCCTACGTGTCGCCGTGGCCGGTGCTCGCGAAAGTCAACGGCGAGCTCGTGTTCGACCGCGCGAGCATGGAGATCCGCAACGCGCGCGCGCAGGTCGGCAACGTCGAGTGGACCAAGGTCCAGGGCGGCATCAAGAACCTCGCCGAGCGCAGTGTGCTGACGCTCGATGCCGCCGCGCGCGGGCCACTCGCCGAGATGCTGCAGGTCGTCAACGGCTCGCCGATCGGCGGCTGGATCGACAAGGCGCTCGACAAGAGCACCGGCAGCGGCAATGCCGACCTGAAGCTGAGCCTCGCGGTCCCGCTTGCGCAAGCAGCGCAGACCACCGTCAAGGGCAGCCTGCAGCTGGCCGGCAACGACGTCCGGATCAGCCCCGACAGCCCGCTGCTCCAGGGCGCCAAGGGCCGGGTCGACTTCACGCACAAGGGCTTTGCAGTGGTCGGCGCGAGCGCGCGTGTGCTCGGCGGCGACGCGACGTTCGACGGCGGCACTCAAAGCGACGGCAGCGTGCGCTTCAACGGCCAGGGCAGCCTGAGTGCCGATGGCTTGCGGCGCAGCGACCTCGGCATGCTGGCGCGCGCCGCGAGCGTGCTGCAGGGGCAGGCCGCGTATCGGATGAGCGTGGGCTTCGTGCGCGGGCACCCCGAGGTCAACGTCAGCAGCAACCTGGTCGGCCTCGCGATCAACCTGCCGCAACCGCTCGGCAAACCGGCCGACGCCGCGCTGCCGCTGCGCTACCAGTCGAGCCTCGACCCTGCATCGGCCGGCCCTGGCCAGGCGGCGCGCGACACGCTGCGCGTCGAGCTCGGCAGCGTGGTGCAGGCGCAGTTCCAGCGCGAACTCGATGGGGCCGACGGCGCGCCGCGCGTGCTGCGCGGCGGCATCGGCGTCAACGAACCGGCGGCGCTGCCGGCCAGCGGGGTCGCCGCGAACATCGCGCTGAAGAGCATAGACACTGATGAGTGGGACGCCGTGATCGACAAGCTCAGCGGCGGCGCCGATGCGCGCGACGCAAGCGCACGATCGGCCTACGCGCCCGACACGATCGCGTTGCGCGCGCAGGAGTTCGTTGCCAACCAGCGCAAGCTGACCAAGCTGGTGGCCGGCATCTCGAACGAAGGCAATCTCTGGCGCGCGAATCTCGACGCCGACCAGCTGAGCGGCTATGTCGAGTACCGCGCGCCGATGCGGCGCAGCGGCGTCGGCGCCGGGCGGGTCTATGCCCGGCTGTCGCGCCTGTCGCTGCCCAAGAGCGACGCCGAGCAGGTCGAAACCCTGCTCGACCAGCAGAGCGCGACCGTGCCGGCACTCGACGTCGTGATCGACGATTTCGAGCTGCGCGGCAAGCGCCTCGGCCGCCTCGAGATCGAAGCCGTCAATCGCGGCGGCGGGCCGAGCCGCGAAGGCCCGCGCGAGTGGCAGCTGACGAAGATGAACCTCACCGCGCCGGAAGCTCAGCTCAGCGCGACCGGCCACTGGGCTGCGGTCGGCCCGAGCGCGCGCGGTGCGAGGCGCCGCGCCGTGATGGACTTCAAGCTGCAGCTGGCCGACAGCGGCGCCTGGCTCGACCGGCTCGGCACCAGCAAGGCGATCCGCGGCGGCAAGGGCCAGCTCTCGGGGCAGGTCTCGTGGATGGGCTCGCCGTTCGCGATCGACTATGCGAGCCTGGCCGGTCAGGTCAACGTCGCGATCGACGCCGGCCAGTTCCTGAAGGCCGAGCCGGGCGCCGCGCGGCTGCTCGGTGTGCTGAGCCTGCAGTCGCTGCCGCGCCGCCTCTCGCTGGACTTCCGCGACGTGTTCCAGGAAGGCTTCGCGTTCGACAACGTGACCGGCGATGTGACGATCTCGCAAGGCGTCGCGAAGACCAACAACCTGCGCATGCGCGGCGTGCAGGCGCTGGTGCTGATGGAAGGCAGCGCCGACATCGCGCGCGAGACGCAGGACCTGCGCGTCGTCGTGGTGCCCGAGATCAATGCCGGGACGGCCGCGCTGGCGTACGCGGTGATCAACCCTGCCGTCGGGCTCGGCGCGTTCCTCGCCCAGACCCTCCTGCGCAAGCCGCTCACGCAGGCCAGCACGCGCGAATTCCACGTCAGCGGGCCGTGGGCCGATCCGAAGGTCGAGCAGGTGCAGCGCAAGTTCGGCGATGAACTGCCCGCCGCCGATGCAACGCCACCTGCCGCCGCGCCGCCGAAGAACCCGTGATGGAGCTGCCATGAAGATTGCCGCCGTTCAGATGGTCTCGACGCCGCGCATCGCCGATAACCTCGCCGCCGCCCGGTGCCTCGTCGCACAGGCGGCGAAAGAGGGCGCGCAGCTCGTCGCGCTGCCCGAATACTTCTGCGTGATGGGCCGCAGCGACCGCGACAAGCTCGAGGTCGCGGAACAACCGGGGGCCGGCCCGATCCAGCAGGCGCTCGCCGACCTGGCTCGCGAGCACGGCCTCTGGCTGATCGGCGGCACGCTGCCGCTCAAGAGCGTCGACCCCGACCGGGTGCTGAACGCGAACTGCATCTACGCACCCGACGGCACCCTGGCCGCGCGCTACGACAAGATCCATCTCTTCAAGTACGACAACGGCCGCGAGCGCTACGACGAAGGCAACGCAATCCGTGCCGGCACCGTGCCGACGACTTTCGAGGCCGGCGCGCTGAAGGTCGGTCTCAGCGTCTGCTACGACCTTCGTTTCCCGGAGCTGTACCGCGAGCTGATGCACCCGCCCTGCGATCTGATCTCGGTGCCGGCCGCGTTCACCTACACGACCGGGCTCGCCCACTGGGAGCTGCTGTTGCGTGCACGCGCGGTCGAGAACCAGTGCTACGTCATCGCGGCCGCGCAGGGCGGCACGCACGAGAACGGCCGGCGCACCTTCGGCCACAGCATGGTGATCGATCCCTGGGGCAAGGTGCTGAACGTGCTGCCGGAAGGCGAGGGTGTCGTGCTCGCCGAGCTCGACCCGGCGCGAACCGCCTCGGTACGCCTGCAGCTGCCGGCGCTCGAGCACCGGCGCGCGGTCTTCGCGCCAGCGGGCTGAGCGGTCAAGCCAGCGCCTGGGTCGCCTTGCGGCGGAACGCGCTCGGGCTGTGGTTCGCCCATTTGCGGAACGCGTGCCGGAAATTCGCCGAGTCGCTGAAGCCGAGCGCCGTGGCAATGTCTTCGGTCGTCATCCGCGTGTCCTGCAGATAGTGCTTGGCGAGGTTGCAGCGTACGTCGTCGAGGATCCTCTGGTACGACGTTCCTTCGGCACGCAGATGGCGGCGCAGCGTGCGCGGGCTGGTGTTGAGTGCGCGCGAGAGTTCGGTCATGTCGCGATAGCGACCCGGCTGGGCGGCCAGCGTCTCGTAGACGTGGCGGGCGAGTCCGCCCGACGCGGTATGCGCCTCTTCGAGCAGGCGGTCGCACATGTCGCGCACCATCGCTGCGGTCAGCGGGTGGTGAAGCGGCATCGGGGCGTCGAGCGCCGCTGCGTCGAGGCGGTACTGGTTCTCGGCCTGCCCGAACGCCACGTCGTGGCCCAGCCACTCGTTGTAGAGCTCGGCATGCGGCGGACGCCGGTAGCGGGTGTGCGACAGCGTTCGCGGTGGTGGCTCGCCCCACAAGTCCTTGGCGAGCGACTTGTGCGCAGACAACTGAAGTTCGTAGAGAAAGCGATAGAGCGCGTCGTCGACGTCGAGCCCGAGGCGATCGCGGAAGGTCCAGATCGCTTCGCCGTCGGCCTCTTGCATGCTCATGCGCCAGGTCGGCGTCGTCAGGCCGTGGTAGCGGACCGAGAAGCGGAACGCGTCGCGCACGGTTGCGCTGGTCAGCATCGCGTAGCCGTACAGCCCGTAGCTCGACAGACGAACCTGGGCGCCCATCCGGAACGGTAGTGCCGGCGAGGCGCCGAGCGCGAGCGCGTTGCGGCACGCGAGCACGAACTGGCGTGTCGAGGTTCGGGTGTCGGCGTTCTCGAGGTCGGCAGGTTCGAGCTCGGTTCCGGCGAGCAATGCGTTGGCATCGAGGCCTTCTTCGTGGCCGGTGCGAACGAGCAGCGCGATCTTGTGCGGCGCATGCACGCGCGCATCGATCGACCCATCAGTGCGGTCTGTGGTCATGACAGTCATCCGGGCCTCTGATCACGCGCGTGAGCGCGTGTCGGGCCGTCTCCCTGAAGCGGGCCGTGCAACTTGCCGGCCCTTGGTTTCAATTGGATCGGCAGTTCTCCGGCGCCGCCATCCGGTTCAACACCAATCGGTCGTCGTCGGCCGAGAGCAGCTGGAGCGCACCGAGCTGTACGCACAGCAGCATGTCGGCGATCAAGGTGCGCGCATCGCTCAACGGCAGCGCCACCCGCGCGTCCGCGTTGCCGCCGGCCAGCATCGATTCGGCGCGGCGGGTTGCATCGGCGCGTCGCTGGCACGTTGCGCTCAGCGCCGCGTGCGTCAGCGCTTCGCAATCGCTGCCAGCCCAGCGCAGCAGCGCGACCGTCTCATCGAGCCGCGCGATCGGGTGAGGGAGGCAGCGGCCGTCGTTGCGCAGCAGCTGGCCGAAGCGAACATGGCGGCCGTCGACGGGCACGTCGACGTGCTCGCCCCTGCGGCGCTGCTGCTCGATCAGCACATCGGGCTGCGCAGCAAACTGCGCCCGCGTACCGACGACCACACTCTTCAGGTGCGCCGCGTGGAGTGGTTGTCGGAGGGGCTCGTACCAGCCCGGCGCGGCGAGCGTGATCAGGACCTGGCTGCGGCTCGCGTCGAGCGCCTCGCGTAGCGCCGACCCGGCGTCGACTGTCAAGCAGTCGACGAGCGTGCCGCCGGCCTTCAGCACGGCGAAAAACGCGGTCGCAACATGCGGCGTGGCCGGCAGATGCAGAGCGACGCGAACGCCCGGCCCAACGCCGAATTGCTGCAGTCCCTTGGCCGCATGCTCGACCAGAGCGCCGAGCTCTCGGTAACTGATCACCTTGCGCATGAACTCGACCGCCGGCCGCGCCGGCCAGCGATCGACGGCTTCGTCGAGCAAATGCTGGAGCGGCCGCTGCGGCTGCTCCGGGCCGCAGGGCTCGCCGCCCACAGCGGGTTCGACCCAAGCGTGTTCGAACACGTCCTTGCCTCCTTTGATCGTCCGGTGCACCGGCTCTGGAACCGAGCCTTCGGCGCCGCCCGATTCTTCAGCCTCGTGCGCTGGCTGTGGAGGTTCGAATCGGTCTATTTCGGTGAATGGAGGCCAACACGCGTCACGCGCGGCGGCTTCGGCTCAGCTGAGCTCGGCGTTGATCGATGCGAGCGCCGCCGATCCCGGGCACAGATCGCGCGTGCCGAGCCGGTTCAACGGCACGTCGACCGTGTTCAGGTTCGCGTGCAGGTCGTCGGCATCGGGCTGCACGTAGAGCAGGCCGGTCAGGATCTCGCCGCGCGATTCGTGGCTCGCGATGTGGCTCATCGCGGCAAGCCGGTCGCCGGCGTCGTAGCCCTGCGCGAGCTTGCGCAGGCGCAGCACGCTGCCGTCGTGCTGCGTGACCTCGATCACTTCGCCGGGCTTGTACATCGTGGTGATCGCGTCGCGGTGCGGCATGAAGTCGAGCCGGTTCACCGCCTCGTTGTGGGCGCGCACATAGTCGTAGCTCTTCGTGCTGCCGGCATGGTTGTTGAACGCGACGCACGGGCTGATCACGTCGATCAGCGCCGCGCCGCGATGCCGCAGCGCGCCCTTGATCAGCGGCACCAGCTGTTCCTTGTCGCCCGAGAAGCTGCGCCCGACGTAAGTGGCGCCGAGCTGCAGCGCGAGCGACACCAGGTCGATCGCGTTGTCGGTATTCACGACGCCCTTCTTGCTCTTGCTGCCCTGGTCGGCGGTGGCCGAGAACTGGCCCTTGGTCAGTCCGTAGACGCCGTTGTTCTCGACGATGTAGGTCATGTTCACACCGCGGCGCATCGCGTGGGCGAATTGACCGAGACCGATGGATGCCGAATCGCCGTCACCGCTGACGCCGAGGTACAGCAGGTCGCGGTTTGCCAGATTCGCGCCGGTCAGCACGCTGGGCATGCGGCCGTGCACGGTGTTGAAGCCGTGCGAGTTGCCGAGAAAGTAGTCAGGCGTCTTGCTCGAGCAGCCGATGCCGGAGAGCTTGGCCACGCGGTGCGGCTCGATGTCGAGCTCCCAGCAGGCTTGCACCAGCGCGGCCGAGATCGAGTCGTGTCCGCAGCCGGCACACAGCGTCGAGACCTTGCCTTCGTAGTCGCGCCGCGTGAAGCCGAGCTTGTTGGCCGGCAGCGTCGGATGGTGCAGCTTGGGCTTTGCGAGATAGGTCATGCTGCCTGCCCCTTCTTCTGAAGCGGCTCGACGTTGTGCGCGCGAACATACTTCGCGATCGCGTCGACGATGAACCGTGCCGTGATCGGCGTGCCGTCGTAGTGCAGCACCGGCTCGAGCTTCGCTGGGTCGACCTCCTGCTCGGTGACCACCAGCGTGCGCAACTGCGCATCGCGGTTCTGCTCGACGATGAAGACCGTGTCGTGCGCCGCGATGAACGCATCGACCGCCGCGCTGAACGGGAACGCGCGCACGCGCAGCGCGTCGACGTGCACGCCCTGCGCCTGCAGCGCATCGAGCGCTTCGGCCATCGCCGGGCTCGTCGAGCCGAAGTAGATCACGCCGTAGCGGGTCGGCTTCGCCGCAGGGCGGGGGATCGGCTGGGGTACGAGCGTCTTCGCGGTCTCGAATTTCTTCAAGAGCCGCTGCACGTTGTACAGGTAGTCGGGCCCGGCCTCGGAGTAGCGTGCGTAGGCATCGCGGGTCGTGCCGCGGGTGAAGTACGCGCCCTTGTCGGGGTGGGTGCCCGGATAGGTACGGTACGGGATGCCGTCGCCGTCGACGTCGAGATAGCGGCCGAAGTCCTTGCCGGCATCCAGATCGGCCGCGCTCATCACCTTGCCGCGATCGAACTCGACCACGTCGTCCCACTCGAGCGGATCGCACAGACGGTGGTTCATGCCGATGTCGAGGTCGGTCATCAGGAACACCGGCGTCTGCAGGCGGTCGGCCAGGTCGAGGCACTTCGCGCCGAATTCGAAGCACTCCTTCGGGTCTTCGGGAAACAGCAGCACGTGCTTGGTGTCGCCGTGCGAGGCATAGGCGCAGCTCAGGATGTCGGCCTGCTGCGTGCGCGTGGGCATGCCGGTCGACGGGCCGCCGCGCTGCACGTTGATGATGGTGGCCGGAATCTCCGCGAAGTACGCCAGCCCGATGAACTCGGTCATCAGCGAGACGCCCGGCCCCGACGTGCAGGTGAACGCGCGCGCGCCGTTCCAGCCGGCCCCAGTGACGACGCCGATCGAGGCGATCTCGTCCTCGGCCTGCACGATCGCGAACTTGTTCTTGCCGCTCGCCTTGTCGACGCGCAGCTTGCTGCAGTACTTCTGGAACGCCTCGGCGACCGACGAGCTCGGCGTGATCGGGTACCAGGCGCACACCGTTGCACCGCCGTACACGCAGCCGAGCGCCGCGGCGGCGTTGCCTTCCATGAAGATGCGCTTGCCGACCGCGTCGCGACGTTCGACCTTCAACCCGAGCGCGTCGTCGTAGTACTCCTGGCCGTGGTGCAAGCCCATCATGAACGCATCGAGGTTGGGCTGGATCAGCTTCGCCTTGCCCTTGTACTGCTCGCCCAGCAGCGTGGCGATCACCTCGGGCTCGACGCCGAGCATCGCGGCGAGTACGCCGACGTAGACGATGTTCTTCAGCAGCTGGCGCTCGCGCGGATCGGTGTAGCGGGTCGCGCACAGATCGGTCAGCGGCACGCCGAGCAGGTGGATGTCGTCGCGGAACTTCGAAGGCGGCAGCGGCTTGCTGCTGTCGTACATCAGGTAGCCGCCGGGCTCGATCTCGGCGACATCCTTGTCCCAGGTCTGCGGGTTCATCGCGACCATCAGGTCGCAGCCGCCGCGCCGGCCGAGGTAGCCCTTCTCGTTGACGCGCACCTCGTACCAGGTCGGCAGGCCCTGGATATTGCTCGGGAAGATGTTGCGCGGGCTGACCGGCACGCCCATGCGCAGCAGGCTGCGCGCGAACAGTTCGTTGGCCGAGGCAGAGCCCGAGCCGTTGACGTTGGCGAACTTGACGACGAAATCGTTGACCGACTCGATGCGGGGTTTGGTATTCATAGGCTTCGACAGGCTCAACCCGAACGGGAGACGGGCGCGTGACGTTCGCGGCAACCGCGCCCGGCCTGCGTCAGGTCGATCAGGAATTTCTGCATGTCCCAGGCGCCGGTCGGGCAGCGTTCGGCGCACAGGCCGCAGTGCAGGCAGACGTCCTCGTCCTTCACCATCACGCGCCCGGTCTTCAGGTTGCTCGAGACGTACAGCGACTGGTCAGGGTGCCGGGCCGGTGCGCGCAAGCGGGTGCGCAGGTCGGCCTCGTCGCCGTTCGCGGTGAAGGTGATGCA
>Ga0075367_10000964_pt1 | contig 11746 bp, 16 predicted proteins | sample EndMethybrTD3032_FD_71399 | JGI IMG/M metagenome (GOLD analysis project Ga0075367, IMG submission 71399) | Populus endosphere microbial communities from Tennessee, USA - Endosphere MetaG P. TD hybrid TD303-2 | ecosystem: Host-associated > Plants > Roots > Endosphere | place: USA: Tennessee... | reverse complement strand
GGGCAGTTCCTCAAGTTCGCCGGCGTCCTCGACTCCGGTGGGGACGTCAAGGAAGCCATCATCGACGGCTTCGTGACCGTGAACGGAGAGGTCGATCGCCGCCGCGGGCGGCAGCTGCAGGTCGGCGACGTCGTCGGTTTCGAGGGCCGCAAGGTCCGCGTCTGCCCCTGAGTACCGGACCCCTCCGGCGGCGTGGCTACCGCAGCACGCTCAGCTCTCCGCGGGCGCGAAGCGCGGGGTAGGCCTGCAGCACCATTTCGACGAGCTGCTCGATCGGCCGGGTGAGCGGGTCGGTGGCGGGGATGCCGAACTCGAGCTCGTAGTCATCGATGGCCGCGGAGACCTGTTCGTCGGTCATGTTCTCGTGGTTGATCGTGATGCCGATCACCCGCGTGTGGGCGAACGCCTCGATCAGTGCGATCTCGCTCTTCACCGTCGGCATGGGCATGGCCGGGTAGTCGTCGAGCGTGCCGCGCCGGGGCGCGTGCTGCACGATCACGCCGTCCGGGCGGCTGCCGCGAAGGATGTAGGCCGAGGTCAGGTAGGCCGGGTGACTGAGCGCGCCCTGCCCTTCGATGACGATGATGTCGGGGTCCTCCTGATCGAACGCGGCGACGACCTGCGCTTCAACCTCACCGGAGCAGAACTGCGGCACCGTCGCGTCGAGCGCGACGGCGTACGCGGCGCCCTGGATGAGAGCGGTCTGCCCCGTGCCGACCATGACGGCACGGATGCCGCGGGCGTTGAGCGCCTGGACGAGCAGAGTCGTCGTCGTCCGCTTGCCGATCGCACCGTCGGTTCCCAGCACCGCGACTCGCGGGCAGGTCACATCGAAGATCCGGCCGGTGAACAGCCGCAGATCCTTCCTGTCCTTCGTCCGCCGGACGTCCGTGATCGTGACCCCGGCGATCAGCGCCGCAGCGGCGAACTCGGCATCATCCCGCAGGAACTCATGCAGCCCGTTGACGATGTTCATCCCGCGGGCGATTCCGTCGAGGAGGTCCGTGCGCTGAGCCGGCGTCAGCATGCCGCCCGCCGGCGCCATGCCGAAGATCAGCGTGTCCGGAACCCGGCCCGCGCGCGCGATCGCGGTCGTCAGATCGGCCAGAATGGGCACCCCGTTGGCGATTCCATCGAGCACGGTTCCGGCATCCCGACCCGCACGCGTGCTGTCGATCACGCTCAGGATCTCGTACTTCTCCGAGTGGCGGACGAGGCCGTTGGCGGTCTTGCCGTCCTGCTGGCCGAACATGCCTTCGCAGTAGACGACGGCGGTGGCTGGGGCGGACATGACACTCCTCTGAAGAGTCAGAGGAGTCGACAGAACTGAGGTTTCTTCCCTGATGCCGGCAAGATGCCGGCTTCGCACCGTACCAACAGTTCCTGAACGAATCAGACGGTCCGGCGGACGACGGTATACCGGTCGTGCTCCTCGGCGGGTTCGAAGCCGCGGGCATCGAACATCGACCGAGGTCCGCAGAACGCCGCGGAATCCGCACCGTCCACCTTCCTCGCCGGGTACCCCTCGACATATCGTGCGCCGCGTGCCTGACCGTCGGCGACGACACGCTCGAGGAGCGCCGTCGACACGCCGTGGCGACGGTACGGCGGAGCGATCGTGAAGCACGACACGCCCACGACCGTGTCGGGGCCGGGGCCGTGAGGGTCGACGTCGGCGTACTTCGCGTAGGTCGATCGGGTCGACGCGTTGACCCAGCCCGCTGGTCGGCCGTCGACGTAGGCGAGGTAGCCGATCGTCGCTCCTGACCGGAGCCGTTCGATCATGTCGTCGCGGACATCCCGCCAGGGTCGCTCCGGGATGTCGCCGGTGTGGGGATGCAGGCAGTAACACGATCCCCAGTCGGGGTTATCGGCGAAGGCATCCCGGTCGAACAGCTGCAGCCAGTCGTCGATGCGGTCCTCCGTGACGGGATGCACCTCGATCGACCCGATCGAGGGAAGTCGGTCGACCGGCCCGTCCTCGCGCACCGAGGCCTCTGCGAAGTTGCGCGCCCACAGGCGGATCTCCTCATCGGGGTAGGCCACGTCGTGAGTTGTGCGCACGTGTGCGAGGAGCTCTTCGATCAGCGGCTCGATGTCATCGCCGTCGAATCGCGCGTCCTCCTTGAAGCACTCGATCCACATGTCTGCATTCTCCCCTGGAGGTCGGACACATCGGGTCGCCTACTGGGACGTGAGGCTGTCCTGCCACCGGCGGTGCTCGCGTGCGAAGAGGGCGGCGAAGACCGCCCAGACGCCGACGTCGTCCACAAAGCCAAGAGGGCCGAGCAGGAGCTCGGGGATCAGGTCAATGGGCACGACCGTGTAGACCACGGCGGCAATGGCGGCGACGGCTGTCGTCGGTGCGATGCGATGCTCGCGATTCTTGATCGCCCTGATGAAACCCCACATGTCTCAAGTCTGCGTCACTACGGCTCAACTTTGCAGAAATGTCGGCAGTTGCCCAGCATCTGCGAAGGTCATTCGGTGGTATCCGGCCAGGACGCGATGTCCACCCCATGGTTCTCGGGCGACGCTCGTCGGGAATGCGCGCACGACCACCGCCTCCGGACGCACGTCGACGTCCCCCTCCGCCCGGTGGAACTCGCCCGCAGAGATCCCCTCGAAACCTCTCGTCGACTCGCTCATTGGAGAACTCCTTCGCATGCTGGCGGAGTCCGGCCGCTGGCGAGAGCCCCGGAGCGGACTCCCCGCTAGTCGGGGGCCGCGACCGGTCGCCAGCTACTCGTATCTGAGCGATTCGACCGGGTTCGCGCGCGCCGCGCGCGCCGCGGGCAGTGTGCCGGCGAGGAACGCGATCGCCATGACGACCAGGATGATGACGAGGATCGACAGCGGGTCGAACGCGATCAGCGTCAGTCCGGGGAGGTTCGCCAGCAGCGTCCCGGAGAGACTCGAGCTGATCGCCGTGCCGGCGAGGATCGCGACGACGACGCCGATCGCGCTCCCCAGGAGGCCGATGAAAGCCGCCTCGATGCTGAACAGACTGAACACGCGGCCGTTGCCCATGCCCATCGCCTTCATGAGCCCGATCTCGCGGGTGCGCTCCTGCACGGACATGAAGAGCGTGTTCACGATGCCGAAGCTCGCCGCCAGCAGTGCGATGATCGCGAAGGCGTTGAGGACGAGCACGATCCCGTCGATCACGGTCTTGAACATGCCGAGCTGGTCGGCGACGGTCGCGCCGGTGAAACCCTCGTCGGCGAGGCGGTCCTTCAGCGCCGAGATGTCGGCATCCGTCGCAGCGGGATCGAAGAACACGCTCGCCTGGGCGTAGCGCTCGGCCTGATCTACGGGCACGCCGATGTTCTGCGTGTCGAACAGTTCATCGCTGAGGGCGGTATTCGGCACGAGGCTGGCGCCCGCCGGCGACGCGAGGCCCTCCTCTGCAACGCCGACGACCGTCGCGTCGATCAGGTGCTGCGTGCGTTCGGCATCCGTGATCGCGATCGTCACCGTCTGCCCGATGGCGCTGTCGGCATCGCCGAGCCCCATGGGTTCCACGAACGAGACGGGCAGGACGAGCTGCAGGTCAGCGGTGCCGTCGTCGGGTTCAGCCCCGGCGTCCAGCGGGATGGTCTGCCCGGCGATGAGATTCCCCACCCCGATCACGTACTTCGTTCCCTCGCCCGCCTGGATGTAGTCCACCGAGATCGAGCGCGTGGGTTCCACGTCGAGCACTCCCTCGATCCCCGCGAGGGTCTCGAGGTCGGTCGGACTGAGGGCGACGACCGTTGACCCGGGAGGACCGGGCTGGCCGCTGGCGATGGCATCCGGGTTGTACTCGACCGGCTCATCGGCCGCGACGCCGGTCGGGCCGTCCTGGGTCTTGGTGACTGTCATCACATCAGACGCGCCGATCGAGGTGACCGTGTCATCGATGTAGGCGTTGATGCCCGTTCCGAGGCCACTCGTGAGCGTGAGGGTGAACGCGCCGACGAAGATCGCGAGGATGGTCAGGATCGTGCGGGTCTTCGAGCGGAAGGTGTTGGAGACGGCTGAACCGATGAGGTCGATGGTTCTCATGCGGACACCGCCGCGGAGTCTTCGACGAGCAGTCCGTCGCGGATGAAGAGGCGCCGGTCGCAGCGGGAGGCGAGGTCCTCGTCGTGGGTCACCACGATCAGCGTGATCCCGTTCTCGCGGTTGAGGTCGAAGAGGATGTCTTCGACGATCGCGCCCGTCGTCGTATCGAGGTTGCCGGTGGGCTCGTCGGCGAAGATGATCCGGGGGTTGTTCACCAGCGCCCGCGCGATGACCGTGCGCTGCTTCTGCCCGCCGGACAGATTCACTGCCTTGTTCTTGGCCTTGTCGTCGAGTTCGAGCTGTTCGAGGGCGGCGAGGCCCCGGCGCTTGCGCTCGGAGCGACCGATACCGGCGATCTTGAGCGGAAGGATCACGTTCTCGAGCACCGTCGCGTTGCCGGTGAGGAAGAACTGCTGGAACACGAAGCCGAACGTCTTGTTGCGCGTGCGATTGAGACGTCCGCCGCGCAGGGTCGCGGTGTCGACGCCTTCGAGCTCGACGGTGCCCGATGTGGGGGCGTCGAGCAGCGCGAGGACGTGCATGAGGGTGGACTTCCCCGACCCGCTCTTCCCGACGATCGCGATGCTCTCGCCCTCGCGGATGTCGAATGTCACGCCCTTCAGCGCGTCGAAGCGGTTCTGGCCGCGGCCATAGGACTTGTGCACGTCCCGGACCGAGATGATCGGCGTCGTCATGGGGCTCCCGATTGCGGTTCTGTGGGTGGACTATCAGCCTGGCGCACTGCGGCAGGCATGGCGTCACTCCGCGGGAGTCACTTCGACTACTGCGAGCGCAGTACGACGGATGCTGTCGCTTCGGCGCTGACCATCGACGGAGTCCCGGTCAGTCGCGTGCACTTTCGTCGTTCAAGGACCGGATCATGCTCCGCAGGGCAGTGAAGGCGACTGCCTGTTCCTCCGGAGTCATGCCGTGCAGCATCCGGATCTCGACGGACCGGACGGCGGCCGACGCCTTCTCGAGGCTGCGTCGGCCGCGCGGGGTGAGCTGCGCGGGCAGGGCCTTCCCGACCGGCGGCTCGGCCGGTCGGGTCACGTAGCCGTCCTTCTCCAACGCCTGCAGCAGCACGTTCATCGACTGCCGCGTCACGAAGGCCCCCCGCGCGAGCTCGGAGTTCGACAGGCCCGGGCGCTGCGCCAGAAGCTCTAGGCACGAGTAGTGCGTCACGGTCATGCCGAGCGGCTTCAGCACAGCCTCCATCCTGGCGCGGAGAGCGCTCGAGGCCTCTTTGAGCAGGTAGCCGAGTGACGTCTCCAGGTCGATGCCGGCGCCGAATTGACTCATGTCAGTATTCTGACATAGATTAGCGCGTGTCAGATAACTGACACATAGACAAGGAGCTTCACATGCCCGTCACCGGCCCCGACTTCATCTCCCTCCAGACGCGCGACCTCGTCGCGTCGCAAGCGTTCTACGAGCAGTACCTCGGTCTTGTCCACTCACCGGCAGGCCCCCCACATGCCGTGGTCTTCGAGACGACGCCGATCGCGTTCGCCCTGCGCGACACCGTTCCCGGCACCGATCTGTCCGCCGTGCCGCAGCCCGGCATCGGCGCCGCGATCTGGCTTCACGCCACGGATGTCCAGGCGATTCACGACGCCCTCGCCGGCGACGGCCACCCGATCGTGTCAGCGCCGATCGACGGCCCGTTCGGCCGGACGTTCACGTTCGCGGACCCCGACGGGTATCACGTCACTCTCCACGACCGCGCGTAGGCATTCCGGGCTACTCGGCCAGCGAATGATCCGGTGTGACGACGGCGGTGAACTGCCGGAAGATGTCGGTCGCCGTCGGCGCCGACTGATCCCCGCCCTTGCTCGCGGTCGTGTAGACGACCATCGTCCAGCCTTCCTCCGGGATGGTGCCGCCGGCGCCGAAATAGCCGGACAGGCCCGGGTTCAGGAACACCCAGCCGTCCAGCTCGAGGAAGCCCATCGCCCAGTACTGCTTGTCGGTCCACGGCCCGAGGCCGACGGTGGTCGGCGCGAACTGCAGGTCATGGAACTCCGGGCTCAGCAGCGATCCGTCACCCAGGGCATCCAGGAACCGGCGCACGTCCTCCTGGTTCGCGCCGACGCCGCCTGCCGTGTACGTCCAGGTCGGGCTCCAGTGGGTCACGTCCTCCCAGACTCCGCGCTCGTCGCTGTACCCGTGGAGCACGGGGGACGGCCAGTTCGCATCGAACGCCGCGGTCGAGCCGTCCATCCCGACAGCATCGAAGATGTCCTCCTGCAGCAGTTCGCCTGCGGGGCGCCCGGTCACCTTCTCGATCACCTGCTGGAGGATGAGCGTGTTGGTGTCCGAGAACAGCCAGTCAGTGCCAGGCGTGAACGCCGGTCCACCGGCGACGCCGATGTCCACGAGGTCCTGGATGTCCCAGTGCTGGAAGGGGTCCTCCCACAGCTGATCGAGGAACGACGGGATCTCGGTGTAGTGCGGATACCCGCTGGTGTGGTGCAGCAGCATGTCGATCGTGACCTGGTCGGCCGCCGGCAGCTCGGGGAACCAGGTGGAGAGCGGGTCGTCGAGCGACAGCTTTCCGGCCTCGACCTGCTGCAGGACCACGGTCGTGAACATCGGCGTCGAGAGGTTGCCGAGAAGGTGATGCATGTCGGGGGTGGCCGGCACCCCGGTCATCGACTCCCCGAGCGCACCCACGAGGACCGGCTCGCCGTCGTGCCAGACACCGGCGATGACGGCGTTGAGCTGGGCGTCGGTGAACTGCGTGTGCAGAATGCTGCTCAGCTCGTCCGCGATCGGATCGTCCGTGAGACAGAGGTCCTCGCGCAGGCTCGTTCCCGCAGGGCACACTCCCGCCGACGGAACCGGAGGAGCACTCACCGCCGGACTCGGTGCGGGATCGGCCGTGCAGCCGGTGAGCAGCAGCACGACGAGCACGACAGCCCCCAGAACTCTCATGGGGGAACTGTAGCGCTCGCGGGTTCCTGAGCTAGGACTCGAGCTCCCATAGTGCGCGGTAGTACCGAATCCGCTCCTCATCGGGCGCGATCCCGTAGGCGCGGAAGAACTCGTCCTGATGCCCTTCGCCGAAATTCCAGTCCAGGCTCATCGAGGCGATCGCCAGGTCTGCCCATCGGTCGCCCACCGCGAGGTCGCCGAAGTCCACATTGCCGGTCCACGTGCCCGCGTCGGAGATGAGCGTGTTCGGGGCACAGGCGTCTCCGTGGACGACGACCGGATCGAGGATCGGCGGACGGACACCGAGGGATGCCGGACCACGACCCACCCACACCTGCGAGGTCCATTCCGGGGGAAAGCCGTCGATCGCGATCGCATGAATCGCTCGCAGGCCGGTCGCGATCGCCTGGATGGCTTCCGCTCGCCGCGCGCGCCAGGTGTCTCCGACCGCGTGCCCTCCGGGCAGCGCTTCGGTCACCAGCCACTGGGCGTCGGCATCCTCACCCCAGCCCAGCACGCGCGGCGCCGGGTGGCGCGCCGCGATCCATTCCAGCCGGTCTCGTTCGCGCCGCAGGTCGATGCCTGTCGTTGCGGGATTCCACTTCACGTACCGGTCGTCGATGCGGAACGTGAGTCCCCCGAGCTCGTTGCGCCAGGCGAGTTCCGGGGTGCGCGGGCCGGCCAGCCTCCGGACGACGTCGGGGATCGACTGACCCCCCAGCGTATGGAACTGGGCGAGATCGGCGAATTCTGATTCCTCGGGCATCGGCAGAACTCGTCGCCTGAGGGCGGCCTGTTGTCCGAGCCGCTAGGCCCGCCGGGCCTCGTCGTGCGCGGCATCCATCGCTGTCGACTTCAGCTGCATGATCGCCACGGCCTCATGGAGGGATCCGAGCGGAGTCTCGATCTCGTCGTAATGGTGGATGAAGCCGTTCGCGTCCCGGGCCGTCACGGTGACGAAGGCATAGCCGTGGCGCGGAACGCGTACGTTGCCTGCGACCCGACGCTTCTTCTGCTCGCCCATGTGACTCCCCCTTCGTCAGTCTCGAACCTACCGGCGGGGCACGACGTCGCCGCGCGACACGACCGTGCACCCGTCAGGTCTTCTTCAGCTCCTGCGCGAACATCACGATGATGCCGCTCGGCCCGCGGACGTACGTGAGCTTGTAGACGTCCTGGTACGTGGCCACGCCGCGCAGCGGAAGACAGCCGTGCCGGGCGGCGATCTCCAGCGCTTCATCGATATCGTCGACCGAGAACGCGACGCGATGCATCCCGATCTCGTTGGGAAGAGTGGGGTCGGTCTCGATCGCGTCAGGGTGGATGTACTCGAACAGCTCGAGCTGGCCGTGGCCGTCCGGCGTCTCGAGCATCGCGATCTTCGCGTGATTGCCGTCCAGGCCGACCGCGGTGTCGGTCCACTCGCCACTGACCGTGTCGCGGCCGACGACCGTGAGGCCGAGGTCCGTGAAGAAGGCGATCGTCTCCTCCAGGTCGCGCACCGCGATGCCGACGTTCTCCAGTTTGATGGGCATGGGTTGCACGCTACCCAGCCCCACCGACGGGCTCCAGTGCCGGCATCTTGTCCGATCCATCGACAGGAGCCTGCGGGATGATGGGTCCATGCCTTCCGTTCACCGCCCCGGTCTGCGGGTCGCGGCGGGAGTGACGATCCCCGAATCCGAGCTGTCGTGGCGCTTCTCGCGGTCATCGGGTCCGGGTGGGCAGGGAGTGAATACCGCCGATTCCCGCGTGGAGCTCGTGTGGGATGCCGCGGGCTCAGCGGCACTCTCGCCGGTTCAGCGCGAGCGGCTCCTCGAGCGATTGAGCGGGCGCCTCGTCGACGGGGTGCTGACGATTGCGGCATCCGAGCACCGCGCCCAGCTGCGCAATCGGGACGCGGCTCGCGATCGCCTGGTCGCTGTCGTGTCCGACGCGCTGCGGCCGCCCTCGCCGACGCGCAGAGCGACCAAGCCGACCCGCGGCGCGAAGGAGCGCCGCCTGAAGGCGAAGCAGCACCGCACCGACGTCAAGCAGCTTCGTCGACGGCCCACCGACTGACGCGTCACGCGGGTGACGAATCGGTCCTCCGAGACCGAGCTTGGGGACCGGGTCTCGGAGGACCTGAACCCACACCACGACCCCGACCGCACGGATGCAGATCGGGCACAGCCCCTGGGGATGCAGGCACCGACGCGGCGACGGGTCTGTTCCACAGGCTATTGAGCGCGGCTGGTGCTGTCTGTCCGCTCTTCGGCGGACATGAGCCAGGCTCAGGACGACCGGCGATACCTGATGTGTGTCGCGAGCGGCGAGTGCAGGACCTCGACCGGCTCGAACCCGAACGTCTCGGTGCCCTCGAAGATCCGCTCCCCCGACCCGAGCAGGACGGGCGCGATGTCGAGCGTGAGCTCGTCGACGACCCCGGCCGCGAGTGCCTGCCGGACGGTCGAGGCGCCACCGGCGATATCGACCCCGCGGTCGCCGGCGACCTCACGGGCCTGGGCGTAGGCGGCGTCGAAGCCGTCGGTGATGAAGTGGAAGGTCGTCCCGCCCTCCATCTCGATCGGCTCGCGGGCGTGATGCGTGAGCACGAAAACCGGTGCGTGATACGGCGGTTCGGGCCCCCACCACCCACGCCAGTCCTCGTCCCACTCACCGCGGATCGGACCGAACATGTTGCGCCCCATCACGTACGCGCCGCGGGGTCGCATGAGCCAGCCGGTCGCGACCGCGTCCGCGTCGTTCGCCCGCTCGTCACCGATGTGCCAGCGGTGCACTTCGATACCGCGCTTGCCGAGCGGGTCGTCGAGGCTCTGGTCGGGCCCGGCCGCGAAGCCGTCCAGCGAGATCGACATGTGGCAGGTGGTGTCCGACATCCGCGCTCCTTGTGGGTGCCTGCGCCGCGCGAGCACCGGACCGCAATCTACCCGAAGACGATGCCTCCGCAGCCGAGCAGTTCTCGAGAAGTCAGCGCGGACGCCGGACAGTACATTGATCCCGAAGCGGAATCTCCGCGGGGAAAGAGGACAGCCGTGTCGTATGTCGTTGACTTCACCACCGTGTCGGCGATCGGCCTGGAGTCGTCGCCGGTCGCCGAGGCCCTGGCCGGGCTCCGCGCGAACGAGGCGCGCTACTTCAAGAACAAGTACGACCACGTGTTCGTCGTCGAGCCGGCGAGCGAGGCCCAGGCGACCGTCGACTGGGTGCACGGCATCCTGAAAGACGAACGCGACATCGTCATCGCCTCGCCTCCGCTGGAGGCCACCGAGTTCGAGGTCGCGGGAATCCGGATGGCGTACGTGTTCTATGAGAGCGGTCTGTCGATCAACGTGATGTACACGCTCGAGGACGCCGGCAAGCGCGCGGTCGGCTTCAAGCTGTCCGACGGCATGGAGATCCCCGAGGAACTCGCCACGAGGTTCAAGTTCGCCCGCCAGAAGTCCAAACTCGCCGGCACGATCCGCGGTTCGTACTTCACGATCAAGCACCCGCACTGACCGACCGCGCAAGACTCTGGACCTGCCAGTCGTGCACATCGCTGACCCATTCCCAGCCGGGCTGGGCGGATTCGCCGATCCGCGGGTCATCGACGTCGGCGCCGTCGCGCAGCGCGAGCACGTACGCCCGGTCCCGGTCGATGCGCGCCCGCAGCTCGTCGGCCCCACCGACCGAGCCGTGGCCCGGGATCACGACATCGACGCCTGTCGCAACGCTGTCGAAGAGATCCAGCGCGGCGAGGTAGTCCCCGATCGGGTCCGCGGCGCTCAGGTCGAGCATCGGCACCAGGACGTCCGAGAGCATGTCGCCGGCGACCAGGACCCTGGGCTCCTCGACCAGCAGCGCCGCATGCCCGGGACAATGCGCCCGGTGCTCGAGCACACGGGCGGTCGGGCCGTCCCACGGGAGCTCGGCGGTCTCGATGGGCAGCCCGGTGAGGATGCCGAGCAGATCCATCGGGACCTCATCGGCGATCTCGGGCGGCAATCCCTCGGCGACCTGCGCCCGCCAATCCGCGCTCGCCCGCAGGTCGCGCATCGCCTCGGCGCCGCTCGCGGTGCCGTATCGCGGAGCATCCCCGAGCGCAGGGAGCCAGAGCGCGTGGTCCCAGTGGGGATGTGTGGAGAAACCCGCGACGACCTGCTGCCCTGAGCGTCGGATCTCATCGGCGAGGTCGGTCAGTTCGGCGCGGGTGATGCCGGGGTCGACCACCAGGACCCCGTGTCGGCCCTGCACGACGACGGTGTTGTTCTGGAGCAGCGGGCTCTGGTGCACCTGCACGCCGTCGGCGACCTGATTCATCATGCGCGCGCCTGGATCTCGTGGAGGATGGCATATCTGTGCATCGTCACTCCCGACGCGAACGAGCGCTGCTCGAGCAGCTCGAGGTCGATCGGCAGTTCGTCATCGTCGAACAGCGGCCGACCGAACCCGAGGATCGCCGGGTGCGTGGTCAGGAGCAGCTCGTCCAGCAGCCCGGCCTGCAGCAGCTGCGTCGCGAGCATCGCACCCCCTACCCCGATGTCGCCGTCGGTCTCGGCGCGGAGCGTGGCGAGCTGTGCGATCGCGTCGTCTCCGCCGATGACGCGCGTGTTGTGGGCGGCGCTGTCACGGGTGCGGGACACCAGCACTTTGGGCATGCCCGTCCAGATCTCGCCGTACTCGTGGAGGAAGTCCGGAAGCGTCGGATCCTCGTGCGCGATCGGCCAGAAGTCCTCCATGACCTCGTAGAAGATGCGACCGTGGACGATCATCGCGACCC
>Ga0075367_10000963_pt1 | contig 11748 bp, 11 predicted proteins | sample EndMethybrTD3032_FD_71399 | JGI IMG/M metagenome (GOLD analysis project Ga0075367, IMG submission 71399) | Populus endosphere microbial communities from Tennessee, USA - Endosphere MetaG P. TD hybrid TD303-2 | ecosystem: Host-associated > Plants > Roots > Endosphere | place: USA: Tennessee... | reverse complement strand
CAGCCTCGAGCCGGGAGCATATTCACGCCTCGGTGCCGCCATCCGCCACGGCTCGACAGTCCTGGAGACACGCGGGGGGACTTCACGACGGCTGCTGGTCGTCGTTTCCGACGGGCTGGCCTACGACCACGGCTACGAACGCGCCTACGGAGCGGCCGATGCGCGACGCGCATTGACCGAGGCACGCCGCCGTGGGACGGGTTGCGTATGTCTGACCGTGGGGGCGGGTACCGACGTGGAGGTGCTGAAGAAAGTCTTCGGAAGTACGGCACACGCGACCATCGCGCGGCCCGATCAACTGGCGGGAATCATCGGGCCGCTCTTCCGATCGGCTATCAGGTCCGCAGAGGTGCGGCGCCGGGTGTCGTGACATCGGTTGTGCGCCAACACATGAGGCTCGTGCAGTCCGGCGGATGGCGCAGTTCGGCATCGCTGGCGAATCGGACCCCGGTGCTTGAAACAAACATCTGTTCCGGCTAGGCTCTGATCCACCGCAAAGACGCGGATGACGAAAGGGGCGCTATGGGCACCGAGCCCGGACTCGCGTACCAGAACGGTGCAGCGCCTCAGGAAGATGCGTCGCGCCCGTATTACCGGCCGGTGGGCAATGAAGAGGCCGTGTTCAAGGCCGCCTATCGCCAGGGATTGTCGCTGGTGTTGAAGGGGCCGACCGGCTGCGGTAAGACCCGATTCGTCGAGGCGATGGCGCATGACCTGGGTCGCCCGCTGATCACCGTGGCGTGCCACGACGACCTCACCACCGCTGACCTGGTTGGTCGGTATCTGCTGCGTGGCGACGAGACGGTCTGGGTGGACGGGCCGCTGACGCATGCGGTGCGGGAAGGGGCGATCTGCTATCTCGATGAGGTCGTCGAAGCACGTCAGGACACCACGGTGGTGCTGCATCCGCTCGCCGACTACCGACGGCAACTGCCCATCGAACGCCTCGGCATAACCCTCGACGCGGCGCCGGGATTCGGTCTTGTCGTGTCATACAACCCTGGCTATCAGAGCGTCCTGAAGGATCTCAAGGACTCGACCCGGCAACGGATGGTCGCGATCGAATTCGGGTTTCCTGAGCCCGATGTCGAAGAGGGCATCGTCGCCCATGAATCCGGTGTCGATCAGGCGACGGCCGTCGAGCTGGTGAAGTTCGGTCAGGCGATCCGGCGGCTCGAGACCGGGGGACTGCGCGAGGTCGCGTCGACGCGGGTGCTGATCGCGGCGGGCCGGCTCATCGTCGAGGGGCTGACCATGCGCGATGCGGCCAGGGCCGCGATCGCCGGACCGCTGACCGACGAGGCGTCGGTCAGCCGTGGACTCAACGAAATGATCGACGTCTACCTGGGTGTGTCCGAGGTTGATTGACCATGCCGACCGCCCCCGCTAGGGTCTGAACAAATATTAGGTCGACCCCCAGGGAGGTCAGATGTCCTACGAAAGCACTGCCGAGCCGATCAAGGTCGGCTATCTGATGGACTTCACGCTGCCGCCGGGCTTCCCGGAGGAACTGCTGGCGTCGTTCACCCAGTGCTTCGACCTGATCTTCGAAGAGGCCGTCGAGCAGGGCCTGATGGACCGTCCGGTGCAGATGATCTACCGCGAGGTCGAGGGCCTGCCGAAGGGTTCGGTCAAGGCGGTTATCGATGCCTACGCCGAGCTCGTCGACGAGGGCTGCCTCGTGGTGTTCGGTCCCAACATCACCGACAACTGCGTGCCGATGCGCGAGGCGATCGAAGAGCGCTTCAAGGTTCCGGCGATCAGCGTCACCGGAACCGACGATTGGCTGGGTGAGTGGACGTTCGCGTTCCCCCAGGGGTCGATGACCGACGAACCGATCTTCCTCGCCGACCTCGTCGCCAAACGCGGCCTCACCGAGATCGGTGTCCTCGTCGAGCAGAGCCTCATCGGAGAGAGCTATCTGAAGAACCTGCGGAGTGCATGTCGGCGCAAAGGAATTCGGATCGTCGCGGAGGCGTCGATCGCTCAGACGGCGCAGGATATCAACGAAGCCGTGCGCACCCTGCACGAGGCGAAGGCCGAGGCGATCGTGCACCTGGGTTTCGGCTTCGGCATTGTCTTCGTCAACCCGGCGCTCGAGGCTGTGGGCTGGGATCCACCGCGGTTCACCACCACCGCGTTCCAGAACGCCTGGGTGAACCCGATCATGTGGAACGCGTTCATGGGCTGGGTCGGGGTCGACCAGTACGACGAGGAAAACCCGATCGGTCAGGCCTTCCTGGACCGCTACGCCGAGAAGTACAACGGCAGCCGTCCGGAATTCTGCGTCACCGTGGTGAACCGCGATGTCGCCGCGACGCTGGTGCGCGCATTCACCGATGCGCACCCGCTGAGTCCGCGCGGCGTGAAAGAGGCGCTCGAGCGGGTGAAGATGATGCCCGCCGCCTCCGGAGCGCCGGGAACGCGTGTGTCCCTCGGCAAGTGGACACGTCGCGCATGGATGGGCTCGGGATATCTCGTCGCCCGCACACTCGACGCCGACGGCGTCAATTCGCATTTGGTGGATCGCTTCGGCGAGGAAGGCTGACCGCAGATGGCTACCAAGGAATCCGCGCCACCCGACAAACCGCTCGGCTCAGTCGATTCGCCACGCAAAGGTCCGAACTGGGGGCGGGTGATCGCACTCTTCGCCTGGTTGGGCTTCCTCGGGCTGTTCCTCGCCGTCGGACGCGTGGCAGTCGATCCCCGGGTGGCGAACCCGAACGTCGAGGGACGGCCCCGACCGGTCGAGTTCCTGACGGGATTCGATCACTGGCAGATCATCCCGCAGGTCGGTGCGCTGATCATGGTCGTGGTGCTGACCATCGTCTTCATCGTCGGCTGGCGGAGAAATCCGGGCAGCCCGGTGCTGATGATGGTCCTGGTCACGACGCTGATCGTGTGGCAGGACCCGATCATGAACTGGTCGCCGTACGCGGTGTACAACCCGGCGTTGTTGCACTGGCCGGAGAACTGGCCCTTGATCATGATGTCGCCGACCGTCGAGCCCTTCATCGTGTTCGGTTACGTGACGTTCTACTTCGGCCCGTACTTCCCAGCGATCTGGATCCTTCGCAAGTGGCAGGCAAAATACGGCCCCGAAGCGTTCGTGAGCAGGCATCCGCTGATCAGCCTGGGCGGACTGGTGCTCGTCATCGGTTTCATCTTCGACGCCATGCTGGAGATCAGCCTGGTCCGCACGGGGCTGTACATCTACTCGCAGGCGATTCCGTTCGGAACGTTGTTCCCTGGCAGCACCTTCCAGTTCCCGCTGATATGGGAGTCGCTGTCGGTGACGTTCGTGATGATCCCGGCGGCCATCCTCGTCTACCGGGACGACACGGGAAAGTCGGTGGCGGAGAAGCTCGCAGCGAAGGCGAGGCTGTTCCCGAAGAAGCCGGTACTCGGGATGTTCATCGTGATGTTCGCGATCATCAACGTGTCGTACTTCGCCTACGGCGGCTGGTTCTGGGCGATCAAGGCGAGCGGGCTGGCGACCTCGGTCGCGTGCCCGTGGCCGTATCCCGAGGCGAAGATCTATGACCCGCAAGGGTATTACCGGGCGAATGGAGCCGAAGGCCCGTACTCGGTCGGCAAGTGGGCCACCTGGCAGCAGGGGCCGTCCCGCAATACCGACGTCGAGTTGGGCAGCAAGAGCATGAGATGCGCGAGTGAAAGTGCCAATGACTGACCCTCGGAGCGTTGTCATCACCGGAGCGTCCAGGGGTCTGGGCTTCGCATCAACCGTGCGTCTCTATCGCGAGGGGTGGCGCGTGGTCGCGGCGATGCGGACCCCTGATCGCGGAATGCCGCTGCTGCGTGAGGCAACCGGCGCTGCGATTGACGACGACCGCTTGATCGGTGTGCAGCTCGATGTGACCGACAGCGCGTCGATTGCGGCGGCGGCCAAGTCGATCTTGGAAGCGGTCGGTGCGCCCTATGCGGTGGTGCACAACGCAGGCATCTCGGCCGCGGGAATGGTCGAAGAGGCTGACATGGAGCTGTGGCAGAACATGTTGTCCACGCATGTGCTGGGGCCGGTTGAGCTGACCAAGGCGCTCCTTCCTGCCATGCGCGACGCCGGCAGAGGCCGAATCGTGCTGGTGTCCAGTGCCGGAGGCGTCAGGGGTCAGCCGGGAATCGCCCCGTACTCAGCTGCCAAGGGTGCGCTCGAGCGGTGGGGTGAGTCGATGGCCGGTGAGATCGCGCCATTCGGGCTCGGTGTCACGATCCTGGTCAGCGGGACTTACGACACCGATATCATCACCGACGCCGGCACGACCGACGACCGGAACTTCGGCGGTCCGTACGCGCGCATCCACACCACCGTGAACACCCGCGGCCGGTTCGCGATGAAGTTGGCACGACCTCCTCAGAAGTTCGCCGACGGATTGCTCGAGGCTCTCGACGACAAGGCGTCGTTCAGCCGTCACGGCGTAGGTCCGGATGCCTCGATGCTGTTGATGTCCAACAGAATTCTTCCCGCGTCCGGAATGCACCACATGTCCCGCCTGGTCATGGGAATTCCGCGACAGGGTGCGATGCGTGACGGGGCCTGGCCTTTGACGGGCGCGCAGCGGGCAATGGTCCTGGCCACGAAGATCGTTCCGCAACCACTGATGCAGCGTCTGGCCGACCGCGCGGCGCGACGAGCGGCCACCATCTCCGACCAAGGGAGTAAGAGCAATGACTGAAGCCACTGCGGTGCGATTCGAATCGAGGATGTTGATCGACGGCAAGCTCGTCGACGGTGAAGCAGGCACCTTCACCAACATCAACCCGGCCAACGAAGACGTCCTCGGTGAGGTCGCCGATGCGTCGAAGGCCGACATGAACCGCGCGATCGACGCTGCCAGAAGATCTTTCGACGAGACCGACTGGTCGACAAACCGCGAGCTCCGCAAGCGTTGCCTGCTGCAGCTGCACGACGCGATCGAAAGCGAGCTCGAGGAGTTGCGCGAGGAGCTCATCCTCGAGGTCGGGGCGCCACGCGCGGTGACGCACGGTCCGCATCTCGATGCGCCACTGGAGGACGGCCTGAAGTATCCCGCCCGGCTGATCGACAGCTTCGAATGGGAAACCGACCTGGGCGACAAGGTCGTATCGGTGACGGGCGTCAACACCAGACGGAAGGTGTGGCACGAACCGGTCGGCGTGGTCGGCGCCATCGTGCCGTGGAATTTCCCGTTCGAGGTCACGATCAACAAGCTGGGGCAGGCGTTGGCGACGGGCAACACCGTCGTGCTCAAACCCGCGCCGAACACACCGTTCAACGCCACCCGGCTCGGCCGGCTCATCGCCGAGAAGACCGATATCCCAGCGGGTGTGGTCAGCGTCGTCACCGCATCCGATCACTTCGTCGGCGAGGAACTCACCCTGTCGCCGAAGGTCGACATGATCTCGTTCACCGGATCGACGGTGGTGGGCAAGCGGATCATGGAGAAGGGCGCTGCGACAATGAAGCGCCTGTTCCTCGAACTCGGCGGCAAGTCGGCGACCATCGTGCTCGAGGACGCGGACTTCAACACCGCCTGCCTCATCGGTATCGGTCCGCTGATGCACGCGGGTCAGGGCTGCGCGGCCCCCACGCGGATGCTCTTGCCGCGGTCGCGCTATGACGAGGGCGTGGCGATCCTGCGGGGCATCTACGAGAACATCAAGGCGGGTGACCCCCAGGATCCGGGCACCATCTGTGGTCCGGTCATCTCGGCCAAACAGCAGGAGCGCATCCAGGGCTATATCCGAAAGGGTGTCGAGGAGGGCGCGACGATGCTGGTCGGCAGTCCCGAGCCGCCCAAGGAATTCGACAAGGGATTCTGGGTGACCCCAACACTTTTCACCGATGTCGACAACACGATGACCATCGCGCAGGAAGAGATCTTCGGACCCGTCCTCGTCGTCATTCCCTACGAGGACGAGGACGACGCGGTCCGGATCGCCAACGACAGCGTGTACGGGCTTGCCGGGAACGTGATGTCGAGTTCGCTCGACAGATCCCTTGCCGTCGCGCGTCGGCTGCGTGCAGGCTTCATCGGCCTCAACGGAACCGCGGGATACGGCGCGGATACGCCGTTCGGCGGTTACAAGGACAGCGGCGTCGGCCGTCAGAACGGCATCGCCGGATTCAGCCAGTACACCGAGGTGAAATCGGTGGCCTACCCAGCCCAGTAGGAGGAGCAGGACTTGTCAGATCTATTCGACGACCTCGAGGATTTCGGGGCGTTCGACGACGCCATCTCCGGCGACGTCCGTGACCCGTACACGGAGTTGGCACGGATTCGTAACGAAGAGCCGGTACAGCGACTCGAAACGTCGGGTGCGCTGCCACACGAAGAGTCGCTGCCGATGTTCATCGTGTATCGCCATGAAGACGTTCAGCAGATGCTGCGCGACAATGAGACGTTTTCGTCCTCTGCCGTCATCGCGGCCTTCGGCCCGGTGCTCGGCGAAGGGGTGATGCTCGGCATGGACGAGCCGATCCACGGCCGGCTGCGTGGCCTCGTCTCCAAAGCCTTCGCGCAGAAGTCGTTGGCGCGGTGGGAGGACGAGCTCGTCGGCCGGGTGGCCAACGGCCTCATCGACAAGTTCGCGCCTAACGGTAAAGCGGACCTGGTGAAGGAGTTCACCTTCGACTACCCGAGCCAGATCATCGCCGGTCTGCTCGGACTGCCCGAGGAGGATTATCCGCAGTTTCAGCGGTGGTCGATCTCGCTGCTGAGCTGGATGATGAATCCCGAACGGGGACTTGCGGCTTCAGCTGCGCTGTGTGACTACTTCGCGCCGATCCTGGAGGCCCGTCGTGCTGAGCCGCGCGAGGACCTGATCAGTGCGCTCGCCGCCGCAGAGATCGACGGGGAAAAGCTCACCGACGAGGAGATCTTCTCGTTCCTCCGGCTTCTCCTGCCTGCCGGCGTCGAGACGACCTACCGGTCGCTGGGCAGCCTGCTCCTCGCGCTGCTGTCGAACCCCGACCAACTCGAGGCGATCCGCGCGGACCGCTCGTTGCTCCCGCAGGCCATCGAGGAGGGCGTGCGGTGGGAACCGCCGCTGCTGACGATCACGCGCCAGGCGACCAAGGACACGGTGCTCGGTGGAGTGGAGATCCCCGCGGGCGCGACAGTGATGCCGATGTTGGGATCGGCGACGCATCAGGACGAGCGTTTCCCGGACCCCAACAAGTTCGACATCTTCCGTCAGCAGAAGAGCAATCTGGCGTGGGGCCACGGGGTCCATGTCTGCCTTGGCATGCACCTCGCCCGGCTCGAGATGCGAACGGCCATCAATCTTCTGCTCGACCGGCTGCCGAATCTGCGACTCGACCCCGACGGCGACGATCCGCACGTCAGGGGACAGGTGTTTCGGTCGCCGACCTCTGTGCCAGTGCTGTTCGACCCGCAGTAGCAAACCCCACAGTGCATAACCTAATGTTTGTTCGAGACCCGTCGTTGGCGGCGGGAAGTGAGGAGGCGAGGTGAGCGATCTCGAATCGATCGACTACTTCACCGACATGTCGCTTGTGCCAGACCCGTACAAGTACTACGACCAGCTGCGCTCGAAGTGTCCAGTGCAGCACGCGACCCCGTACGGCGTGGTGGCGGTGACCGGCCACCAAGAAGCGCTCGCCGCGTACAAAGATCCCGCGATGTCGTCATGTGTGGCGGTGGCGGGCCCGTTCCCGCCGTTGCCGTTCACCCCGGAGGGCGACGACATCAGCGCCCTGATCGAAGAGCACCGTGCCACGATTCCGATGGCTGAGCACGTCGTCACCATGGATGCCGACGAACACCAGAAGACGCGCGGCCTGCTGAGCAGGCTGATCACCCCGAAGCGGCTCAGCGAGAACGAAGACTTCATGTGGCGTCTCGTCGACCAGCAACTCGACAAGATCATCGACCGCGGTTCATGCGAATTCATGGAGGACTTCGCGAAACCGTTGGCGCTGTTGGTGATCGCCGATCTGCTCGGTGTACCGGCGGAGGACCATCAGGAGTTCAAGCAGATGATGGGCGCCGAACCGCTCGGCGAGGTCGACGGCAACGAGGGCGAGACGGTCGCGCACAACCCGCTGGCGTGGCTTGACGACAAGTTCACCGCCTACATAAGCGACCGGCGTGAATCACCACGGCAAGATGTGCTGACCGAACTCGCCGCCGCGACATATCCGGACGGGTCGGTGCCTCCGGTCGACGAGGTCGTCAAGCTGGCGACGTTCCTGTTCGCGGCGGGTACCGATACGACGACCAAGCTCGTCAGCACCGCGATGCGGGTGCTCGGCGAGCGGGCAGACATCCAGAAGGTCCTTCGCGACGACCGCTCGCAGATCCCGGCGTTCCTCGAGGAATGCCTGCGCATGGAAAGCCCTGTCAAGAGCCACTTCCGGCTGGCGAGCAAGTCGACGACCATCGGTGAGTTCGACGTCCCGGCAGGCACGATCCTGATGATGCTGCCCGGTGCCAGTAACCGAGACCCGCGCAAGTTCGAGGATCCGAATGAGTTCAAGCATGACCGGCCCAATGTGCGTGAACATGTCGCGTTCGGGCGGGGCCCACATTCTTGTCCCGGCTCGCCGTTGGCGCGGTCCGAGGCGCGAATCGCGATCAATCGGATTCTGGACCGGATGGCCGACATCCGCATCTCCGACGAGATGCACGGTCCAGCAGACGATCGAAAGTACGGCTACGAGCCGACATTCATCATGCGTGGGCTGACTGCGCTGCACGTGGAGTACACACCGACCACATGAATCCTGTTGGCCAGCATTCAAGGAGCACGAGATGACCGGAAAGCTCGACGGCAAGGTCGCTTTCATCACCGGTGCGGCCCGCGGTCAGGGGCGGGCCCACGCGATCGAGATGGCCAAGGAGGGCGCGGACATCATCGCGGTCGACATCTGCCGCGACATCGCTTCCAACCCCTATCCGCTGGCAACGCCCGACGATCTCGCAGAGACGGAGCGATCGGTCAAGGAGATCGGACGCCGGGTCGTCGCGCGCGTCGCCGATGTCCGGGAGCGTCATGAATTGCGAGACGCCGTCGAGGCGGGTGTCGCCGATCTCGGCAAGATCGACATCGTCGTCGCGAACGCCGGAATCCTGCCGATGGCCATGGGACGAGCCTTCGATGCAATGTCGTTCGTCGACGCCAGCGACGTCGACCTACTCGGTGTGATGAACACCGTCGCGGTCACCATCCCGCATCTGCCCGACAGCGCCTCGGTGATCATCACGGGATCGACCGCCGGGATGATCCGTGGCACCACCGACAACCCGAACATGGGTCCCGGCGGCAGGGGCTACGGCTGGAGCAAGCGCGTGCTGATCGAGTACGTCGAGGAGATGTCGATGGCGCTCGCGGACAGAATGATTCGCGTCAACTGCATCCATCCGACCAACTGCAACACCCATCTGCTGCAGAACGACGGCATGTACAGCATGTTCCGACCCGATCTCACTCAGGAGGGCAAGCAGGCCACCCGCGAGGACGCCGAGCCGTTGTTCACCATCTTCCAGGCCATGCCGATCCCGTACATCGAACCCGAGGACATCGCCAAGCTGGGGGTGTTCCTGGCGAGCGATGACAGCCGCTACATCACCGGCCAGCAGATCCGGGTGGACGCGGGCTCATTGCTCAAGTGGCCCAACGGGCCTGGGGGATAGTCGGCGCGCTAGGGGCGGTGCAGGAATCCGTGGAGGATGGCCTGGACGAGTTCGTCGACGATCGCCTCTCGCGAAGGCGGGCGGTTTCCGAAGAAGGTCGACCGTAGCGCGACCATGCCGACGATCATCGCCACCGTGGAGTGTGCGGGCAGATCTGGTTGGCCCGAATGCATTCCGCGCAAGCGCATACCCTCGGCGCTGATCTGGCCGAGAAGTGTCAACGCGCGCCGGATGTCGGCGATGCCCGCGCTCTCGATCTCCTCCTCGCTGAGACCGTCCGACGCGACGAGGGTCAACAGCAGACCTTTGTGTTCGACGAGGACGTCGTAGAGGCGGCCGACGAACTGCCGGGAGAGTTCCTCTTCGTCGGTCTCCTCGGGAACAACGGCCTGCCATGTCTTGCCGAAGTCGTCGACGAAGCTCGTGAACGGCAGGACAAGAGCTTCCCGGAACAGGCCGGCCTTCGAGCCGAAGTGGCGGAACAGCAGGTACTCGGTGACTCCGGCCGCTTCGGCGATCTCACGGGTGGTTGTGGCGCGGTAATCCTGGCGAGCAAACAGATCACGGGCGGCGTCGAGCAGCAGCCTGCGGGCCTCTCCGCGCGGGCGACGAGTCGTCGGGGAGGTCTGCTTCCCCGACGAAATTCCTGAACGTCGCTGCGGCACGGCTTCTCACTCTCCCCGCGCTGCGCGGTTGGTGGCCCTCCACGATAGCTGTCCTTGACCTGAACCCCAGTAATAGTGTCCACTATTACCGATCGATGGATCGCTGGGAAGGGACGCGCTTGTGGGCCAAGTCATCATGCTCGGGACTCTGATCGGGCTGATCATCCTGATATTCGGCGTGGTGACCTACTTCGACCCCGAAGCGCGCCGCAGTGCTCCGGTCGAAGAACAGACGGCGCGCGACGAGGCCGACCGATGAACACCGAGATGACGCCGTTGCTGATTGCGGCCAACGCCTTCGGCTGGGGCAGCGGCATCCTGTTCGTCATCGTCGGCATCTATCTGAGCGTCCGTCGCGGGCGGCTGCACCCACTGCTCCTGCTGTGCATCTCGGCGATCTCCTTCTCCTGGATCGAGGCGCCCTACGACTGGGCGATGTATGCGCAGTTCCCGCCTGCACTTCCACGCATGCCCTCGTGGTGGCCGCTCAACATGACGTGGGGTGGGCTGCCGTCGTCGGTGCCGCTCGGGTACATCGGTTACTTCTGCATTCCCGCGGTGACCGGCGCGGCGATCGGGCGGCGGCTCAGTGCGCGGTTCAACTGGCGCCAGCCGCAGACACTGTTGATCGTCGGCCTCATCGTCGGCTTCTGCTGGGCCCTGGTGTTCAACGCCGGCCTCGGCGCGCGGCTCGGAGTCTTTTACTACGCCTACGTGATTCCCGGTCTGGGACTTTTCGAGGGCACCCTGCACCAGTACCCGATCTACGACGCCATCGCGATGGGCATTCAGATGATGGTCTTCACCTACCTGTTGGGTCGCGTCGACTCGCAGGGCCGCAACGTCATCGAGATGTGGTCGGACAAATTGTCGAGGACCAAGGTGCAGTCGGCGGTACTGTCCGCCGTCGCGGTCATTGTCATCGGAAACGTGCTCTACGCATCTGTATTCGCACCGCATCTCCTGACCAAGCAGCTGGGTTATGTGACGTCCGGTCCGGATGTGCAGCTGTTCCCCGGCGTACCCAACCAACCGAGATAGCGCCGTTGAAGCAGTACAATTCGCCTGGTGGCGATTCGGCGTGGACGGCCTACCCAGGCGGAGACGAAGAAGCTCGACCTCGCGGTTCGTGAGGCCGCGGTCGCCACTTTCCTCGAAATGGGTTATGCCGGAGCCAGTATGGAGGCCATCGCGAAGGCCGCGGGCATCACCAAACGCTCCCTGTATGCCCGCTATGCGGACAAGCGGGCGGTGTTCGCCGACGTCATCCCGTGGGCGCTGGCTCGCTACAGCGACGACGGCTCCATCGACGAGATCGACGAAGACGATTTGGAAACCGCGCTTCTGGCGACCGGACGCCGAGCGCTGACCCGCGCCACGCACCCTGAGAACGTGCGACTCAAGCGGATCGCGTTCAACGAGGCCGC
>Ga0075367_10000961_pt1 | contig 11763 bp, 8 predicted proteins | sample EndMethybrTD3032_FD_71399 | JGI IMG/M metagenome (GOLD analysis project Ga0075367, IMG submission 71399) | Populus endosphere microbial communities from Tennessee, USA - Endosphere MetaG P. TD hybrid TD303-2 | ecosystem: Host-associated > Plants > Roots > Endosphere | place: USA: Tennessee... | reverse complement strand
CTCACGGAAGTAGGTGGGGATGGACGAACCGCCCGTGAGCGGAAAGCGCAGCTCACGTGACTTGTCGAACATCCACTTCGCGTCGTCCCAGTTGTAGGAGAGGTGCTTGTCGTTGAAGACCGGCACCGAGCGCCCGCTCTTCTCGAAGACCTTGACGGCCTGCTGGTAGATCCACCAGCGCGGCAGGAGCCAGTGGCCCTTGAGATCGGTCGGATAGTCGCCGTGCTCCGCGACGATGACGACACCGTCGACCGCGAGATCCGTCCCTCCCTGCGTGAGGGCCTCGGCGACCGTCTTGTGGATCGGAATGTTTTTCGCCCGACAAATCTTCTGGCCGAGGAGGCTGGTGTCGAACTGATGGATGTAGACGGAGACGATGTCGACGCGCGAAGGCGTGTGCGCCCCTTGCCACCAGTAGCCGTCCAGCAGCTTGGTGAGAATCCAGTCCGCATGGGAGTTGGGAGCGGCCCAGTAGCTGACGAGGCAGGCGATCCGGGGTCGGCTCGCCGCGGTCTGCGGCACGGCGCCGGCCGCACGGCCGGCCACAGCCGTGACACCGGCCAGCGCGGCGACTCCGAGCATTTCGCGGCGCGTCAAGAGAGGGCGTGACTCGACCATGTCGTTGGGTTGGGAGCGACTCAGGACGATGGCTCGCCCCGTCAATCGTCACCTTCGTTGGAGGCTACTCCCCTTTGGTGCCGGCGGTGCCGATCGATACGTCGGCGAGCCCCGAGCGCACCATGTACCAGTAGAGGAACACGCCAGGCAGCGCGATGAACGTCGTCAGCACGTAGAAGTTGACGTAGCCCATCGACTCGATGAGCGCGCCGGCCGTCGTTCCGGTGAGGAAGCGGCCGGCAATGCTGGCCAGCGCGGACAGCAGCGCATATTGGGTGGCGGTGAAACGCAGGTTGCAGAGCGCCGACATGTAGGCGACGACGGCGACGCCGCCGATGCCGCTGGCGACGTTCTCGAAGCCAATGGCCCCGGCCATCCCGATGTTGCTGTGGCCGTAGGCCGCCAACGCCGCGAAGCTGAGGTTCGAGACGGCCATCAGGATCAGGCTGACGAGCACCGATCGCTTCATGCCCATCGAGGCGTACATCGCGCCGCCGACGAAGATGCCCACGAGATAGGCGACGAAGCCCATGCCGACGTCGTAAAACGCGATTTCGTCGTTGCTGAAGCCCAGCTGATCGAACAGCAGCCGCAGTGTGAGGTTCGCCAGCGTGTCGCCCATCTTGTGGATGAGCACGAAGGCCAGCACGACCAGGGCGCCGCGACGCTGCAGGAACTCGACGAGCGGGCTGAAGTACGCGATCACCGCCGCGACCACGCCGGCCGGCGGAGGGGCGGGCCGGCGGCGCTTCGGCTCGCCCATGACGACGCCGACCAGCATGGCCGGCAGCGCGAAGAGCGCGCACGCGGCGTAGGCCGGGCCCCACCCGTAGCGCGCGGCGATCACGAGAGCCAGGGCACCGGCCGACACGCTGCCGATGCGCCAGCCGTACTGCGACATGCCGGACCCGGCGCCGAGCTGGTGCGGCTCCAGCAGCTCGATACGGTAGGCATCGATTACGATGTCGAAGGTCGCCCCGAGGACGCCCACGAGGATGGCGGCAGTCGCCACCATCGGGAGCGCCGTCCTGGGGTCGAGGCTGCCCAGGAAGACGACGGCGGCCATCACCAGCACGCCCACCAGCCAGAGCCACGAGCGCCGCTGGCCGAAGCGGCCGAGGACCGGCAGGCGCACAGTGTCCACCAGCGGCGCCCACAGCCATTTGAAGTTGTAGGCCAGGAACGTCAGCGCGAACGCCGTGACCGCGCTCTTCCGGATCCCGTATTGGGCGAGCCGCGTGGTGAGCGTCGCGGCGATCATGGCGAACGCGAACCCTGAGGACACGCCGAGAAACGCCGCCGCGAGCGGCGCCGCCTCGACGTAGGGGCGGACGCCTTCGGGTAGTCGGCCGCGCCAGCCGAGTGGCGCCGCCGCGCCCGGGGTGGTCATGGCCCTCTACTCTACCCGCAGGTCTCGAGTTTTCGCGTGTCGAAGACACGCCGGCTCGTCGGAACCGCACGCAATGCGGGTCGCGGCGCGGGCCGAGCACGGTCTGCTCGGCCCGCGATGGTGAGGGACGATGGGCGGCCGGCACGTGGTGCGCGCCCCTCAGCGAACCGGCGCGAGCGCCTCGGCCACGACGCGGCCGATGCTGCGCCCCTGGCGGCGGCCATCCTTCACGGCCAACCGGAAGTGAATCCCGGCGTAGAGCCGCGAGAGACCATTCTCTTCGGCGGCTGCCGAGAAACCCTTGAAGTCACGCGTGACGCCTGGCAGCGTCAGGCTGTCAGCGGAGTACCGCAGCCGATCGCCCAGCAGGTCGATCAAGACCTCTGCGGCCGCCCAGCCGACGACGGTGTGGGTGGACGGATAGTCCGGCACGGGCGGCGTGACCTGAAACGGACGCCACGCCGGATCCGCCTCGGTCAGGCGATTGCCATCGGTCCCAGCCTCTCGGATCGCGGTTTCCGGGCGCCAGAAGCGGAACTTGTACTTGGCCTCGAAGCCGGCGATGTAACCGTCCGCCATCGCGAAGTTCACCAGCGCGAACGTCCGCGCCGCCGACCAGTTGTCCAGTCTTCGCTGCCGGACCACCGTGTTGGCGATGCGGTTCCAGCCGAGCGGGGAATCCTCGTACCAGAACTGCGCGATCTCCGACTGCTCCTCCGTTCGGATCCGGCTGTCGATGTCGCCGATCGCCTTCAGATAGGCGAAGTCGCGGGCGTACTGGACGCTGGACAGACGGTCTGGCCCCTCGAGCGCGTGCTCCCGGAGGTCGATGACGAACGGCCTGACGCGGCCCCAGCCGGGCAGCGCCGCGAAGTTGAAGGGCGGCGTGAACTGGTAGTCGCCCGGGGCGGAGCGAGGCACGTAGACGGGCTGCGTGGCGTCCTCCAGCCCGTCGCCTTGGCGGCGAAGGAGGCTCGCCGCGGCCGACGCCTGACCGACGGCGATCCCGGCGGTCCGGGCGGCGCCGTCGGGGATGCCGGCAAGGGCACGCGTATACGCCGCCTCCACCATGGCCGTCTGGTCGGGCAGGAGCGCGACCAGCACGTCGCGCGCCGCGGCGGCGACGGCCGCATCCACCGAAGCCCCGGGCGATTCGGCAAGCCCGGAGGTATACGGTTCGTAACGTCGGTCGATGGCGTTGATCGCGTCGTGGATCGCCGCGTGGACGATGGCCAGGGTTCGCGACTGCACCATCGGGTTGGTCCCCTGCGACGGCGCGAATGCGTCGGTCGCGACCGCGTTCCAATGCGTCACCGCATTGGCGCGGGGCCGGCCGGCGGCGTGGGTGACGCCGGCCTCTTGGCCGCGAGCCGGGGTGGCCAGCGCGACGGCGATGCCGGTGAGCACGGCGACCCGTGCGAGTCTCGAAATGAGCCCGATCGCGGGCCCGAGCGGAACAGACAACATGATGCGTTCTTCCTTCTTTGAAACGAATGAATCTTCCGGCGTCAGTCGCCGCAACCAGGTTCCATGGTGGCAAGCAGGGCGGGCCCGGCGGGAGAGCCGGAACGACCCTGAACCGGTTCATTCGTGCCACCGTTGGTCCGCGCCGCGACGTCTCGAAGGGGAGAAGCGATGAAAGGACCGCCGCCGGTGAGATCGACGCCTCGTCTGGTCAGCATCGTCGCGGTGCCCGACGCCACGGTGTCGACGCTGTTCGGCATCTACGACGTGATGAGCGTCTTCGAGCGCATGAATCCGGCGGCCGCCGGCGCCGCGCCGTTCCACGTCGAGATCGTCGGCGAGCGCGTCGGTCCGCTGGCGTTGGCGAGCGGCGTGACGATCGAGGTCCACCGGGCTCTCGACACGATCGACGCGACTGACATCGTGATCGTGCCCTCGGTCGTGCTCGGACCAGACGGCTGGACCACCGGCCGGTATCCGCAGGTGATCGACTGGCTCCGGCGGATGCACGAGCGCGGTGCGTTGCTGTGCTCCGCCTGCCTGGGGATCTTCCTGCTGGCGGAAACGGGACTCTTCGACGGCCACGACGCCACCGTGCACTACAACGCCGCCGGGCTCTTCGCCGCCACCTACCCGGCGGTCCCGATTCATCCCGAGCGCGTGCTGATGATCTCGGGCGTGCGGGAAGAGCTGGTGAGCTCAGGCGCCTCGGTCGCCTGGCACGACCTCGTGCTGCACCTGATCGCCCGCTTTGCGGGCTCCGCAGCGGCGCGGGACGCCGCGCGTCTGTACGCCCTGCAGTGGCATCACGAGGGCTTCACGCCGTACATCGTGTTCGACGGCAGGACCGGCCACGGCGACGCGGCTATCGAGAGCGCGCAACACTGGCTGAGCACGCATTTCTCGGTGGCCAATCCCGTGGAGCAGATGCTGAAGCGCTCGAAGCTCGCCGAACGCACCTTCAAGCGCCGTTTCCTCAGCGCGACGGGCCTGGCGCCGATTGCCTACGTCCAGCGCCTGCGGATCGAAGACGCGAAGAAGCGGCTCGAGCGGACCGATGCGCCGGTCGACGACATCAGCTGGCGCGTCGGCTACGAAGATCCGGCCTTCTTCCGGCGGCTCTTCAAACGAACGACCGGGCTCGCCCCGGCCGCGTACCGAAAGCGATTCCGCATTCCCGACTTCCCCCGGCCGACCGCCCCATCGAGCCGGTCGCCGTCGAAGGGCGAGATCGGCGGGAGCAGGTAGCTCAGCGCGGCGGCATGGCCGCGAAGGTCTTCTCGATGTTGTCGAGCACGGCGAGGGTCGACTTGACGCCAAGGGCGAGGAAGCGCTCGCCCATCTCGGGCGTAGCCGTGGTGGCGTCGCCCCACGTGCCGCTCCGGGTCGCTCGGTAGACCGACCCGGGCGAGGTGAAGAAGAAGGCGGTGTGGACCGGGCCCGAGTTGACCGTGAACGCCGGAAAGGGCGGAAACTCGGCGTTCGCCTTCGACATGTCGACGAGGTTCGGATTGATCGCGAGGATGGCGGCCGTCTCGGCCGCGTGCGCGTGCATGCCCTTGGCCAGGCTCGTGTACTCGGCGGCCTCCTCAGCGGACATGCCGTCCCAGTAGTTGATGGGGAACGCCTTGGCGTCGCGCGGCAGCTTGTCGGCGGCGTTGGCGCAGGCGTAGGCAATGGCGTAGGTGTTGTCGTAGTGGCCGTTCAAGAACACGATGCGCTTGAAGCCGGCCGTGGCGAGCGACACCGCGACGTCCTCGATCAGCGCCATGAACGTGGGAATGCGGATCTGCACGAGACCGGTGAAACCCGTGTGCGGATACGACAACGCATAGTTGATGGGTGGGGCCACCAGCGCGCCCAGCGTCGGCGCGGCCCGGCGCGCCACCTCCTGCGGAATCAGGACGTCGGTCAGGAGCGCGAGGTGCGGTCCGTGCTGTTCGACGGCACCGACGGGGACGATGACAGTGTGGTGCGTCTTCAGGAACGCTTCGACTTCGGGGCTCGTCATTTCGCCCAGGAACACGGTCTCCGGCTTCATAGATCCCTCGTCGTCTCACTGCGGATGGGCACCGGCGTCATGCCGGTGCCAGGATACCCGAGCCGATAGTCGGCGGCGATGACGCGGGCGAGGCGGCGCCGGAAGCTCCACGTGCCGCCGGGCCAGATCGTCGAGTTTCGGCCCGTGCGATCCAGGTACCAGCTGCGGCATCCGCCAGTGTTCCAGACGGTGCCTCGCAGGCGGCGATCCATCTCACGCACGAACGCCGCTTCAGACGCTTCAGACGGCTCGGCGGTCCTGGATCCGGAGCGCGCCAGCAACGCGAGCACGCCGAGCATGTGCTCGACCTGCGCCTCGATCATCAGGACCTCGGAGCTATGGCCGAGGCCGGTGTTCGGGCCGATCAGGATGAACAGATTCGGGAAGCCGCTGACCGTCGTCCCCAGGTACGCCTTCGGACTGCCCTGCCACCGCTCCGCGAGCGTGACGCTGCCGCGCCCCCAGACCGTCGAGGCCAGAGGCGGGTCGGTGGGCCGGAAGCCGGTGCCGAAGATGATGGCATCGACGTCGCGACGCGTCCCGTCGGCGCCGAGGACCGTGCGGCCGTCGATGGCCGTGACCGCGGCGGAGACGACGTCGACGTTGCTCTGCGCCAGGGCTGGGTAGTAGTCGTCGGCGATGAGGACGCGCTTGCATCCCATGCGGTACGTCGGCGTCAGCGTGCGCCGCAACGCGGGATCGGAGACGGCGGCCGCCAGGTGTCGTCGCGCTACCGCCTCGAACGGGGGCGCCAGACGTGGGTAGCGGAATGGCAAGCCGATCAGCTCGTGTTGCACGTCGCGCGCCGCGCGCACGGCGCGCTGGACGGCCGGGGCCCGTCGATACACGGCGCGTCGCCAGGCGGGGATGGCGACATCGCGGCGGGGCACGACCCACGGCGGCGTGCGCTGGAAGACATGGAGCCGCTCGACCAGCGGCTGGATCCGCGGAATGAACTGCGCCGCCGACGCGCCGGTGCCGACCACGGCCACCCGCCGGCCGCGAAGGTCGACGTCGTGGCGCCAGCGCGCCGAGTGGAACGCCGGTCCGGGAAAGGTGTTCAGGCCGGGCAGGTCCGGCAGCACCGGCTCGCTCAATGGACCGAGGGCGAGAACGAGCACCGTCGCGTGATAGGTGCCGGAGTTCGTCTCGATCGTCCACTGCGCCTCGGTGTCGTTCCAGCGCGCGCCGGTGACGTCGTGGCGGTAGCGGATGTGCGGCGTCGCCCCGAACGCGTCGGCCGTGTGTCGCAGATACGACCAGATCTCCGCCTGGCCGGCGAACTTGCGTGTCCAGTCCGGCCAAGGTGCAAACGAGAGCGAGTAGAGGTGCGATTCGACGTCGCAGGCGCAGCCTGGGTAGGTGTTGTCGCGCCACGTGCCGCCGAGCGTCTCGGCGCGCTCGAAGACGACGAAGTCGCTGATGCCTTGCTGGCGCAGCCGGATCGCGGCGGCGATGCCGCCGAACCCGGCGCCGACGATGCCGATGCGCACGTCGCGAACGCCGGGCGCCGGAGCCGAGCTGGCTGGAGCGGCGACCACGGCCGTCGAGCCTATCACCCGGGCAGGACCGCGGCGGTGGTGCGGGCGCGGCTTGCCGGTAGCATCGGCCGTCGGAGGCGTATGCCCCGTCGGCGACAAAGCGTCAGGGCCGCGCCGGGCGTTGAGGCCCTGAGTCCGGCAGGCGGAAGGCACGGTCCATGTAGCGCCGGTAGGCAGTTTGGAACGCGGCCTCCGTGTCGCGCGCGAGCTCGGTCATCTCGGGCGATTCTGCCAGCGTCTTCACCAGCCGTTGGCTGTGGCGGTCCGGGCGTCGGTAGTACGTCACGCTCCGGTGCAGCCCCAGCACGACGAGCGCGGTGTCCGTGAGCATTCCAATGCTGCGATTGTGATTGACGAACGCTCGCCCGCCGGCTTCGGGTTGGCCCAACAAGTCGTCGCCGAAGAACGGCGCGTCGTATTCGATACCTGCCAGGGACAGCAGCGTTGGAGCAAGGTCGATCTGTGATGCGAGGCGGTCGACGACGACGTTCCGGAAGGCCGGATCGGGCGTGAAGATGACCGCTGGCACGCGGTAGCTGCTGACAGGAATCTCCTCGGCGCCGTAGACCCTCGCTCCGTGGTCGCCGACGACCAGTACCACCGTGTGGTCGAGCAGGCCCTCACGCCGCGCGATGGACAGGTATCGCCCGAGAGCCCAGTCGGCGTAGAGCACGGCGCCACGTCGCCCCGAACTGCCAGGTGCCCGGTTGACGCGGCCCTGAGGTACGGCGAACGGCTTGTGGTTCGATACCGTGAGCACCGTCCCGAACCAGTGCCGGCCCGAGGCGTTGGCGGCCTTCTGCCTCGCAATCATCTCGTCGAGCACGAACTCGTCGGCAACACCCCAGATAGTGCGAAAGCGGTCCGGCGGGAAGTCCGCCTCCTCGACGAAATGCTCGAACCCGTTGGCGGTCGTGAACGCCTTGAGATTGTCGAACAGCCCATAGCCGCCGTAGACGAACGTGGTGACGTAGCCACGCGCCACGAGAATCCTGGCGATCGTCGCCACGTTCTCGGAGCGGTCGCGCTTGACGATCGCGTCGCCTGGCAGCGGTAGGAAAGAGCACAACACCCCCTCCAGACCACGGACCGTGCGATTCCCATTGGCAATGACATTGGTCAGCGCCAGGCCCTCCCGGCTCCAGCGGTCGAGCTCCGGCGTCACGGCGTCCTGGCCATCCGACGGCGGCCCGAACCGGGCGGAGAAATCGCTGCCCAGGCTCTCTTCGAGGACGATGACGACGTCGAGTGGCTCCCCTGATGGTCGGCCGCTCCGGGTGAAGTGGCGCAGTCCGCCTGCACCGGCCGCCGACAGACCGAACCGGCGCGCAACACGGCTGTCGGCTTCGTCGGTCGGTACCATGGCGTAGTACGCCTCGTAGTCGAGGTGCGCGGAGTGATAGGCGCGCACGAGCTCGGCCCACCCGTTCAAAGCCAGCTCGTTGGTCACGCGATGGGTGCGGAATCGCGACGGCATCGCCATCCACGCGCCCCACAGGGACAGCGCCACGGCCACGGTGAGGACGAGCGCACGGCCGCGATCGCGCCACGACCACGGGTCGCGCGTGGCGGACAGCACACGGCGGGTAGACATGGCCAGCACGAGGCCGGCGCCAGCTGCGAGCGCCACGAAAAGGAACACGTTGTAGCTCGCAAAGATGTTGCCGAGCACTTCGTGCGGATACTCGAGGTAGTCGAGCGCGAGATGGTTGTAGCGCGCGTCGTACTCCTCGAAGAAGAAGAATTGCACGACGGCGTCGAACGCCGAGGCACTGGCGACCGTGGCGACGACGGCGTGCTGAATCAGTCGCCGATCGAGCCACCGCGCCTGGAAGCCGGCGATGATGACGAACCCCGGCAGGGCCGCCGTGAGCCCCACCAACACGTCGTTGACGCTTCCCGCCAGCGTCACGACCACAACGTCACCCGCCGTCCACGCTCGATCGCCGAAGGCCCCCGCCAGCGTGATGCGCAAGGCAAGCCACAGCAGCCACTGAATGCCGAGGATGCGAACCAGGAGCCCGCATCTCGAGGCGAATCTGCCCGCGAACGCTCGCGCCGAGGGGTCGCCGTCCGCGAGCTGCTCCACGGTCCGCGAGCATACGACCGCACAGATGAACGGACTGTGAAGCCGGCCTCGCGTCGACTGGCCAACGCGGCCTCGGGCGGCGCTTCGCCGTTCGCGCCCGCCACGGCCTGGACCGCCGTGTCATCGCCCGTTCATCCGCGGGCCCCTAGCATCACGGCTGGTATCTGGCGCACTATGCGAAGATGTCGTCGCCGGTTCGCCGAGGAGCTCAGGTGCACGGAACCCGTTTGGCCTCTGTCCTCGTCGCGTGTGTGCTCTCGTGCGGCCTGACAGGGGTCGCGGCGGCCCAGTCGATCGGTCGCGACCTCGACGACGCCGCTGGGCTTCGCCCCTCGGCGCCCTACGCCAGGCTGTTTGCGGTCCCGGCGCCGGTGCCCTCGCTGCGGCAGGCGGCCGCGGCCGCGCAACCGCCGGCCGAGCCGAGCCACACCGGGTTCAGCGCGCTCGTCCGCAGCACGGCCAGCGACTTCGCCGCGTTCCCGCGGCGCCGATCGACGTGGGTCATCCTGGGTGTCGGCGCGGCCGCGGCGGCGCTCGCCCATCCGGCTGACGACGGGCTGAACGAGCGCCTGCAGGACTCGACCGCCGTACGGAGGGTGTTCAAGCCGGGCAAGTACCTGGGCTATGCGTCTGTCCAGGGCGGCGCGGCCGTCGGCCTCTACCTGGTCGGCCGCTACGCCATGGAACCGGACAAGGGCACGCACACGAACAAGGTGGCCCACTTGGGCTTCGACCTGATTCGCGCCAACATCGTCACGCAAGCGCTGACGTACGGGATCAAAGCCGCCGTGCGCCGCGATCGCCCGACCGGCGAGTGCTGCTCCTTCCCTTCGGGGCACGCCTCCGCCACCTTTGCGACCGCCGCCGTCCTGGAGCGGCACTTCGGCTATCGCCTGAGCTGGCCGATGTTCGCGATTGCCGGCTACGTCGCCGCCAGCCGCATGGCCGACAACCGGCACTTCCTGAGCGACGTGCTGTTCGGGTCGGCGCTGGGTATGGCGTCGGGCTGGACGGTGGTGGGCCGCCACGGCCGCGACTCCTTCACGCTCGCGCCCGTGCCGATCCACGGTGGCATCGCCCTCGCGGGCAGCTGGTCGCCGAAACGATCGAGTTGATGCCCAGCCAGGGCACTTGAACGCAGCCTCCTGGCAACGTCCCGGTCACTGGGCAGCCGCCAGCACCAGGACCTTCATGGTGCCCGCTGTCACCTGCGGTCGACCGGTCGACCCCGGCGTGGTCGTCCCCACCGGCACATAGACGCGGTGCGTCGCCGCATCGAGGTACATCGTCCGCCCCGAGGGCTGTGTCTGCAGTGTCTGCACGACCGTGAACCTGTCCGGCGCGTCCTCGTGCGCGATCGTGAGCACGCCGGTTCCGCTCGAGGCGAAGGCCAGCTTCGTCGCCGGATCGAAGCCGTTGCCGTCGACGCGCGTGGCGGTCGCAAAGTGCGTCAGCGTCTGGCCGGAGCGGGTGTCGACAACCGCCGTCGAGCCGTCGCACGCGGCCAGCAGCAGGTGATTCGTCTCGTCGAACGCCAGGCCCGTGGGGCCGTCGCACTCGGCGATCGACCACGACGTGACGACGCGATGCGTCTTCGTGTCGACGACGGCAATCGCGTTCTTGTCCTCGACGTTGACGTAGACGCGGCCGGCGTCGGCGTCCTCGACCGCCTCTTCGAGCGCGCCGCCGACCTCGATCGTCGCGCCAACGGCGCCAGTCATCGGATCGAAGACAGTGATCGAGCCGCCCGAATGGTTGAAGGTCCACACTTCCTTGCGGTCGGCCAGGTAGCGAATGCTGTCGGGGTTGACGCCGGTGGCCACTGTAGCGATCTTCGCGAGCGTCTTCAGATCGATGATCGTGGACGAGTTCGCGCGGCCGTTGCTCGTGAAGGCCCGCCCGAGCTCGGGCGCGAGAGCGATGCCGTGAACCCCCGGCGTGTCGGGAATCTCGCCGACGATAGCGCCTGTCTCGGTGTCGGCAACGACGATCTTGGTCGCGTGCGACACGTAGAGCCGGTGCGTCGCGGCGTCTGCGACGAGATAGTCCCAGCCGCCCTCGCCCCCGATCTGGATCTCCTTCACGACCCGGAACCCGGGGCCCGCCGCCTGCAGGGCGACGCCGGCTGCCAGGACGCTCGACAACGTTGCGCGGATGAACATGGAACGCGATCCCTTCTCTGGATGCGGAGGCCTGCCCGCATCTTGGTGGCCTACAGCTGACGCCTGGTCGCGGCGTACAGGCCCGGCACGGCCAGGAGCGTGACGGGCGTGGACAGGACGAGGCCGCCGATCACCGCGAGCGCCAGCGGCCGCTGCAGCTCCGCGCCGGCACCGAGACCCAGCGCCAGCGGCAGGAGCGCGAACAGCGTGCAGAAGGTCGTCATCAGGATCGGGCGCAGCCGGACCCGGCCGGCGTGCGCGATCGCCGCGTCCAACGGCTCGCCGGCCGCGTAGAGCGTCTCCGACAGATCGAGGAGCATGATGCCGTTCTTGACCACCAGGCCGACCAGCAGGATGAGCCCCATCGCCGAAGACAGGTTGAGATCGGTGCCGGTGACCCACAGCAGCAGCAACGCGCCACCGAGCGAGAGCGGCGCGGCCAGGATGATCAGCAGGGC
>Ga0075367_10000960_pt1 | contig 11769 bp, 7 predicted proteins | sample EndMethybrTD3032_FD_71399 | JGI IMG/M metagenome (GOLD analysis project Ga0075367, IMG submission 71399) | Populus endosphere microbial communities from Tennessee, USA - Endosphere MetaG P. TD hybrid TD303-2 | ecosystem: Host-associated > Plants > Roots > Endosphere | place: USA: Tennessee... | reverse complement strand
CCGGTGAGCTCACCGGCCTTGGCGACGGCGTGCACCGGAGTGGCCAGCGGCTCGACGAGGGCGGCCTCGATGTCGCTCATGCCCTCGGGGACGCGGTGGACACGGTCGGCCGGGATGGTGAACAGGTCCGTCATGGCACCGGGTGTCTGGCAGCCGAAGACCTTCAGTTCCCGGCAGATGTTGTAGCGGCCGGAGCGGCATTGCGGGCACCGGCCGCAGTACAGGTTGGGTTCGATGATCACCCGGTCGCCGGGCGCGAAGTCCTCCGCTCCCTTCCCCGACGCGGCGACGACACCGACCGCCTCGTGACCGGGGCGGTAGGGCAGGTCGATGAAGGGATGGTGGCCGGCCGCCGCATGGGTGTCGGAGCCGCACACTCCGACGACCGTGGTGCGTATGAGGAGTTCGTCGTCCCCGGCGACGGGGGCGGGCACCTGCTCGATGCTGATGTCGTCGAGGGAACGGACGAGAACACGGCGGATCTGCTCGGTCATGGTGGCGGATTCCGTTCGGTGGGGGGCGTTCACGCGGAGGCGAGGCCGGGCTGGATCTGGATCTTGCGGCCGATACCGGCCTGGAAGCGGGCGATCGCGTCCGGGAACGCCGCCAGGGGCAGGCGGTCGCTGATGAAGACGTCCGGGTCGATGACACCGGTGGCGAAGAGGTCCACGGCACGTTCGAAGCTGTGCAGGACGGCCATCGAGCCGGTGATCGTGATCTCCTGGTTGTAGATCTTGTACGGCTCGATGGTGGCCCGGGTCGCGTAGTCGGCGACCCCGAACTGCAGGTAGGTGCCGCCCTTGCCGACCCGGCCGAGGGCGTCCTGGATGGCCTTCGCGTTGCCGGTGGCGTCGACGACCAGATCCCAGCCGTGGTTCGGCCGGTCCAGCTCGTCGGCGGAGGTGGCAGCCGCGGAGCAGCCCAACTGCCGTGCTGTGGCGAGGCGTTCGGTGTTGATGTCGACGACGTCGACGCTCGCGGCGCCGGTGGCCTTGGCGAGCTGGAGCATCATCAGGCCCATGGTTCCGGCGCCGTAGACGAGCACGCGGGAGGCGAGGCGGCTGCGCAGGACGTCGTAGCCGCGCACCGCGCAGGACAGCGGTTCGATCAGGGCCGCGTCCTCGGTGCGTACACCGTCGGGCAGGACGGTGCAGTTGGCGACCGGCGCGGCCACGAACTCGGCGGCGGCACCCGGGTTGGTGACCCCGATCGCGGCCCACCGTTCGCAGAGGTTGTTGTGGCCGGCGCGGCAGTAGTGGCACTCGAAGCAGTACAGCGACGGGTCGACCGCGACCCGTGCCCCGACGGTGAGTTCGGTGACGGCGGAGCCGACCGCGACGACCTGGCCGGCGAACTCGTGGCCGGGGACGATGGGCAGCTTCGGGGCGAACTCGCCCTGGAGGATGTGCAGATCGGTGCCGCACAGTCCGGTGGCCGCGACTTCGACGACGACCTCGCGCGGGCCGGGTGCAGGGTCGTCGACGGTGGTGATCTCGACGCTGCCGGGCTGGGTGATGACGGCTGCTTTCACTTCACGGCTCCCAGGGACAGCCCGCGGACCAGCTTGTCCTGGGCGGCGAAACCGGCGATGAGGACGGGCAGCGAGACGAGGGTGGCCGCCGCGCACAACCGGGCGAGGAACAGGCCCTCGTTGGTGATGAAGCCGACCAGGAACACCGGCGCGGTGGACGCCTGGGTCGCGGTGAGGTTCACGGCGAACATGAACTCGTTCCAGCTGAAGATGAAGCAGATCAGCGAGGTGGCGGCGAGTCCGGGCAGGGCGACCGGTGCGACGACCCGCCACAGCACGGTGAACAGGTTGGCCCCGTCGACCTCGGCCGCCTCCAGGATCTCCTTGGGGACCTCGGCGAGGAACGAACGCATCATCCACACCGCGATCGGCAGGTTCATGGCGGTGTAGAGGACGATCAGCGTCCACACGTTGTCCAGCATCCCGATGTCCTTGACGATCAGGTACACCGGCAGCAGGGCCGCGATGGCCGGCAGGAACTTCGTGGACAGGAAGAAGAACATCACGTCGGTCCACTTCTCGACCGGCTTGATGGACAGCGCGTACGCCGTCGGCACCGCCAGCAGGAGGACCAGCAGGGTCGAGATGACGCCGGCCATGGCCGAGTTGAGGAGGAAGGGGGTGATGTCCCGGCTGAAGAGCAGCTTGTACTGGTCGAAGGTGAGCGGCGCGAAGGGGGTCGGCGGGTTGGTCGCCGCGTCCGCCTCCTGGTGGAAGGAGGTGAGCACCATCCAGGCCACCGGCGCGAAGAACGCCAGCGTGGCCAGCCAGGCGACGAAGGTCCACAGCGGGGACAGGCGCGGGGAGTTGGGGTCGTCCTTGCTGCGCAGGAGCTTCTTGAACCTGGCCCCGGGGGCGGCGACTGCTGCGTGCGTCATCGGGATACCTCCTCGCGGAACAGCGACGCGATGGTGCGCAGCGCGAAGGTCGCGATCACGATCGAGCCGAGCACGACGACGACACCGGCGGCGGCCGCCTCGCCGTACTCGTACTTGCGGAACATGGTCAGGTAGATCTCGTAGGGCAGGTTGGTCGTCTGCGAGCCGGGGCCGCCCTGGGTGATGGTGTAGACCGAGTCGAAGGTCTGCACGACGTAGATCGTGCCGAGCAGGACGCCCAGCTCGATGTACTGGCGCAGGTGCGGCAGGGTGATGTAGCGGAAGGTCGCCATCGCCGACGCCCCGTCCATGCGGGCCGCCTCCAGCACGTCACCGGGCTGCGCCTGCAGTCCGGCCAGCAGGATCAGCATCATGAACGGCGTCCACTGCCAGACCAGCGAGATGACGACGGCCGGCATCGGATACGAGGACACCCAGTCGACCGTGGGGCCGTTGGACGCTCCGAACAGCCTGTATACGGCGTTGAGGGTGCCGTTGAGCAGGCCGTAGTCGGGGTTGTAGAGGGCGTGCTTCCACAGCAGCGCCGCCGCGACCGGCATGACCAGGAACGGGGAGATGAGCAGGGTGCGGGCCAGGCCGCGGCCGAGGAACCGGCGGTCGAGCAGCATCGCCAGGCCGAGGCCGAGGACCACGCTGATGAGCACCACCGACGCGGTGAGTACGACGGTGTTGAGCACCGCGGTGCGCAGCCGCTCGTCGGTGAAGACGAACGTGAAGTTGGACAGGCCGACGAAGTGCCGGTCGCCCGGCTTGAGGATGTTCCACTGGAAGGTGGAGATCACGAGCGTGGCCACGAAGGGCAGTTGGGTGACGACGATGGTGAAGATCAGCGCCGGCAGCAGGGGGATGCGGCGCTTCCACTTGCCGATGCCCGAGGACTTCTGCGTATGGGCGGGCGGTGGTGCTGTCTTGGGGGGTGCGGTGAGCGTGGTCATGAAGGGTTCCTCTGCCGGTGACGGCCGGAGTCGGGGAAGCGGTGCCCGGCCGGCACCGAGGCCGGCCGGGCACTGAAGGTCACTTCTGGTAGTTCTTGGCGACGTCCTCGGCGAGCTTCTGGCCGTCGTTCAGCGCCTTGTCCACGCTGGTCTTGCCGGCGATGGCGGCGGAGATCTCCTGAGTGACCTTGGTGCCCAGGTCCTGGAACTCGGGGATGGCCACGTACTGGATGCCCACGGTCGGCCGGGGCTGGACGCCCGGGTTGGCCGGGTCGGCCGCCTCGATGGACTTCAGGGTGATGTCACCGAACGAACCGGCGGCCTTCTGGTACTGCGGGATGGCGTACGTGCTGGTCCGCTTGCCGGCCGGGACACGCGCCCAGCCGAGCTTCTCGCCCACCAGCTTCTCGTACTTCTTGCTGGAGGCCCACAGCATGAACTTCGAGGCGGCGTCGGCGTTCTTGGTGGTCTTGGGCATCGCCCAGGCCCAACTCCACAGCCAGCCACTGCTCTTGGTCTCGACGGTCGGCGCGTAGGCGTAGCCGACGTGCCCGGCGATCTTGCTGGAGCTCGGGTCTTCCAGCGAACCGGCGGCGCTGGTCGCGTCGTACCACATCGCGACCTTCTTCTGACTCATGGCGTTCAGGCACTCGGTGAAGCCGGACTGCGCCGCCCCCGCCTCGCCGTGCTTCTTGACGAGGTTGACGTAGAAGTTGGTGGCCTTCTTGAACGCGGGGCTGTTGACCTGGGCCTTCCAGTCCTTGGTGAACCAGGTGCCGCCGAAGGTGTTGACCACGGACGTCAGCGGCGCACCCAGCTCGCCCCAACCGGCCAGGCCACGCAGGCAGATGCCGCGCATGCCCGGCTCGGCGCCGTCGACCTTCGCCGCGATGTCGGCGATCTGCTGCCAGGTCGGGTGCTCGGGCACCGTGACGCCCTTCGCCTTCATGACGTCCTTGTTGTACATGAGGAAGGACGACTCGCCGTAGAACGGCAGGGCGTACAGCTTGCCGTCGGAGCCGGACAGCGACTGCACCATCGGCTTGAGCAGGTCGCTCTTGTCGAAGCTCGCGTCCTTGTCGGCGTAGGAGCCGAGCTCGTGCAGCCAGCCGTTCTTGGTCCAGATGGGCACCTCGTAGGCGCCGATGGTGGCGACGTCGTACTGGCCGGCCTGGGTGGCGATGTCCTGGGTGACCTTGTCGCGCAGCTCGTTCTCCGGCAGGACCGTGAAGTTGACCTTGATGCCGGTGTCCTTGGTGAACGTGCTCCTGGTCAGCTTCTGGATGTCCTCCATCTGCGGGTTGCCGACCATCAGCACGTTGATGCTCTTGCCCCCGCCCGAGGAGCCGCCGGCTCCGGCTCCGGAACAGGCGGTGGCGAGGAGCGCGGTGGCGGCTGCACCGGCTATGAGGGCGTATCTGGTCGATCGCATGACGGGGGACCTCTCGTACGGGTGGCTCGGGAAACGGCGTAGGGGGCTCCCACGGCGGCGCCGTTCGTCGGGAGCGGCCGCCTGGCGGGGTCTGCCGGGACCTCGACCGAGGCCCTGGCTGTGGAGGGAGGGAGTGGATGCGGCCCGGGGGTGTGGGGCGCGTTATCGATGGCGGAATTATTAGCAGGAGACTGCGCCGTTGTTAACACATCTTGCGAGAAAATCTCTGCGAATCTATCGTCGAAGCGTTCCGCAGGGGGTGCGAGGCACCCCGAACGTGCAGCCGCCGTCCCCGAGGAATCCCCCATGAGCGCCACACCGACCAGACAGGAAAACCGCAGATCAGCCAGCCGTAACCCGTCTCCGCGGGCTACTTCTGCCGTAGGCCTCGACCGGTCACTCCGCGGTTCCGGGCGCGTCCAGCCGCGCCCAGACCGGTCCGAGGGCCTCCAGCGCCTCCAGGTAAACGCTGTAGGCCTCGTCGAGTACGGCGACCCGGTCGGGGCGGGGTTCGTGGCGACGAAGCACGGCGGCCGCGGCGCGCGGGTCCGTGACGTCGTCGAGCAGGCCTACGGCGGTGGCGGCGAGCAGGGCCGCTCCCCGGGCGGCGCTCTCCCGCACGTCGGTCACCACGACCGGCCGCCGCAGGGCGTCGGCGAACATCTGGCTCCACACCTCACTGCGTGCGGCGCCGCCGGTCAGCCGGGCCGGCGCCCCGGTGACCGGCAGCTTCGAGCAGAGGGCGTCGACGTGCCAGCGGTGGTTGAGGACGACGCCCTCCATCAGGGCCCGCAGCAGATGGCCGCGGCCGTGCCAGCCGCGCAGACCGAGGAACGTCCCGGCAGTGGGTTGCGGGTGCGGGGAGCCGTAGACGAAGGGGTGGAACAGCACCTCCGACGGACCGTCCAGGTGGGTCTCGACCTCGCGGCCGATGGCCTCGTGGGCGCCGTCGCGCTGCTCGGCCGGTGCGCCCGTGACCCGTAGGAACCACTCCAGATTGGCCACCGACGCCGGTGAGGTGGACATGGTCATCCACTGCCCCGGGCGGACGAAGTGCCGGACCTGCCAGCGCGGATCGACGACGGGGTGCTCGCTGACCATCTGGTTGATGCTGAACGACCCGGCGATCAGGCACAGTTCGCCCGGCGTCGTGCCGCCGATCCCGAGCGCGGCGGCGTCGACGTCATGGGCGCCCGTGACGACGGGGGTGCCGGCGGTGAGCCCGGTGAGCGCCGCGGCCTCGCGGGTGACGGTTCCGCTCACCGCGTCGCAGGCCAACACCGGCGGCAGCAGGTCGGCGAGCGCGCCGAGGCCGTACAGGTCGAGCAGTCGGGGCGAGTAGCCGCCGCGCCGCATGTCGGTGAAGGATGCGCCGGCGTCGGTGGGGTCGGTGGCGACCGCGCCCGTCAGCCTCAGACGCAGCCAGTCCTTGCACGACAACAGCCAACGGGCCTCTCGAAGCACCCCGGGCTCATGGCGGGCGAGCCAGGCCAGCAGGGCGGCCGGGGAACCCGCGAAGGGCACCGTGCCCGACCACTCCAGCGAACGGGACCAGACCGGAGTGCCCCGCCACTCCTCCAGCACCGCTTCGGCGCGCGTGTCCATCGCCACGATCGCGGCCCGTACCGGCCGGCCCCGCTCGTCGACGGCGTACAGCCCGTCGCCGTGCCCGGCCAGCCCCACCGCGGCGACGGCCCGCCCCGCGTCCGGCCCCGCTTCGGCGAGACAGGCGGCGATGGCCTGGTACGCCGTCCGCCACACGGCGTCCATGTCCCGCTCGACCCAGTGGGGTTGAGGGGTGTTCAGCGGCAGCGTGCCGGTGCCCCGCGCCACCGCCCGGCCGGTGGCGTCGAACAGCACGGCCTTGGTCACCGTGTGTCCCGCGTCGACACCGAGCACCAGTTCACGCGCCACCGCTCACACCCACCCCAGCTCGCGTGCGTTGACCGCCGCGGCGCAGCGGCCGGTCGCGGCGAGTTCGGCGACCGCCTCGGCGACGAGCCGCGCCGAACGCAGCATCGTGGTCGTCGTGTCACCGGCGTAGTGCGTGGTGATCGTGACGTTGTCGAGTGAGCGCCAGGGACTGTCCGCGGGGAGCGGCTCCTGGTCGTGCACGTCGAGCCCCGCTCCGGCGATACGGCGGTGCAGCAGGGCCTCGTACAGGGCGTCGGTGTCGACCAGGCGGCTGCGCGCGGTGTTCACGAAGGAGGCGGTCGGTTTCATCAGCGCGAAGTGCCGCGCGCCGATGAACCGCTCGGTCTCGGCGGTCAGCCGGGCGAAGAGCTGTACGACGTCGGACTCGCGGAAGATGGTGTCCAGACCGTCTGCCCGCACGACGCCGTGGCGCGCCAGGACGTCGTCGGGCACATACGGGTCGTACGCCATCAGGCGCGCGCCGAAGCCGCGCATGCGCCCGGCGAACGCCCGCCCCACATGCCCCAGACCGATCAGCCCGACCGTGCCTGTCCCGATCTCCCGGCCGGGCCCGCCGAATTCCTTCCGCCATCCGCCGGCCTTGACGGAGGCGTCGGCACGGGCGATGTCCCTCGCTTCCGCGAGCATCAGCCCGACGGCGAGTTCGGCGACGGCGGTGGCGTTGCGGCCGAACACCGGTACGACGGCCACGCCGCGGGCGGTCGCGGCGGCGACATCGACGTTCTCCAGCCCCGCACGGGCCACGAAGACGGCCCGCAGCCGTGCAGCCGCCTGGAGCACCTCCCGGGGCACCGGCGCGAAGTGCACGGCCAGCACCTCGGCGTCACCCACCGCGCCCACGATCTCGCCGGGCACCGCCACGGCCCCGACCCCGTGCCACTCCATGGTCTGCTGCGCCGCGTGCTGCTCCGCCTTGGTCCCCGACCAGTCGACACGACGGACCGGCCCGAAGCGGGGTCCGCACACCTCCGCCAGGGCGTCGACGTAGTACCCGGCGGGGATGAACCGATCACCGACGACCAGAACGCGCAATGCGGTCTCCTCGCGTGCCGAAGTCACCGCCCATGAGGCTGATCGTCCCACGCGAGAGGCCGACGCGCCGGAACAGCCATGGGGAGGGAAGCCTCGGTCGCTCGACACGTCGGTCCGTCCGTCGCATGCGCGTGGTGGTCGGTGGGAGGGCCGTGAACGTCTGTGTGCCCGGCGGCGAGCAGGGGTGCTCGCCGCCGGGCCGGGGTACTCGCCGCTCCCCGTCCCCTCGGGTTCGGCGAGTGCGGGGCCGATACCGCCAGGGCGGCCCCGGTGTCGGGGGTGGCCGCCTGCGGGAGGCGGCCAGCGGGTTGTGCGGGGATCTACCGGCTGTGCACGAGTCCGGGACCGTGCTGGTCGACCAGCGCCGAGGGCACGGGATGCTTGCGGATGATCGCCTCGCCCTCCACGTCGACGCTGGGCAGCAACCGGTCGAGCCAGCGAGGCAGGTGCCAGGCGTGGTCACCGAGGAGGGCGAGGACGGCCGGCACGATGGCCATCCGGACGACGAAGGCGTCGAAGAGGACCGCGGCCGCCAGACCGAACCCGATCATCTTGATCATCGACTCGCTGGCACCGATGAACCCGGAGAAGACAGCCATCATGATCAGCGCGGCAGCGACCACCACGCGAGCGCTGGTGCCGAACCCGGAGACGATCGCCTGCCCGGGCCGGTCCCCGTGGACGTACGCCTCCCGGATGCGGGAGACCAGGAAGACCTCGTAGTCCATGGCGAGACCGAACACGATGCCCACGAGGAAGATCGGCATCATGCTCATGATCGGGCCGGTCGTCTCGACGCCGAGCAGCTCCGCGCCATGACCATGCTGGAACACTGTGACGACCACACCGAGGGCGGCCAGTACGGACAGCAGGTAGCCGAGGGCTGCCTTCAGCGGTACCAGGACGGAGCGGAAGACCAGGAGCAGCAGCACGATCGCCAGGCCGACCACGACCACCAGGTAGGGCACGAGTGCGTCCTGGAATCTCTGCGCGACGTCGATGTTCAGTGCGGTGGTGCCGGTGACTTCGTAGGTGGCCCCGGCCTGCTGCTCGATACTGGAGCGCTCGGCGCGGATGGTCTTGACCAGGTCGACCGTCCTGGCGTCGGTGGGACTGGTGGACGGGGTGGCGGAGAGCACGGCGGTGTCCCCGGCTTGATTGAACCGCGCCGGGGAGACGGAGACGACTCCCTTGGTGTCGCCGATTCGCCGGCTGATCTCGGAGACGGCGGCCTTCGGGTCGGCTGCGCCCTTGGCGTCGACGACGATGGTCAGGGGGCCGTTGAAGCCGGGGCCGAAGCCTTCGGCGAGGGCGTCGTAGGCGCGCCGCTCGGTGGTGGACGTGGACTTGGCCTCGTCGCCGGGCATGCCCAGTTGGAGGTCGGCCGCCGGCACGGCGAGCGCGCCCAGGCCCACGACGCCGAGGAGAAGCACGGGCAGGGGGTGACGTATCACCAGGCGGGCCCAGCGGCTGCCCGCGTTCTGCGCTTTGCCCGCGCTGTCTGTGTGGTTGGCGTTGTTTCCGTTGCTCGCGTTGTCCCTGTTGCTCATGTTGCTCGCGTTGCTCGTCCTGGTGCGGCGGGACTTCCTGCCCTTGCGGACGTGTCGGGCGAGTACGGCGTTGGGCCAGAAGCCGAGGAGGGCGGGGACCAGGGTCAGGCAGATGAGGACGGCGACGAGGACGGCGCCGGCTGCGGTGAGGCCCATCTTGGTGAGCATCGGGATGCCCACCACCGACAGCCCGGCGAGCGCGATGACGACGGTCAGGCCGGCGAACACCACCGCGGACCCCGCCGTGCCGACGGCCATTCCCGCGGCCTCCCTCGGCGCACGGCCCTTTCCGCGTTCCTCGCGGTAGCGGGAGACGACGAACAGGGCGTAGTCGATGCCGCAGGCAAGGCCGAGCATCGAGGCGAGGGTCCCGCTGGTCAGGGACAGCCCGAACGTGCTGCCCAGGGCGATGATGGCGGTCATGCTGACGCCGACGCCGATGACGGCGGTCAGCAGCGGCAGCCCGGCGGCGGCCATGGACCCGAAGGTGATCAGCAGGACCACCGCCGCGACCGCGATGCCGATCGCCTCCGCGGATCCGCCCGCCGCAGGTTGTGTCGCCAGGGCGTCTCCACCGATCTCGACGGTCAGGCCCGCATCCCGGGCCTGGTCGGCGGCGCGCTCCAGGTGTTTCTTACTGGCATCGGTCAGGTCGTCGGCGGCGGTCTTGAAGGCGACGGTGACGTAGGCGGTGGAGCCGTCCTTGCTGACCGCCTTCGCCTGGAAGGGGTCCACGACGCCGGCCACCTGCGAGCCGTCGGCGGCCTCGTCGACCAGATCCTCGATGACGGCCTTGTTCTTGGCGGCGGTGACCTTCTCTCCGTTCGGTGCGATGAACACGATGCGGGCGTTGGCCCCGTCGGCTGCCGAGCCCGGGAAGCGCTGGTCCAGGAGGTCGAACGCCTTCTGGGACTCGATGCCCGGCATAGCGAATCCGTCGTCGGGAGCGGCGGGGGCCTTCGCGGCGGCGAAGCCGACGGCACCGAGGACGGCTATCCACAGGAACGTGACGAACCATCGCCACCTGAAGGTGATGCGACCCACGTGGTACAGGAAAGTTGCCATGACGGTGAAAGGCCTCCACATCGGCGGTGCAAGACAAGCGGTGCAAGACAAAGGGGGAACGGAGGCTCTCGTTCCGCCCGCCTCCGGCGGAGACCGGGACGGCGTGCCTCAGTGATCTCTACGATCCCGTCGGGCGACTTCCGTCACGAGGGAGCACCCTCCCGAACTCGGGGTGTAGCGGGCTACACCCCCGAAGACAGGGGCTCAACGCCACTCTCCGGGCGTCCAGTCACCTCGGCGCGCGCCGCGACCGCAGTGCACGCAAGTCCCTCCGCCGGCGCCTTCACAGCGCCGGCTCCACGGACGTGCGGGTGACGTCCACGAGGTGGTGCAGCAGGCGGCGGTGAGGAGCGCTTCCGACCACCACGAGACAGCGCCAAGTACCCCCGCAGGCTGACGCAAGGAGCAGCATGGTCCCATCACCTCGGTCCCGGCCCCCGTCAGAGTCGAGCCGTCATTCACCAGAGGCTGCAGAAGCAGCAGTTCAGAGGCGCTCTCGCCGACCGGCCTGCTCGCCTGCCCCTATACCGACGACGCTCCCCGGCACGCATCCGCTACGCTGTCCTTGGTCGGCCGTTGGTACGTCACGTTGTCTGCCCGGGTCACCCCACAGAGAGCGTCGCACCACGTCTGACCAGCGGGCTTGTGCTCCTCGTCGAAGATCCACGCCCTGGATTTTCAACAAGGTTTTCTACAAGCCCCTGCCTTCGTAGCTCAGGGGATAGAGCACCGCTCTCCTAAAGCGGGTGTCGCAGGTTCGAATCCTGCCGGGGGCACCAGGCGAAAGGCCCCGGACCGATCTTGGTCCGGGGCCTTTGACATCTACTTCTGACATCAACGGGGGCGGTCAGCGAGGTCGGTCACTCACAACCGGCCGCCGCTTGAGCAGCCGGTCCATGTGGCTGATGGCCTCGCGCTGGGTGTCCTGCACGACATGCGTGTACACGTCCATGGTGATGCTGATCTGACTGTGCCCGAGGATCTCCATCACGACACGGGGCGCGACTCCGGCAGCCGTGAGGAGGGTGGCCCTGCCGTGACGGGCATCGTGCAGCCGGATGACGCGGATGCCGGCAGACTCGGCGACGCGGGTGAAGGAGCGGTAGACGTTGCGCGGCTCGACCTGGTGGCCGGTGCGGGTGGTGAAGACGTAGTCCGTCTCCTGCCACCTCTCCCCCGCCTTGACCCGAGCCACCGACTGCCGCATCCGGTGCCAGCGAAGGGGCGCGATGCACAGGGCGGGCAGCGGGACGGCGCGTCGACGGCGGCTCTTCGGGTCGTCGTCGTAGACGACGCCACGGCGGCGCTGGGTCTGCTGGCGGACGTAGAGGACGCGGTTGTCCAGGTCGAGGTCAGACCAGCGGAGACCGATGATCTCTCCTCGGCGCAG
>Ga0075367_10000959_pt1 | contig 11776 bp, 11 predicted proteins | sample EndMethybrTD3032_FD_71399 | JGI IMG/M metagenome (GOLD analysis project Ga0075367, IMG submission 71399) | Populus endosphere microbial communities from Tennessee, USA - Endosphere MetaG P. TD hybrid TD303-2 | ecosystem: Host-associated > Plants > Roots > Endosphere | place: USA: Tennessee... | reverse complement strand
GGTCGAACCAGTCGCCGCCCACCCCCGCGCCCTGCGTGGCCGGCCGATAGCGGCTCGCCGTGGCCAGGCCCGGCAGTGAGGGCGGGGTGCCCATCAGACTGCGCTGCAGGGTGAGGGCGATGTGCCGCTGCTGCTCGTACAGGGCGGTGAGTTCGGCCTCCGCCTTCTTGCGGTCGCTGATGTCCCGCACGATGGCGCACGCGCCCACCACGGTGCCGCCGGTGTCCCGGGTCGGCCACAGCGTGACGTCGACGTCGAGCAGGGCCGCGGTCTTGGTGACCCGCAGCGTCTCGAAGTGCTCGACCTTCTCGCCGCCCCGCAACCGCTCCAGCAGGCTGCCGATGTCGTCCTGCAGATCGGTCGGGGCGAGCAGGGACACGTGCCGGCCGATGGCCTCGTCGGCCGTGTAGCCGTAGAGCTCCTGCGCGGCCGCGTTCCAGTAGGTGATGTAGCCGTCGAGCGTCTTGGCGAGGATCGCGTCCTGCGAGGACTCGACCAGCGCGGCGAGTTCGTTGATGCGGGCCTCGGCGGCCTTGCGGTCGCTGACGTCCCGGACGGCGGCGGACACCAGCAGCCCGTCCGAGGTCTCCAGCGGGCTGAGACTGATCTCCACGGGGAACTCGGTGCCGTCCTTGCGCAGCCCGTGCAGATCGAATCCGGCACCCATGGGGCGTACCTGACGGTTGGCGGCGTAACCGCCCCGGTGCAGGGTGTGCTGGCCCCGGAAGCGGTGCGGCATCAGCAACTCCACCTGACGGCCGAGCAGTTCCTCGCGGCCGTAGCCGAAGAGGGCCTCGGTCTGGGCGTTGACCAGCTTGATGACTCCGGTGTCGTCGACGATGACCATGGCGTCCGGCGCCGCCTCCAGCAACCCCCGGAACCGTTCTTCGGCACCTCCGGGCCCGCTCTCGCAGACCGCGGCCGCGCACCTGCACCGCTCCGGCCCTCCGACGGCGGCAGGCACCTGCCCCGTCTCGACGACGTCGGTCATCTCCGGCTCACCTCCACCCAGCGACGATCCGGACATCACACCGCCTCCGCCCCGCCGCCACACTGCGTTGTCGCTTACTGTCCGTACACTGGCCGATCCTGTCCGCTGTCGCGCCGCCGGATGGCCGGGCCATGGCGGAAGTGCCCGCACGGCTCAGGCACTTGTGCCGTTCGGCCCATGTCCTGCGCGCGCCGGTGACCCAGCCTGAAGTGGGGGGACCCCGCGCCCGAACCCGCCGGAGGACACCATGTACGGCACCCCGCGCACCGTGAGCGATGTGATGAGCCGCACCGTCGTCGCCCTGGCGAGCGGCGCACCGTTCAAGGACATCGTCAAGGCGATACGCCAGTGGCAGGTCGGCGCCCTGCCCGTGCTCGACGAGGACCGGCGGGTCGTCGGCGTCGTCTCCGCGGCCGACCTGTTGCCCAAGGAGGAGTTCCGGGACAGCTCCCCCGACCGGCACACCCGACTCACCCGTGCCACCGACCTCGCCAAGGCCGGCGCGCGCACGGCGGGCGAGCTGATGACAGCCCCCGCGCTCACCGTCCGGGCCGACGCCACGCTCGCGCAGGCGGCCCGCACCATGGCGCGGTACGGCGTCAAGCAGCTGCCGGTCGTCGACGAGTCCGGGGTGCTGCAGGGCATCGTCAGCCGCTCCGACCTGCTGCAGGTGTTCCTGCGCGAGGACGCGGACATCGCGCAGGAGGTCCGCCGCGAGATCGTCGCCCCGTTCTTCCCCGACCCGTTCGAGCCGATCGAGGTGCGGGTGCGCGACGGAGTCGTACGGCTCACCGGCCGGGTCCGGGACACCGCGTTCGTGCCGGTCGCCATCCGTCTGACCCGGGCCGTCGAGGGCGTCGTGGACGTCGACTGCAGGCTCGCCGGACCGCGCCGCCGCCCGGACCTCGACCCCGACCTGCCCGACGCCGCCGACGGCACCGGGGACCGGACGGACCCCCGACAGGCCCGCTCGGCCCGCTGATCGCCCCCGGACGGCCCCTCTTCCGCGGTCGCCGCACCTGCGACGTTTGCGGGACGAGGAACCAGGCCGTGCGGGACACGCGTGAAGGGACACCGACCGATGGCGACGACACGACGAACCCGAGTGAGGAAAGTGCCGTTGTGGCGGTGGCGGCACAACCCGTTGAGGCGCCCCAGTGACCGTGTGGAGGCCTGGATCGTGCTCGCCGGCTGGATCCTTGCGCTGGCCGTGGGGCTGCTCGCGGGGATGGCCCTCGGCACACAGGTGCAGCACGGTCTGACCGCCCGGCGCGCGGAGGTCCGTCCCGTCCCGGCCGTGCTCATGGAGGACGCGGCCAGGACCCCGGTCGTGACGATGTACGGCAGCGACCATGAAACGGTGTGGGCCTCGGTGCGCTGGACCGGCGCCGACGGCGGTGCGCACACCGGCCGCACCCGGGTCGAGCCCGGTAGCGCGGCGGGCACACAGGTCACGGCGTGGACCGACGGCAGTGGAAAGCTGGTCGCGAGGCCCTCCTCCGTCACCGAGGCGGGCATCCAGACGGCGTTGGTGGCCGGGGCGGCCGGGCTGGGTGCCGGGGGAGTCGTGCTCGTCGGCGGACGGCTGGCACGTGCCCGTCTGGACCGGCGCCGCCTGGCGGAGTGGGCGGCGGAGTGGGAGCAGGTCGGCCCCAAGTGGAGGCGGCGGACGAGCGGCTGACAGGGACCGTTCGGGCCGCGAGCGGGGCCGGACGGCTCACGCGGCGGCGGCCCGTGAAGCGGGACGCTGTGAGTGGGAGAACGAAGAGGAGGGTGACATGAGCGGAATGATCGAACGGCTGCCCGGCTGGCCCGCGTTCCCCGACCTGTTCGGCTGGGTCGAGGGCGGGCTTCCGGCGGCGCACACCGTTCCCGGGACGCACGGCATCCGTATCGAGGAGCGCCTGGAGGAGGGGACGTACGTGCTGCGGGCCGAGCTCCCGGGCATCGACCCCGCCAAGGACGTCGAGATCACCGTCACGGAAGGCCTGCTGACCCTGCGGGCGGAGCGCACCGAGGAGACGACGGGCAAGCACCACACGGAGTTCCGGTACGGCACCTTCACCCGCTCCGTGCGGCTGCCGGCCGGCGCCGCGGGCGACGACGCCACGGCGGAGTACAAGGACGGCGTACTGACCATCAAGGTCCCGGTGCCGGAGAAGAAGGCGGGCACGAGGACCATCCCCGTGCGCCACGGCTGAGAGCAGGGCTCGCCGCGTCGCACCCCGTGTGCGCGACCGGGAACGCCCGGTCGCGCACACGTCCGTGCGGGCACGTGGGACAGCGGGAGCGGCCCGCACGGGCCACCCGGTCCCCGGACCGGACCCCTTCGGCCCATGCCAGGGTCCCCGGACCCCCGCACGCTGGAGGAACACGCAGTGGAGGGAGAGGAACCATGGCTGTCTCCACCCGTATCGCGGTCATCGCCGTCGGTGACCGGCTCCGGCACGACGACGGCATCGGCGCGGCGGTACTCGCCCGGCTGCGGGAGCGGGCCGCCGTACGTCCCCTGCCCCCGGGCACGACGCTCGCCGAGTGCGACGGCGAACCGGGACACCTCATGGGCCTGTGGGAGGACGCGGAACTCGCGGTGGTGCTGGAGTCCGCGCATGTCCGCACCGGCCATCCCGGTCGCGTCCACCGGCTGGACCTGGACGCCGCCGAGCTGGGGCGCTCGGACGCCATGGAGCCGCACGGGCTCGGCGCGGCCGTCGAACTCGCCGGCGAACTGGACCGGTTGCCCGAGCACCTGGTGGCGTACGCCGTCGAGGCGGACGACGTCTCGCAGGGCGGCGGACTGTCCCCGCCCGTCGCCGGAACCGTCGCCCTCCTCACCGGCCGGGTCGAGGACGAGATCGTCCGGCACCGCACGGCGGCCACGCGCGACACCGCGCGACAGGGCGGGAAGGACCCATCCGCTTCTCGCGGATCCTGATTGCGCGGTGCGCGGCTCGAGACCGCTGCTCCGCGTCTTCGTCAGGTCCTTCCCGCCACATCCAGCACACCATGCCCGCCGGGCGGGCACCAGGGCCGACCGGCCCTCATGCGCGAAGGAGACCCACAGGCCATGACCACTGTGCCGACACGCCCCGACGAACGGCCGCGCAGCCGGCCCGCACTGCTGACCTTCCTGGGCGGCGTGGGGACGGTCACCGGCAGCAAGTTCCTGGTCGAGAGCGACCGTGCCCGAGTGCTCGTCGACTGCGGCCTCTTCCAGGGCGTCGCCGACCTGCGCCGGCGCAACTGGCGCGAACTGCCGTGCGACGCCACCGACATCGAGGCCGTCGTGGTCACCCACGCCCACCTCGACCACTGCGGCTATCTGCCCCGCCTGGTGCGCCACGGCTTCCGCGGACGCATCGTGACCACGCAGTACACCGCACGCCTGATGGAGATCGTGCTGCGCGACAGCGCGAAACTGCAGCTGGAGACGGCCCGGCACGCCAACGAGCACGGCTGGTCGAAACACCGTGTCGCGCAGCCGTTGTACGACGACTCCGACGTGGACCGCACGATGAAGCTCGTGGAGGCCGTGCCGTACGACGCGCCCGTCGACATCGCCACAGGGACCCGGCTCGCCCTGTACCCCGCCGGTCACATCCTGGGGTCCGCCTGGGCCCGGCTCACCCTTGAAGACGGCCACACCCTCGCCGTCAGCGGCGACCTGGGCCGCCCCGGCCATCCGCTGCTGAGCCCCGCGGAACCCTTCTCCGGCGCGGACGTCCTGCTGGTGGAGTCGACCTACGGCAACCGGCGCCACGACGAGCGAGAAGGCCGGACCCACTTCGCCGACGTCATCACCCGCACCCTGGCCCGCGGCGGCACCGTCGTCATCCCGGCGTTCGCCCTCGACCGCACCGAGGTCGTCCTGCACGAGCTCGCGGAACTGCGCCGCGACGGCCGGCTGCCGGCCTCCGTACCGGTGTACGTCGACAGCCCGATGGCCCTGACCGCCCTCGACGTCTACCGGGACGCCCTCCTCACCCGCGCCCCCGGCCTGAGGCCGGACGTCACCGCCACCGGGACGGCGGCCCTGAGCCCCGAGCCGTTCCGGGCCGTGCGGTCGCTGGAGGAATCCCTGGAACTCGGCCGCAGGGGCGGACCGGCGGTCATCGTCTCGGCGTCCGGCATGGCCACCGGCGGACGTGTCCTGCACCATCTGCGGCGCCTGCTGCCCGACCCGCGCAACGCCGTCGTCGTGGTCGGCTTCGCCGCGCGGGGGACACGGGCCCGGGACCTCGTCGACGGAGCCACGGCGCTGAAGATGTTCGGCGAGTACGTCCCCGTGCGGGCCCAGGTCGCCGACGTGCCGCACTTCTCGGCCCACGCCGATGCCGCGCACATCGTGGAGTGGCTGCGCGGCGCACCCGCCCCGCACGTCACCTATGTGGTCCACGGTGAGCAGGAGGCCGCCGAGGCGCTGCGCGACCGTATCGACCACGCTCTGGGCTGGACCGCCGTGGTGCCGCGTTCGGGCGAGAGCGTGCTGGTCCGCTGAGGCCGGCCGCTCAGTAGGGCAGGCGTCGCCCGGAGGGTGTGCGCAGGTCCTGGGGCTCGGGCCGACGCGGTGTGCGGGGACGCCTGGTCTCCTGTATTCGCCTCATGACCGTCGCCTCCCGTGTCGTCGTCCGCGTCAGCAGTCCCGGCGCCGCGTGTGACCCCCAGCGTCGTCCGCCACGCACCGCACGACCATGAGGCGACCTTCCCCGTGCGATGGGCCTTCCCGCACCCCCGGCCCCGGGGCCGACCGGGCCACACGGCCCCGGCATCCGGAGCCCGGGCACAAGGGCCGATCCAGACCCCTGTCCGGGCCGGAAGGCTCATGCGCCGCAGCCCGCAGGGGAGTTGGCTGTAAGTGAAGGAACAAGCCCGAACGACACCGACCCGAGAGGGGGGAGGACAGTGGGTACGACCCTGACACCGGAGTTCTGGGAGCGGTTCGCCGTCCTGCTGGTCGCGGCGATGGCCGTGACCTTCGTCCTCACCGCACTGTTCGACATGCTCGTCGTGCGGCTGACGAACCGCCGCGGGCACCGGCCGCCGATGCCGCCCGCGCGGGCCCCGCACCGGCCCACGGCCGCGGACCACCGTACGCCCGTCCGCAGCTGAACCGGTGACGCGGCAGCAGCCGCCGTACGCCGACCGATGCGCCGCCGTGGATCCGCACCGTTCCACACCGCGGCGGCCCGCCGTCGCCGGACCCAGCCGTCCCGTCCGCGAGCGACACCGACCCGACTCGTCCGTACATGAACCTCGCCCGTACATGAATCTCGGCCGAACATGAACGCGACCGCGGTTCCCGAAGGAATCCCGGGGCCGCGGCTCACAGCTGCTCGCGCGTCACGCGGCACCGCTGCGAGGGAGCGCCTTCAGCACACCGGCCGGCGGGGCGACCACCCGATCCGGAGCCGGCACCATCACCACCGGCACCCGGGCGTGCCGCAGGCACTCGCGCCCCACCGCACCCAGCGAGGGCATGTCCCACTGAGCCCCGGCCCTGCGCCCCAGCGCCAGCAGCACCGTGCCACGGGCCTGCCGCAGGAGCACCCGCGCGGGTGGTCCCTCGACCACAACGGCCCGCACACCGGGGCCGATCCGGGCACCGAACGCCTTGCGCACGGCCGATGCGAGAAGCTCGGCGGCCGCCTGGCGCTGCTCGTCCTGCGTCGGTCGGCCGGACGACGGAGCGTAGGGCGCGAACCGGGCGGTGACCGGCTCCCAGGCGTGCACGGCGACGACGCCGGTGCCGAGGGCGCGGGCCTGCTCCCCGGCCCAGCGCAGTGCGGCCACGGACGCCTCGGACCCGTCGACGCCCACCACGATGCCGTCGGCGACGGCTCGTTCGTTCATGACTGCCTCCCCGGTCGACCTCTGGATCCACCGTGCCCCGGCCCGGAAGGCCGGGGCGTGGGTCGGACGGCCGTGTACCGGTGCCGAACGGTCCCTTCCGGACCGGGTGTCACGAGCCGGGGTCACAGGTGGTGGTGACGGCGATCGTCGTGCTCGCCCGTGCCCATGTAGTGGCGCTCCTCGATGACCGTCCCCTTCTCACCCGGGCGCTTCACCATGCCCGCCGTGGACAGGAACATCAGGAGGCCGAGAACGCCTACCGTCATCAGCGCGAAGCCGACGATGAACTGGCTGTAGCCGAACACCATGCAGGCGCCCACGATGGCCGCGCCCACCAGGAAGAGCGGAAGAAACATGACTGCCTTCCTTCGGTCGTCCGTCTTCGGACGGACTCGATGCCGATGAGCCGGACCGGGACGCCGACGGCCTCCCCCGCGGCTCACCTCCAGCATCGGAGCCGTGGCGGCCGTATCCCAGGGGCTGAACGGGCACGGGCCGTGCCCAAATGGCCCCTCACCTGCGAGAATCCCCCAATGCAGAGGAGCTCGCCTGTCGCGCTCGCGCTCTCCCGCACCGCCCGTTCGGGCCGAACGTCCCCCTGCGCCGCAGCGGGCTCCTGCGGGAGCCTCGCCAGCGCGCCGTGCCCTCCACCGGCCTCGCCCGCCCGTCGCGGCGCACCCGCGCCGAAGGTGGCAGGCGAGGTGGTCCGAGGGCGCGGCGGACGCGCTCCTGCGCGCGGGCCACATCGCCATCGCCCCGTCACGGGCTGCCGCGGCCGCAGCGAGCCGGCGGGACTGCTGCCGGGTTCGGCCGGTCCGACCGTCGCGGCCCGCGCCCACTGCCCGGCCATCGTCGTGCGCGGCGACGTCGCCGACCCTTTACGGCGGCACCACACCGGCCCGGAGACCCGGTCCGGAGCCCTGTGGCTCGATCCCGTGCCGTTGCCGGAGCCTCGTCGTACGGCTTCGCCCCGCTCCGAGGCGTCGGCGATCGACGTGCGGCTGCGGGACCGGGTCTGGGCCTGATGGGCCGGAGCGGAGACCTGATGGCCCATACCCCCGGTCGACCGGCTGGACGAGGCTTGCCTCGTGAAGCAGTCCGAGTGAGCGGGAAGGGATTGACATGTACTGGAACGACCATGACATGACGGGCTGGGGCTGGTTCGCGACATCGGTCGGCATGGTCCTGATGTGGGCCCTGCTCATCGGCGTCGCCGTCCTGCTCTACCGCAGCCTCAACCGCACCTCCGAGCCCCGGGACACCACCGCTCACCGCTCGCCGGAGCAGCTGCTCGCCGAACGGTTCGCCCGGGGCGAGGTGGACGAGGAGGAGTACCGCCGCCGACTGGCCGTGCTGCGCGGCGACGGCCCCACCCTCACCAAGCACTGACCGCGGCCGTCCGACCGCTTCCGATGGGAGGTGCGCCCCATGTCGGCACCACCACTCGACACCACGACGGTCACGGCCCTGGTGGCCGCCGCCACGGCCGCCCCGTCCCTGCACAACGCGCAGCCCTGGCGATTCCGTCATGTCTCCGGCAGCCGCACGCTCGAACTGCGGGCCGACCTCGACCGGGCGATGCCGAAGGCCGACCCCGACCTGCGCGGCCTGCACCTGGGCTGCGGTGCGGCCCTGTTCAACCTGCGCGTCGCGGTGGCCGACGGCGGACGGCACGCGGACGTCGACATGCTGCCCGACCCGGCCGACCCGCAGTTGCTGGCCACCCTCCGCGTCCTGGACGTCCACCGCGCCGACCGTGAACTGGCCCGTCTGTCCCCCGCGATCAGCCGCCGGCACACCAGTCGCCATCCGTTCGAGGACAGGGTGATCCCGGCCGTCGTGCGGGAGGCGCTGCGCGACGCGGCCGAACGGGAGGGCGCCCAGCTGGTGTTCCCCGACCGCTGGCACACCGAGTCACTGCTGGACCATGTCCGTGACGCCGAGGGGCGCGACAGCGCCGACGCCGCGTACCTGGAGGAGATGAGGGCCTGGACCCGGGTCGGGGCGAAGGAGACGGAGGCGGCGAGGGACGGGATCCCCGACTACGCCTTCGGGCCCAGCAGGAGGGGAGGCCGGGCACCGGTGCGGGACTTCGCGGGCCGGCGACCTGTCCCCGGCCGCCCCACCGCCGTCTTCGAGACCGCCCCGAACCTGGCCCTGCTCGGCACCACCCAGGACCGTCCCGCCGACTGGCTACGAGCCGGAGAGGCGATGGAACGGGTCCTGCTGCTGGCCACCCTCCACGGACTGGCCACGTCCCTGACCTCGCACAGCCTCGAACGCCAGGACCTGCGCGAACTGGCCCGCGACCCGGCCTCGGCCATGGGGTTCGTCCAGATGGTGCTGCGCCTGGGATACGGACCCGCGGGCGCCGCGAGTCCGCGACGGCCCGTGGAGCAGGTCCTGGAGATCGTCTGACACGGAGCAGCACACCGTCCCGGTGATGAGCGGCGGCAGCCCACATTGCTGCCGCGGCCGGAACGGTACGGTGCTCCTCAACCCCGCGGGCTGGGGGCGGCGGTCAGGGAGCGAGCGCGAAGTAGTTCTCCTCCTCCTGGACGAAGTGCAGGCGCAGCACCGTGTGCAGCCCGTACAGGCAGGCGCGCAGGTCGTCGAGCTGGTCCGGCGGCAGGTCCGCGGCGGGGCCGGCGAGGGCGAGGTGGGTGGCGATGCGCCGGGAGAGCCGTTCGATCTCGGCGTGGGCGCGGCTCATCGTGGCGGTCGCCTCGGGGCCGCCGAGGGTGGGGGCGAGTGCCGGGTAGAGCTCGTGCTCCTCGGCGTACTCGTGCGGCAGCAGCCGCTCCGTCAGCATCCGGTGCGCGTCGCCCACCGCCTTCAGGGCTTCGGGACCGGTGCTGTCCGCGAGGCGGTCGGCGGCGCCGCGTACGGCTTCGAGGACGTCCTGCAGATCGTCGTGCTCGGCCGCGAAGCGGTGGATGAGGGCCTGTGTGGCGGGCGGGAGAGGCGGTCGTACGGTCCGGTCGACGCGCAGGGCACGCAGCGCGTTGAGGATCACCGCGACGTCGATGCCCTCCTGAAGCAGTGCGCCGGCGGCCGGCGGGAGCAGGCCCAGGGCGGCCGCGGCCATGGCGACGAGGGACATCAGCATGCCGCCCAGCGCGCTCTGCACGGCGATGCGCCGGGCGCGGGCGGCGAGGGCGACGGCGTCGGCCAGCCGGTCCACGCGGTCCGTGGTCAGGACGACGTCGGCAGCCTCGGAGGAGGCGGTGGAGCCCCGTGCGCCCATGGCGACGCCGATGTCCGCGGCGGCCAGCGCCGGCGCGTCGTTGACGCCGTCGCCCACCATCACCGTCACGGCGCGCTCGCACTCGGCGCGCACGGCGGCGACCTTGTCGGCCGGGCTGAGGTCGGCGCGCACGTCGTCGAGGCCGAGGACCGCGGCGACCTCGCGGGCGGGCTCGGGCCGGTCGCCGGTGAGCATCACCAGCCGCTCGATGCCCGCCGCGCGCAGCCGGCGCAGCGTCCTGGGGGCGTCGTGGCGCAACGGGTCGCGCAGCAGGACGGCGCCGACGGGAACCCCGTCGACACTGAGCCAGGCGACCGCCGCTCCGTCCAGCAGCGCGCGGTTGTCGACCGAGCGCGCCCAGGAGGCGGCCTGTTCGACACCGGGGGCCGGCCGCCCGACGGCCATCCGCCTGCCCTCGACGGTGCCGGTGGCGCCCCGGCCCGCTTCCTCGGACACCCCGGTCGGCACCGCCAGCGGCAGCCCGCGCTCGCGCGCGGCCCGGACGACGGCCCGGGCCAGGACGTGGGGGGAGTACTGGTCGAGCGAGGCGGCCAGCCGCAGTACTTCGGCGGGCTGCCATCCTGGCGCGGCGCTCACGTCGAGGACCCGCGGACGCCCGCCGGTGAGGGTGCCGGTCTTGTCGAGGAGCAGGGTGCGGGCCCGACCGAGCCCCTCCAGCGCGCCACCGTCCCGGATGACCACACCGAGCCGCGAGGCCCGCGACAGCCCGGAGACGATCGCCACCGGCGCCGCGAGCAGCAGCGGACACGGCGTCGCCACCACGAGGACCGCGACGGCCCGTACCGCGGAGCCGCTGACCAGCCAGGCCAGCCCGGCCACCGTCACGGTCAGCGGCAGGAACCAGGCCGCGTACCGGTCGGCCAGACGGACCACGGGAGCGGACTCCGCCCCCGCCTCGCGGGCCAGCCGCACGATCTCCGCGTACGTGCTGTCCTGCTCGGTCGCCGAGGCCCGCAGCTCGAAGGCGCTCCCCGCGTTGACCACCCCGCTGCGCACCTGCTCGCCCGGCGGGCGCTCCACCGTCCCCGGCTCCCCGGTCAGCACCGACTCGTCGAGGACGGCCGGGCAGCCGACCACCTGGCCGTCGACGGGGACGACCTCGCCCGGGCCGACGACGAGCAGATCGCCGACGGCGACCTCGGCGAGCGGCACACTGCTCACCTCGGAGCCGGTGCGCAGACGAGCCGTGCGCGGCGCGTGTTCCAGGAGGGCGCGCAGATCGTGCGAGGCCCTGCGCTGGGCGGCGGCCTCCAGCGTGCGGCCGCTGGCGAGCATCAGCCCGATCAGCGCCCCGGCGAGGAACTCGCCGACCGCCAGTGTGCCGGCGAGCGCCAGGACCGCGATCAGGTCCACACCCGTACGACCGTGTCGTAGCGCCTCCAGCACCCAGCCCATGGCGGGCACGAGCGCCACGACGGTGCCAAGAGCCCAGCACAGATCGGCCGGGCCCGGGCTGCCCGCCAGCCGGAACACCCCACCGGCCGCCAGGGCCACGGCCGTCACGACCAGAAGGGCCGACTCGGGCGTGACATGCCGCGGGAGCGCCGCGGGGAGGCGGCGCGGTGACTTCTTCGGAAGGAATCGGTCCATGGGAGCCTCGCTCGGACGTCCTGGAGCGTCTCAGTCGTACGGGACGACCGCGACGGGGCACGGCGCGCGGTGCAGCA
>Ga0075367_10000958_pt1 | contig 11778 bp, 9 predicted proteins | sample EndMethybrTD3032_FD_71399 | JGI IMG/M metagenome (GOLD analysis project Ga0075367, IMG submission 71399) | Populus endosphere microbial communities from Tennessee, USA - Endosphere MetaG P. TD hybrid TD303-2 | ecosystem: Host-associated > Plants > Roots > Endosphere | place: USA: Tennessee... | reverse complement strand
AACATCAGCCGGCGATCACCATCCGCACCGGCGTCGGATCGAAGCCGTTGCAGGGGTTGTTGATCTGCGGGCAGTTGGAGACCACCACCACCACGTCCATCTCGGCGCGCATGTCGACGAAGAGGCCGGGCGCGGAGATGCCGTCGACGATGCCCAGCGTCCCGTCCGCCTCCACCGGCACGTTCATGAACCAGTTGATGTTGGAGACCATGTCGCGCTTGCCGCGGCCGTAGCGGGCGTTGCCCTGCAGGAAGTTCTCCACGCAGGCGTGCTGGGCTTTGGTGTGGTGGCCATAGCGCAGGGTGTTGCTCTCGCAGGAGCAGGCCCCGCCGATGGTGTCGTGGTAATCCACCGCCGTGCCGGTGACGACCGCCATGGGCCGGCCCTCGTTGGACATCAGCACCGAGCCTTCCCGCAGGAAGATGTTGCCCTGGGCGGCGATGGTGTCCTGGGCGGAATAGCGCTCGGCGTCGTCGGCCGCGGAATACATCAGGAAGTCGACCGCCTGGTTGCCCTCCAGGTCGATGATCCTGAGCGTCTGGCCGGCCTTCAACAGCGCGGTCCATGGCGCGCGGGCGGGGACCACTTCGTCCAGCACGATCTCTCCGGTCAGCTCCGGCGTCATCGGGCGAGATCCTCTTCCACGTTCTGGAAGGCGCGCAGGCCCTCGGGCGTCGCATTGCGGATGGGATCGTCCGCCGGCGTCGGCGGCCCACGCCAGGCCAGCACCCGCGCCGGGGTCACGGTGTAGGCGGGCCTGGGGTCGAGCACGTGGGGGCAGTTGGCCAGGACGACGATCACGTCCATCTCCGCGCGCAGGGTCACCTGGGCGCCGCGCGCATGGGGGCCAGCGTTGAAGCGGGTGGCCCCGTCCTCGGCGATCCGCACGCCCTTGAACCAGTTGACGCAAGGGTGGACGTCCTTGCGGCCCAGGCCGAACTTGCCGACGCCCAGCATGAAACGGTCGCGGGCGTTGGGGTGCGGGCCCCAGTTGTCGCCCGAGCCATACCGGCGGGCGTTGGCGGCGGCGTTGGAGGCTCCGCAGAAGGCGTCGTGCGCGCCGGCGGTGTCCTCCAGGATGCTCGCCAGCACCTTGCCCATGTCGGAGAGCAGGAGCTTGCCGGCGCCGAGGTAGCCGTTCCACTGCACCTTCAGGGTGTCGGCCACGTTCAGCCGCTCCACGGGGCGCTCGGCGCTGAACACCAGCATGGAGACGCAGGCGTCGCCTTCCAGGTCGGTGAGCCGAAGGCGCGCGCCGCGGTCGAGCCGCTTGGCCGCATAGCCGCCGGGCGCGATCGTTTCGGCCCAGAGCATGGCGGCCGGATCGACGCCGTCTGGAATATCCTGGGCCTCGCTCGCCGGCACGGTCGGCATGAAGTCGACCTTGGTCCCGGCCATGGACCTGGCGTGCGCCCGCGCGCTGGCGGGATCGGCGGTGGAGGTGTCGCTCATCGGGATGCGGCTTGTCTGGAGGGCTCGGCGTTCTCGCCGTGCGCGTGCAGCGGCGGGAGAAGCGCGGTGGTGGTGACCAGCTTGATCTGCTGCACGCCGCGGACCTTGCGCAGCCGGTCGCACAGGGCCAGCAGCCGCTCGGAGGGCCCTTGCACCAGCAACACCTCCAGCGACTGGTCGCCTTCGAGGAAGACGTGCTGGGAGGAGATCACCTCCTTGAGGAACTCGCACTGGGTGTCGGCCAGGGCCTGGCGCACCCGGCCCCGCTCGGCGCGGTAGATCAGGGTGATGGTCCCGGCCAGCACGGCGCCGGTGACGCCTTCGCTGTGCTCGGCCAGCTCGTGGCGGATCAGCTCGGCGATCATCTGCGATCGGCTGGGGAGCGCCCGCTCGGCGACCATGGCGTCGAGCTGGGCCAGCAGCTCGGCCGGCAGGCTCACGCTCAGGCGGGCCAGTTGGGATACGGTGTCGGAACTCATGCCCAAGGCCTTCTCACGTTATTACGAACTTCTCCATTCGTAATACTGCGGAGGGGCCGGCGCACACCAGGCGTGGGCGAACTTTGGGCGAAGCCGCGCCATCGGCGCCCAACCCCTGGGCGCCGGCCATCGCGCCCCCATGCCGGGCCGGCGGCGGCTTGCACAGGGGCCCTCGCGGGGTCGCCTCGCCAGATGGTCTCCGCCCCGCCCCTGCCGATCGCCGACCGCTGGTTCGCGCGGCGCGAACTGGACGAGGGACTGACCCTGCTCTGGGAGCCGCACGTCCATCCCCTGCTCCGCTGCAACATCTGGCGGGTGGCGGGCCGTGACGCCAGCCTGCTGGTGGACTCGGGCCTGGGGCTGGCCAGCCTGCGGCAGGCGGCGCGGGACCTCTTCGAAGCCGACGTCCTGGCGGTGGCCACCCATGTCCACAGCGACCATGCCGGGGGCCTGCACGAATTCGAGCACCGGTGGGTGCATGCGGCGGAGGCCCCCGCCCTCTCGCGTGGCGAGGACAGCTTCCCCGTCGATCCCGACGCCTATGCGCCGAAGACGCGGCAGGCCCTGGCGGCGCTCGGCTACGACATCGGCGGGGGCCTGCTCACGGCCGCGCCCCATCGCGGGTTCGATGCGCGCCGCCATGTGCTGAAGGGCTGCGAGCCCACCCGGCTGCTGGCCGAGGGCGACGTCGTCGATCTCGGCGACCGGGCCTTCGAGGTCCTGCATCTGCCGGGCCACTCAGTGGGAAGCATCGGCCTTTGGGAGGCGGCCAGCGGCGTGCTGTTCTCCGGCGACGCGGTCTATGACGGCCCGCTGCTGGACGCCCTGCCCGGCTCCGACCGCCAGGCCTACGCGGCGACCATGCGCAGGCTTCTGGACCTGCCGGTGCGCGTGGTCCACGCCGGCCACGACCCCAGCTTTGGGCGCGATCGGCTACGTGAGCTGGCGCGTGGCTACCTGGCGAATGTCGACTAGTCGACGCCCGGAAACGCCATTTCCGCGGAAGTTCCCTGTGGCTGACAAAAAAATGCGCAAACACGCGTGGAACCGACCTTTCGGCCGGAACCCGATCCAAACGTGGCCATTACAACCATGTGGGTGCGGGAGTTGTTCCGCGTCCGCTTTCCAGGACGGCGTTCGGAAAATCTTTGGGGAGCAGCTTCGATGTCCGCGTTTCAAGCCTATGCCGGAAACTATGAGTTCGGCGGAGAGGCCTTCAACTGGCGGTGCTACGCGACGGTGCGGGTCCACGCGGTGCGGCAACAGGAACATGCCCCTTTTCCGACGGCGCCGATAGGTCGCAAATGGATCTGGCGCTCTCCGATGCATGGCGAGCCCACGGTGGGCTGGCTGGTCGATGACCAGGCCGACGAGTTCTCGCACATCCTCTTGCAGATCCAGCCCCAGGTCGTCCGCGCCGAGCGTATGGCCGAGGCCGTATAGCGCCAGGTCGGCGGCCGACCGGCGCTGCCGGGTTTTGGGCGGTGATGCGAATTCCTTCGGGTGGCGCGTGCATCCGCCTTGCGCCAGCGCATAAGGCGCCGACAGTAAAGTTCTGAAACCGCGCGGCCAGCGCCGCGCGGACGTGCTCGTTCTTCAAGGTGAGAAAGCCGTCATGCCTGAGGTCGCGGTCAAGATCGCCCTGCCGAGCGAAGACGAGGACATCGCCACCCTCCGGCGGGCCCTGGTGGCCAAGCTCGCCTATTCGGTCGGCAAGGATCCCATCGTCGCCAGCCAGCACGACTGGTTCATGGCCGCCGCGCTCACCACCAGGGACCGCATCGTCGACCGCTGGTTTCCATCCACCCGGGCGATCTACCGGGAGAAGCGCAAGCGGGTCTATTACCTGTCGCTGGAGTTCCTGATCGGGCGCCTCCTGAAGGACAGCCTCAATGCGCTGGGCCTGGTCGAGCCCATGCGCAGCGCCCTCAACGAGCTGGGGGTCGACCTCGAGGCGCTCTACGAGGAAGAGCCCGACGCGGCCCTGGGCAACGGGGGCCTGGGGCGCCTGGCGGCCTGCTTCATGGAGAGCATGGCGACCCTGGGCGTCGCCGCCTACGGCTATGGCATCCGCTACGACCAGGGGATGTTCCGCCAGAAGATCAAGAGCGGCTGGCAATCCGAAGTGCCGGAGAACTGGCTGGTCTCGGGCAACCCCTGGGAGTTCGAGCGGCCCGAGGTGATCCACCAGATCGGCTTTGGCGGCTCGGTCACCGCCAAGAACGGCGCGGACGGCGAGCCCGTCTACACCTGGCAGCCGTCGGAGACGGTGGAGGCCCGGGCCTATGACACCGCCATGGTGGGCTGGCGCGGCGCTCACGTGAACACCCTGCGGCTCTGGCGCGCGCGCGCCCCAGACCCCCTGCGCCTCGACGCCTTCAACCGCGGCGACCACCTCGGCGCCCAGGAGGGCCAGTCGCGGGCCTCGGCCATCTCCCAGGTGCTCTATCCGGCCGACGACAGCCCGGCTGGCGAAGAGCTTCGCCTGCGCCAGGAGTACTTCTTCTCCTCCGCCGCCCTGCAGGACATCCTGCACCGGCACATGCGCGAGCATGGCGACCTGACGAACCTGCACGAACACGTCGCCATCCAGCTCAACGACACCCACCCGGCCATCGCCATCCCGGAGATGATGCGCCTCTTGGTGGACGTGAACGGCATGGCCTGGGCCGACGCCTGGGACATCACCGTCAAGACCTTCTCCTACACCAACCACACCCTGCTCCCCGAGGCGCTGGAGCACTGGGGCGTGCCGCTGATGGAGCGCATGCTGCCCAGGCACATGCAGATCATCTACCTGATCAACGCCCTCAACCTCGATGCGCTGAAGGCCAGCGGCAAGGTTTCCGACGAGGAGCTTGGCGGGGTCTCGCTGATCGACGAGGGCGGCGGGCGCAAGGTGCGGATGGGCTGGCTGAGCTTTGTCGGCTCGCACAAGGTCAACGGCGTCTCGGCCCTGCACACGGACCTGATGCGCGAGACGGTGTTCTCCGCCTTCAACCGCATCTATCCCGACCGCATCGTCAACAAGACCAACGGCATCACCTTCCGTCGCTGGCTGATGTGCGCCAATCCCCAGCTCACCGACCTGCTGGTCGAGAGCGTGGGCGAAAAGGTGCTGGACGACACCACCCTGCTCGCCAACTTCGCCAAATACGCCGACGACGACGGTGCCCACGCGCGGCTCAAGGGCATCCGCCGCCAGCACAAGGTCAAGCTGGCGAATCTGATCCAGAGGCAGCTCGATATCCGCGTCGACCCCGACGCCATGTTCGATTCCCAGGTCAAGCGGGTGCACGAGTACAAGCGCCAGCTGCTCAACATCCTGGAGACGGTCGCGCTCTACGACGCCATGCGCGCCCAGCCGACGCGGGAGTGGACGCCCCGGGTGAAGATCTTCGCCGGCAAGGCGGCGGCCAGCTACCACAACGCCAAGCTGATCATTAAGCTGATCAACGACGTGGCCCAGGTGGTCAACAACGACCCCACCCTGCGCGGCCTGCTGAAGGTGGTCTTCCTCCCCAACTACAACGTCAGCCTGGCCGAGATGATCATGCCGGCCACGGACCTCTCCGAGCAGATCTCCACCGCAGGGATGGAGGCCTCGGGCACCGGCAATATGAAGTTCGCCCTCAACGGGGCGCTGACCATCGGCACGCTCGACGGCGCCAACGTCGAGATCAAGGAGAAGGTCGGCGACGACAACATCTTCATCTTCGGCCTCACGGCGCAAGAAGTGGAAAAGCCGCGCCGCGAGGGCTTTGGGACCGAGGCCCTGATCGCCGGCTCGCCGATGCTGCAGCAGGTGCTCGACCAGGTGGGCGGCGGCGGCTTCTCGCCCGGGATGCCCGAGCTCTACCAGCCGCTGCTCAACGGCCTGGTGCTCCACGACCACTTCCTGGTGCTGAACGACTTCGTCTCCTACGCCGCCAAGCAGCGGGAGGTGGCGGCCAAGTACCGCGACCAGACCGCCTGGTGGCGCTCCTCGGTGCTGAACACCGCCAACATGGGATTCTTCTCGTCGGATCGCACGATCCGCGAATACGCCGAGGACATCTGGAACGTCCCGGTGCGGACCACTTGAACGCGGACAGGACGCAGGACTGGCGCATCTCCGAGGGGGAGGTCGAGGCCCTCCTGGGCGCGCGGCACGGCGATCCCTTCGCTGTGCTGGGGGCCCACGGCGTCGGCGGCGGGATGGCGATCCGCGCCTTCGTCCCCCATGCCGAGACCCTGGAGGCGCGCACCCCCGAGGGGGAACGCCTCTGCGTGCTGGAGCAGCGTCATGCGGCGGGCCTGTTCGAGGGCCTGCTGAAAGGCCGCAAGGCCCTCCCCGCCTATCGCCTCCACGCCGCCAACGCCGGCGGCGCCTGGACGCTGGACGATCCGTACCGCTTCGCCCCGGTGCTGGGCGAGATGGACGACTATCTGCTGGTCGAGGGCGCGCACCGCCGGCTGTGGGAGCGGCTGGGGGCTCACCCCATGACGCACGAGGGGGTGGAGGGCGCGCACTTCGCCGTCTGGGCCCCCAACGCCACCCGCGTCTCGGTGGTCGGCGACTTCAACGGCTGGGACGGGCGCACCGCCCAGATGCGCAAGCGCGTGGACAGCGGGGTCTGGGAGATCTTCCTGCCCGGCGCCCATCTGGGAACCCGCTACAAGTACGAGATCGTCGGCCCCGACGGGACCCTGCAGCCGCTGAAGGCCGACCCGTTCGGCTTCGCCGCCCAGATCCGCCCCGACACCGCCTCGCAGGTGGCCTCCATCGAGGGCTTTGCCTGGAGCGATGGCGCCTACATGGAGCGGCGCGCGCAAACGGCCGCCCACCGCGCCCCGATCTCGGTCTACGAGGTCCACCTGAGCTCCTGGCGGCGGGGCGGCGACGGCGGCTTCCTCAGCTATGACGAGCTGGGCGAGACGCTGGTCCCCTACGCCGCCGAGATGGGCTTCACCCATATCGAGCTGATGCCGGTCTCCGAGCACCCCCTCGACGATTCCTGGGGCTACCAGCCGATCGGCCTCTTCGCCCCGACCAGCCGCTTTGGCGACCCGGCCGGCTTCGCCAGGCTGGTGGACAAGGCCCACGCCGCGGGCCTTGGGGTGATCCTGGACTGGCCGGCCGCGCACTTTCCCACCGACGCCCACGGCCTCTACCGCTTCGACGGCACCGCCCTCTACGAGCACGAGGACCCCAGGCAGGGCTTCCACCCCGACTGGAACACCGCGATCTTCAACTTCGGCCGGCGGGAGGTCGCCAACATCCTGCTGGCCAACGCCCTGTTCTGGCTGGAGGTCTTCCACATCGACGGCCTGCGCGTCGATGCGGTGGCCTCGATGCTCTACCTCGACTATTCGCGCAAAGCCGGCGAGTGGCTGCCCAACGCCCGCGGCGGGCGCGAGAACCTGGAGGCCGAGGCCTTCCTCAAGCAGGTCAACGCCACCGCCTACGCCCAGCATCCCGGCGTGCTGATGATCGCCGAGGAGAGCACCACCTGGCCGGGCGTCTCCAAGCCGGTCGACCAGGGCGGCCTGGGCTTCGGCTTCAAGTGGAACATGGGCTGGATGAACGACACGCTGCGCTATGTGTCGCGCGAGCCGGTGCATCGGCCCTACCACCACCGCGAGCTCACCTTCGGCCTGCTCTACGCCTTCACCGAGAACTTCGTCCTGCCGCTGAGCCACGACGAGGTGGTGCACGGCAAGGGCTCCATCGTCGGCCGCATGCCCGGCGACTGGGGGCAAAGGCTGGCGGGCCTGCGCGGCTACTTCGGCTTCATGTGGGGCTATCCCGGCAAGAAGCTGCTCTTCATGGGCTGCGAGTTCGGCCAGTGGACCGAGTGGGACTTCCGCGGCCAGCTCGACTGGGCGCTGCTGGACCTGCCGACCCACCAAGGCGTCAAGCGCGCCGTGGCCGATCTCAATCGCCTCTATCGCAACCTGCCCGCCCTGCACCGCCGCGACGGCGAGGCTGACGGCTTCCAATGGCTGGTGGTGGACGACGAGGCCCAGTCGGTGGCGGCCTGGCTGCGGCTGGGCGAGCCGGGCGAGCCGCCGGTGGCGGTGATCTGCAACTTCACGCCTGTGCCCAGGACCGGTTACCGCCTTGGCCTGCCGCACGCCGGCGCCTGGCGCGAGGTGTTCAACTCAGACTCCGAGATCTATGGAGGCTCGGGGATAGGCAATCTCGGGCGGGTGCAGGCCTGGCCGCATGGGGCGCATGGCCAGCCGGCCTCCGCCGAGATCGTGGTCCCGCCGCTGGCGACGGTTTTTCTTGAATTTTCCGGCGAAGACCGGGCTTGAATCAGACGTGAGCATGGAACCGTCAGGGATGAACCAATCGACCACCGCGCCGCTCTCGCGCCAGGCCATGGCCTATGTGCTGGCCGGCGGCCGCGGCAGCCGGCTGATGGAGATGACCGACATCCGCGCCAAGCCGGCGGTCTATTTCGGCGGCAAGTTCCGGATCATCGACTTCGCCCTCTCCAATGCGCTGAACTCCGGCATCCGGCGGATCGCGGTGGCTACCCAGTACAAGGCGCACAGCCTGATCCGGCACATGCAGCGCGGCTGGAACTTCTTCCGCCCCGAGCGCAACGAGACCTTCGACATCCTGCCCGCCAGCCAGCGGATCTCCGAGGAGCAGTGGTACGCCGGCACGGCCGACGCGGTGTACCAGAACCTCGACATCATCATGGACTACGACACCCGCTTCACCGTCGTGCTGGCGGGCGACCACGTCTACAAGATGGACTACGAGCTGATGCTGCGGCAGCACGTGGACCAGGGCGCCGACGTCACCGTGGGCTGCCTTGAAGTGCCGCGCATCGAGGCCACGGGATTTGGCGTCATGGCGGTCGACAAGACCGACCGCATCCTGGATTTCGTCGAAAAGCCCGCCGACCCGCCAGCCATGCCCGGCAAGCCCGACATGGCGCTGGCCAGCATGGGCATCTACGTCTTCAACACCGACTTCCTGGCCGAGGTGCTGCGGCGCGACGCGGCCGATCCGGAGTCCAGCCACGACTTCGGCAAGGACATCATCCCAAGGCTCGTGAAGGAGGGAAAGGCGGTCGCCCATCCCTTCAGCCGCTCGGCCGTGCGCGCCGGCCCCGAGGCGCCGCCCTACTGGCGCGACGTGGGCACCATCGACGCCTACTTCGCCGCCAACATCGACCTGACCGAGGTGGTGCCGGACCTGGACCTCTACGACCACTCCTGGCCGATCTGGACCTACAGCGAGATGAATGCACCGGCGAAGTTCGTCCACGACTATCCGGGGCGCCGCGGCCAGGCGACCTCCTCGCTGATCTCCGGCGGCTGCGTGGTCTCCGGCTCGACGGTCTGGCGCTCGGTGCTGTTCAGCAATGTGCGGATCAACTCCTACTCCTCGGTGGAGCTGGGCGTGATCATGCCCAACGTCGAGATCGGCCGCTCCTGCCGCCTACGCAACGTCATCATCGACCGCGGGGTGGTGATCCCCGAGGGGCTGATCGTCGGCGAGGACCCGGCGCTGGACGCCCAGCGGTTCCGCCGCAGCGAGGCGGGCGTGTGCCTGATCACCAAGAAGATGATCGACAACCTCAACAACGGCGCGGCGTGAGCCAGGTCGAGGTCCTGGCGGTCGCCTCCGAAGTCTATCCGCTGGCCAAGACCGGGGGACTGGCCGACGTGACCGGAGCGCTTCCCAAGGCGCTGGCGCCGCTGGGCGTTCGGATGCGGACCCTGGTTCCAGGCTATCCCTCGGTGATGGCCAGGCTGCAGGGCGCGCGCACCGCGCGGCGGCTGGCCGACTTCTACGGCGGCCCGGCCCGGCTGGTGGCCGCCACGGCCGAAGGGCTGGAGCTCTTCGTGCTGGACGCCCCGCACCTCTACGACCGCCCAGGCGGGCCCTACGCCGACGCGACCGGCGTCGAGTTTCCCGACAACGGCTTGCGCTTCGCCGCCCTCGGCCGCGCGGGCGCGACCCTGGGCCAGGGGATCGTCCCCCGCTACCGCCCGGACATCGTCCACGCCCACGACTGGCAGGCGGGCCTGACCGCCGCCTTCCTCGAATACGAGGCTGCGCGCCGGCCAGGGACGGTCTTCACCATCCACAACCTGGCCTTCCAGGGGCAGTACGACCGCGCCCTGCTGGCCCAGCTTGGCCTGCCGCCGCGGGCCTTCACCCCGGACGGGGTCGAGTACTACGGCGACATCGGCTTCCTGAAGGCCGGCGTGCGCCTGGCCGACCGCATCACCACCGTCTCGCCGACCTACGCCGCGGAGATCTGCACGCCCGAGCGCGGCATGGGCATGGGCGGCCTGCTGCACGGCCGCGCGGACCGGCTGAGCGGCATCCTGAACGGCATCGACGTGGAGGTCTGGAACCCCGCCGCCGATGGCCTGATCGCCAACGCCTATGAGACGCCGGAGGGACGCGCCGCCAATCGCACGGCCTTGCAGGCGCGCTTCGGCCTCGACGCCGACCTCGGCGCCACCCTCTTCGCCGTGGTCAGCCGGCTCTCCTGGCAGAAGGGCCTGGACCTGCTGCTCGACGCCCTGCCGGTGCTGATGGCCGAGGGCGGGCAGCTTGCGGTGCTGGGCTCGGGCGAGCCGGCCCTGGAGCAGGCCTTCGCCGCCGCCGCCGCCGCGAACCCGGGACGCGTGGCCTGCGTGCTGGCCTATGACGAGGCCCTGGCGCACCAGGTGCAGGCCGGCTGCGACGCCATCCTGGTCCCCTCCCGCTTCGAGCCTTGCGGCCTGACCCAGCTCTGCGCCCTGCGCTATGGCGCTGTGCCTGTGGTCGCCCGGGTCGGGGGCCTGGCCGACACGGTGATCGACGCCACGCCCATGAGCCTGGCGGCCCATGCCGCCACGGGCGTGCAGTTCACGCCGGTCGAGGCGACCATGCTGGAGGCCGCGATCCGGCGCACGGTCGCCCTGCATCGCCATCCGCAGACCTGGCGGCGGCTGCAGCAGAACGGGCTTTCCAGCGATGTCTCCTGGCGCGCCTCGGCCGAGCGCTACGCCAAGCTCTACCATGGCCTGATCGCGGAACGGGGCGGCTGAGAATGGCGGCGGGACGCGTCACGGCGGGGTCCCCAGAGCCGCTCGGCGTGACGCTCACGGCCGGCGGGATCAACGTGGCCGTCCAATCGACGAGCGCCACCGCCATCGACCTGTGCCTGTTCGACGCCGCCGGCGTGGAGACGTCCATCCGCCTGCCCGAGCGCACGGGTCGGGTCTTCCACGGCCATGTGGCGGGGGTCGGCGAAGGCGCGCGCTACGGCCTGCGCGCCCACGGGCCCTTCGCGCCGGAAAAGGGCCAGCGGTTCGACCCGACCAAGCTGCTGGTCGACCCCTACGCCCAGGCGCTCGACCGGCGCCTCGCCCTGCATCCGTCCCTGTTCGCCCCGCCCGAGGCCGGCCAGGACAGCGCCGCTCACGTTCCCAAGGCCGTCGTCACCGCCGCCGCGCCGGCGGGCGGGCCGCTGCTGCAGCACGCCTGGGACAGGACCATCGTCTACGAGGCCCATGTTCGGGGCCTCTCCATGCGCCATCCCGACGTGCCCGAGCCGATCCGGGGGACCTTCGCCGCGCTCGGCCACCCCGCCATCGTGGGCCACCTGCGGGACCTTGGGATCACCACGCTGGAACTGCTGCCGGTCGCCGCCTGGATCGACGAGCGCCACCTGCCCCCGCTCGGGCTGAGCAACTACTGGGGCTACAATCCCATCGCCTTCTGCGCCCCGGACCCCGGCCTGGCGCCCGGTGGCTGGGCGGAGGTGCGCGGCGCCGTGGAGGCCCTGGCCAAGGCCGGCATCGAGGTGGTGCTGGACGTGGTCTTCAACCACACCGGCGAGAGCGA
>Ga0075367_10000957_pt1 | contig 11780 bp, 9 predicted proteins | sample EndMethybrTD3032_FD_71399 | JGI IMG/M metagenome (GOLD analysis project Ga0075367, IMG submission 71399) | Populus endosphere microbial communities from Tennessee, USA - Endosphere MetaG P. TD hybrid TD303-2 | ecosystem: Host-associated > Plants > Roots > Endosphere | place: USA: Tennessee... | reverse complement strand
GGGACGCGCTCGAAGCTTCAGGCAGGCTCGTATACGCTCTCGCCGTCGCAAACAACGCAAGCGATCGTGAGCGACATAGTTTCGGGCAAGGTGGATTCATTTTCGTTGACGTTCCTACCGGGTGCGACCGTAAAGGAAGACAAGGCCGCCCTGGTAAAATCAGGCTATTCAACCACAGAGGTGGATGCGGCCTTTGCGAAAAGCTATGATCATCCGCTTTTTGCTAGCAAGCCGGCATCAGCTGACCTAGAGGGGTATGTCTACGGTGAAACCTACCAGTTCAACGGAGACGCGACGGTAGAGCAGATTCTAACGCGGACATTCGATGAATACTACAAAGCGATAAAAGACGAAAACTTGGTAGCGGCGTTCAAGAAACAGGGGCTGAACCTTTATCAGGGCATCACCCTCGCCTCCATAATACAGCGTGAGGTGCCGAGCGCTGCCGACCAAAAGCAAGTGGCGCAGATATTCTTGAAGCGGTTTAGGAGCGACATACCCCTCGGATCCGACATCACGGCATATTACGGAGCCGATAAGGCTGGGCTTGAACGTGCTGTCGCCACGGATACGCCGTATAATACGCGGATTCATAAAGGACTTCCGCCTGGGCCTATCGCGACGCCTGGCTTGACGGCGCTAGAAGCCGTAGCGCACCCGGCAGCTGGTGATTACCTCTATTTCCTGAGTGGTGACGACGACAAGACATACTACGCCAAAACAGATGAAGAGCACCAGGCGAATATTACCAATCACTGCCAAGTCAAGTGTGCTGTCCAGTAGCACTTGACAAATTTTACATCTTATAAAATAAATTGACATGCTTTGCAATGGCTGATACAATAAACGATAGCACATTTATGAGCTTGTCTACTTAGTGCGGCTGACCGGCCACATCTAGCGAGTGGGAAGTACAAGACATGAATGAGCCTACCAACAAATGTCGCTACGGATACTGGAATTGAGCATTTTCAATCCTAATATTACTTAATGAAATAGGTCGACACGTATCCTGTTCTATTGCGAGAAGAAAGACAGAGTAAGGTAGACGCCTTTGCAGTAATGCTAAAGGCAGGAGAACGATCATTCGTAGGTCAACAATCGTCACGGGTACATCCCAAGCGACCACTGCTGAGTTGAAGCAACAGGTTTTTGCTCGCTTTCAAAAAGCAGCGCCTCGGCGCAAGAGCGGACCTAAATCTACGACTATTGCAGCATACGTAGGTGTTTTCTTGCTTATCATTTCTATGGTAGCGATCGGTTACCAGCCACCTCAAAAGATGGATAACGTCGCCAACGCGGCGGACACCCAAGGTGCTACGGCGCTAAGCGGCGTCTCGAATGCCGCTACAGCCGACCAGCCTTCGGTAGACCAGCTTGTTGCTACTAACGTAGCGGCTGGTATCGCCGAGAGCGCGGATCTTCCTATCGCCTCTAACGTTGCCAACCTTTCCGTTTCGCTGACTGCCGAGCACGAGCTCGCGCAGAGTGACGGTAGCGTTATCAGCAAGCCTCAAATCGTCCAACCAACAGCCGACAGCCGTACGATCCAGCGTTACGTCACGAAGGCTGGCGACACGGCCCAAACGGTAGGTCGGAAGTTTGGTGTTTCATCGACCACTATCAAATGGGCGAACAACCTGTCGACCGATGCTATTTCGGCCGGCAAGAACCTGATTATTCCTCCGACCGACGGTGTTATTTACACGGTCAAGAAGGGCGATACCGTTTCGAGTATCGCTGCGAAATACCAAGCGAGCGCCGATCGTGTCGTATCCTTCAATGACCTTGAACTGAGCGGCGTCAGGGCAGGCAAGACCATTATCATTCCTGGAGGCGTATTGCCGGCCAGCGAGCGCCCAGGTTATGTCGACCCAAGCTCGGCAGCAAGCCAAGGTTCGTATGGTGGTGGCTACTCTACGATCGATGCGCAACTTGCAGGTGCCTCCGCTGGAAACCGCTACGCCTACGGTAACTGTACCTGGTATGCCTATGAGCGCCGCGTACAGCTTGGGCTGCCTGTCGGAAGCTTCTGGGGTAACGCGGCTACTTGGGCCATGTATGCTCGTGCGGCTGGCTATCGTGTCGATAACACGCCGTCCGTAGGTGCTATCGCCCAGTGGAACGCTTACCAAGGCGGTTCGTACTACGCAGGCCATGTCGGTATCGTTGAATCGGTCAACTCCGATGGAAGCATTACCATCAGCGAGATGAATTACCTGTACAACTTCAACCGTGTCACGAGCCGTACCATCTCGCCAAGCTCCGTCTCTAACTTCATTCACTAGGACAAAAAATAGCTACGTCACAATCACCCCTATTTTTCAAGGGGTGATTGTGCTATACTGGGCAGTAATGTTTATTGATACGGCCAAGGTATTCATCCAAGCGGGCAAGGGCGGCAACGGTGCCGTCAGTTTTCGTCATGAGATTTATGTCGATAAAGGCGGTCCGGACGGTGGCGATGGTGGCCACGGTGGTGATGTTGTTTTCGAGGCGACCGAAAATCTTAATACCCTCGTCGATTTTCGCTTTAAGCCCGAGCTCAAGGCAGAGCTGGGAGCGAACGGAAGCAAAGCGAACCGGCGCGGCAAAAGCGGCGAAGACCTTATCGTAAAGGTTCCTATGGGGACGATCGTCCGCCGCGCCGGTGAAATCATCGCCGACCTTACTAAGAACGGCCAACGTGCCATCATCGCGAAGGGTGGTGACGGCGGTTTTGGTAACGCCCACTTTAAATCTTCAGTGCGACAAACGCCAAAAATGGCTGAGCTTGGCGAGCCTGGCGAAACGTTCGAAGCCGAACTGGAGCTTAAGCTGTTGGCTGACGTAGGGTTGGTCGGCTTTCCGAACGCTGGCAAGTCTACCTTCCTTTCCGTCGTGAGCAATGCCCGTCCCGAGATTGCCAACTATGCCTTTACAACCCTGACTCCAAACCTGGGCGTGGCCGATATTGACCAGACGAGCCTGCTGATTGCCGACATTCCTGGCCTCATCGAAGGCGCCAGCGAAGGCAAGGGGCTTGGTGATGCGTTCCTGCGCCACGTCGAGCGTACGGCGGTGCTGCTGCACCTGATCGACGTGTATGACGACGATGTCGCGGCTGCCTACCGTACGATCCGATCGGAACTTGCGAGCTACAGTGACGAACTTATGACTCGACCGGAGGTAATCGCCCTTACGAAAACCGAAGGGCTCGATGATGACATCGTGCAAATGCAAATGGACGCCGTTAAAAAAGAAGCGGGTAGCAGGGCGCAGGTATTTGCTATTTCCTCGAGCGCACACAAGGGATTGACCGACGTCCTTCGCGCGCTTACGGCAAAAGTGCAAGCCGAACGGGTGCTACAGCAAGAAGTAGACGCGGAAGAGTCGGCAATACCTACTATCAGCTTGGGTGAAGCTCAGGCGGCCGAAGCCTGGGAAGTGAACAAGGACGAAGAAACTGGGCATTATATCGTGACGGGCGAAAAGATCGAAAAATTCGCTAGGCGCACCAACTTTGACAACTGGGAAGGGCTTAATCGCCTGCGGGACATCATGAAACGCCTAGGCATTTCGCACGAGCTGAGCCGTCAAGGCGCGACGGGCGAAAGCGTTATCGAGATTGCCGGGAAAGAAATGAACCTGGTAGAGCAGTAGTCTTTGCGGTAAATAGCGTCAAGCTATTGACTTTAATATATTAATATGATAATATACTTCCAAGCTATCGAGTTGGAAGACTCTTTGATGGCACATTGACAAGCTGGATAGATATTTCTGCCGTGGCTTATTGCCTATCTTTTCAAAAAGGTAAGTGACAAGCCACGACAGAGCCACGGCGCGTGCGCTCACTCCGGTGGCACGAAGACAGGGGCCCGCGAGCGGCCCATCCTACAGCAACGCCCTCCGACGAAAGGACATGCGTTGCGCTACACCAGCGGCTTCACCTAAGCAATAGTTAGCATTAGGCTACCGCGGGATTGGCCTCCGCTCGAACCATTCTTCCTGCGAAGGGAGCTCCGTGCACACCAAGCGAAGAACCGTGGGCCATCGGCCCCGCCCGTGAGGGCACACGGCACTACTCGCCGTACTGGCTGACCGAGCCGGACGGCGACTCGCGGGCGACCTGCCTACCCCCGCCCTGGCAGGGCCCGCCCGGAAGGGCGCCCGGGAAGGCCGTCGAGGCCTCGTCCCGGGCGCCGCTTCCGCGGTCCCATCTATCCAGCTTGTCGAATTTTTACTTCGCAGTATATTCGCACCCTAAAGAAGGGTGTTTTTTGTTATGCTAGTGAGTGTATGGCGCAGACATTTTTCTTTTATGACCTTGAAACGAGCGGGCTTGATGCCAAGAACGACCGCATCATGCAGTTCGCTGGTATCCGCACGACGCTCGATCTCGAGCAAGTAGGCGAGCCGTATAACGTGCTTGTAAAGCTTAGCGACGATACGTTGCCAACGCCGGAAGCACTGATGGTAACGGGCATTACGCCACAGGCAACACAAGCCGACGGCTACACCGAGGCGGAGTTCGCACGGTTCCTTACCGACGAGATTTTTACGCCTGAAACTATCGTCGTTGGGTTCAATAACATCCGGTTTGACGACGAGTTCATACGCCACCATTTGTGGCGCAATTTTCGTGACCCGTACGAATGGTCCTGGAAAGACGGTCGATCACGTTGGGACTTGCTCGACGTGGTGCGTATTACCCGGGCACTTCGTCCCGAGGGCATACAGTGGCCCGTGCAGGATGGCAAGGCGACCAACCGTTTGGAGCTGATAACGAAAGAGAACGGTATCGACCATTTCAAGGCTCACGATGCGCTGAGCGACGTTGAGGCCTTGATTGCGGTCACGAAACTTATCAAAGAGACGCATCCACAGTTATACAAATATCTTCTGGACATGCGCGACAAAAATAAGATTAAGCAGCTTGTAAATCTTGACGATAAAAAACCGTTCGTCTACACCAGCGGCCGATACGATTCGGATTTCAACAAGACGACGGTGGCCTTTCCGCTGACGAGCGGCAAGAATGGCAACGTCGTCGTATATGACCTTCGCTATGACCCGACGCCATTCATCGATCTTAGCGTGCAAGAGTTGAAGAACAAGCTTTACGCCAAGCGCGAGGAGCGCCAAGCTGAAGGTTTCGTGGCTTTGCCTGTAAAGGAGCTGCAGTATAACCGAGCGCCGGCTGTCGCGCCTCTTGGCGTACTTGAGCAAGTGGATGGCTGGCAAAAAATATCACTCGACCAAGCCACGATAGAAAAAAACAAGAAAGCGCTCCTGCAAGCACCGCACTTCGCCGAAAACTTACGGTCGATGTTCGAGTCGAAGGGTGATTTTAAAAAATCGTCCGACCCCGAAGCGCAGTTGTACGATGGCTTCGTAGGAGATCGCGATCGCCTGCGCATCGAGACGGTCCGTAACGCGGATGAGCGGGAACTTGCCGATTTTCATCCTGACTTTACCGACGAACGTCTTGCGCCGCTCTTGCTTCACTACAAAGCACGCAGCTACCCGAAAAGCCTCAGCGAAGACGAGGCGAAAGAGTGGGAGTGGTGGCGTGGCACTCGCTTGACGATGCAGCTACCGCGGTTCATGAAATCACTGCAGTCACTGGCGGCAAAAACCAGCGACGAAAACAAGCAGTTCGTCTTGCAAGAACTGCACCTTTGGGCCGAAAGCGTTTTTCCGACGGACGTTTCCGACCAATCTGGCGAGGATTAGATTTCCTTGTAGCGTTGTTTCGGTAAGTTTTTCTTGCTTGGGCTAGTTTTCTTTTTGCCAGCTTTACCGACGGTGCGAGGTTCGAATGGGATGAGATTGAAGAGCAAAAGCCAGGCGATGCTGGTGATGATGAGCAACATGAACGTGGAGGGGATGGCGTACTGGGTGCCAGGAATGACACCGGCGAGAACGAAAAGCATGAGGGAGTCGAAGATGCCCGCTTTGGCGAGAATGACAAGGCCGATGATGACCAGGGCAGCAATGACGGGAGCTTTTTTCATGTTTCCACCTCTTTTGATAAGTATATTTGATGTCAATATAGCATTTTTGTCAAAGCCATGCAAAGATAAGCGTAATGGATAATCGTGGCGTTTTTACGGACCCTAGTGTATGATGGATGCAATATGAAAACGTTTATCCTTACTAAGATTCGCCTGAGCGTGTTTTTCGCGCTTTTTTTCGTTGTTTTTCTTGCGCTATTATACGTTTTGCCGCGTATTAAGTTTACTGCCTCGACCCTGACGCTATTCTCGGTCAACTCCTTCCTGTACGGCTTTTATATATCGCCGATCTTGGGCGCGCAAAAGGCACGTATCGAGGAGCTGCATCGGATCGTTCGCGCCGAAGCGAACGCCATCTTCGCGATAATGCTGGGCATTAAGTTGCTGCCCGAAGGTACGAAAAAAGAGTTCCGTGAACGCATGACTCGCTATGCAAAACAGACGGCTGCCAACAATATCAAGGCCGCGGAAAAAGAATACGAAGAACTCATCAGTTTTTGTATCGACTATAAGGGCGCGCGTAAGGATGACATGACCAAGGTGCTGGAAAAGCTTGTTGCCAACCAGCAAAACCGTACGAACTATACGATGCAGGCAAGCAACAAGGTCTTCAGCAACGAGTGGATGATCATGTTGGTGCTGTTCTCGATTACGCTGGCTTTCATCCTGCTGCTCGATACAGGCGACTCGCTCGTATTAAAGGTGGTGACCGCGCTGCTATGTACCGCGCTGAGCATGCTCGTTCTTATTCTAGTAAAGCTAAGTACGCTCACGCACAAAAAAGCTCGTCGCGTATGGGACCCGCTGAAAATATTGGTGGCTTCCAAGTACTACCGCATCGATGAGCTTACCTCTGAAGACTAGAAAAACAGGCGGTTTTCGTGGTACAATAAGGCGTTATGCCAGAGGTTATTCGTGTTACCGGTGCCCGCGAGCACAATCTTAAGAACATCAGCGTGGAGATTCCGCGTGATAAATTAGTGGTCATTACGGGACTGTCTGGGTCGGGCAAGTCAAGCCTTGCGTTCGACACTATTTATGCCGAGGGCCAGCGTCGCTACGTCGAGAGCCTTTCCAGCTATGCGCGCCAGTTCCTGGGAATCATGGACAAACCGGACGTCGAGTCGATCGATGGCCTAAGCCCGGCAATTTCCATCGACCAAAAATCGACCAGTCGCAACCCACGTTCCACCGTCGCGACCGTCACCGAGATTTACGATTACTTGCGCCTGCTGTTCGCGCGCATCGGCGTGCCGCATTGTCCGGTGTGCGGCAAGGAAGTTTCGCGCCGCACCCCACAGGCAATCATCGACGAAATCATGAAAATCGATGCTGGCGCGCGCCTGATGGTACTCGCTCCTATCGTGAAGGAAAAGAAGGGCGAGTTCGCTCACGTTCCCGAACAATACCGCCGCCTAGGATTCGCACGCGCACGCGTCGATGGCGTTATTTACGCGCTTGATGAGTTTCCTGAGCTGCAAAAAAGCTACAAGCACAATATCGAGATCGTTGTTGACCGCATTGTCCTTGACGGTGACGTGCTTGGTCGCGTGACGCAGTCGGTAGAACAGGCGTTGGAGCTGGCTGACGGCGTCGTCGAACTGCTCAACGCCGATTCGGACGAAGTCTCGATTTTCAGCCAGCGCTATGCTTGTGTCGATCATCCGAACGAGGAAATTCCCGAGCTCGAGCCGCGGCTTTTCAGCTTTAACGCGCCACAGGGTGCTTGTCCGGTGTGTACTGGCCTTGGCAGTCGGCTTGAGGTTGACCCTGATCTTGTGTTTAATCCCAATCTCACCATCGCCGAGGGCGCGATCAGGCCTTTCAACCGCGTGAACAGCGATGCATGGTACATGAAACGACTGGCTCGCGTGGCGGATGAACATGGCTTTAGCCTTCACGTGCCAGTAAAAGAGCTCAAAAAAGAGGATCTCGATAAAGTTCTGTACGGTACGGGCACGCAAAAGTACCGGGTTGATATTGGCGCGGGCCGACATTACGACTCGACCTACGAGGGTGTCATTCCTAACCTCGAGCGTCGCCACAAGGAAACCGACAGCGAGTTCATGCGAAAAGACATCGAGCGGTTCATGCGCGAACGAAAATGTCATGCATGTGGCGGGAATCGCCTGAAGCCAGTAGTCCTTGCGGTGACGGTGCACGACCTGAGTATCATGGATATTTGTAACATGGGTATCGATGAGGCGCTGGGACTCTTTAAGGACGTACTGCACCTAAGTGAGCAAGAACGATTCATTGCGCGTCAAATCGTGAAAGAAATTACCGATCGCCTTGGCTTCATGAGCAATGTCGGTTTGAACTACCTTGAGCTTGCTCGGGCGGCAAACACGCTTTCGGGCGGGGAAGCGCAGCGTATCCGCTTGGCAACCCAAATCGGCTCAGGACTCCAGGGAGTTCTGTATGTGCTCGACGAGCCATCTATTGGGCTGCACCAGCGAGATAACGACAGGCTTATCGCGACACTGAAGCGGCTGCGCGACTTAGGTAACACCGTACTTGTGGTCGAGCACGACGAAGATACGATTCGTCAGGCCGATTACCTGCTAGATATTGGTCCTGGTGCCGGCGTTGCTGGCGGCGAAGTAGTTGCGGCGGGTACGCCGGACGAAGTAGCCAAGCAAAAAGACAGTATTACTGGTCGGTATCTGTCGGGTGCCGAAAAAATCGACGTGCCGAAAAAGCGCCGAAAGATCGAGAAAGACCGCAAGCTGATTGTTCGTGGTGCTCGCGAGAACAACCTGAAGAATATCGACGTCGCTTTTCCTTTGGGCGTCATGACCGTCGTGAGCGGCGTGAGCGGAAGCGGCAAGTCGACGCTTGTAAACGACATCCTGGCAAAAGAGCTTTCTGCTCGTTTGCACCGTGCGCAAACCGTGCCGGGCGCACACGAGAACATGGAGGGTATCAATCACCTGGACAAAGCGATCGTCATTGACCAATCGGCAATCGGCCGCACGCCACGCTCAAACCCAGCAACCTATACGGGCGTGTTCACGCCGATCCGTGAATTGTTCGCAGGAACGCCTGAGGCGAATATTCGAGGGTACAAAGCAGGGCGGTTCAGTTTCAACGTGAAGGGCGGTCGCTGCGAGAACTGCCAGGGCGACGGCGTCATAAAGATCGAAATGCATTTCCTTCCGGACGTATATGTTACTTGCGACGAATGTAATGGCAAACGCTATAACCGCGAGGCGCTTGAAATACGCTTCAAAGACAAGACGATAAGCGACGTGCTGGAAATGACGGTCGAGCAAGCGGCAGGCTTCTTTGAGAACGTCCCATCGATCGCGCGCAAGCTCGATACGTTGGTTGAAGTAGGCCTAGGGTATATTCGCCTTGGCCAACCAGCCACGACCTTTAGCGGTGGCGAAGCGCAGCGTATCAAGTTGGCGACCGAGCTGTCGCGGCGTAGTACAGGCAAGACGATGTATATTCTGGACGAGCCGACGACCGGCCTTCATAGTGCCGACGTGAAACGGCTGGTTGGCATCTTGCAAAAGCTGATCGAAGGCGGTAACAGCATGGTCATCATCGAACACAACCTCGACGTCATCAAGTCGGCCGACCATGTCATCGACATGGGACCGGAAGGCGGCGCTGGCGGCGGTACCGTGGTTGCCGAAGGCACGCCCGAGGAAATCACCAAAGTCACTTCGTCGTTTACCGGCAAATATCTCAAAGAACTATTGTAGGCTTTATGAGTATCGAGGAAATACATCAGCACCTTGCTATGGAATACCTCGGCTCGATGAAGAACCGCAAGCTACCACAGGAGCCGGCTTGCGTCATTTTTAGCGGTGTACCGGGGAGCGGCAAAACAACGCTTGCTCGTAAGCTTGCGCGTGATTTGCGAGCGCAGTATATTCGTCACGATGATATCCGCGAGCTGGCTCGCAGCCAGGGCTTTGACCTTGGTACGCTCACGATTTCTTCGATTAGCCGCATCGTAATGGATGTGATAATGAACGAGGACGCTAACAAGCGTGTCATCATAGACGCCAGTTTGGATAGGACGTGGCCGCTCTTCTTCGAGCACACGACCGAGCACGGCGCGAGGCCGGTTGTCATTCGGTTGGATGTCCCGCGCACTGTCATAGAGAAGCGACTTGGCGAACGGTCCCGGGATGATTTTGGAAACGTTTCCAACTTGGATGATTTTTTCGAACAGTTCGAAAATTCCAAACAAAACGTCAAGGCTGATATCGAGCTCGGCGTGCACTATGTTTATGATGATGTATTGCGGCGCGTGACGGCACTATTGGAATAGCTACTTTTTCCGGAAAACGGTGTCGAGCTGCTTTTTCGTGGCGGTCCATATGCGGCCGAAATCGACGTTATGTAGGAATGGGGACGCGATAGAGACGATGACGATAACGGCCATGATCGGCAAGATTATGGTGTCTATTTCTATTCCCATTTGGTGAAGGAAGTCGCCAAGCGTGAAGCCAAGGTACGTGATACCGCCCGCCCAAAGCAGTGCGCCTACAAGGTTGTACGTGAGGAACTTGCGGTAGGACATTTTGCCAACGCCGGCAACGATAGGCGCGAACGTGCGGATCATGGGAATGAACCGGGCGATAACGACGGTGATGGCGCCGTATTTTTCGTAGAACTGCTCGGCACGGTCGAGGTTTTCCTTGCGGAAGAGGCGGGAGTTCGGCCGGTTGAAAATCCGGCGTCCTACGCGTTTTCCAAACAAGTATCCCACGCCATCGCCTAGTACCGCAGCAGCGAACACTATGGCGATGAACCACAAAAGATCGAATTGCAACTTGTCGGCGCTAATCAAGAAGCCGGCAGTAAAAAGCAGCGTGTCGCCCGGCAGGAAAAAGCCTATAAGCAGGCCGGACTCGGCAAAAACGATAGCGGCTATGACAATTACGACAGCAAGCGCGCTTGTTGTCGTGACGAACGTGTTCAGGTCGAATCCAGGTATCATGCTCGTCCTATTTTAACACGGCGGCCATGAATGATATAATAGGAGAACACGAATGGAGGGAAAATGAACGATATTTCATTGAAACTTAACGAGCGTACCATGGTGGGCAAAAAGGCCGCACGCTTACGCCAAGACGGTCAGATTCCGAGCGTGGTCTACGGCGGCAAGGCCGAGCCTATCGCGACGCAATCGCCTATGGTCGAGACGACCAAGGTGGCGCGCGTTGCAGGCAAGCACTCTCCGGTTCACTTGGTAATCGACGGCAAGAAAAAACTTGCCATCATCAAAAGCATCGATTTGCATCCTGTAAAGCACACGGTCCGACACGTGGCGTTCCACACGATCAAACAAAATGAATCTATCGTTACCGAAGTGCCAATCGTTTTGACGGGCATGGGTGAAAGTGCTGCGGAAAGAGGTGGCCTGGTAATATTGCAGGCGCTTGAGCACACCGAAGTGAAGGCTCGCCCGGCCAACTTGCCCGAATCGCTTGAGGTTTCGGTAGCGGAGCTGGCAACGACCGATGACAAGCTTACGCTCGGCGACATACAACTCCCAGAGGGCGTGGAGTTTGCTGATGCCGAGCAGGATTTGAGCCTGGTGGTCGCAAATGTATACGAGCCAAGCGCGCTTCAGGCCGCAAACGAGTCTGCCGGTGGCGAAGCAGAGAGCGAAGCCGAAGTGACGGCCGAAAACGGTGGCGACAGCGACCAGCTGTCGCAGGCCGAAGAGACGAAGCCTGGTGGCAAGCAGCAAGACGAGCCTAAGCAGGCCAACGTCGACGCGAACAAATAGTCGCTACGACGATAATAAAGAATCCCCGC
>Ga0075367_10000956_pt1 | contig 11781 bp, 6 predicted proteins | sample EndMethybrTD3032_FD_71399 | JGI IMG/M metagenome (GOLD analysis project Ga0075367, IMG submission 71399) | Populus endosphere microbial communities from Tennessee, USA - Endosphere MetaG P. TD hybrid TD303-2 | ecosystem: Host-associated > Plants > Roots > Endosphere | place: USA: Tennessee... | reverse complement strand
CGTCGAGGAGGCCAGCGGTGCGATACAGCATCGACTCGACGGCATACGCGCGAATCGTCATCTCGGCGAGCTTGTGGCGGATCGCGCCGAACCTCGCAATCGGCTGTCCGAACTGATGGCGCGTCATCGCGTACGACGCGGCTTCGCCGACGACCATCTTCGCTCCGCCACTGCACATCGCGGCGAGCTTGAACCGGCCGTAGTTGAGCACGTTGAACGCGACCTTGTGCCCCTTGCCGATCTCTCCCAGGACGTTCTCCGCGGGCACGCGCGCCTCCTGAAGAATGAGCGGCGTGGTCGACGATCCGTGGAGACCGAGCTTGTGTTCCTCGTTGCCGGTGCTCACACCCTGGAAAGATCGTTCGACGATGAAGGCGGTGAAGAGGTCGGGATCCACTTTGGCAAAGACGATGAAGACGTCGGCGAAGCCGCCGTTGGTGATCCACATCTTCTCGCCGGTGATGAGATAGCTACCGTCCGGTTGGGCGACCGCGCGCGCCCGTGCGCCGAGCGCATCGGATCCCGATCCTGACTCGCTGAGCGCGTAAGCCCCGATGATCTCGCCGGTGACGAGGCGTGGCACGTAGCGCTGCTTTTGATCCGCGGTACCGAAACACAGCAGCGGCGTGATCGCGAGTCCCGTCTGCGCGCCGAATGTCGTGGCGAACGATGCACATTTCCCGACGGACTCGCCGACGATCATCGATGCTGCTTTATCGAGGCCGACGCCACCGAGTGTTTCTGGCGCATCGGTGCCAAGCAATCCCAGCTCGCCGCAGCGCACGATGAGTTGTTTGGCGAGCGCCCAGTCCTTCTGCTCGAGTCGATCGAGGACGGGGATGACTTCGCTCGTCAGGAGTTCGTCGGCCGTCTGCTGAATGAGACGCTGCTCGTCGGTCAGCTTCTCTGGGGTGAAGACAGAGTCGGCTGGCGTGTCCTCGATGAGCCAGATGGCGCCGCGGGGTTGGACAGAAGTAGGAGCAACCATATTCGTTCTCGACGTTACGAGGCCTACGGCCTAGGGCACGATGAACACGATGAACACGATGGGCACGATGGGCGCGATGAATTCACAAGGTCTTTCCTGCCAGGTCTTCTTCTTCGTGCCCATCGCGTCATCGTGTCCATCGTGTTTCTAACGCCGTGGGCCCGTTTGACCTCTACTTACGATCGCTCGAACACCGCCGCCGCACCCATGCCACCACCCACACACATGGACACAATCCCGTAGCGTGCGTCGCGTCGCTTCATCTCGTGTAGCAGAGTGGCAGTGAGCTTGGCGCCGGTGCAGCCGAGCGGGTGACCCAGCGCGATCGCGCCGCCGTTGACGTTCAGGCGATCGGGATCGATCGGAAGCTCGCGCAAGCAGGCAATGGCTTGGGCGGCGAAGGCTTCGTTCAGCTCGACCAGATCGATCTGATCGAGCGACAGATTCGCGAGCGTGAGCACCTTGCGAATCGCGGGAACGGGGCCGATGCCGAAACGTTCGGGTTCCACACCAGCCGTGGCGTAGGCGACGAAGCGCGCGAGTGGCGTGAGACCAAGTTGGCGCGCGCGGGCGGCGGACATGACGACCGTCGCGGCGGCGCCATCGCTGGTCTGCGACGAATTTCCAGCGGTGACGGTCCCGGCGACGTGAAACGCCGGCTTCAACTTCGCGAGTGCTTCGAGCGACGTTTCGCGCCGTGGACCTTCGTCGGTATCGAAGACGATCGTTTTGGGCCCGGCACCGTTGGCACTCACCTGCACCGTGAGCGGGACGATCTCGTCGCGAAAGCGGCCGCTGTCGATCGCGGCGATGGCCTTGCGATGGCTCGCGAGCGCGAACGCGTCTTGCTCATCACGCGTGACCGAGGCCTCGCGGGCGTGGTTCTCGGCGACGAGACCAGTCGTCAAATAGACATCAGGGTAGTCGTCCACGAGGGTGGGATTTGGCGCGATTTTGTTGCCGCCCATCGGCACGAGGCTCATCGACTCGGTACCACCGGCAAGAGCGACGTGCGCGAAGCCGGCCATGATCCGCTCGGCGGCGTAGGCGATCGCCTGCAGACCTGACGAGCAGAAGCGATTGACCGTCACCGCCGACGCCGTCACCGGAACACCGGCGCGAAGGCTGGCGATGCGCGCGACGTTGAGCCCTTGCTCCGCTTCCGGCATCGCGCAGCCGAGGATCACGTCCTCGACTTCCGCGGGATCGAGACCAGGAGCACGCTTCAAGGCCTCGCCGATCACCGTCGCAGCCATCTCGTCGGGCCGCGTGTAACGCAGCGTCCCGCTCGGCGCCTTGCCCACCGCCGTCCGTACTGCGCTGACAATGACCGCGTCCATATCCGTGTTGTCCGTGTTGTCCGTGTTTTCCGTGGCCCGTGTTGTCCGTGTTGTCCGTGGCTCGTGTTATCCGTGGTCGAAGTCGCCCAAGAGATCCTCGAGCGCCTCGCCCACTTCCTGCGTCTTGCCCTCGAAGAGGTGATCCGCCGCGTCGATGACGACGAGTTCTTTCGGCTCTTTCAGCCGCCCGTAGAACTGCCACATCCCCTCGAGCGGGCACAGCTCGTCGGCCTCTCCCTGCACGAAGAACTTCGGCTTCTCGCTCGCCAACGTGTTGGTGAAGTCGTACGAGCGATCCGGCAACGCCGTCGCGACGGGTGGTGCGATGCCGATGAGCACCGAGACGCGCGGATCGGACGCGCCCACCTCCATCGCGACCCATGATCCAAACGAGAAGCCCGCGGCCCACAGCGGGATCCCCGGATACTTCGCCGCCAGGTAGTCGAGCGCGGCGATGAAATCGTTCTTCTCGCCTTCCCCTTTGTCGAACGACCCCTCGCTCATGCCGACGCCGCGGAAATTGAACCGCAGCACAGCGCAGCCGATGCGCGAGAGGCCCTTCGCGCCTTGATACACGGCCTTCGTATGCATTGTCCCGCCGAATTGCGGGTGTGGGTGCGCAAAAACGACCGCCGCGCGCGGCTCGCCGCTTTCCGGCGCCTCGAGTAGCGCCTCGAGGCGTCCGGCAGGTCCTTTCAGATCAGTGATGATGGGCATGAACGAAGTTTCCAACGAGCTCGGCGAAGCGTGACGGCCTGGTCAGGACGCCAAGATGACCCGTGCGCTCGAAAACGGCGCGCTCGGCGCCGGGGATGAGATCGCAAAACGTTTGTGTGCTCGTGACGGGAACGACGCGATCCAGCAGTGCTTCCCCCGTCAACACGAGCGTCGGTACGCAAATCCTCGCGCAGTCGTCCCTGAAATCGAGCTGACGCGCCACGCTGATGCGATGCGCCATCAGCGACGGAATGAACGGCGAGCGTACAGCCCTGAGGCTCTGCGCCGCCATGAACCCGATCCGATCGATCAGCCGCGGCAAGGCGGCGCTGACCTCCGGCCAGACCCGCATCGGCGCGTTCGCGACGAACGCGGGCGCCGACATCCAGGGATAGGCCATCCACCGCGATTGTTGCGCCGTCGGCTCCCAGCCCGGCGCGGGTGACGACGCGAGGATCAGCGACGTGACACGGTCGGGATGGCGTGCGGCCCACCGCAGCGCGACCAATCCACCAAACGAATAACCGCACAGCGCCGTCCGCTCGATCCCGGCGCGCTCGATCACCGAGCTGAGTTGCTCCAGATACTGGTCGAACGCACCCTTCGCGTCCCACCGTTCGCCCGAGCCGAGATCGCCGGCCAACGAGTAAGAGATCGTCCGGCAGCGTGCCGACAAGATCTCGAGCGCGGCGCTCGACCACTCCCAACGGCCATGTAGCCCTTGGACGATGACGACGGGAGGACCGGAGCCTTTATCGAACATAGCAGTCTTCAGTATTCAGTCGTTAGTCGTCAGTCTCAGTCGTCAGTCCGAATCCTCAGTCGTCAATCTCTCAATCTGACAGCTGAGAGCTGACGGCTGACAGCTGAGAGCTAGTTTCTCAGTGTCTTTCCCGTCTTCAGCGTGTAGGCGATGCGTTCGAGCGTCTTGGGCTGACCGATAAGCGTCAGAAATGCTTCGCGCTCGAGATCCAGGAGCTGTTGCTCCGTCGCGGTTCCCGCGTGCGGACGGCTTCCGCCGGCAAGGATGCGTGCGAGCGCGTGACCGATCAAACGATCGTGATCGCTGATGCGGCCAGCGCGCCAGGCGAGGTGAACCCCTAGCTTCAGCGCCGCCTCCACATTTTCGCCGCCGACGGGAATCGCGGTGCGCGGTTGCGGCCTGACGTAGTCCGCACTTCGCGCCATCGCGGTTCGCTTCGCGTCGAACATCACGCGCTCGCGGTTCATCGTGATGCCGTCAACCGCTCGCAGGTAGCCAAGACCGATCGCTTCGACGGCGCTGGTCGAGACCTTGCCGAATCCGATCGTCTCGAACACGCGTTGCGCGAACGGCAAGAGGTCCGCGCCGCGCGGGGCATTCTCGACAGCGCGGGCGAGCATCTCCTTCGTGCCGCCGCCAGCCGGAATCACGCCGACACCAACTTCGACCAGCCCGATGTACGACTCCGCCGCGGCCTGCACGCGATCACCGTGCAGCGTGATCTCGCACGCGCCCCCCAGCACCAATCCCGCCGGCGCGATGACCACCGGCACCTCCGCATACTTCAACGCCATGGTCGCCGCCTGAAACGCGCGAACCATAAGATCGACGTCGTCCCAGTTGGCTTCCTGCGCCTCTAGCAACAGGAGCATCAGGTTCGCGCCGGCGGAGAAGTTCGGCGCATCGTTGCCGATGACGAGCGCGCGGAAGTTCGCGGCGGCTTCCTTCAGGCCGGCGTGGATCATCTGAATCGTGTCGCCGCCGATCGCGTTCATCTTGGAGTGGAACTCCACCGCCAAGACACCGTCGCCGAGGTCGATTAAGCTCGCGGCCGAGTTGCGCTTGACGACCGGCGTCTGCTCCTTCGCGGCTCGCAGAATCAGCAACTCACGATCTGCTGACGACGCGAGATGGCCTTCGGATCGGAACGCCCCGCGCGCGAGCGCGTCCTGCGCGAGTGCCGGGGGATCCGCGGGTCCTGCTCCTTCTAAGACGCGCGCAACGCCGATCGCATCCCAGGTTTCGAATGGGCCGAGCTCCCAGCCGAAGCCCCAGCGCATCGCCCGATCGATGTCGTCAATCGAGTCCGCAATCTCTGGCGCGACGCGGGCGGTGTAGACAAGCGTCGAGCCCAGCGTTTCGCGCAGGAAACTGCCAACCTTGTCCTGACCGTTGAAGAGTGTCTTGATCCTGGCGCCGACGTCTTCCGCGCTTCGCGCCGCCTCGAGCGACGGCAGGCGCGGCGGCTGATTCGCGCGATAGGTCATCGACACCGGATCGAGCGTGAGGATCTCGCCGCCCTCATCCTTCTTATAGAAGCCTTGACCGGCTTTCGCGCCGATCCAGCCTCGCGCGATCAATGTCTTGACCACCGGGGGCAAGACGAACGCCCGGCGCTCATCGTCGTTGGGCAGACGCTCTTCGAGGTTGCGCACGACGAGATCGAGCACGTCGAGTCCCGCGAGATCCATCGTCCGAAACGTCGCGCTCTTTGGACGGCCGATCGCCGGTCCCGTGATCGCATCGATTTCTTCGATCGTCAGATCGCCACGCGCCCAGACGTTGAGCACCTGCAAGACACCGAAGATCCCGAGGCGGTTGGCGATGAAGTTCGGCGTGTCCTTCGCGCGAACCACACCCTTGCCAAGCCGTCGATCGGCGAACTGCGTAATCGTGTCGATGACGCCTGGATCTGTGTCTGCGGTTGGAATGATCTCGAGCAGTCGCAGGTAGCGCGGCGGGTTGAAGAAGTGTGTGCCGAGCGTGTGCGCTTTGCATGACGCGGAGCGCCCGTCCACGAGGGCGGAGATCGGAATGCCCGACGTGTTCGAGCTGACGATCGTCTGCGCCGTGCGAGCGGAATCGATCCGCTCGAAGAGCGCGCGCTTGACGTCGAGGCGTTCGACGACGGCCTCGATGATCCAGTCTGTCTTTGCCGCGCTCTCGAGATCGGTATCTAAGCTCCCGGTGCGAATCATCGAGTGCACGGTCGGCGTGAAGAACGGATCAGGTCTGAGTGCCCGCGCGCGCTTCAAGCCATCTGCCGCGGCCTCGCTCGTGACGTCCAGCAACAGCACCGGAACGCCAGCGTTGGCGAGGTGCGCCGCGATCTGCGCCCCCATCGTCCCCGCGCCCAGCACAGCTGCGTTACGGATTCCGTGCATTCAACTGGATCTTACTCTTCGTCTGTTTGGATCCTTGACACCGCACCGTACACGGATGGACCGATGCGTTGTCGCACGTCATCGCACACGACCCCTCATCACCTTCACGCGACCACTCGTCACTTCGTCCCAGATTCGTGTCAGCGGCAGTGGCCTTGCTACTTGCGCGGCCGCGCACTGGAGCGCAAGTGCGTTCAATCGCGTGGAATTCCTCTGGCAACTTGCCGACGCCGAGGCCGCGCTCACCGCTTTACCCTCGCCGGCTGCAAGTTCCACGTGAAGTAAGGGGGTCGGATGATGAAACGACTGGTCCTCATGGGCCTGTCGCTGGTCTGCGCCGTGCTGCTCGCGGCGCCGGCTGTGGCGCAGGTCTATACAGGACGCATCGACGTCACGATTAAGGACAGCACTGGTGCCGTGCTGCCCGGCGTCACGATCGATGCGGTCGGCACACAAACCGTGACCGCGGTCACGGATTCCCAGGGCGAGGCGCACTTCGTCAACCTCGCACCGGGACGCTACGTGGTCTCGGCGAAGCTCTCGGGCTTCGTTGACTATCGCAATGAGAACGTGCCGGTGAACGCTGGCTCCATCGTGTCACTGCCGGTGACGATGGCGGTTGGCGGACTCGCCGAACGGGTCGAGGTCGTGCAGGAGACGCCGGTGATCGAGACGAAACGGCAGACGATCTCGACCAACGTCAACCTCGACGAGTTGCAGAACATCCCCACCGCACGCGATCCGTGGGTCGTCTTGCAGACCGTCCCCGGCATCATCGTCGATCGCGTCAACGTCGGCGGTGCGGAGTCGGGACAGCAGTCGAACTACATCGCCAAAGGTGCAAGCGGTGGCGAGAACACGTGGAACATGGACGGCATCGCGATCACAGACATGGGTTCGCTGGGATCGTCGCCGACCTACTACGACTTCGACATGTTCCAGGAGATGCAGGTCACGACCGGCGGCGCCGATCCGGCGAACGCCACGCCTGGGGTGCAGCTCAACTTCGTGCTCCGCAGCGGCACGAGCAAATGGCGTGGGTCCAGCCGCGTGTACTTCGAGAACGACAGCTTGCAGTCCGACAACGTCGGCGGCGATCTGTTCGGCGAGGTCGCGAGCTACAACCGCATCAAGGAGTACAAAGACTACGGCATCGAAGGCGGCGGGCCCATCGTGGCCGGGCGCCTGTTCGGCTGGGGCGCCTACGGCAAGACGCAGCCCGACATGCGCATCTTCAACTTCGACGCCGCATCGTCCAGCTATCGGCAGCTGGCGCGGGATGCAACGACGCTCGAGAACTACTCGGCGAAGATCACCGCTGATGTGACGCCGAAGATGCGCGCCGTGTTCGCGTACTTCCGCGGCAACAAGGAGAAGTTCGGTCGTGGTGCCGCCGCCGACCGGCCCGACGAGACGACCTGGAATCAGACCGGTCCGACCGATCTCTTCAAAGTCGAAGCGAACAGGACCTTCGGCACCAATCTGTTCCTCACCGGCCGCTATTCGTACACCAAGAACCGCTTCGATCTGACTCCGCGTGGCGGTGTTGATACGCAGTACTACCGCGACGACTCCCGCATCGCGCACGGCTCGTATCTGTGGGCGACGACGGACCGACCACAGTCCAGCGCTTCGGTCGATGGCAACGTTTTCAAGAACCGCCACGATCTGAAGTTCGGCTTCGGCTGGCGCAAGGCGAGCGTGACGTCTGAGAGCGGCTGGCCTGGCAACGGCGTGCGTTCCTTGCATCGCGGCTATCCCAACATGACAGCCCTGGTGGTGCGTGACTTCGCGCTCGCGGGGGAGGGTGTCTATTGGAGCGCGTACGGCGGTGACACGCTGACGTTCAATCGCCTCACGCTGAATGTTGGCGCGCGGTGGGATCGCTCGATCAGCTCGGTGCTCGCGGCCTCGGTGCCCGCAAGCGAGGCGTTGCCGGCCTTGATGCCGGCGCTCAACGCCCCCGCGCAGAAGAACGCGATCGTCTGGAACTCGGTGACGCCTCGTCTCGGGCTGACGTATGCGTTGGACAAGGCACGCAAGACGGTTGCGCGCGGGAGCTATGCCGTCTTTGCTTCGCAGTTGGATTCCAACCGCGCGGCGCTGACGGTGTCGCAGATCCCGTACTACTCCTACGTCTACTACTCGGCGGTGGATACGAACGGGGATCGCATCGCCCAACCCAGTGAGTTCCGCAACTTCCTGGGCGTCGCCGGTTTCGATCCGGCTCATCCCGAATCGGGAAATCCCGATCGCATCGGCAACTACAAGACACCGAAGACGCACGAGCTCCTGTTCGGGATCGAGCATGAGCTGTTCCGCAACTTCGGCCTCAGCGCCAACGTCACCTGGCGCCGGATCAACGATCTGACGTGGCTGCACTTCCGCGGGGTATCAGAGTCGGACTTCGTCGAAGCCGGCCGCTATACGGGCGTGTTCCCGAACGGCCGGCCGTACGACGTGCCGTACTACCACGTCAACGAGGATGCCGCCCCCGCGGATCTCAGTCAGCTCTACGAAACGAGACCGGATTATCACCAGCGGTATCTCGGCTTCGAGTTCGCGGCCACCAAGCGCATGTCGAACAACTGGATGATGCGCGCCGGCTTCTCGACCAACGATCACCGCGAGTACCTCGAGTCCTCCGCGGCCACCGAGGATCCGACACCGTACTTCACCACCACCAAATCGTTCCCGAACAAGGACGGTGGTCCGGTGATGGTGCCGAGCGCGGGCAGCGGCAAGAGCAAGATCTATATGGTCTTGCCCAAGTACCAGTTCTCCCTCAACGGCGCATATCAGGCCAAGTACGGTCTGACGTTCGGAGCGAACTATCTGCTGCGTCAGGGCTACTCGGCACCGTTCTTCGCCCTGTCCGAAGAAGCCGGTGACCTGCTGGCGCCGCAGAAGAACGTGCTGCTGGTGGACGACGTCGGCGACAACCGGTTGCCGACCGTGCACGCGTTCGATGCGCGCGTGAGCAAGCTGTTCTCGCGGAACCGCTTCAACGTAAACATCGACGTGGACATCTTCAACGTGTTCAACAGCGCAACCATCCTGGGGCGCGACTACGACGTGACCTCGGATGCCTTCAACTCGGTCCGGGAGATCATGAACCCCCGCATTGTCCGCTTTGGCCTGCGCGTGGGCTTCTGATGCTCTGATCGGTCAGCCTGGCTGATTGGCAGCGACCGGCGAACGAGGTTTGCCGGTCGCTTTCTTTTTTTCCCGCCGATTCCGTGTCACAGAATTTTCACCGCAACTTCCAAGCACTGCCTTCGGGAAGTTTCCAACGTGTGCCACAGTCCAACTGACTCAATTGCGCGGCCCGCCAGGCGTAAACGACGCTCGGGAGGGCCGAGTATGTAACTCTGAGAGGACAGTGGCGACTACCGTCCATCGCTATTCCTGGCGGCTTCTTCCCTGTGTGGCGCTTTTGCTCGCATGGGTGGTTCCGGACCATGCGCAGTCGCCGCAAGCTGGGCAATCGCAAGCGCCTTGCGCCATCTCGGGTGTCGTGCAGTCTGGCGGTGTGCCGCTGCCGGGCGTCGCGATTGCGGCAGTCACACCCGAAGGTCAGGACGTCAGCTCCACCTCGACAGAGCAAAACGGAAGCTACACGCTTCGCCTTGCCGCGGCAGGTCCCTACAAGATCCGCGCGGGGCTCGCGGCATTTGCCGTCGAGACTCGTGATGTGACGCTGACGCCGGCGGACTGCGCCGCGCGCGTCGATCTCGCGCTCGTCCTGGCATCGCGGGCGCAGCGTCCGTCTGCGACCGCCAATCAACCAGCAGCCACGACGCCCCCACCAGCGCGACCCAATGCGCAAGGTCAGCCTGCGGCGCCAGCAAACGCTGCGAACGCCGGGCGTGGCGCGGCAGGTCGAGGCGGACGGGGATTCCAGCAGCTCGATGTCGTCAGCAATGCGAACGCTGGAGCAGAGGGCGGCGCGGCCAACGCCGATGTTTCGACCGAGGCGCTCCGGAGCGAGCTGCAACTCCCACCAGGATTCTCGGTCGATGCGCCGACCGAGACGTTCACCGCCAGCGCGAACCAGCAGGCACAGTCGAACGAGATGTTGCTGTTCGGCGGACGTGGCGACCGTCCTGGCGAATTTGGCGAAGGCGGACCAGACGGATTCGGACGAGGCGGTGCAGGCGGCGAGCAAGCTGGCTTCGGTGGCGGTGGGGCCGGTGGTGCCGGTGGTGGATTCGCAGCTGGTGGACGCGGCGGTGGTCCCGGCGGCTTTGGTGGTCCCGGCGGTCCCTTGGGCGGCATGCGCGGTGGCGGCCGGATGCAAGGCACCGCGAACTACACGCTCGGCGGATCGATGTTCGATGCCGCGCCGTACCCGCTCAATGGTCGCGTGCGTGAGCAGCCAGACTACGTCCAGCAGCGTTATGGGTCGTCAATTGGTGGACCGCTCACCATTCCACACGTCTTCAACGGCGGCACGCGGACGTCCTTCTTCCTGAACTACGGCGGCAACAACTCGCGCACGCCCGTCGATACCTATTCAACCGTTCCGACACTCGCGGCACGCGCGGGCGATCTGTCAGGATCCAGCGCCATCGTCATCGATCCTTCGACGGGACAGCCGTTCGAGGGCAACCGGATCCCCGCGTCACGCATCGATCAGGCGGCGCAATCGCTGCTCGCGTACATCCCGGAGCCGAACCTTCCAGGCGACACGCAGAACTTCCACTACTCGACGACATCGTCTTCGTCGAGCAATGACGTCAATCTGCGCTTGACGCACATCTTCGGTGCGCAGCCGCAGCGCGGTCAGGGCGGCGGACGTGGACGTGGTGGACCTCCAGGTGCGGGCGGAGGTGGACGCGGGCTGGGTGGACCGGGCGCGTTCGGGCGCGGCCGCGGTCCCGCGCAACCGCGCAGCGTGCTCAGCGTGAACCTCGGCTATCGGCAGTCGTCGTCGGTCAGTTCGTCAACCTTCCCGACGATCGGCGGATCGAGCGACACGACCGGATGGAACGTGCCCGTCAGCTGGATGTACGCGAAGGGTACGCTGAACAACACGTTGAACGTCTCGTACAACCGTAACGCGTCGTCGAGCACCAACCTCTACGCCTTCAACACCAACGTCGCCGGCAACGCCGGCATCGAGGGTGTGTCCGCCGATCCCTTCGACTGGGGTCTGCCAAGTCTCTCGTTCACGACGATCGCCGATCTTCGAGATCGCACGCCGTCGAAGCGCGTGGACCAGCGAATACAGATCACCGACACGGTGATGCGCATGTTCGGACGGCATGCCGTGCGGGTCGGTGGCGAGCTGCGCTACATGAGGCTCGACAGCCTGTCGAACAGCAATCCTCGCGGCAACTTCGTTTTCACCGGCCTGTACACCTCGGCGTTGGCGAACGGCCGTGCGGTATCCGGCACCGGGCTCGACTTCGCCGACTTCCTCCTCGGCTACGCGCAGCAAGCGTCGGTGCAGTACGGGCCCGGCGATCTCAAGATGCGCGGCAACTCGTGGAGTCTGTTCCTGCAGGATGACTGGCGGCTGCGCGGCAACCTGACGCTCAACTACGGCTTGCGCTACGAGTACGCGTCGCCGTACGTCGAGGCGGG
>Ga0075367_10000955_pt1 | contig 11784 bp, 8 predicted proteins | sample EndMethybrTD3032_FD_71399 | JGI IMG/M metagenome (GOLD analysis project Ga0075367, IMG submission 71399) | Populus endosphere microbial communities from Tennessee, USA - Endosphere MetaG P. TD hybrid TD303-2 | ecosystem: Host-associated > Plants > Roots > Endosphere | place: USA: Tennessee... | reverse complement strand
GTACTGGCCCTGGTACTGCGCCACACCGAGCGGCAGCGTCCACCACTTGGCGTCGGTGAACACCAGCAGCGGCAGGAAGAAGTTGTTCCAGCTGGTGACGACGGCGAGCACGGAGACCGTGCCGAGTGCGGGCCGGGCCATGGGCAGCAGCACCCGCCAGAAGAACCCGAAAGCGCTGCAGCCGTCGAGCGTGGCCGCCTCCTCCAGCTCGCCCGGGATCTGCCGGAAGAAGCCGCGCAGGATGATGATGGTCATCGGCAGCCCGAAGGCGGCCTGCGGGAGGATCACGCCGAGCGGGTTGTCCAGCAGGCCGAGGTAACGCAGGAGCAGGAACAGCGGGAGCGCGGCGACCGCGAAGGGGAACATCAGCCCCATCGTGAAGAAGGTGAACAGCAACTCCCGCCCGCGGAAGGCGAATCGGGCGAAGGAGAAGGCCGCGAGCGCGGACACGGCGACCACGATCGCGGTCGTCGCCACCGCGACCAGCGTGCTGTTGCCGACCAGCCGCCAGAAGTCGCCCGAGCCGAGGATGCCGGTGTAGTTGCCGGTCAGCCAGTGCTCGGGCAGCCCGAAGGGGTTGCTGGACAGCTCAGCGGTCGACTTGAAGCCGGACAGCGCGGCGTACACCAGGGGTACGACCATCACCGCGCCGACGAGGACCAGGACGACGTGCAGCGGCAGGGTCCGAACTGCCTTGGTCTTCCGGGTCACTTGCCGTCCCCCCGCATCGTGGTGGTGGCGCCCTCGAGGTCGCGGCGGAGCACGAACCGCTGGTAGGCGAGGGCGAAGACGAGGCAGATGCCGAACATGACCACGCTGATCGCGCTGGCGTAGCCGACCTGGTAACGCTTGAAGCCGTACTGGAACATGGTCACGGCCATCGTCTCGGAGTGGTGGTCGGGGCCACCCTGGGTGATCACCCAGACCAGGTCGAAGAGTTGGATCGACCCGATGACGGACAGGAAGACGCTGATGCGGAGCGTGGGCGCGAGCAGCGGGAGGGTGACGTTGCGGAAGCGCTGCCAGGGACCCGCCCCGTCGATGAGGGCCGCCTCCGTCAACTCGGCGGGGACGGACTGGAGTCCGGCCAGGTAGAGCATCATGTGGAAGCCGAAGTACTTCCAGGTCATGACCAGGAAGAGGGTCGCCATGACGTACGAGGGGTCGGCGAACCACTCCCCGCCGATACCGCCGAGGCCGATGGAGCCGAGGACGTGGTCGGCGAGTCCGTCGTCGGGCGCGAAGATCATGCTGAACAGCACGCCCGTGATGGCCTCGGACAGGACGTACGGCGCGAAGAACAGCATCCGGTAGACGGCCCGGCCGCGGAGTCGCTGGTTGAGGGCGACGGCCATGGCGAGCGCGAACGGCAGTTGCAGCGCGAGGGACAGGACGATCAGGACCCCGCAGCGCCACAGGTCGCCGAGGAAGACGTCGTCCTGGAAGAGGCGGGTGAAGTTGTCCGTGCCCGTGTAGTCGGAGGGCATGCCGAAGCCGCCCCAGCGGAAGAAGGCGGCGTACAGCGCGAACAGCATCGGCAGGATCACGAGCCCGATGAACAGCACCAGCGCGGGCACCTGGAAGCCGACCGCGGTGAGCCAGTTCAGCAGGCGCCGACGCGCCCGCCCCCGGGCCGGCTTGGCGGCCGGGGAGGTGCGGGCGACGTCGGGGCCCGTCCGCTTGTCCGGGAGGAAAGTGGAGGTCATCGCCGGCTACTACGCTTCCTTCGCGGTCTTGGTGATCGACTGCGTGACCTGTTCGGGGGACTTGGAACCGGCGATCAGCGCGGTGACGCTGTCGTTGACCTCCTGGCCGACGGCGGGCGCGTAGGCCTGGTCGAGGTAGAGCTGGAAGCCGGTGGCTCCCTTCAACTGGGCTTGTACGGCCTTGGTGTTGGGGTCGCTGAGGGCGCTCTCGGCGGCCGGGACGACCGGCAGGACGCCGGTCTTCTTCACCAGCTCCAGATCGGTGGCCTCGGAGGCGAAGAACTTCAGGAAGTCGACAGCCGCCTGCGGGGCGCCCTTGCGCAGGGCGTGTCCACCGCCTCCGCCGAACACCTCGGTGATCGCGCCCTTCCCGCCGTCGACGGCCGGGAACGGGAAGAAGCCGAGGTTCGAGCCGAGTCCCTTGCCCGCGTCGGCCTCGACGACCGGGGCCCACTGGCCCATGAGCTCCATGGCCGCCTTGCCGTTGCCCATGGTGGCCGCCTGGCCGGTGGGCGTGGAGTACGAGGCGCCGAGGAACCCCTTCTGGAACGGCTGGAGTTTGACCAGGTCCTTGAGGTGCTGTCCGGCCTGGACCAGCCCGGGATCGCTGAAGTCCTTGTTCTCGTCGGCCTTCTGCAGGGCGTCGATGCCGGCGGTGCGCATGGCGAGGTAGGCCCAGTAGTACATGGCGGGCCACTTCTCCTTGCCGGCCAGGGCGATGGGCGTGATGTTCTTCGCCTTGAGCTTCCTGACCGTGTCGAGGAAGCCGCTCCAGGTGGTGGGCGGCGTGGTGATGCCGGCCTGCTTGAAGAGCGCCTTGTTGTACCAGAAGCCGATCATGCCGATGTCGAACGGGATGCCGTACGTCTTCTTGTCGAGGAGGTACGGCTGCTTCGCCACGGACAGCAGACCGTCGGCCCATGGCTCGGTCCGGTCGGTGAGGTCCTCGACGAGCCCTGCGTCGACCTGCTGTTGCAGCACTCCCCCGCCCCAGGTGTGGAAGATGTCCGGGAGCTTCCCGGAGGCGGTCAGCGCCGTCATCTTCGACTTGTAGGCGTCGTTCTCCAGCTGGACGATCTTTATCTTCACCTTGGGGTGCTGGGCCTCGAACTTCTTGGCCAGCCCCGCCCACACGCTCTTCGTCGGCTGGGTGGTGGAGATGTTCCACCACTCGATCGTGGTCGTCCCGTCCGACGACCCGCCGTCCGAGTCGCCGCCGCACGCGCTCAGTGCCGTCATGCCCAGACCGGCCGCGGCGGAGGCCGCCAGGAAGCCGCGGCGGGACAGTGCCCGATCGCCCATCATGCGCTCCTTGGATAGGGACGGCGTGTCCACGACCGTCCGCTGGGACCGAAAGTTTCGGAGTTGATCCAGAAAGCTTCGCTGTTGCCGCACCCTAGAGACAGCTCCCAAACGGTGGCAACCCCTTGTACGAGGTCAATCTGCGAGCAAGGGGCTGGTGGCCGGGGGATGTTGAGGGGGTTGCAGGGCCGACCTTTCGGCTGAAGGGTCGAAACATTCGATCTGGGCGACGAACCTTACGGAGCGGACCGGGAGTCCTCTGAACAGAGGGTGGTCAGGGGCTCGGGGCAGGAGTGAGATGGAGGAGGGTCACGATGAAAGGGGAGCCATGTCCGCTACGGACGGCACCCCGCCCGACCGGGTCGTGGTGGGTGTGAGCGGTTCGCTGGGCAGCCTCACCGCGCTGGGCCGCGCCGCCGAGGAGGCCCGGCGTCGGGGCGCCGTACTGTGGCCGGTGCTGGCCTGGGAGCCGCCCAGCGGGGCGTCGGCGGCGCATCGCACGACCGCCCTGGCCCTGGTGGGCATGGAGTGGCCGCGCCTGGCGCGCCGACGGCTGGCCGCGGCCCTGACGGACGTCTTCGGCGAGACCGGCCCGGCCGTCCCGATGCACGCGCTCGTCGTCCGGGGCGCCCCGGGCCCGGTGCTGGTCGCCACCGCCGACCGCGAGAGCGACCTGCTGGTCGTCGGCACCGGCCGCCGTGGCGTACTGCACCGCACCCTCGCCCGCTCGACGAGCCGCTACTGCCTGGCCCATGCCACGTGCCCGGTCCTCGCGGTGCCGCCGTCGCCTCTGGAGTCGGAGTTGGCGGCCGTACATCGTCGTAACGCGTGGCGGCTGCGGCTTGATGTGGGGGATCTGCTGAGGGCGCCAGGGCCGCGGGACGCGTGAGCCGGCCGTCGGCTACGACACCGCCGTGGCCGAGAGATCCGGTTCCTCCGGTCGCCGTCCGGCCGCCATCCGCAGACTCAGCACCATCGTCAGGCCCCCGCCCGGCGTGTCCTCCGCGTGCAGCGTGCCGCCCATCGACTCGGCGAAGCCGCGGGCCACCGCCAGCCCCAGGCCGACCCCGGCGCCGCGCGGAGCGTCCCCGTACCGCTGGAAGGGCTCGAAGATGCGCTCCTTGGCCTCGTCGGGGACGCCGGGCCCGCGGTCCACGACCCGCACCTCGACCCGGTCGGCGATGGCGCTCGCGGCGACCAGCACCGGTGTCTCGGCGGGGCCTGTACTTCACCGCGTTCTCCACGACGTTGGCGACCGCCCGCTCCAGCAGCCCCTTGTCGGCCTCGACCATCGGCAGGGTCTCGGGGATGTCCAGCTCCACGCTGTCCTCGGGAACCCCGCCCAGCGCCATCGGCACCACCTCGTCGAGGTCGGTCTCGCGGACGATCGGCGTGACCGTGCCGGTCTGCAGCCGGGACATGTCGAGGAGGTTGCCCACCAGGTGGTCGAGCCGGTCGGCGCCGTCCTCGATCGCCTCCAGGAGGTCGGCCCGGTCCTGCTCGGACCACTCGACGTCGTCCGAACGCAGCGACGACACCGACGCCTTGATGCCCGCGAGCGGCGTGCGCAGATCACGGCTCACGGCGGCCAGCAGCGCCGTCGCGCTGCTGCTCTTCCTCGCGCTCTGCCCGGCTCGGATCCGGGCCGGCGAGGGCCGGCCGACCTCACGCCGCCTGCTGCGCACCCGCAGAGTCCGCACCGATCTCCTGGTGTCCGTGCGCTGCCTGGACGGGATCACCCAGCGTCTGGTGTTCCGGGACGTCTTCGGCGAACGTGTCGAACTCGACCCCCAGGTCCTCGTCGACAACCCCGACCTCTGGCACCGGCTCCACCAGGACGCCCGCAGGTCACTCACGCTCGGCACCCTGCTGTGCGGGGCCACCGCGCTGGACCGGATCGCGGAGCGGGTGGAGCGCGAGACGGCACGTACGGTGTTCGAGGTCTCCGACCTGAAGTGACGGTTCCTCGGCTCAGTCCCGCGGCGGCACGCCCGTCATCAGGATGTCCAGCCCGCGCCGAGTCGTGGCCAGCACCACCCGGTCCCCCGCTCGCAGCACCCGCGCCTGTGCCGGACGCCAGTCGAACTCCGTGCGGTCGGGCCGCAGCCCGGTGAGGCTGTCCGCGGCCGACGCCGCCGGAAGCGGTCCGGCGGCGGCCCCGACGGCCAGCACCCGCCACGCGTTCTCCCGGAACGCCTCGTGCACGGACCGCCCCTCCAGCTCGGGATGCCCGGCCACGTCCACGCAGGTGAACAGCAGTGAGCCCCGCTCCACCGGCATCACCCCCAGCACATGCCGGCCCATCATCGCGGCGGCGAACGACGGCGCGGCCAACGCGGAAACACTTCTGCTCCGGGTCAGGGCGTCCGGGTAGGAGGCGCGCAGGGTGCGCTGGACGGTCGCCGCGAACCCGTCGTCGTAGAGGCGTGTCACCACCCGTACGGCGGGGTTGGTCTCCCGGACGGCCATGACGATGTCGAGGTTCTGCCCGTCGTCGCGGGTGAGCACCAGCAGCGAGCGGCTCTGCCGGACACGGGCCAGGTCCAGCACCTTCGGGGAGGTGGCGTCGTCCAGGATCAGCGGGACGCCGAGTTCACGGGCGAGGGGGACGCCACGGGCGTGCGGGTCGCGTTCGATGGCGACCACCTGGTGGTCGGCGGCGCGCAGCCGGGCCAGCACCCTCGTGCCGACCATGCCGAGGCCGACGAGGACTATGTGGCCGTTCACGTCGTCGTCGGGCGGGTGGTTGGCGGAGGCGGTGCGGAAGGCCTCGGTGGCGTTCACGGTCGCGGCGACGACGAGCGGGAGCACGGCCAACCCCACGAAACCGGCGAGGAGTTGGAGGATGCGGCGGGCGACCGGTTCGTCGGTGGCCGGGTCGCCCATGGTGAAGATGTCCAGCAGCGGGAGGTAGAAGTTCTTCCACCACGGGTGTTCGTCGGCGAAGAGCGCGGTGGCGGCCGACAGCGCCACGACGACGGCGCCCAACGCCCCGTAGACGGCGGCGAGTTGATGGGAGAGGAACACCTTCCACGGCAGACGGGCGAGCCGCGCCCGCAACCAGGTACGAGGATGCAGACGCAGTCGGCGGACGGCCGCTTCGGCCGCGTCCCCGCTGATCTCCTCCAGCATCAGCCGGCCGTGCGTGAACTGCCGGTGGTACGCGGTCCGGGTGTCGGGCAGCAGCTGGATGCCGTCCTCCCCGGGCGTCTCCGCGCTGTCCTGGCTGGCCGGGTCGTCCTGGTGGGCGCCGGACAGGACGGCCAGGGTGGTCAGGTCGGTCGCCTGCGCCGGCGCCCCCGCGGCCCGTACGACACCGCGGAAGACCTTGCCCTCGACCTGGAGGGTGTGGCCGTGGCCCACGGCGGCGGCCGCCACCAGTTCCGGTACGGCGGTGTCGGCGTCGGAGAGCACGGTGGTGGAGGTGTCCTGGGCGGGGTCGTCGCACAGTCCGGCCGCCCGGTCCAGGAGCCGTTCCAGATGGCGGCCGCGCTCGCGGTTGAACATCCGGACGACCAGCCGGACCGAGGGGTTGATGGTGCGAGCCAGCAGAGCGGCGGTCATGTTGACCTGGTCGTCCCGGTAGGTGAGGGCGAGGGCGGCGGCCCGGTCGACGCCCGCCGCTCTCAGGGTGCGCTCGTCGGGCCGTGCGGAGAGGTGCAGTTCGACGGGCGAGTCCAGGTCGCGGTGCAGCGCGGCGATCCGGGCGCCGTGCTCGTCGCCTGCGGAGGGCAGCACGACGGTGACCATCTCGCCGCACACACCGTCCAGTTCGACGGCGAGCCGGTGCGCGAGCCCGTCGTCACCGCAGATGATCATGTGCTGTGCTCGCTGTCCGGAATCCGCGCGGATGGGGAGAGTTGACGTCACAAGAGGCAGAACGGCCGGGGAGGGCGGCACTGTTCCGGCCGTGCACCTGACAACCATCAAAGAATGAATCAAGAACACGCCAAGACGGGCAGGTCAGACCACTGCACTGCCGACCTCGTACGCGGCCGGCGGCAACGACATCACCATCGTCAGCCCACCCCCCGGCGTGTCCTCGGGGACGAGCGTCCCGTCCATCGCCTCCGTCAGCCCGCGCGCCGGCGCGAGCCCCAGGCTCAGGCATCTTGACGCCTCTGGCGCCGCCGCCAGGGACGTTGACACTGTCTTGACGGGCCGCGGCCGGGAAAGGGTGAAAGCGGTGTGCCGGGAAGTCTGGTCGGCAGGGTGCCGCGGTGGCCCCCTTCGCAATCCAGGGGGACGGCATGCGCGGCGTCGGAACGGTTCTCGCACTCGTGGTACTGGCCACACTCGTGGCGACCTTCGCCCGCCGGTGGCGCATTCCCGCCCCTTCTCTCCTCGTGGTCGCCGGTCTCGCCGTCGCCCTGCTGCCGGGCACCCCGCAGATCGAGATCAGCCCCGAGATCATCGGCCTGGTGGTGCTGCCGCCGCTGCTGTACGCAAGCGCCGAGGAACTGTCCTGGCGCGAGCTGAAGGCGGTCTGGAAGCCGGTCGGGATTCTGGCCATCGGGCTGGTCCTGGCGTCCGCGGCGGCGGTCGGCGCGGTGGCCTCCCTGGTGACGCCGCTGTCGTGGCAGATGGCGTTCGTGCTCGGCGCGGTACTGGCCAGCACCGACCCGGTCGCGGTCACCGCACTCGGCAGACGTCTCGCGCTGCCGCCCAAGGTCCAGATGCTGGTGCAGGCGGAGAGCCTGTTCAACGACGCGACCTCGCTGGTCCTGTTCCGGGTCGCGGTGAGCGTGGCCGTGGCGTCCGCGGCGGCCGACTGGGGCGCGGCGGGCGGCGAGTTCATGGTCCTCGCGGGCGGCGGCACGGTCATCGGCGCGGCCGTGGCCTCCGTCGTCACCCTGATCCGCCGGCGCACCGAGGACCCGGTCCTGGAGACGGTCATAGCCCTGGTCACACCGTACGCCGCCTACGTTCTCGCCGAGGCGGCCCACACCTCCGGCGTCACCTCGGTCGTCGTCGCCGGCGTCGTCCTCGGCGGCCGCGGCGACCGGCTCACCAACGCCCGCATCCGCCTCCAGCTGCACGCGGTCTACGGCACCGTCGTCTTCCTGCTGGAGAGCGTGGTCTTCTCCCTCATCGGCCTCGCCCTGCCCGCCCAGGTCCGGGCCCTGTCCGACGGCGACCGGGCCTGGCCGCTCTACGCCCTCGCCGTCGCCGGCACCCTCATCGCCGTACGGCTGCTGTGGCTGGCGCCCCTGTCGGCGGTGGTGCAGCGCAAGGGCGGGATCAGCCGCATGAACTGGCGGATGCCGGTGGTGCTGACCTGGGCGGGCACAAGGGGCGTCGTGCCGCTGGCCGCCGCGCTGTCCATCCCGGAGGCCACGAAGAGCGGCTCGGCCCTGGTGGACCGCCCCCTGGTGCTGGTCCTGACCACCTCGGTCGTGGTCGTCACCCTCGTCGTACAGGGCTTCACCCTCGCCCCGGTCGTCCGCCGCTCCGGCATCGCCCTCGAACCCGACCACACCGAGCGCGAGGAGGCCGCCGCCCGCTGCCGCCTCGCCGACGCCGGCATCCGCCGTCTCGAAGAGCTCTCGGAGCTGGAGGCCGTACCCGACGTCGTCCTCGACCGACTCCGCCGCGGCCTCACGGCCCGCCGCGACGACGCCCGCGACCGCCTCGCCGACGACGACGGCCATGCAGTCCCCGTCGAGTCCGCCGACCTGGTCTACCGCCAGCTGCGCCGCGACCTGATCGCCGTGGAAGCGCTGGCACTCCAGCGCCTCTACGACGAGCACGCCATCAGCGACACGACCCGCAGACGGCTCCAGCGCTCCCTGGACCTGGAGGAGGCACGCCTCACGGACGCCTGACTCACCGGAACTCGGCCAGCCGCGGCCGCAGCCCGAGAGCCGTGAGCACCACGGCCGCGAACAACAGACCAACCGCCCACGGCAGCACCGCACTCACGGCGGACCTCCCCTCCCCCACCGCCGAGGCGAAGTGCGCCCGGTTGATGTCGGTGACCTTGTCCAGCGCGGCCATGTACGCCCCGAAGTGCGCGTTGGACGTCCCGGGCTCCCACCCCATGCAGAACTCGACCGCCTCCCGCTCCTTGCCGGCCGCGAGCAACGCCCGGATCCTCCGGTCGTCGCGCTGGTAGACGGCGTAGGCCTCGACCGTCCGCTCGGCCGCGGCCCGCTCCCCGGGAAAGGTGATGTTGTCGAGCTCGCGCCGGTACTCGCCGGTGAAGCGCAGGTCGTGGTGGTCGGTTCGGTACGCCTGCCAGCTGGTGGCGAGTCGGGAGTCGTACGACGACAGAGTCGCGCCCTTGGTGCCGTACAGCTCCTGCGACTTGGCGAGGAACGCCCGCGCGTAGCGGTCGCGGCGCTGCGGGTCGAGGAGGTAGCGGCTCTCGTCGGCGTTGGCGTCATAGGCGATGGCGCGGGCGCGGGAGAGGGCGACGACGGAGTCGAAGGCGTCCCGCCGGGCGCCGCGCAGATCGCCGGAGGTGGCCGACAGCATCTCGGTGCCGAGCACGACGGCGAGGAGGGTGCAGGCGGTGGCGGCGAGCACGCCGGGGTTGAGGACGCGGCGGAAACTGCGGGCCAGATACCACTGGAGGCCCCCGAGCAGGACGAGCAGCAGCAGACCGAGCGCGAGGACGGCGGCGAGCTGCGCGGAGAGGGCGGAGCGGGCCGCGCCGTACTCCGCGTCGAAGGCACGGTTGTTGGAGTCGACCAACTTCCGTGATTCCGGCAGGAGTTGCCCCCGCAGCAGATCCGTCGCCTGCCGGTACTCGACGAGCGCGTCCGCCTTCCCGCCGACCCGCCCGTCGCTCTCCAGGGCGCGCCCGACGAGTTCCTGGTACTCGGCGAAGTCGTCGGTGAGGGACTCCACGGTCCGTTCGTCGCCCTGGGCGCCCTGCGCGGCGACGGCCAGCGTGCGCAGGTCGTGCCCTATCCGGCGGCGGGCGTCGCCGTAGAGACCAACGGCCTTCCCGTACGGGGTCTGGAGCCGCCCTCTTCCACCGTCGCCGTTGGCGAGCAGCATGTTGGCGGCCTGTGCGTCCATGTCGTTCAGGGCCAGGTCCAGGTCGGCGGCGCTGGTGGTGCGGGGGGCGTCACGGCCGGCGACGCTGCTCCAAGTGCCGCCCGCCGCAAGGCCGGCCACCAGCAGGAGTGCCGCGAGGGCGGTGGCCGGCAGGACCGTGGCCGCGCGCAGCAGGTGCAGCCGCGCGGGCACGGTGGTCCGGAGACGGCGACGCAGAGCGGCCCGCGCGGCCACGGTCCGGTGCCCGGGACCGGTGGGCCCCGAGCGGGGCGGCCGCGGGCCGGGCCCGCCCCCGGTCGGGACGACCGCTCGCACCGGCGGCCGCACGGCGCCTTCCGTATCGGGTCTCCGCGATGTTCCGGCCGTGATCGCCACGGTCCCTCCCCTACCAGGCCACGGACGGTCACCCGTCCCCCGCGCCGCTCAGTCTGCGACCGGTTCCGGCCACCCACGAGGTCCGTTGACGCTCCTCTGACGCAGGATCAGGTGTGTTTGACGGGACCTTGACGGCGTCTACGGCGGGGCGAGGGTGTCCTCGTGCCGTCACCCCGTCCCATGACACAGGGTGTCCGCGCGGGGCCGGCGACAGTGCTTCCCTCACCCGGCCTAATACCACCAAAACTCCGCGTACCTTGCCTTTTCGACGCGCGACGACTCCGAGCAGGCAGTCTTAACGGAAGCTTGACGCCCACAGCCCCTCCATCCGTGGGCCCGCGCGTCACTCTCCGCTTACGCTGATTCCGCCGTCCGCGTGATGGCCGGAACCCACACGCTGAGCCGCACCTCAGGAGCACGCCGATGGCCACCACCGAGTACCCGCCTCCCAGTCGCCTGCGCGCCTGGATGCTGCAGGGCCTGTCCGACATGGGCAAGGGTGTCCAGCAGGCCCCGCAAGCGGAGCCGGAGCCGGCCCACAAGGGCCAGCATTGGTACCGGGTGATGTGCCTGACCGGTGTGGACTACTTCTCGACCCTCGGCTACCAGCCCGGCATCGCCGCCCTGGCCGCCGGTCTCCTGTCGCCGGTGGCGACCGTCATCCTGGTGATCGTGACCCTGGCCGGTGCGCTGCCGGTCTACCGTCGGGTGGCCGAGGAGAGCCCGCACGGCGAGGGCTCGATCGCGATGCTGGAGCGGCTGCTGTCGTTCTGGAAGGGCAAGCTGTTCGTCCTGACCCTGCTCGGCTTCGCGGCGACCGACTTCCTGATCACCATCACGCTGTCGGCGGCGGACGCGGCCACCCACATGGTGGAGAACCCGCACCTGACCAACGTTCTGCACGGCCAGCAGATGATCATCACGCTGGTCCTGGTCGCCCTGCTCGGCGCGGTCTTCCTCAAGGGCTTCCTGGAGGCCATCGGCGTCGCGGTCGCCCTGGTGGTGGCCTACCTCGGCCTCAACGCGGTCGTCGTGGTCGTCGGCCTGTGGCACGTCGCCACCGAGGGCCATGTGGTCGCCGACTGGTCCAACGCCCTGACCGCCGAGCACGGCAACGTCTTCGCCATGATCGGCGTCTCGCTGCTGGTCTTCCCGAAGCTGGCCCTCGGTCTGTCCGGCTTCGAGACCGGCGTCGCGGTCATGCCGCACGTCCAGGGCGACGCGGGCGACACCGACGAGAACCCCGGGGGCCGTATCCGCGACACGAAGAAGCTCCTCACGGCGGCCGCCGTGATCATGAGCGTCTTCCTGATCGTCACGAGCTTCATCACCACGGTCCTGATCCCGGAGAAGGAGTTCAAGTCCGGCGGCCAGGCCAACGGGCGCGCGCTCGCGT
>Ga0075367_10000954_pt1 | contig 11785 bp, 11 predicted proteins | sample EndMethybrTD3032_FD_71399 | JGI IMG/M metagenome (GOLD analysis project Ga0075367, IMG submission 71399) | Populus endosphere microbial communities from Tennessee, USA - Endosphere MetaG P. TD hybrid TD303-2 | ecosystem: Host-associated > Plants > Roots > Endosphere | place: USA: Tennessee... | reverse complement strand
CAATTCTGGGCTAAGATTCAGAGAGAAATCGGCAGCGCCGCGAAATCGGAAAACGACCTTCCGGAAGCCGAGAAACGTGAGTTGATGGCCAACCTGCGCATTCTGGCGAACCGTTGGCGGCCGGTAGCAACGGAGGCCGCCGGAATTTTCTTCGACAATCGTTCGCCGAAGGACAAGACGCCAGGGGCCGATTGATATGAATGTGAGCGCGTGTGTGAGTTGGAACGTTATGCGGGGCGGTAAGGCGAGCCGATGACCAACTTCGCTCTGATCGGCGCGGCGGGCTATATCGCGCCGAGGCATCTGAAGGCCATTAAAGCCGTGAACGGCAACCTGAGCGTTGCGTTCGATCCAAACGATTCTGTCGGGATCATCGACAGCTATTTTCCGGATGCGAGTTTTTTCGTCGAGTTCGAACGCTTCGACCGCCACGTCGATCTGATGCGGCGGCGGGGGCAGAAGGTCGATCATGTGGCGATCTGCTCGCCGAACTATCTTCATGACGCCCATTGCCGCTTTGCGCTCCGATCGGACGCCGACGCAATCTGCGAAAAGCCTCTGGTTCTCAATCCCTGGAACCTCGACGGCCTGGTGGACATCGAGCGGGAAACCAACCGGAAGATTTCGACGATCCTGCAGTTGCGGCTCCATCCGGCGATTCAGGCCCTGAAGCAGCGGGTGGACACATCGGCGTCGAATCGTAAGTTTGACGTCGTACTGACCTACATCACATCGCGCGGCCGCTGGTATCACGCGTCCTGGAAGGGGGACGACAGCAAGGCGGGCGGGGTTGCGACGAATATTGGAGTTCACTTCTTCGACATGCTGTTCCACGTGTTTGGCCCGATCCGCGAAAGCGTCGCGCATCTGCGTGACCCGGAGCGCGCCGCCGGCTTCATAGAGACCGATCGCGCCAACGTGCGGTGGTTCCTTTCCGTAGATCGCAATGACCTGCCTCCATCTGTCGCCGGTACGAAGTCGACCTATCGGTCGATGGAGGTGGACGGCGAGGAGCAGGAGTTTTCGGACGGGTTTACCGATCTGCACACCCGCAGCTACGAAGAGATTCTTGCGGGTCGCGGCTTTAGCATTGATCAGGTGCGGCCTTCCATCGAGGTGGTTTCGGCGTTCCGGACTCAAGCGCTCGCGTTGACGCGGGGCGAGCGTCACCCGCGCGTTGCGGAATGGAAGAAATCATGACCGACGAGGTCGAGATCGATTCCCGGTTCCCGAATGTACGTATCCACGAAAGCGCTTATGTGGACGAGGGCGCCGTTATCGGTGAGGGGACGGCGATCTGGCATTTCTGCCATGTCCTCACTGGTGCTTCGATCGGCAAGAATTGTTCGCTCGGACAAAACGTCATGGTTGGCCGCGGCGTCCGCATCGGGAACGGCTGCAAGATCCAGAACAACGTCAGCGTCTATGAGGACGTCGAGCTTGAGGACGATGTCTTTTTGGGGCCGAGTTGCGTATTCACCAATGTCATCAATCCGCGCGCCCACGTTTCAAGAAAGACGGAATTCCGTGCCACGGTGGTGAAACAGGGTGCCACCATCGGAGCCAATGCCACCATCGTCTGCGGGCACACCATCGGCGCCTATGCCTTCGTGGCGGCGGGTGCCGTGGTGACGTCGGATATTCCGGAATACGCGCTCGTTGTCGGAGTCCCGGGCCGTCGCATCGGGTGGATGAGTCGATCCGGTGAGCGTCTGGGAGACGATCTCGTTTGTCCTCGCGATGGATCGCGTTATCGCGAAGTCAACGGTCGTCTCGAGATCCTCGTCTGAATCGAAATACACGAGCGTCAGGAATGTTTGCAACGTTGTTGGAATGGCTTGTCGCGCCATTCAGCTTAATTCAGCGCCATCGCTATCTGCTCTCCGTCACGGTGCTATCGGAGTTGCGAGCGACCTACGCAGGGTCTGTGCTGGGGCTGGTATGGGTTGTGGCCGGACCGTTGGTTCTGCTTGGGCTCTATACTGTGGTGTATCGCGTCGTATTCCGCGTCCAGCCCGCGTCGATGTCGGGTATCCAATATGTGCTGTACGTGCTGAGCGGGTTGGTTGCCTTTTTGTCCTTTGCGAGCAGTCTGACATCCGGTGCGATGTCTCTGATCAAGGATCGGCAGGTTCTACTCAGCACGGTGTATCCGGCGGAGTTGATCGGGGTCAGAACAACTTTGCTTCAGTCGTTTCCTGCGATCATCGGACTGCTCTGCACGATCGTCGGCTCCGTGATCTTCGTCGGCCTTTCTCCCGCGCTTCTGCTGGTGCCTGTGATTTTGGTGTTGCAGATCATGTTCACCTGCGGGTTGGTGTGGCTTCTGTCGCTCGTCACGCTTGTGGTGAGGGACGTCCAGCATATTCTGCAATACCTGATGTTCATTCTCCTGATTGTGACGCCGATCGGCTACGATCGCGAACTCATCCCCCCGGTTCTCCAGTGGGTCATCTACTTCAATCCGCTCTATTACTTCGTCGCAGCCTATCAGGACATTCTGGTCTTTGGCCGTTGGCCGAGCGCCTTGATCATCTGCGTCACCATGGCGGGATCGATCGTGAGTTTCGTCGCGGCGTATGGAGTGTTCCGGAACGTCAAGCAGATATTCTTCGACTATGCCTGATCTCGATTTTGCGATCCGGTGCACCGGCGTCACGAAGGCGTTTCCGCTCTATTCGAGCCCGGCCGAGTTGGCGCTCGATCATCTCGGATTCGGCGGGCTGGTGCGCCGCAGGCACGGCGGCACGATACCCACGTTCGAAGCGCTTCGCGGCATAAACCTGACGGTCAAGCATGGCGAGCGCGTCGGCATTGTCGGACGCAATGGGGCCGGAAAATCCACCTTGCTGCGTTTGATCAGCGGGCATGTGAGCCGCAATTTCAGGCCGACATCCGGACGGATGGAGGTGAACGGCCGAATTCAGTTGATTGCTCAAGGTGTGGGCGGGCCGCCACCACAATTCAGCGGGCGAGATTTTGCCCGCGAAACGCTTGGTGCCAACGGTCTTAGAGGCGCTGCTCTCGATGCCGCGCTTGATGACGTGATCGACTTTTGTGAACTTGGCCCATATCTCGATCAGCCCGTGACGACATATTCGGCTGGCATGGCGGCGCGGTTGCAATTCGCGGTCGCAACAGCAGTGCAATCCGAGATCCTCATCATCGATGAAATGCTGGGGGCCGGTGACGCATATTTCTCAATGAAATCTGCAGATCGTGTGCGCAGGCTCGCATCGTCCGGCAGCACCTTGCTGTTGGTGTCGCACTTCGCCCAGCAGGTTCTGCAGTTCTGCGATCGGGCCATCTGGATCAGGAATGGTGTTGTTGCGGACGACGGGCCGGCGCCCGAAGTAATGAACGCCTATGAAGCGGCCATGGAACATGCCGCCATTCGTGGGGAGCTCTCCGATGCTGTTGTGGAGGGCGAAGACACGCTCGATGACGGACGGCGCGTGCATCGTTGGCCTGGCCGCCGTGGCGTCAAGATCCGGCGCATTGACCTTCGCGTCGATGGCAAGCCATCGGCCACGGTGCGCCCCGGAGATCAAGTCACAATCGATCTTGAACTGGAGATCGAAGAGACCAACAAGTTCGGATGCGCCTATCTGGTGACGATATGGACCAAAGACGGGCACCGTGTGGGTCGTATCGAAAGCGACATCGATAAATTTAGTGGAATCGCAGGCGAGCGGCGGCCGATATCGATCGGTATCGAAGATTTTCGTTTCGGGAGGGGCTCCTATCTCCTGAGCTTCTCCATCTACGATCGACTCAATTTCGAATCGACCAAAGGCGGGACGGATCGCCGGTTCGACGTGATCCACCGCTCGGTTGAATTCGACGTTGTTGCCCCTGACGAGCAACGCGTGTTTCTTTTCCAGCATCCGGCGGGTGAACCGCAGTCCTTGAACGATGAGTGAAATCGTGACGTTCGAAAAACTGAAAGCGCGGATTTCGAAGGACCCCAAGTGGCGGGCGCGCGTGGTCAAGGTCGCGGCAGCGATCAACAGCGCTGGTGTCAGACAGATGGTATGGGCGCGGGGTCTCGTGCGCATGATCAATGCTCACACGACCGATCGCGAGTCGGACCGCTTCGTCTACGACCTTCCTCTGCTTCATCGCGAAATCGCGGATATTCTCGAACGGCAAAAGAAAGAATACCCGCACTATTCTTACTTCTATGGTCATCCGTATCAGTCGCTGGGCATTCTTGGCATCTTTGGCGAGCGTGCGAGTGACGAGCGGTTCGACGTCTATGGTCTGGCCAAGCACGTGGGGCCGGACGATGTCGTTCTCGATATCGGGTGCAATTGCGGGTTCATGTCGATCTTGACCGCATATCGGACCGGCTGCCGTGTCGTCGGAATCGACATCAATCCGTACATGATCGAGATCGGGCGCGCCGTTGCGAGATATCTGAGGGTCGACGACCGTGTCGAATTGAGAGCCGAGCGGTTTCAGGATATGCAGCCTGGTAGCAAATTTTCGGTCGTCTTCTCGTTCGCGACGCATTGGACGGACGATCGAAATTATCGCGTGGAGTTGCTGCACCATCTGGGCAGAATTTCCGAGTTCCTGCGCGAGCGCGGCTTGCTCGTTTTTGAAAGCCATGCGGCCGATGTCGGGGTCGAGGAATTCTATAAGTCGATGGAATCCGCTCGATCCATGTTCGACTACGACGGGCGTGCCGGCTACGTGGACAACGGAACACGCGAACTTTATTTGATGCGGAAACGCGCGGAGCAGCAGGCGTAGTAGCGTGCAGCGTGTGCTTGGTCGCATCGTCGATGGATTGCGGTCGCGGTTCAGTGTGGCGCGCCGCGCGGATGTGTTGTTCTACGCTGCGTCATGGGTCGACGAGGCTTGGGTCCGATCGACCATCGGCGAGTGCCGGCGACGGGATTGGTCCTGTATTCTGGCGGTCAGAACGGCGGTACCCGGGGAAGACCGCCGGCGTTATGAGGCGATGCGCGTCGCCGTCGAAGAGGGTGCGGATGCCGATACGATGGCGCGGCTCGCAGCGCCCATCGCGGTAACGGCTTCAAGCGGTGTGTCGCGGTCATTGTTCGGCAGAGCCGTGAAGACCTTGGCGCACATGCCGCATTCGATCGTCAGCCTGCACATGATTTATCCCGAATCCGCGTTCGACGGCTACGATGTGATGTTTGCGGCAGGTCCTCATCACGCTGCAGAATTTTCCGCACTGACGGCCGCACGCCATCTGGGGCCACGCCGGTCCTTTGCGGTTGGCTATGGGAAAGCTGATCTGTTGCTCGAGAATTCTCGAAAGCAGGACGCGGAGCGAGCATTCGCCAATAGCGTCCTATTGGCTCCGTCCTGGGGCCCTCACAGTCTGTTGCCGACGATGGGTCTCTCTCTCGTTGAAGCACTGATCGAGAGCGGAAAGCACGTGGTTCTGCGCCCGCACCCGTTGCATGTGCTGGAGAAAGAGCCGGCTTACGAAGCGATCGTTGCGAAATATTCGGATTCTCCAGGATTTTCGCTGGAGTTTCCAGATGCCGGCTCAAATGCCATGCAATCGGCTGAAGTGCTCGTGACCGACTACTCGGGAACCGCGTTCGAGTTTGCGCTCCTTGGGCATCGGCCGGTGGTCTTCGTGGATGTGCCGAAGAAGATCGTCAACGGGAATTGGGAGGAGGTTGGACTCGCGCCGATCGAAGTGGCCCTGCGTGAGAAAATTGGCGTCGTGGTCTCGCCGAACCCGGCGGCTGTGGCGGACGCAGTTACCGACTTGGCTCGGAAGGCGGAGCAATGGCGAGAGCGGATCGCTTCGGCGTTGCCCATGTTCCTCTATCATCGGGAAAACTGCGCGGCGGCAGCGGCGGACGCCATTGGCGTATTGATGGACGGCACTCGTCCCGCAGGTGGGGCGCGCAGGGCGAAGTCGCAATGACAACCGTCGCGCTGATTCTGGCTGCCGGCTTCGGGTCCCGTCTGCGGCCGCTGACGGACGCGCGGCCCAAGTGCATGGTCGAACTCGCGGGCAAGACGGTGCTCGCCCGCCAACTCTCGGTCCTTCAAGCAAGCAAGATCGACCGCGTTGCCATCGTGCTCGGTCACGGGGCTCAAAGCGTGGACGCTCGCGGGCTGAATCTGCAGGTCTTCGAGAATCCGGATTATTCGTCGACGAACATGGTCGAATCGCTGATGCGCGCGCGCGCCTTGTTCGACGGCAAAAGCGACGTGATCGTGAGCTACGGCGACATCGTCTATGAGCGTCGCGTGTTGTCGGCTGTGCTCGCGGACCGGCACGCCATCTCCGTCGCGGTGGATCGCCGCTGGCGTCAGCTGTGGCAGCTGAGAATGGAAGATCCGCTGAGCGACGCCGAAACCATGCGGTTTGATACGGACGGACGTATCGTTGAATTGGGTAAGAAACCGCGGTCGTTGGACGAAATCCAGGGGCAGTACATGGGCCTCTTCCGCATTCGTGCGGACGTGGCCCGCGCTGTGATGGCGTTTCACGACGGATTGGATCGTAGCCGACGCTACGACGGCCGCGACGTGCCGAACATGTTCATGACGTCGTTCATCCAGGCCTTGATCGACGCCCGTTTCGATGTTGGAGCCGCGATGGTGGACGGCGGATGGGTCGAGATCGATACGCTCGCCGATCTGGAACGATACGACGGCCTGGCTCAGGCTGGACGGCTTGTCGAATACTACGATGACCGGAACTGATTCCGGCGCAGAGCTGGCACGCCTGCGCTCGCGCCTGCCGCAGCCGCGCGATCGGTCCGATGCATTTTCGGTCGAGAGTTTTCTCGCGGGTTGTGTGCGTCTCGAGGATATCCTGAGCGTCGAAAACCGTAGCCGGCTGGCGATCCTCCGGCGAAAGGTGGAAGTGAGCCGCAAGCTTGCGGTCTATTACGAGAGGGATCTGCGCAAGCCATTGAGTGACGAGGCCGCCGACCCTCAATATGCGTTGTTGCTTTGCGGTCTCTACCTTGCGATTGCGGACCGTACCGGTGAACTCGTTTCGTTGAATGCGGCGCTGAAGATGATGGACGGCATTTTGTTGGCGCCGACCGTCCCTGCGGACGCCGGCTTGGACAAATGGGCGGATCAGATTCTCGCGCGGACTGGCTTTCCGCATGCGTGATCTGAATCTGACAGTCGTGGCAGCCCGTCACGGGGCGACCAGCCGCGCGTATCTGAGCTATTTGCGTGACGCGGGGTACCGGCCCGCCAAGGTCTTGGTGGTCGACTTTATTGGCCAAGATGCACGATACGCGCGTCTGCAACGTTGGCTTGGCAATCGTGTTGCCTGGCATATGGTTCAAGGTCGTCGGACAAATCCGCCCCAGGCTTCGGAAAAGTTTCGCGCCCTGTGCGATCTGCTTCAAAAAGATGCACCCCGGCCGATCGATTATTTCGGTGGTTTTGACTTCACAATGCATGCGCGGGAAGTGCAAAGCGTCGTCGCTTTAAACTTTGAAGATCCCGGGCTTCATCGCTGCTTGCGCCGTCAGGATTGCCGCGTGTTTCTATACACCGAAGGAGGTCGGGTCCCAGGCGCGCTGTTGGAAGATCCCGATCTTGCGTTTCTGCACATCCATCCCGGTGTATTGCCGTATGTGCGCGGCTCGGATGGATTGCTGTGGTCGATCGCCGTGCGCGGGTGCCCTGGCGCAACCTGTTTCTACATGAACGCGGGAATCGACACGGGTGCGATCATCCAAACGCGGGAATTTGAGCGGCCTGCTTTTCCTGGAATTGCCGCGGCAAGCACGGACGATCTGCCGTTGGTCTACCGCGCGCTTCTGCACGCCTACGATCCGCACTTGCGCGCGCAGCTTCTGCTGGATGTCGTCCGCTCTTCGGCAGACGGCGATCTCGCCAAACTTCCCTCCCGGAAGCAGACGCCGTCGGAGGGATCCAACTACTACTGGATGCATCCGCGCCTTCAAAAGCGTGTGATTGAGGCGCTCGACGCTTGAACTCTTCGTTCTCGAAACAAATCGTTGTTGCGGCTGAACCGGCTGCTGCCGATGCGCGTCTCGTGGTGCTCGGTGCGGGGCGTCCGTTTGCCGGATTTGCGCACAGCGCGCTGCGGCTGGTGGATCGTCATGGCAAGATTCTCGATTGGATCCTGCACGCGTTCCGGCATGTAACCACCAATGTGACATTTGTCGGCGGTTACGGCGCAGAGCAGGTCGGTGCCGATCATTCCGCGGTGCGGCTGGTCATCAATCCGGATTGGGCCGAAACCGGTGCCGCCTGGTCCTTGATGTCGGTGCCGTCAGAACCCGTCAGCGATCTTTTTGCCTGTTACAGTGACATTGTCTTCAGACCGGAGGCTGTGGACCGTTTGACGGCAGCACCGCGCGACATGATCGCGGTGGCGGTGGATTGGCCGGCCAGTTCCGGACGTCGCCTTGAAAGGTCGGGCAGGGAGCTCGTCCGGGTCACGGGCACCGACGTGGCTGGCGTTGGCGCGCATGGTCAAGGGGATGTCGCGGAGTTTGTCGGCATCGTAAGGCTGCCTCGCGCAGCGGCCGCAGAATTGAGCAGGATCAAAGAGACTGCCAGCGACAACATTCGGCGCGGCCATCTGTCGGCTTTGGTCGCGGAGCTTCTCCAGCGTGGTTATAGAGTCCGCGCCATTCCGGTGAACGGCCATTGGTCGGACCTGGAGGATGACCGCGCACTCACGCGGTTCGTATTCGGCACGAAAGCGGAGACCATCGACCGCCTGCGTGGGCGGATTCACCAAGCGTTGGTGCCGTCGCAAGTGCGCTTTACCGTCGAGGAATGGCGGCAAGATCGACAGACGTTGATCGGCGAACTCCAACGCGCCTTTGGCGCCGATCCGCTGGCTGTGCGTTCCAGTTCTATGGCGGAGGATGGCTTCGAAAGCAGCAATGCAGGCCGCTTTGTAACGGAGCTCAACGTTGTGAATACGGCGGCGGACGTCAACGCGGCCGTCGAGCGCGTGATCGAATCCTATGGCGATGACCGCCGTGGGCACCAGGTTTTCGTCCAGCCCATGGTGAGAGACGTGGTCATGAGCGGCGTAGCGCTATCCCGCACCGGGCGGGTGGGCGGCCCCTACGTGACCGTTGCCTGGTCCTCCACTTCGGCGACCGACGGCGTGACCAGCGGAGAAGCGAACGATCAACGTACCTTTGTCATCCACCGCGGCCAGCGCCACGCTTTGCGGGACGTTCCGGAGCAGTTGCGCAAGCTTCTCGAAGTCATAGAGGAGATCGAATACATCGCGGACAATGATGCGCTCGATATCGAGTTCGCGGTCGATCGCGCCGATCGGATCCATATCCTCCAGGTTCGTCCGCTGGTGTTGCGGCATGAACGGACCGCATCGAGCGATAAGGAGGTCGGTGAATTGCTTGGCGACGCGGAAACGCGTTTCCTCGCGCTGACCAAAGCACCTCTCGGTCAAGTCGGCAGCCGTCCAATCTGGGGCATCATGCCGGATTGGAATCCGGCTGAGATGATCGGAACGCGGCCGGGCCGGCTCGCGTTCGATCTTTACGCTCACCTGATTTGCGATGAGGTGTGGGCGACGCAGCGGGCGGAGTACGGCTATCGCGATGTGCGGCCGTGGCCGCTGATCCGTCAGTTTGCCGGACATGCTTATGTGGACGTCAGGGCAAGCTTCAATTCGTTTGTGCCTGCCAACGTGGATGAAGAGACGGCCTCCTCAATCGTCGACGCGTATTTGGAGCGGTTGGCCTCACGCCCCGAATTCCACGACAAGGTGGAGTTCGAGGTTGTCCTGACGTGCTGGTCATTCGACTTTGACGAGCGTATTGCCGCTTTGGCCGCCGACGCCAGGTGTTCCAAATCCCGATTGGAGCAACTGGCTGAAGGCTTGCTCGATATCACCCGCCGCGGGATCGAGCGTGTTGATTCCGACCTCGAGCAAAGTGCGGCGTTCGAAAGCAAGTTGGCTGCGCAGTTTGCTGCAGGTGGCGCTCCACTCGATCTCGCTTATGCGTCGCTCGAATTGTGCCGGCGCGAGGGAACCTTGCCATTCGCTCACCTTGCGCGCGGCGCATTCGTGGCCACCACACTGCTGAGGTCTGCCGTTCGCGTTGGAATCCTCGAAAATTCGCGTGTCCAGGAGTTCTTGCGTTCGATCGAGACAGTGGGACGCCGCTTTGTCGCCGACGCCGCCGCGGTGCGTGCCGGCGATAAGCCGATGGCTGCATTTGTCTCGGATTATGGGCATCTGCGTCCCGGAACTTATGACATTGCATCCGCCAGCTATGGACAGGCTCCGGAGCGGTTCCTGGAGCCGGTGGTGGCGCGTGCGGCTATCGAAGAAAGCCCGGTTTTCGTATGGCGTGACGATGAAGCCAAGCGATTGCCGGAAGGCCTGGCGAAGGCCGGTATCGTTGTGACGATCGACCAACTCGATCACTTTCTGCGCACCGCGATTCGAGGCAGGGAGCATACGAAATTTGTATTCACCCGGGCGTTGTCGCGCGCGCTGGAGGAACTGGCTCGGTGGGGCCGGGAGCTTGGAATCGAGCGGGCCGAGTTGGCGCACCTCGGCCTCTCGGACATCATCTCGGTCGTTCGTGGTGTGCTTCCGTCAAACTCTACTGCGTTGCGTTATCGTATCGAGAAGTCGGCGGCCGCCGGTCAGTTGGCCGGCATGATCGAACTGCCGCCGCTTCTGTTTGATGTCCGCGATCTCTATGCGTTTGAATACCCTGCGACGGAACCTAACTATGTCACCGACAAGGCCGTGATTTCGACGGCGGCCTTTGTGGAGGGGGACGAGCAGCCCGATTCCCTCGACGGCCGAATCGTGGTGATTCCACGTGCGGATCCCGGATTTGACTGGCTTTTCTCCCACAAGATTGCGGCGCTCGTGACCGTTTTCGGCGGGGCGAACTCCCATATGGCGATCCGGGCGGCGGAGTTTGGGTTGCCGGCTGCGATCGGAATTGGCGAGCTTCGCTATCGGATGCTGCAGGAAGGCGGCCTCATCGAGCTTAACTGCCGGGAGCGGCGGTTGCGTGTCCTGGAGATGCAATGACGGCGCGTCTTCGCATCGGGATCACGCAGAGGGTCGATGTCGTCGCAGGCCGGAATGAGCGGCGCGATGCTCTCGACCAGCGCTGGGCTGCACTCATCGATGGTCTTGGTCATGTGCCCATCCCCCTCGCCAATATGGTCGCGGACGCGTCCGGTTATCTTGACGCCCTCGGCCTCGACGCGGCCGTGATGACCGGCGGCAACGATCTTGCCTCAACACCCGGAGCGAGAGACGGCGCGCCTGAACGGGATCGGTTGGAACAGGCTCTGATCGAGCATATGCGACAGTCGAGCCGCCCGCTGCTCGCGGTTTGCCGCGGATTGCAGATGTTAAACGTGGCCTTGGGCGGCACGCTATCGGCTATCGAAGGGCATGCAGGCCGTGACCACCAACTTTCTGATAGTCGGTTGCGCGGAATCGATCAGGTCAACAGTTTTCATAACTGGGCCATATCCGTCGAGGGGCTGGCAAAGGACTTGATCCCGCTCGCCGCGGCGCCTGGCGGCACTGTTGAGGCCGCGCGGCATCGTGATCTCCCGTGGATCGGCGTGATGTGGCATCCGGAGCGTCCGATTGCGAATGCTGAGATGCAACGAAGCCTCGTGGACACGGTGCTCAGAGGGTGTGGCCGGGAGCTGATTGCGGAATGAGTGACGCGGTCGCGATCAAGTGCGCAAACGTTCGCAAGTCCTATCGGCTCTACCAGAGCCCGGCGGACATGGCCTTGGATCATTTCGGGTTGAGCAAGCT
>Ga0075367_10000953_pt1 | contig 11787 bp, 10 predicted proteins | sample EndMethybrTD3032_FD_71399 | JGI IMG/M metagenome (GOLD analysis project Ga0075367, IMG submission 71399) | Populus endosphere microbial communities from Tennessee, USA - Endosphere MetaG P. TD hybrid TD303-2 | ecosystem: Host-associated > Plants > Roots > Endosphere | place: USA: Tennessee... | reverse complement strand
CGGTGGCGGCCGCCACCGTCGTGGGCGCAGGCCTCCTGGTCCACCGCTTCCTGCGGCGTCCCGACGCCTTGGGCGCCTTCTGGATCGCGGCCCTGCTGTTCGCTCTGGAGCGCCTGACGATCGGGGGCCTTGGCCTTGCGCCCATGACCCTGCCGACGCTCCTGCTGTTCGCCAGCCTCGGCGCTGGCCTTATCCCCGCCACGCGCCTGGCGGCCGAGCGGCGCCGGCCCCTGCCCGCCGCCCAGGTGATCTCCCTGGCCGAGGCCAGGGCGCTTCGCCGCCCGGCGAGCGGTCAACCCCGGCTCGGCGCATGAGCCCCGCCCCCAGCGCGCGGCGAAGCTCGCTCGGCGCCCTGGCGGTGAGCGGCGCCAGCGCCGTGCGCCTGGCCTTCCAGCTCGCCCTGCTGCCGATCCTGGCGCGCCTGGTGGGGCCGGCCGAGTACGGCCTGGTCTCGCTGGCCATGCCCTTCATCCTGCTCGCCAACGTGCTCGCCGACGGCGGGCTGGTGGTGGCGCTTGGGCGGCAGAAGGACGCCAGCGAGGCGGTGGAATCCACCGCCTTCTGGATCGCCGCCGGCATCGGCGCGAGCCTGGCCCTCATCAGTTGCGCCGCCGCCTGGCCGATCGGCCTGGCCATGCGCGAGCCGCGCCTGCCCGCCCTGATCATGGCGCTCTCGCCGATCCTGCTGATGAACAGCCTGACCGTGGTCGCCAACGGACGGATCATCCGCGAGCGCAGGTTCGGCCTGTTCGCCGGCGGCGACCTGATCTCCACCCTGGCCGGCGCCGTCACCGCCCTGGCGGCCGCCACCCACGGCTGGGGCGCCTGGAGCCTGGTGGCCCAGCAACTGGTGCTTTGGGTGTGCAAGCTCACCTGGGTCACGGCCCGGTCGGGCGCCAAGGTGCGGCTGATGTTCCGCCTCGCCGAGGTGCGGGAGATTCTGGCGTTCGGCGCCAACAACCTCGGCGCGACGATCGCCGACTACGCCTCGCGCAACGTCGACAACATGATCGTGGGCGCGGTTCTGGGCGCCACCACGCTGGGCTACTACGCCATGGCCTACCAGTTGATCCGCATCCCCGACATGCTGATTTCAGGGCCCTTCTACTACTACATCTTCACCGCCCTCTCCCGGGCCGCCCACCGAGGCGATCGCCCCGCGATCCACGCCCTGGCCAAGGGGGGCTTGCGGCTGTTCGCCACCGCCCTGGCGCCGCTGTTCCTGGGCCTGGCCCTGGTCGCCGACCTGGCGGTGGGCGTGGTGCTGGGACCCAAGTGGGTCGAGGCCGTCGCCGCCCTGCGCTGGCTCTCGGCCGCCGGCTTTGGGTTCTGCATGTGCTCGGTGATGGCCGCCATGCTCACCGGCCTTGGCCGCGCGGGCCTGCAGCTTCGCCTGGCCATCGCGCTAAGCATCGCCACGGTGGTGACGGTGGGCGGGGCGGTGCGCTTTGGCCTGGGCCCGGTGGCCTGCGCCCTGGCCTGCGGCGTGACCCTGGTCAGCGGCTACTACCTCGACCAGCTCGCCCGCGACCTCAAGGCCCCGCGCCTGGATCTGCTGGCGGCGTTCGGCCCGGCCCTGGTCGGCTGCGCCGCCCTAGGGGCCGCGGTGGTGGGGGTCCGACACCTGCTGGTCGACCAGGCGCCTCTGGTGGTCTTCCTGGCGGCCGTGGCGGCGGGCGCCCTGGCCTATCTCGCCGTGGCCTTCATCCTCGCCCGCCATCGGCTGCTCGCCGACGCCCGCGCCTTCGCCCGCGCCCAGAGCGATCCGGCGCAGGCCGTTCCCGATGAGGAGATCATCACCCCGGCCCAGGCCGAAGCGGCCCTTTCGCCGGCCGGCTGAGCGCCGCAGCTAGATCGTCGCCGGGACCGCGGGACGGGCTGCAAGGCGCCCCGCCAGCCGCCTGACCCGCGCCTTGAGCGGCAGGGTGAGCAGCGGCCAGACGCCAGGATGGGCCAGGCCCTCGGCCAGGGCCGGCGCGAACCGGCGGGCCTTGAGCTGGTCGATCACCCGCTCATAGACCAGCGCCCGGCGCAGGGAGGCGGTGCGCGCGGCCTGCAGGCGCCGCACGCGCGGCGGCTGGCGGGCGAAGTCGGCCGCCAGGTCCTCGTCGACGGCGATCATCTGGGCCACGTGCTCGGGCTTGAGCCGGTGCGAGGTGGAGGCGCCGTGCTTGCGGTAGCGGTAGAGCGGGCGCGGCTCCAGCCGCATGCGCGCGCCGCCCAGCAGCACGCGCAGCAGCAGGTTGTAGTCTTCGCCGATCCGCACGTCGGTCCGGTAGCGAAGGGACCCAAGGGCGGTGGCGCGGAACAGGGGCTTGAGGAAGCCAAGGTCGGGCCCGGGCGCATAGAGCCGCCCAGCCCCCACCAGGTCGCCGGCGTCGAGCCAGCGCTCGGCGGCATCGGTGAGGAAGGGCCAGCCCTGCGGCGCCTCCTCGGAGAACAGCATGAGGTTGTCGACGACGATGTCGGCGCTCTCGGCCTCGCCCCGCTGGACGAGCAGCGCCAGCCGGTCGGGCTCCATCAGGTCGTCGCTGTCGAAGATGGCGATCCAGCGGCCGCGGGCGGCGTCCAGCGCCCGGTTGCGCGCCGCGCCCGGCCCGCCGTTCTGCGCCTGGGTGAAGACGCGCACGCGCGGATCCCCGGCGGCCGCCTCGTCGATCACCGCCAGGCTCTCGTCGCTGGAGCGGTCGTCGACGATGATCAGCTCGAGGTCGCCGAGGGTCTGGCCCAGCACCGAGCGAACGGCCTCGGCCAGATGCCGCGCGCCATTGTAGTTGGCCATCACCACCGAGACGGCCGGCGCGGCGGGGCTCACGGCAGGGCGTGCCGGGGCGCAGCCAGGAGCTCGCAGGTCCGCTGCTCGCCGCGATGGCCGATGAGCTGGGCCCAGAAGCCCGCCGACCAGCCCAGGTGCATGATCATGGCCGCCGGCCCCGAGAGCAGGATCGCCGCGTCACGCTTGCGGGCGGCCAGCACAACGCCAAAGCTCAGCGCCGCCATCGCCCACACCAGGGCGGGCACGGCGAAGACCCAGAACAGGGGCGCCAGGGCCAGGCTGGCGACCGCCGGGGCGACGGCAAGCGGCAGGGCCTGGCGGATCTTCAACGGGGTGTAGTGCTTGAGCACGGTGCGGGCGCGGCCCTTGCCGTAGCTGAAGTACTGCCGCCACAGAGCGCCCGCCGTGCTGCGGGGGTGGTAGCCGATCCGCACCGTGTCGGTGAGCCAGATCTTGGAGCCCTGCTGGGTCAGGCGCAGGTCGAGCTCGGCGTCCTCGTTGTGGCTGAAGCTCTCGTCGTAGCCGCCGACCGCCTCGAAGGCGGCCAGGTCGAAGAGGGCGTGGTGGCCATGGTCCACCCACTGGCCTTCGCTGGCCAGCCGGTGGGCCGACCCGCCGGTGCCCAGCAGGGAGTTCTGCGCGGCGGCGACGGCCCGCTGGAAGGCTCTCTCGCCCACCGTGTCCATCGAGACCACCACCGAGGCGGCGCCGGTGCGCATCGCTTCGGCCACCAGGCTGGAGGCGTAGTTCTTCGGGTAGTCGGCGTGCGCGTCCACCCGCACCAGCCACGGCCGGTCGCCGGCGATGCAGGCGGCGGCCAGGTTGATGGCCGCGCTCTGCAGGCGGGCGGGATTGTCCAGCAGCCGCACGCGCGGATCGCGGCGGGAGATGCCGCGGACGATCTCGCGCGTCTCGTCGGTCGAGCCGCCGTCGGCCACCACCACCAGCGGATCCACCAGGCCCTCGTCGTCGAGGATGCGCTCGATGACGCGGGCGATGGCGCCCGCTTCGTTCAGCGTGGGGATGACCACCAGGGCGCGCTTGCGCCGATCGATCTCGGGGCTGAGGGGCGTGGCGGCCGGGACGAGGTCGTTGGCCGCGACCTCGTTCGCCGCGACCGGGGTGTCGGCGAGCTCGGGCAGACGGATGAAATGAGCGGGATCGAGCGCGTCCCAGGCGGCCGGCCAGTGCGCCTCCACCTCTCCCGGCGCGCGCGGCTCGCGCGGCGCGAACGAGCGGGGCTCGGCGAAGGCGCGCGGCTCCCCGGCGTCCGGGGTGGACGACCGGCGGGGCGAAGGAAGGTGGCCCTGGGGCTTGGGGCTAAGCATTACGCGACGTTCCACTATCGGTTTGACCAGCGTCACGTAGCGGAGCTGTTCTACGTGACGCCGGACAAACAGCCGCGCCGGGATAAGGTTCCGGTAACTTCAACCCTGGCGACGGTCTCGCTTCAATCTGTGGAAAATGAGGGCGAAGTTGCAACGTGCGCGAGCGTTATACAGCTTGGCCGTTGGGAAGTCGCTTAGGCGACAAGCTTCGCCGTAATCTCTGGTGATTCTATTCTTTCCCGCGCCCCGGCGCCGCAGATGGCGCGAACGAGATCTCGCGCCTCCTCGGGTCCGGCGACCACCGCGCTCGCCGGCAGGTCCGCCAGCGCCTGGCGCATCGCCTCGTAGGCCGTAGGCGTCACGCCCTCCAGGGCCGCCTCCAGATCGGCCGGGTCGGCGATCCGCAGGCCGACATTGCGGGCGGCGAGCCATCGGCCCGTCTCCACGCCCGTCAGGGCGATGGGCGTGGCGCCAAAGCGGCTCGACTCATAGAGCCGGTTGGGCAGCAGCCAGGAGGAGTTCAGCCCCTCCTCCATGTAGTCGATGGCCCAGCTGAAGTGGACCTCGCCATAGAGCCGCGCCAGGTCCTGGGCCCCGTAGGCGCCGCCGAACCGCATCCCCGGCGTGGCGGCCACCTGGGCGTGGAAGTCGTCGAACTCGGTGTAGGCGGGCCGGCCGTGGATCGCGACCTCCACCAGGTCCGGCCGTCGGCGGACCAGGTCGCTCAGGATGTCCAGGCTGCGGCGGCAGCGGATCGCCCCCAGCCAGCCGATCCGCCAGGGACGTCCCGGCGCGGGCGCCGGAGGCCGCGGGGGCGCAGGCTCGGCGCCCAATTCGAGGACCTTGTTCTCCACCAGCTGCACGGGGATTTGCAGGCTGCCCCCCACGCCCTGCCGCGGCTCGAAATAGTGCGTCAGGAAGGCCGGAGAGGAGACGATCAAGAGGTCGGCCCGGCGCATCAGCGTCCGCTCCACCGCGCGCATGGCGCGGCTCTTGGCGCCTTCGCCCAGCATCAGGCGGTGGATGTCGAGGCACTCGTAGGTGAGCGGGCCGGCCAGGCCGCAGGCCGCGCGCGCGGCGCTGGCGACGGCGAGCATCTCCAGGCTGCGGGCCATGACCGCCTCCGCGCCCGCCAGACGGGCCCGCCAGCGGGCCGAGCCCAGGGCCGCCAGCGCCGTGGCCCGGGCGCGGTGGCCCAGGCGCGCATCATAGGTGGGGCCAAGGTCGATCGCTGGCGATCCCTCCAACTCCTCGGCCGGTCGCTCGCCCCGATGGAAGCCCAGCACCACCGGCTCGGCGCCGCCCGCGCGCAGCATCCGCACCCGGCGGCGCACGGCCGGATCGTTCAGGTCATGCACGAAATAGGCGAGCTTCACGGCGGCTGGGCCCCTCTTCCGCCGGAGGGCGGTCTGAGGTGCAACGCTCAGGCCAAGCTTTTGGCGCCCGACGGCGCCTAGACGCGGAAGCCCTTCGACGCCCACCATGCCAGGAAGGCCGCCGCCGCCGCGGTGAGCAGGGCGCGCCAGAAGGGCGCGAAGCGCAGTCCGGGGTCGGTGGCGAACCGCGCCCGGCCGGTGATCATCGGCCCGATCAGGTCGGCGCGCTTGTAGGTCAGGTAGAAGACCACCGCCGCCAGGTGCAGGACGATCAGCGCCTTGAGCGCGGTGAAGCTGAGCTCATGCCATTCGGCCAGCAGCCGGCCGGTGTCGAAGCTGACGAGGTCCGACAGCGGGCCCGATTCCAGGCCATCCACATCGACCGCGAACAGGCCCGTGCCGACCTGGGCGATCAGCACGGCCAGGATCGCCAGCACGCTCCAGGCGCCCAGCGGATTGTGACCCGGCAGGTCGGCCCGGGCGCGCTTGGGCAGGGTCCTGAGGTAGGCGAGCGTCGCGGCGGGCCCGCGCACGAAGCTGGCGAACCTCGCGCTCGCAGAGCCCCACACCCCCCAGAGCAGGCGGAAGGCCAACAGGCCGATCACGCCGTAGCCGCTCCAGCGGTGCCACTCCAGGTGATCGGTCTCGGCCGACCACCAGGCGAAGCCCACCAGGGCGACCAGCGACCAATGGACGATCCGGGTGGGGCCGTCCCAGAGGCGCGCCCGCACGGGCGCCGCAGGGGTGGTCATGCTCAGTGCTTGTCCGGCACGCGGAACTTGTCGTGGCAGTTCTTGCAGGCGCCGCCGGTGGCGCCGAACTGCGCCTTGATCGCGGCCATGTCGCCGGCGTCGGCGACCTGGGCGAGCTTTGTGGTTTCCGCCTGCAGGCGGGCGGCGGCGGCGGCGAAGCCGTTCGGGTCGGCCCAGATCTCCGGCTTGGCTTCCACCTTCACTCCGCTCTCGGGACCGCTGCCCTTGGGGAACCAGGTGGGCAGTCCGCCGGCCAGCGCCTTGGCCTTCTGGGCGCTGGCGGCGATCACGGCCTTGTCGGGAGAGTCCTTCTTCAGCTCGTCGGCGATCGCCTTGAAGGCGCCGCCCAGTTGCTTGAAGTTCTGGTGCCGCGCCGCCGCCGCCTTGCCGCCCGGCGTGTTGGGGATCGACCCTTCGTCGTGGGCCAGGGCCGCGCCCGCGGCCACCAGCAGCCCAGCGGCGAGCACGGCGCCGCCGGCCGCGCGGAATCGAATGTTCATCTGACCTCTCCTCGACAGGCGGGGAGATTGCCGACGGCGAAGCGACGCCGTCAACTACCGGACCCCCGCCTTCCGCGCGGGAGTCGTCTGCGAGGTCTTCACGGGGGCGCCCTCCGCCTTGGCCTCGCCCACCAGGGCCGAGCAGTTGGCGTCCTTGGCCAGGCCTGGGTCGATGAAGGGCAGGATGGCGGCGATCGGCGTCAGGAAGGTCGCCAGCGCCACGGCCGCCCCGCCCTGGGCGATGGCCGCGCCCGGCTGTACGCCGAGCTTGGGGTTCATCAAGGTCCCGCCGGCGGTCACCGGCAGGATCACCCGCACCAGCTGGAACTTCTTGGGATGGCCCTGGGCCTTCAGGTCCAGCCGCTCGGTGTCCATGTTGATAGAGCCCGAGCCCGTCACCAGGACCGGGCCGGTGTCGAAGACGATGTTGTCGGCGGTGAAGACGCCGTTGACCGCATGGAAGTGGGCGACGCCGCAGCGGATCGGGGTGGTCTCCTGGCTGTGCGAGAGCAGCAGCCCCAGGCCCTTGACCACGTCCACGCCCATCAGCTCGGCGAAGGCCTGGCGGATCTCGCCGTTCGGAACCACCAGGCTGACATCGCCATCGGCGTTGGCGAAGGCCCGGTGCACCGATGAGCCCGCGCCGTGCAGCTTGGCGCGGCCCACGAACACCCCGCTGAACGGGATGCGCCCCTGCATCCTGATGGGGACCAGGTGCTCGAGGCGGGCGTTGGAGAGCCGCAGGTCAAGGTCGGTGACCGGCGTCGCCTTGCGCGCGTCCAGGGTGACCTCCCCGGCGATCCGCCCCTGCGGCAGCTCGAAGGCCACAGGATCGGCGCGCAGCAGCCCGGCGTTGAGGCTCACCTTCGCCGAGCCGGCGCGCAGCTTGATCGGCGCGTTGCGGATCGACTCCGCCTTGTAGTCGACGTCGGCGTCGATGGCGCGGATGCGCTGGGTGTTGAGGGTCGCGTCCGGCAGCAGGTGCTGCTGGGCCTGCATCACCTTGGCGGTGGCGATCTGGGTGGCGGACGCCACCTTGCCCACCTTCGGGGCGCCGCCGAACAGGGCGCCAAGGTCGGTGAAGTCGAGGCTGCGGCTGGAGAGGTTCGCGCTCAGGTAAGGCCGCGCGCCCCCGGTCCGCACCAGCAGATGGCCGCCGAGGTCCGAGCTGCCGACCGTGCCGCCCAGGCTGTCGATCCGCCAGATGTTGACGTCGCGGGAGAGCCGCCCGTGCAGGCGGTAGGGCGGGGTGTTGGGCAGCGCCACCCCGGTGATCGCATAGAGCTCGGCCAGGTCCGGTCCGCGCGCGGTGGTGTCCATGTGGAAGACGGCCATGTCGAAGGGCTTGGGCACGGCCCCCTTGGCGGTGACATAGGTCTGGCCGGCGCGGATCTCGGCGTCGAAGGGATAGGGCTTGGCGCGGTCGATGTTCAGCAGCGGCCCGCCGGTCACCGCCAGGGTGAAGGGCTGGGCGTTCAGCCGGCCATCCCCCCGCATCTCGAAGCCGCGGTTCTGCGCGCCGAGCTGCTCGGCGGCGTTCAGCGTGCCCTTGAAGGTGATCCTGCGGCCCACGTCCTGAAGCTGGATGCGGCCGTCCTTGACGATGAAGTCGCGGATCGGCGGCAGGCGCAGCGGCGCATTGGGCTTGCGCCCGCCCGAGAAGTCCCAGTTCGCCCGGCCCTGGGCGTCGCGATAGAGGTTCACCCGCGGGTTGTCGAAGCGCAGCAGCCGCATGTCCCAGTGGCCGGTGAGCATCGGGATCAGTCGGATCCGCAGGGCGATGCGGCCGATGTCGGCCATCGGCGCCTTGTCCGGCGCGAAGGGGGCGTTGGCGATCTTCACCCGGTCCACCGTGGCGCTGGGCTGCCAGGAGAACAGGTGGACGTTCAGGTCGCCGGCGATGGTGACCTCGCGATGCAGGCGCGAGGAGGCCATCCGCGCCACCGGTCCGCGGAACCAGTTCCAGTCCCAAACGGCTATCAGGATCGCGACGGCGATCACCAGCAGGCCGAGCACCGCCCCGCTCCAGGTCAGGGCGCGGCGGGTGCGGGGCGGGGTTTGGGCCAGCCGCTCGCGTGCGGCCCGCCACCGCGCCCCCGTCCAGCCCCGGGCGCGCTCCAGCGGGCGGCGCTGGCCGCCCCGTGGCGCGCCCGCGTCCCGTCGGCGTCCGGGTTGCGGATCTTCGTCGGCTTGGTGGGTCAAGGGAGGGCTCCACGCGGGGGGCGATCGGTATTCAACGCCCAGGCCCCCACGAGGTGTTCCCAAATCAGGGTGTCAGTGGCTCACGCCGCCGCCGCTCAAGGCCGTTCGAAGGGTGCTCAGCAGGATCCGCAGGTCGAAGGAAAAGGAGCGCCGCCTTAGGTACTCGACGTCGTAGGCGACCTTCACCGGGATCGGCAGCTCGTCACGCCCGTTCACCTGCGCCCAGCCGGTGAGCCCGGGACGCAGGCGGTGCACCCCCGCCTCCGTTCGCAGGGCGACCAGGTCGTCCTGGTTGAACAGGGCCGGCCGCGGCCCCACCAGGCTCATGTGGCCCACCAATATGCTCCACAGCTGGGGCAGCTCGTCCAGGCTGGTGCGCCGCAGGAACCCGCCCAGCGGCGTCACCCATTGGCCGGGGTCGGCCAGCAGGTGGGTCGCCACGTCCGGCGCGCCCTGGCGCATGGTGCGGAACTTGGGCATCGGGAAGATGACGTTGTCGCGGCCGACCCGGCGCGACCAGTGCAGCGAGGGGCCCCGGCTCTCGATGCGCACGGCCAGCGCCAGCGCCGCCAGGACGGGGGAGAGGACGACCAGCCCGGCGGCGGCGGCGGCCAGGTCGAAGCAGCGCTTGGGGCTCATGGGCGGTAGACCCGCGCCTGGCCGCCCTGCCCCAGCGCCTCGGCCGTCCAGCGGCAGGCGCTCTCCATGACGGGCGCCATGGCGCCCTCCTCGCCGGCCAGCACCAGGGCGCAGCCGTTCATCCGCATGGGATCGGCCAGGGGCCGCATCCGCGTCTCCGCCACCAGCAGCGGCGCATCCACCCCATCCTCCAGGTCCCGCAGGAAGGCGTCGAAGGTCTCCAGGTCCTTGAGCGGCAACCAGATCAGGATTCGCGCGGCAGGGTTTCGCCGGCGCAGCGCCGCCACCGCCTCCACCGCCCGGGCGTAGTCGTCCGCCCGCTCGAAGGGGGGATCGATCAGCACCAGGAGCTTGCCCCGGTCCGGCGCGCGCTGGGCGGCGCCCTCATAGCCGTCGGCGCAGAGCGTCTCGACGCCGCCGGCGCTGCGCAGCGCGCCCTTGAGGGCCGCGTGCTCGTCGGCGCGCAGCTCGAAGCCCAGGTAGCGATCCTGCGGCCGCAGCGCCTGCGCCACCAGCCAGGGCGAGCCCGGATAGCGCCGCGCCTCGCCAGCGCCGTTCAGCCGGCGCACGGCCGCCACCAGCGAGGCGAAGGCGCCCGGCGCGTCCTGCGCCGCCATCAGCCGCAGGATGCCGGCCTGCGCCTCGCCGGACTTCTGCGCCTCCGGCCCGGCCAGGTCGTAGAGCCCCCGCCCGGCGTGGGTGTCGATCACCGTGAGCGGCGCGGCGTCCGCCTGCGCCTCGGCGAGCAGGGCGAGGATCGCGGCATGCTTCACCAGGTCGGCGAAGTTTCCGGCGTGGAAGGCGTGTCGGTAGTTCAACCTGGCTCCGAAGCGATGGGAAGCGGAACTGGGCCCCGCATACCACGTTGGCGGCTGACCGGAGGAGCCGCCTTGTCCAACATCCGCGACGCCGAAGACGACGCCCTGACGCCCGAGCTGGAGCACGCGGAGGCCGCGGGCCTGGTCTACGTCTCCGACCAGGACCGGGGGATCAGCCGCGAGCCCGCGCGCGGCGGCGGCTTCAACTACCTGCGCCCGGGCGGCCAACCGGTCACCGACGAGCGGACCCTGGACCGCATCCGCAAGCTGGCCATCCCGCCGGCCTGGACGCAGGTGTGGATCAGCCCCCAGTCCAACGGCCACATCCAGGCCACCGGCCGCGACGCCCGCGGCCGCAAGCAGTACCGCTATCACGAGCGCTGGCGTGCGGCCCGCGACGACCACAAGTACGAGCGCGTCATCGCCTTCGGCCGCGCCCTGCCCCGGCTGCGCCGCCGGGTGGAGGCCGACCTCGCCCGCCGGGGCCTGCCCAGGGAAAAGGTGCTGGCCGCCGTCGTCCGCGTCATGGAGATCACGCTGATCCGCGTCGGCAACGACGAGTACGCCCGCCAGAACAAGAGCTTTGGCCTGACCACCCTGCGCGACCGGCACGCCCGGATCGCCGGCGGCAAGGCGGTCTTCGAATTCCGCGGCAAGAGCGGCAAGGTCCACCAGACCGGCTTCTACGACCGGCGCCTGGCGCGCATCGTCAAGGCCTGCCAGGACATCCCCGGCCAGCGCCTGTTCCAATATATCGACGAGGCGGGCGAGCGGCGCGCGGTCGAGAGCGCCGACGTCAACGCCTACATCCGCGGGACCATCGGCGAGGACTTCTCGGCCAAGGACTTCCGCACCTGGGCCGGCACCGTGGCCGCCGCCCGCGCCCTGGTCATGCAGGAGCCCTGCGCCAGCGCCGCCCAGGCCAGGCGCAACATCAACGCCTGCGTCAAGGCGGTGGCCGGGGTGCTGGGCAACACCGCCGCGGTGTGCCGCGGCTCCTACATCCATCCGGCCGTGCTGGAGGCCTATTCCACCGGCGCCCTGGCGCTCCGCGCGGGAGAGGATACGCGCGCCTTCGAGCTCGCCGTGCTGCGCTTCCTGGAATCGGCCCGCGACAGGGACCCCGCCGGCGAGACCCGCGCGGCCCGCGCCCTGGTGCGCGAGGCGCCCGCCCGCACCCGGGCGATTCGCCCAGAGCCGGCCGCGCCGCGACCCAGCCAGGGCCAGGCCGCCTAATTCGGCGGCGGTCGGCGCCCTTCGATCTCGCACCGGCCGGCATCGCGCATCGGATCGCGCCGATCGGCTTGCGCTCCGCGTGAGTCGGCTCAAGTCTCGACCTCGGCGCACGGGCTCGCTCAGTAGGCCAGCGCCAGAGGAACGCCGCGGCGGGTTGTTT
>Ga0075367_10000952_pt1 | contig 11787 bp, 10 predicted proteins | sample EndMethybrTD3032_FD_71399 | JGI IMG/M metagenome (GOLD analysis project Ga0075367, IMG submission 71399) | Populus endosphere microbial communities from Tennessee, USA - Endosphere MetaG P. TD hybrid TD303-2 | ecosystem: Host-associated > Plants > Roots > Endosphere | place: USA: Tennessee... | reverse complement strand
GCGCGCGCCGCCAGCATTCTCTTCGGTCTCGGTTTTTCGCAGGAAGCGCAGCAGCGCCCCTCCTCCGAATTTTCCGGCGGCTGGCGCATGCGCGTAGCGCTGGCCGCGCTGCTGTTTTCCGAGCCGGACATCCTCCTGCTCGACGAGCCGACCAACTATCTCGACCTCGAAGGCACGCTGTGGCTTGAGGAACATCTCGCGCACTACCCGAAGACCGTGGTCGTCATCAGCCACGACCGCGACCTGCTCGACACCGTAGTCGATTCCATCCTGCATCTCGACCAGACCCGGCTCACGTTCTATCGCGGCGGCTATTCGCAGTTCGAACGGCAGCGCCGCGAGCGGCTGATCCTCGACGAGAAGTTCGCAAAGAAACAGGAGGCCAAGCGCAAGCATCTTGAAGCCTTCATCGAGCGCTTCCGCGCCAAGGCGACCAAGGCACGGCAGGCGCAATCCCGCATGAAAGCGCTCGCCAAGATGGAGCCGACGGCGGCTTCGGTGAACGACGAAGTGCGCGAGATCAACTTCCCCGCGCCGGAGCGGCTTCTCTCGCCGCCGATCATCGCGCTCGAAGGCGTCTCGGTCGGCTACGAGCCCGGCAAGCCGGTGCTGCGCCAGCTCAACCTTCGCATCGACAATGACGATCGCATCGCGCTTCTCGGTGCCAACGGCAACGGCAAGTCGACTTTTACCAAGCTCATCACTGGCCGCCTGCCCGCCATGTCGGGCAAGCTCACGCTCGCCAATACGCTGAAGGTCGCCTACTTCGCCCAGCACCAGCTCGACGAACTGAACCCCAACGGCTCGCCGTATGACCACGTGCGCAAACTGATGCCCGACGCACCGGAAGCCAGGGTACGCGGACGAACGGGATTCATCGGATTCTCCGGTAATGCCGGAAACACGCTGGTTTCAAGCCTTTCGGGCGGCGAGAAAGCGCGCCTCCTCCTCGGCCTTGCAACATTCAACGCACCGCATCTCATCGTGCTCGACGAACCGACCAACCATCTCGACATCGACAGCCGCGTCGCACTGATCGAGGCGATCAACGACTATCCCGGTGCCGTGGTGATCGTGTCGCATGACCGCCACCTGCTTGAAGCGACGACCGAGCGGCTGTGGCTCGTCGCCGACGGCGGCGTGAAAACCTTCGACGGCGATCTCGACGACTACAGAAAGCTCGTGCTCTCCGGCGGCAAGGAAGTCGAAAAGGATCGCGACGCCGAACGCGCAAACCGCGACACCAAGGCCGAGCAGCGCCGGATTTCCGCCGGCAAGCGCGCCGAGCTCAAACCGCTGCAAAAGCGGATTAAGGATGCGGAATCCGAAGTGACGAAGTTGACGACGGCACTGGCGAAAATCGACGTGGCGCTCGCCGACCCGCAACTCTATGCGCGCGATCCAGCCAAGGCTTCGAAACTGAGCAAGGAGCGCGCCGATGCAGCAGCCGCGCTTGCGGTCGCGGAAGAAAAGTGGCTGGAGCTCTCCGGCGAATATGAAAGTGCGATGGCGCAATAACGCCGGTTACGCCGGCGGCTGGGCCTGACGCTTGGCGACCGGTTTCTTCGCTGGCCCTTTCTTTTTCTTCACCGGCTCGGGCGGCGGCGGTTCGGCGGTGCGCTCGATGGTGGCAAGCCGCCCCGCAACGAAGCGATAAACCGGCCGCTCCGGCGTCATGTAAGTCATCGTCACGAGACGATCACCACGCTCGTTCGCCGAAATCTGGATGTCGCTCGCGCGGCCGAGCGAGCGCACAACCTCACATTCGCTCATTTGCAGCGCGACGTTGCGCGCGATCGGAGCCGGGGCAGCCGCAGACGCCGCCGACAGATTTTCCGGATTTCCCGCGGCTGGCGCAGGCGGCGATGCAGCAGCCGGCAGCGGGCTCATGTCGGCGCACGTGCCGTTGTTGTCGACCAGATCGGCCGGCGTGATCGGCTGGCTCGATTCCCGTTTCGGCGCGAACTGCGTCGGATTGGGAACGAAAATCGTCGAAGTATCGAACTTGGGCGCATTGATCTGGCTGAGGTCCGTCGGAAACGAGCTGCATCCGGCGATCCATAGCGACAGCATGGCCGGCACTGCCGTCCCGCCAATACGGATCGCTTTACCCGTCAAATCCATTCGCAGTCCCCGATACGCCCGATGAGGCCGCCGTTGAAACGCGAGTTTGCGTCACAACCATGGCCCCGGGCAACGTTTCTCCCCAACGGATTACCGCGAGGCCGTTCCATTGGTTAATACGCGCTCAGGCCTTGCGCTGCCACCGGCCGTTTTCGTCCGGCTGCCAGTAAGTCGCCTCGAGGCCGGCCGACTTCGCCGCCGTCCAGCGCTCGCGCGCCGTCGCAACCGCATCCGGATCGTCGCCGTTGAACAGCAATACGATGCGCTCGTAGGGCGCTGCGTCTTCCGGCAGCGGCGCACCATCGACCAGGAAGCGCACACTCGCGCCGTTTGGATTGTCGTCGTTCGGCGTCAGCAGGATCGGCTGATCGGCGGCCTGCCCTTCCCGCAAGGTTCCGTGCGCGAGGAAGCTGTCGTCCTTATAAGTCCACAAATGTGCGTCGAGTGCTTCGGCGCGATCCTCGGAGCACTGCACAATCACACGCCAGCCGCGCTCGACCGACCGTTCCAGCAGGCCTGGCAACACATCCTCAACCGTGCGGTTTTGCAAATGATAGAACAAAACTTCCGTCATGGCAGAACTATAACGCAGGAAACTTGGGCAGCACACCGCGTTATCGCGGTTCTTAACGGGCGATTAAACACAACCCATTGCCGCCGATGGAACTCACAACCTTAGTGCTCTTATTAAGCGGAGTTAAAGCTGGGCGTGCGTAAGATCGGGCAACAATCGAAATTGCCTTGGCCAGGAGGCCTGGATGGAATTGCCAGAACACGGCAACGTTGCCGGTTTGTCGCCCCGCGCCACGGCGGGCGCCGACCATACCCCTACATTTCTGATCATTGACGACGATCCGGTCCAGCGCATGACCATGTCGAAGGTCGGCACCAAGGCCGGCTACAAGGTCACGACCGCGGCGAGCATCGAAGACGCGATGAAGGAACTCGACGCGCACAAGTTCGACGCCATCACGCTCGATCTTTTGCTCGGCGGCCAGAATGGCATCTTGATGCTGGGCGAAGTCGCCAGGCTCAATCCAGAAGCCCTGCTGATCGTCGTTTCCGGCGCGAGCTCGGCGGTGCGTGAATCGACGCTCCAGATCGCGATGGATCTCAAGCTCAACTCGGCAGAACTGCCGAAGCCCGTCGATCTTGCCGCACTTCGCACGCTACTCACCGACAACCGGAAAGCCGCCCCCGTATGACCGTGAAGTCCGACCTGGACATCTCGTTCGACGAAAACGCGGCGCCAAAAGCGCGGCCGCGAGCGCTGATGTTCGCCGTCGAATCCGATCGCAGCAGCGCCAACACGCTGATGGCGATCGCCGACGCCGCCAATGTCAAATGTGAGATTCTGGAGAGCACCGCAGCGCTCGCCAATGCGCTGTCGCGCGTCACGCCGGACATCATCTTTCTCGACGTCACGACCGAAGGCACCGACGCCGTCGAAGCGCTCCACGCGCTGAGCCAGTGCGCCTATCCGGGCATTCTCCAGCTCATGAGCAATCCCGGCGTGCTGATGGTCGAGCCGCTGCGTCAGCTTGCGCGGCTGCAATCGCTGCAGGTTCAGCCGCCGCTGCTCAAGCCGCTCGAAATCGCCGCGGTCAAGATGCTGCTGCGCGATCTGCAATCGACGGTCTCGCAGGCCGAGCTTCCGCAATTCCGTCTCGAAGAAGCGATCCGCGCGGGCTGGGTCCAGTTCTGGTATCAGCCGAAGATCAGCCTGCGCACCAAGACACTGGTCGGTATGGAAACCTTCGTGCGCGTATTCCATCCGCACAAGGGGCTGGTGCCGCCGGCGACAGTCCTCAAGAACGCCGATGACCGCGCCATCATTGCGCTTGCCCATCACGCGCTGGTCGAGACCGGCGCCGCAGGCGCGCGCCTGGCGGAACTCGGCCTGTATCCGACCATCGCCATCAACGTTACGCTGAAATCGCTGCGCACCATTCCGGTCGCGCGCATTTTCCGCGACTACGTCGCCAAGACCAGCCGCCAGCCGAACTGGATCTTCGACGTCAGCGAAGAAGACATCGCCAACAACCGCCAGGCGCTGAAGGAACTCGACGCGGTATTCCGCTCGATCGGCATCAAGCTTGCGGTCGATAACTTCACCGGCAAGCTGCTGCCGCGCACCGCACTGCGTGATTTGCCGATCACCGAAATCAAGATCAGTCCTTCCGCCGTCGCGCACTGCGACACCAAGCCGGAAGACGCCGCGAATTGCAAAACACTGATCGATCTCGCCCACGAATTGGAGAGCACGGCCGTCGCCATCGGCGTCGAAACCGTCGGCCAGTCGCAGGCGCTGCAAAAGCTCGGCTGCGACGTCGGCCAGGGCTTCCTGTTCGGCCACCCGCTGCCGCTCGAGCAGATCATCGCCATCATCCGCCAGCGGTCGGTGTCGGTGAAAAAACCGGCAGTCCGCCGCGCGTCGTAATCCGTTACGCCTAGGGCTTTTTATGCAGGCTCGCGAGTTTCGCGAGCATCGCCGCGCGCCCTGGCGTGTCCTGATAGGCGCCGATCAAGGATTCTGTTTCCGTCAGCAGCGGGTCCATGTCGCAGCCCTGGCCGGCGAGCCAAAGGAGATCGTCGAGCGGCGAAAGCTCGCCGACCCGATCGAGGAATTCCTTGTAAGGCATCCGGTCTTCCGGCTTCGGCCGATAAACCATCGCAAAACGCGCCCGGATGAGCTTGCCCGCGCGGCTGCATAGCTTCGGCGTCGTTTCGAGGTCGAGTACCGTCAGATACTTCATGAGTTGAAAGGATGTGTACTCGTTACCGAGAATTTCCTCGGCGTCGCCGGTGCGGCTGGCGAGCTTGCGCGCTCCGGCGAGCGCCTGTTCACGCAGCTTGTCGTCTTCGGTGAACTTGAGCCATGCACTGAGATGGGATTGCGGTGTCAGCATCGAAAATCGTTCGGGGCTCTCACGCAATACTTGTCCGAGCTTTTTCGGATCGTGCAATTCTCGAAGCTCGACGGTGTCAAAGCCCGGCTCGATATAGCTGTTCGCGGTTTTTTCCCACGCTGTCACTTCAGCGTCGCTGTCGCAGCCGTAGCCGATCAGCCACCGCAGCGCAGATAGCGCGTCTTGAACCTGACCAAAAACCTCGACATACCGTTTAGTGGGTTTTTTCAGCGTCAGCGCCTCCGCCTGCTTGCGCAGTTGCGCACGCGCCTTGTCGCAAACGGCAGGTGTCGGATCGAGATCGAAGCGCGCGAGATAGCCGAGCGGAAAATCGCCGCGTTCGAGCATGGTCTCGGCCTCGCTCTGGCGGCGGTCGAGCGCGCGGATGCCGTCAATCACCTTGCCGCGCTGAACCTCGTTGCGGGTATCGAGAAAGCGGGTCCATTCCCACAGCGGGGCGTCCGCTTTCAGCGCCGCGAATTCATCCTCGTAGCGCTGCAATTCCGCTGCTTCCTGCTCATTGACCGCCTCGCGGATTTTGCCCATCGGATAAAGCGACGCGCACAATACGAAAGCGACGCCGAACACGGCGCCCCCCATAATCGCGGGTGGAATCGCGCGGCGCAGCGATGGCGCCAGCGCCCAGAAGCAGAACAGGATGATAAACGGCGGCACCGTGGCCGGCAGCACAATCGGCCACAGGTACGGCGGCTTGTAGGGATCGGACAACAGGTCGAGCGCGGTGAACGCGCCCATGCACGAAACCGGAATGAAGATCAGCGCCGCGAGCGCGAGCGGCAGCGGCATATCGCCTTTGCTCCAGGCAATCAGCGCAAGCACCGCGAGCAAAATCCATACGAGGCCCATGGCGATGGCGGTGTAGGCTTGAGCAAGCCCGTTGCCGGCGGCGTCGCTGCCGGTCAGCGACGTCAATCCCATGACCATGGGAAGCCACGCCGTCGCCGCGACGGCGGTGATGACCACGGCCGCCGCCAGCGACAGAACATTGGATATGGGGGATTTTCTGAATTCAGAAGGTTCTTGCGCGGGCATCGCCACATTTCCTGTCGGCGCACCGAGGCAGGTCGCCGCGAGCTTTATAGCAACCTCTCGCAGTATGGGTTGTGTTGGAAGTCACTACCTCGCGATTCACAAGATCGCGTGCGGGATAAACCGCGAAAGATTCCCGGTGATACGCGAACGATCCTCGCGAATGCCCATGCCGGCCGGCTGGTCACCGATCAGCCAGCTTCCAAGCACCGGATAATTGCCGTCGAACGCCGGCACAGCCGCCAGCGCCTGCCGCACAAAGCCCTCGCTGCCGTAAGTCCCATCGGTGCGCTCCAGTTCTTTGCCGCGATCGATCAGCGTGACGTTCGCGCCCTCGCGCGACCAGATTGGCTTTTGCGCGTAGCGCCGCCCGAGTGCACCGGCATCGAGTTCATCGGCAAAATACGTCGGCAGCAGATTGGGATGCCGCGGCGCCATCTCCCACAGCAGTGCCAGCGCACCCTTGTTCGACAGAACGCTTTTCCATGCAGGTTCGACAAACCGCGTGCTTCGGAGCGCCGGCGACTTGCCGAACTCATCGGCGAACACGAATTCCCAAGGATAGAGCTTGAACGACACTTCGATTTCGCGATTTTCGAGATCGACAAACCTCCCGCTGCGTAATCCGACATCGGTAACGTCGAGAAAGGATGTCGCAACTCCCGCCTGCAGCGCGCAGTCGGTCAGATATGCGATGTTGCCCGTGTCCTCAGCGCTCTCCGACATGCAGGTGAGATGGACATGCTTGCCGCCGGCAACCGCTCTCCAGCGCGCAATCAGCTTTTCATGGATGGAATTGAACTGGTCGGCGTGGGACGGCAACGCATTGCCGCGCAGGCCTTCCAGCCATTGCCACTGAAACACCGCGGCCTCGAACAGCGCCGTCGGCGTATCGGCGTTGAACTCCAGAAGTTTCGGCGGGTTTACGCCATCATAGGCGAAGTCGAAGCGGCCATAGAGTGACGGCTCGGCCTTGCGCCAGCTCGTCGCGATCAGATCCCAGGCATGACGCGGAATACGCAATCGTTCCATGGATCGCTGATCCCGAACGCAGCGGTCAACCAGCACTTTGCACAACGCCGTGAGTTCTTCCGTCGCCTTTTCGATTTGGTCTTCGATCTCGCGCAGCGAGAAAGCGTAATAGGCACTCTCGTCCCAATAAGGCTTGCCGTCGGGCGAGTGATAGATGAAGCCGATATCTTGCGCGAGCTTCTGCCAATCCTGCCGTGGGCCAATCGGCAAGCGCTGCATGGCGTGCCTTAGCCGCCGAAGCTGGCGTGACTGCCGCCGCTAAAGCCGAAACCGCCCCGCGTCGTGCTGGAATTTGACGAGCCGCCACCCGAGCCGTGATATCCCGACGAACTCGAACCGCTGGAGCACGAAGACGGCTGCCCATCCGGTCCCGGCTGACACCGCCGGTTTTCGGCATAGGCCAGCACTCCGACGATAGCAGCGCCGCCCGCAACAAGTGCAACTACACCGGAGCGTTTCACGGCGACCTCAATAGCTCATGCAGGCGGCGCTCATCACGCCGGAAGCGAGCGAGATGCAGCCGAGCCAGATTGCGGGACCGATGGCGCCTTTGCTGATTTCCGCCGCGAGGTTCGGCACCGTCAGCCGCGCGATGCCGTAAGCGATGAGTTGTACGATCAGCGCAACTACGCCCCAGATTACGCAGTCGATAAGGCTGACGGAATGAAAGATCGCGCTGGCGAGTGGAATTGAAAACCCGATCAACGCCATGCCGGTTTCGATGGCCGCCGCCGGATTGCCTTGACGGATAAGCTCGATTTCGCGAACCGGCGTGACTGCCGTGTAGATCAGGACGAACAGCGCAGACAGCACCAGGGCCGCGAGATAGTAGCTGGCGAAAGCAGGTAGCCCGGCGAGTGAATTCGCGACCATGCAGACCCCCTTGTCTTCCGAATCGCGAGGATAGAGTCGGAGGCGAGCGCGATCAATGTGGGACTGGGGATTTCGCATCTGCCATTCCAATCGTCATAGGTCCATGATGCAATCGCCTGCCACCTATATTTCATCCATGAAATTCCTGGAGGGGAAACCCGATGTCGGCCGATCTCAAATATCTCGCCTACACGGCCATGCTCACTGCCGCACTGTGGATTCCCTACGTCGTCTGTCAGGTGATGAGCAACGGCTTTCTGACGCCGCCCAACTATGTCGATCCGACGCCGCGGCCGGTGCCGCTCTGGGGCAAGCGCGCGGACCGCACCTACATCAACGCCGTCGAAGTGTTCGCGCCGTTCGCGGCGCTGGTGATTGTCATTCATCTCACCGGCAAAGCCAATTCGATGACGGCGTTCTGGGCAATGAGCTTCTTCTGGCTGCGCGTCGCGCATGCGATCGTTTATCTGCTCGCGATCCCCTACATCCGCACGCTGATCTTCACACTGGGCTTCGTCTGCGTCGCCGGACTGTTCTGGGAATTGGTCAAGTAATTTCACGGCACGAGCGCCAAACGAATTAGACCTGACTTTGGGCCGCGGCCTGAAGTCAGGTTTGCCGGCTTTTTTGGGTCAGTTCGCTGCGTAACAAGATACCGCAGCGCGCCCAATCAAGATCGAATTCGGCCACCGCCCGCGCGGGCTTGCACAGTGCGTCGCGATTGCCCGCCAAATCGCTGCTTACGTCGAACGACGTAAGTAACAATACCTAGCCAATCCATGCCAATTCGCGCGGATGCAACAAGTCTATTTAAACCTTTGCGGCTTACAGATAGACGCGCACGCTGTTTATCGAGACGGATCGAGCTGCCGCAGGTCTCACGAAAAACAGCTTCAGCAGAAAATTCTTCAGACGGCAGCGAGGGCGTCCAGATGCTCAAGACGTTATTGCGTTGCACCGCGATGTCCGCGGTCGTGCTGACGACCGCCGCTGCAGCCGAACCGATCAAACTCAAACTGGCGAACTTCACTTCAGACCGCACCAGCCTCTACGTCGACATGATAAAGCCATTTGTCGACGCGGTGAACAGCGAAGCGCGCGGCGAACTTCAGATCGACGTCTACAGCAGCGGCGCGCTCGGCAAGGCACCCAGCCAGCAGGCGCAGTTGGTGCTCGACGGCATTGCCGACATCGCTTTTGTCATTCCCGGAGCCACGGATCGCTTTCCCGACAACGCCGTCGTGGAATTGCCGGGCCTGTTCCAGGGGCTGCGCGAGGCCAGCATGGTCTTTACCGGACTTGCCACTACGCGCACCTTAAGGGGATACGACGATTTTCATGTCATCGGCGCCCTTGCGACGGAGCCGGAAAGCATTCACAGCCACGCGGCAATCGCCTCGCTTGACGACCTGCGCGGCAAGAAAATCCGCATTAGCAGCCCATCGGAGTCCGCCGCGCTGGCGCGGCTTGGCATGCAACCGGTCCTGATGCCGGTGCTCGCGGTTTCCGAAGCGATCAGCAGTGGAGCAATCGACGGCGCCGCCGTTGCGCCGGCTTTGTTGCAGGAATTCGGCATCGGGCGCGTTACCAGTTATCACTATCTGCTGCGCACCAGCGCCGGTTCGTTGACGCTGCTGATGAATCGCAAGAAATTCGAAAGCCTTCCAGCGCCGGCGCAGGAGATCATTCGCAAATATAGCGGCGCGTGGATTGCCGCACGCTTCGCCGATGGATACGAACGAGCCAATGCGCAAGCGATCGAGCAATTGAAGGCTGACGCGCGGCGCAAAGTGCTTATTCCGACCCAGCCCGAACTCGATCGCGCGCAAGCGGCTTTCAAGTTCGTGATTGATAGCTGGGCCGCAGAAGCTCCGCAAAACCGCAAGCTCCTCGATCTCGCCAACGCTGAGATCGTCAAGTACCGCGCCACCCGCTGAAAGAAAGCCGTCCTGATGTTCGCGCTGTTTTCAATCCGGGTGAAACATGCGAGCTGCGCGGCGATCGTCATGGCGTTGCTGCCGTTCACCGCGAACGCCGAGCCGGAGAAACTCAAGTTCGCGTTTTTCGCCTCGGACCGGGAGTTCGCCTACAGCGGCGTCGTCAAGCCATTCGTCGACGCCGTGAACCCGGAAAGCAAAGGTCTGATCGAGATCGCGGTCTATCCCGGCGGCGCGCTTGGACGGACCTATGCGCAGCAGGCGCAATTGGTCTTGAGTGGCGTCGCCGACATGGCCTGGGTCCATCCCGCGCTAACACCAGAGCAGTTCCCCGATAATGCCGTGCTTGAGTTGCCCGGCATGTTTCGCGACGCCGCAGAGGCTTCGCGGATTTTCTCCCAGCTTGCAAACGCCGGCATATTGAAAGGATACGAGGACTTCTTCGTCATCGCCGCCATCGGCTCGGATCCCGTCAACATCCATACCCGCACGCCGATCACGTCGCTTGCGGATTTGACAGGCAAAAAAATCCGCACCAGCAGCCGGACTGAAGGAGCGGTGCTCAAGGCGCTTGGGGCGGAGCCGGAAGTGATGCCCATCAACGAGGTGGCAAACGCCATCAATGCCGGAACAATCGATGGCGCAACGGCGTCGCTGGAGGTACTGACCGACTTCGGCATCTCGCGCTTCGCAACCTTTCACTACCTCCTTAATGTGGGAACCATCCCGCTGCTTATTCCCATGAACCGGAAGAAATTCGAAAGCCTGCCGGCCGGCGCGCAGGAAGCGATCCGCAAATACAGCGGCCAATGGCCGACGAAACGCTACATCGACACCGTCGCCGCCTATGACGCCGAGATTTTGGAAAAACTGAAATCCGATCCGAGACGGAAGGTCATCATTCCGTCCGACCAGGACATCGCGGCCGCGCGCGCCGTGTACGACTCCGTCGCCACCCAATGGGCTGAAGCCAGCCCGCGCAACGGCGAACTATTGAAGATCGTCAAAATGGAAATCGCGAAAATGCGATCAACGCGCTAGGTGTTCCGATGGCCTTTCTTGCCGGAAAGTCAGTCCGACGCAATATCGGCGTTTTGATCGCCCTGTTCTGCTTTCTTGTTGGTGGCACTTGGGGCGTCGTGAAGCTGACGGCCGACCACCTGCTCTACCAATTCGCCACATCGGCCGCGTCGAACTGGGCGCGCTATCTTGCGGAAAGCGTCACCGATCTTGAGCAAATTGCCTCCGGCGAGCAGCCCTCTGCCGCCAGCATGGCCTTCTTCAATAACGCCCGGCAATCCGGCCAGGTGTTCCGTTACGAGATTTTCAATCGTCACGGCTATTCGCAGCTCGTTTCGGATCAGGAAAAAATTGCATCCGTCGATCTTTCGGAATTCAACGCCGATGCGGCGCGCACGATCAAATTCGGTCAGCCCATCGTCGATACGCAAGAAGGAACTCCTCCCGGACTGCCGGGGTATTTTGCGCGAGCCTATGTTCCCGTTATCGTCGATCAGCGCCGCGTTGCCGTCGTCGCGGCTTACGTCGATCAGACCAGTTCGCGCGACGCTGTTTACTGGGCCTTCGAGATTTCGGCGGCCTTGCTGTGCCTACTGATGGCAGCGTCGTTCGGCATTCCGGCGATGGCCTGGTACCGGCGCACCAAGGAAAAACAGGAGGCCGACCGCCGGATCCGCCACCTCGCCCACCACGACGTCCTGACCGGCCTCGCCAACCGCGCGCATCTGATCGAGAAACTCGAACGCATGCTGGCCGTGCTGCCGTCGGCAGGCGGATCGATGGCGCTGCACTTCATCGACCTCGACCGTTTCAAGGAAGTGAACGATACATTCGGTCACGAC
>Ga0075367_10000951_pt1 | contig 11789 bp, 9 predicted proteins | sample EndMethybrTD3032_FD_71399 | JGI IMG/M metagenome (GOLD analysis project Ga0075367, IMG submission 71399) | Populus endosphere microbial communities from Tennessee, USA - Endosphere MetaG P. TD hybrid TD303-2 | ecosystem: Host-associated > Plants > Roots > Endosphere | place: USA: Tennessee... | reverse complement strand
CTCGTCGCAGATCGACTTCAGCAGCTCGACGACGGTCAGCTTCGGGTTGAAGATGTACGCGACGTTGCAGCGCCGCGGCACCTGCTCGAGGAAGCAGCGGCACACGGTCGTCTTGCCGGCGCCGATCTCGCCCGACAGCAGCACGAACCCGCCGCCGCCGTTCACGCCGTAGAGCAGGTGCGCAAGCGCCTCGCGGTGGCGCTCGCTCATGAACAGGTAGCGTGGATCGGGCGCGATCGAGAACGGCTCGTGCTTCAGGCCGAAGAATTGCGCGTACATCTCGCGAGGATAGCGGCTCGCTTCCCCGGCTTGCATCCGGGCAGGTGCCGGGGTTCAGGCGGCCGTGCCGGCGATCGGAAACGCGCGGCGCCCGCTTCACAATAGCCGCCCATGACGGATCTCGCGACGCGGTTGTTCGGCCCCTGGGTGCGGCGGGTCGACGCGCGAAGCCTGCGCGCCGATGCGCTGGCCGGCGTGCTGGGCGCGCTGCTGGTGCTGCCGCAGGGCTTCGCGTTCGCGACGCTGGCCGGCCTGCCGCCCGAGTACGGCTTGGCGACCGCGATCGTGCCGTGCGCGATCGCGGCGCTGTTCGGCTCGAGCTGGCATGTGGTCTCGGGGCCGACCAACGCCAACTCGCTCGCGCTGTTCGCAACGCTCGCGCCGCTCGCGGCGGTCGGCTCGCCGCCCTATATCCAGTTGGCGCTCGCCGTGACCGTGATGGTGGGCGTGATGCAGTTCCTGATCGGCGCGCTGCGGCTCGGCGGCATCGCGAACTTCATCTCGCCGTCGGCGATGCGCGGCTTCATGAGCGGCGCGGCGGCGCTGATCGCGATCCACTCGCTGGTCGATCTGCTCGGGCTCGCAGCGCCGGCGCGGCACGGCACGCTCGCGCTGTTCGAGCATCTCGCGGCGAACGCCGGGTCGGCGCGAGCGTCGGCGCTCATCGTCGGCTGCGCGACGCTGGTCGCCGCGCTCGTCTTCAAGCGCGTGCTGCCCAAGTGGCCGTTCATGCTGATGGCGCTGGTGGCCGGCACCGCGCTCGCCACGGCGATCAACAACGTCGAGCCGTGGCCGCAGTGGGGCGCAGTCGCGGTGATCGGCCGCATTCCGTCGGTCTGGCCGCACTTGCGTCTGCCGGGCGTCGCGCTCGAGACACTGCCCGAGCTGCTCGCGATTTCGTTCGCGCTGACGATCGTCGCGCTCGGCCAGTCGATCTCGATCGCGAAGGCGGTGGCCGAGCGCTCCGGCCAGCACATCGATGCGAACCGCGAGTTTCGCGGCCAGGGGCTGTCGAACATCGTCGGCGGGTTCTTCTCGTCGTACGTGTCGTGCGGGTCGCTGAACCGCTCGCTGCCCAACCTCGAGGCGGGCGCGAAGACGCCGCTGGCCGCGGTGTTCGCATCGGTCTGGCTGCTGCTGCTGGTCGCGGTGAGCGCGCCGTTGCTGGCGCTGATCCCGATGCCGGCGATTGCCGGGCTGCTGCTCGTGATCTCTTGGTCGCTGTTCGACTGGCCGGCGTGGCGCAAGCTGTGGGCCCACAGCCGGCAGGACTTCGTGATCGCCGCCGCCACGCTGGTCGCGACCGTGACGATACGCATCGAGATGGCGATCCTGCTCGGCACGATCCTCTCGCTCGTCGTCTTCCTGTACCGCACCTCCAAGCCCTTCATGCGCGTGATGGGCTTCGACCACGGCGACGATCCGGCGCGCCCCTTCGTCGTGCGGGCCGACGTGCCCGCGCCGCTGCCGGAGTGCCCGCAGCTGAAGATGATCCGCATGGAAGGTGAGGTCTACTTCGGTGCCGTGCCGCATGTGGCCGACCAGCTGCGCGACCTGCGTGCGCCTGCCGACGCACCGAAGCACCTGCTCGTGATGTGCAAGAGCATGAACTTCATCGACCTGCCGGCCGCCGAGCTCTGGCGCCAGGAGCTGCAGACCCGGCGTGCGAACGGCGGCGACCTGTACTTCCACCGGCCGCGCGCACCGGTGCTCGAGCTCTGGCAGAAGGTCGGGTTCCTGGGGCAGCTCGGCACCGATCACATCTTCCCGGCCAAGCGCATCGCGATCGCGACGATCTTCGAGCGGCTGGACCGCGGCATCTGCTCGCGCTGCACCGTGCGGGTGTTCGAGGAGTGCAAGGGGCTGCCGCCGCCGGTGGTGTGAACGGGGCCCGCTCCGGAAGAAATCACGGCTGGCGCTTGAAATATAGGGGTAAACCCGTAGATTCCTGTACTATTGCTGCATCGCACCAATGACAGGAGTCACCATGCAAAGCACCTCCGCATCCCTGGCATCGAGCGCCCCGTTCCCCGAGCAGGGCGCCCGTGAGCCGCGCTGGCCCCTCGGCGCCGCCACAGGCGCCATCTGGCGCTTCCTCGAGGCCTTCGGGCAGCGCAAGGCGGCTGCCGAGATCCTCGAGTTGGCCAAGTCGCTCGAGTCCACCCGCCCGGAAGTGGCGGCGCGCATGCGCCGCGCGGCGACGCGCAGCTGGGACTGAGAAAGCCTTCGCCGCTTCTTCAGCGCGCGCGGCGAGGCACTCGTTTGCCCGTCGCCAGCGCAGGCCTGGACGCGACCACCTCTTCGTAGAGCGCCTGCGCAGCGGCGGACAGCGAGTGATCGCGCCGCTGCACGATGAAGATCTGCCGATGCAGCTCGGGCGCGTCGAGCGGCTTGGTTGCCAGCTGCGGCGAGTCGAAGTGGAATAGCGTGAGCGTGGGCACCACGCTCAGACCGAGCCCGGCCTTGACCATGCCGGCGACGCTGCTGAGCTGGTCGAGCTCCATCACCGTCTGCAGCTGGGTCGGATAGACCGCTGCCTCGAGGTGCTGGCGCACGCTGCTCGAGCGCGCCAGCTGCACGATGGGGTAGGGCGCCAGGTCCTGCAGCTTGAGCCGCCGCTTCGACGCGAGCGGATGATCGCGCCGGCACACCACATGAAAGTCGTCGGTGCAGAACGGCTCGGCGCGCAGCTCGGCCGAGTCGGCGCGTGCGGAGGCCAGCGCGAAGTCTGCACTGCCTGTGCGCACGCGCTGGATGCAGGCGTCCGAGAGCACGTCGGCCACGTCGAGCTCGATGCCTGGGTACTTGGCATGGAACCGCGCCAGCACGCCTGGCATCCAGCCCGCCGCCAACGACGGCAGCACCGCCACCGACACACGGCCACGGCGCCGCGCGACGTGCTCGCGCATGTCGCCGAATGCGCGCTCGGCGTCGATCAGCAACCTGCGCGCCGGGTCGACGAACACCTTGCCTTCTGCGGTGAGCTCCACGCTGCGTGTCGTGCGGTCGAACAGGCGCGCGCCGACGGCCGTCTCGAGACTGCGTATCAAGGCCGAGAAGGCCGGCTGCGAGAGGTGGCTCAGGCCCGCGGCCCGCGTGAAGCTGCGCTGCTCCGCCAGGTTGATGAATGCCTCCAGCTGGCGCGTGGACACGTTGCTCTTCATGCGAGCGAATCTAGCCCAACTCGACGGATGAAGAGGGCGGATTGATTGCGATCGCAACTCAATCGATCCGCAGAACCGAATTCACATCCGAGCGGGTCGAGCCTACATTCGGGCGCAAACAAGAGACAGTCGATCAGGAGACAGATGAGCAAGGATGTTCTGCGCGTGGGCTGTGCTGCCGGCTTCTCCGGCGACCGCACCGATGCCGCGCGACCGGTGGTCGATGCGCTGATCGCGTCGGGCGGCCCGTCGGTGCTGATCTTCGAGACGCTCGCCGAGCGCACGCTCGCGCTGGCGCAGATCGCACGGCGCACCGATCCGCAACTCGGCTACGAGCCGCTGCTCGACGAGATGCTGCGCCCGGTGCTGGCCGATTGCCTGGCGCACGGCATCCGCATCGTCAGCAACTTCGGTGCGGCCAACCCGCGCGGCGCCGCGCGCCGGATTGCGGGGCTGGCACATGAGCTTGGCCTGAGCGTTCCGCGCATCGCCGTGGTCAGCGGCGACGACGTTTCCGGCGCGAGCCATCGCGATGCATTGAACGACGGCCTGCAAGGCGCGCTCGCCGGCCGCGACCTGGTGAGCGCCAATGCCTACCTCGGCGCCGAGGCGATCGCGAACGCGTTGATCGCCGGTGCCCAGATCGTCGTGTGCGGCCGGGTCTCCGATCCGTCGCTGACGGTCGGCCCGGCGATGGCGCACTTCGGATGGGCCGCGGACGATTGGGACCGCCTCGCTCGCGCAACGATGGCGGGCCATTTGCTGGAGTGCGGCGCGCAGGTCACCGGGGGCTACTACGCCGACCCCGGCCTGAAGGACGTCGCGGGTCTCGCACGGCTCGGCTATCCGATTGCCGAGATCGACCTGAACGGCCAGTGCGTCATCACGAAGCCGGCCGGGAGCGGTGGGAGGGTCGACGAGCACATCGTCAAGGAGCAGCTGCTGTACGAAGTGCACGACCCGGCGGCCTACGTCACGCCTGACGTCGTGGCCGATCTCAGCGAGGCGCAGGTCCGGCAGGTCGGCAGCGACCGCGTGCTGCTGCGCGGTGTGCGCGGCCATGCGCGAACCGACTCGTTGAAGGTCAATGTCTGCTGTGCCTCGGGTTGGCTTGCCGAGGCCGAGATCTCGTACGCCGGCGCGCGCGCCGAAGGCCGTGCTCGGCTCGCGGCCGACATCGTGCGCGAACGACTGGCCGGCATCGGGCCGCTGCGCATCGACCTGATCGGCGTGTCCAGCGTGATTGCCGACGACGCCGGGCATTGGCTCGAAGCCGTGCCCGACTCGGGCGCCACCGACGTGCGCCTGCGCATGGCGCTCAGGCACACGGACCGCGCGCAGGCCGAGCGCCTCGCGCGCGAGATGGTGGCCCTGTACACCTGCGGGCCGGCCGGTGGCGGCGGTGTGCGCACCTCGCTCCGGCCGACGCTCGGCACGCTGTCGTTCCTGATGCCGCGCGCGCTGATCCCGTCGCGCTTCGACTTCTTCGACCCGCAGCGGGAGGGCGCCGCATGAACGACAACAGCAGCATCGAACCGCTCTGGCGCGCCGCCCACGGCCGCACCGGAGACAAGGGCAACCGCTCGAACATCAGCGTGATCGCCTGGGACCCGGCCCTGTACCCGCTGCTCGTCGCGCAGATCACCGAGAGCGCCGTCGCGCAACGCTTTGCGCACCGGCGGCCCGCGCGCGTTCAGCGCTTCCTGCTGCCCTCGCTGCACGCGATGAACTTCGTGCTCGACGACGTGCTCGACGGCGGCGTCAACGACTCGCTCAACCTCGACAGCCACGGCAAGGCCTTGTCCTTCCTGCTGCTCGACATGCCGCTGCAGGTGCCGCACGAACTGCGCATCCATCTGGCCGGCACGACAGGCTCACCGACAACGAAACCACATCCCAAGGAGACACCTTCGACATGACTCGCTCAATCTCGCACTCACGGCGCCGAAGCCTGATGGTCGGCGCGACACTGCTGGCGCTGGCCGCTGCGCCGCCGGGCGCAGCGCTGGCACAGCCCTATCCGTCCAAGCCCGTCACCTTCGTCGTGCCCTTCGCTGCAGGCAGCGCCACCGACCAGCTGGCGCGCGCACTGGGCCAGTCGTTCACCGAGCAGACCAGGCAGGCGGTGGTCGTCGACAACAAGGCCGGCGCGAGCGGCATGCTGGCCGCGCAATCGGCCGCGCGCGCTGCGCCCGACGGCTACACGGTGCTGATCACCACCAACACCACGCAAGCCGCGAACGAACATCTCTACAAGAAGCTGCCCTACGACCCGGTGAAGGACTTCGCCCCGGTCACCGGCCTGGGCAAGGGCGGCCAGGTGCTCGTCGTGAACGCGAGCGCTCCGTACAAGAACGTCGCCGACCTGCTCGACGCGGCGCGCAAGAACCCCGGCAAGCTCAGCTTCGGCAGCGGCAGCTCGTCGAGCCGCGTGGCCGGCGAAATGCTCAAGCAGCTCAGCGGTGTCGACATCCTGCACGTGCCCTACAAGAGCAACCCGCTCGCGATCACCGACCTGCTCGGCGGGCAGATCGACCTGATGATCACCGACACGTCGACCGGCGTGCCGCAGGTGAAGGCGGGCAAGCTGCGTGCGCTCGGTTATTCGACGCAAAAGCGCAGCGCGCAACTGCCCGAGGTGCCCACCATCGCCGAGGCCGGCGTCAAGGGCTACGACATGGGCTACTGGTTCGCCGCCTATGTGCCGGCGGGAACGCCGCCCGCCGTCGTGAACCGGCTCAACGAACTGCTGATCCACGGCGTCAAGAGCGCAGCGGCGAAAGCCTTCTTCGACACGGCCGGGTCCGAGATGTGGACCACGTCGCCCGACGAACTCGCGAAGTTCCAGGCTGCGGAGACGCAGAAGTGGGGCAAGGTCATCAAGGCCGCCGGCATCGAGCCGGAATGACGCGGCCTTAGGTTTCGAGACAGCCCCCCAAGACGATAGCCCTCCACCACGACCGGCTGCCCAGCGCAGCCGGCGCGGGCGGAGCCTTGCCGACAGAAGAACAAACGACCAGGAGACATCCATGCACAGACTCTCGTACCCTCGCATCCTTGTTGCCGCAGCCGCCGTGCTGCCCTTCGTCGCGGCTTGCGGCGGCGGGTCCGACGATCCGCCGGCGGCGCCTCCTCCACCCACCGCTACGCCGAAAGCCTGCGAGACCGCTGCGCTCGCCGGCGTGACGCTTGCCAACGCCGCGCTGAGCGCTGCCAGCGGCGTGGCGGCCGGTACCTACACGCCAGCAGGTTCGGGCCCGCTCGCCAACCTGCCGGCCTTCTGCCGCATCACTGCGACCGCGGCACCGACCACCAGCTCGCTGATCAATTTCGAAGTCTGGGTACCTGACGGTGCGGCCTGGAACGGCAAGCTCGTCGTTACCGGCAACGGCGGCTACAGCCCGGCACTGAGCTACGGCGACATGGCCTACGCGATGCGGCAGGGCTACGCCGTCGTGGGTGGCGACACCGGCCACCAGTCGGCCGACCCGAACGCGATGTTCTGGGGCGTGAACCAGCCCGAGAAGATCACCGACTGGGGCAGCCGTTCGATCCACGCGATCACCGCGCCGGCGCGCGCGCTTGTCGCCGGCCTGAGCGCCAAGCAGCCGACACGTTCGTACTACTACGGCTGCTCGACCGGCGGGCACCAGGGCTACGCCGAGATCCAGCGCTACCCCGAAGACTTCGACGGCGTCATCGCGGGCGCACCGGGCAACAACCGCACGCGGCTGAACGTCGAGTTCATGCATCGCTTTCTCTCGAACCGTGCGGCAGGCACCAACACGCCGCTGATCCTGAGCTCGGCAAAGGCCGCGTTGATCACGCAGCGCGCGGTTGCCGCCTGCGACGCGCTCGACGGCGTGACCGACGGCGTGATGGAAGACCCGCGTGCCTGCACGAGCGCGCAGTTCAACATCGACGCGCTGCAATGCGCCGGCGCCGACGCGCCCGACTGCCTGACCGCGGAGCAGATCGCGGTGGCAAGGAAGATCTACGCGGGGCCGAAGAACGCCCGCACCGGCGCTCAGATCTATCCGGGACTCGTCGTCGGCAGCGAATCCGGCTGGCCGGCCTACTGGGGCTCGAGCGAGCCGGTGCGCGCCGACTACTGGCGGCTGTGGGTGTTCGAGAACCCGCAGTGGAACTGGTGGACCTTCGACTACGACCGCGACCTTGCGTTCGCCGACGCAAAGATCAGCCCGCTGGTCGACCAGAACAACGCCGACATCGCCGCCTTCAAGGCGCGCGGCGCGAAGGCGATCGTCTACCAGGGCTGGCAGGACCCGGTGGTCAACCCGATCGACACGATCGCGTACTACGACCGCGTCAAGGCGCTGCAGGGCTCGCAGGCCGAGGCCGACAAGTTCTTCCGCCTCTTCGTCGTCCCCGGCATGGGCCATTGCGGCGGCGGCAGCGGCGCGACCGTGTTCGGCAATCAGGGCACGGCGCCGCCGACGGCGGATGCCGATCACGACGTGCTGAAGGCACTCGACCGCTGGGTCGAGAACGGCACGGCGCCCGACCGCATCGTCGCCGCGCGCGTGGTCGGCGGCGCGACGGTGCGCACGCGGCCGCTGTGCCCGTACCCGAAGAAGGCCGTCTACGGCGGCAGCGGCAGCAGCGACGACGCGGCGAGCTTCCGCTGCGAATGACCACCCCAACACGAGAGGAGACATCCATGAGACATCGAGTTTCTTCAACGCTCGGACTGGCGCTGCTGGTGCTGGCCGGCTGCGGCGGCGGCGACTCGTCGGCGCCTGCGGAGTCGACGGCCGGCCCGGTCGCGACGATCAAGGTACTGTCCAACCGCGCCGACCTGGTGTCGGGCGGCGATGCACTGGTGGAGGTGGTCGCGCCCGCCGGTGTCGACGTGAGCACGCTCAAGGTCGAGGCGAACGGAGCCGACGTGACGAGTGCGTTCGCCACGCGCGCCGACGGCCGCTACTACGGCCTCGTCACCGGGCTCAAGGACGGCACGAACAGCGTACGTGTGGCCCAAGCTGGCAAGACCGGCGCGGTGCTGAGCATCACCAACCATCCGATCGGCGGGCCGGTGATCTCGGGTGCGCAGATCAAGCCCTGGACCTGCACGACGAAGGTCGCCGCACCCACGGCCAACAACCCGGACCTCGGCGATCCGCTCGACGAGCAGTGCAACATCGCGGCGCCGGTCTATCGCTATCAGTACCGCACGCTGGCAGGCGCCTTCGCTGCGTACGACCCTGCCAACCCGCCTGCCGCTGCCAGCATCGCGCAGACGACGACGGACGAGGGCAAGACCGTTCCCTACATCGTGCGCATCGAGCGCGGCGTGATCAACCGCGGCAAGTACGACCTCGCGTACCTCGCGAACCCCGCGGCACCGACCACGGGCTGGCAGCCGTGGAGCGTGCCCGTTTCGTGGAACCGCAAGCTGTTCTGGAAGTTCGGCTCGGGCTGCGACTTCCAGCGCGTGCAGGGCAGCCCCGGCAACGTGACCGACCATGAGGCACTGAGCCGCGGCTTCATGGTTGCATCGTCGGAGATGACGCAGTACGGCACGCACTGCAACGACGTGACCTCGGCCGAGACCGTGATCATGGTCAAGGAGTACATCGCCGAGCACTACGGACTCATCCGCTTCACGATGTCGGACGGCGGCTCGGGCGGCGCGCATCAGCAGAACCTGCACTCGTCGAACTATCCCGGGCTGATCCAGGGCATGCTGCCCACGCAGACCTTCCAGGACACCTGGACGCCCGGCCGCGAGTTCGCCGACTGCGGCCTGCTCAAGCGCTTCTACGACGCGAACATGGGCACGGCCAACGAGTTCAGCAACCCGGAACGAAGCGCCGTCGCAGGCCACCGCTGGCAGCAGGTGTGCGAGGGCCCGGCGAACGTGAACATGGCGAGCCGCACACCGTTCTACATCGACCCGGCGATCGGCTGCAACAACCCGGCCGACCAGTGGTCGCTCGCGAACCTGACCGGCAAGCGCTGCACCTTGCAGGACTTCCTGATCAGCATCTTCGGACCCCGCGATGCGACCGGCTACGCGAAGACGCCGCAGGACAACGTCGGCATCCTGTACGGCTACAACGCGGTGAACGAGGCGCGGATCAGCCCCGAGAAGTTCGTCTACCTGAACGAGCAGGCCGGCGGCTACGACATCAACGGGCAATGGCAACCCGCGCGCATGCAGGCCGATCCGGGCGCCGTGGAGATCACGCACAAGTCGGGCCGCATCACGCACGGCCGCTACCTCGGCGACGTGGCGATCATCGACCGGCGCGACTTCAACATCATCGAGGAGCACTACGACTTTCGGGCCTGGGTGATCCGCAACCGGCTGCTGAAGGAACACGGCGACTACGCGAACCAGGTGATCTGGCGCTACAAGTCGTCGCCCCCCGACCTGGCGGCGCGCGCGTTCGAAACGATGAATCAATGGCTGATGAACGTCGAGGCCGATACCAGCGCGCGCAGCCTGCACCAGAAGATCGCCGCCAATCGCCCGGTCGCGGCGGTCGACTCGTGCTGGCGGGCCGACCTCGCGGTGTGGAGCACCGACGTCGCGTATTGCAACCTGAGCGCGAACCCGTCAATGGCGTCGACCATCGTCGGCACCGGCGCCGCGGCAGTCGCCACGCCTGCGACCGACGAGTGGCCGGTCTACCGCGACACCCGTGTCGCATCCGGCGAGCCTCTGGCCAGCGACATCATGAAGTGCCAGCTGAAGCCGCTCGTGCGGGCCGACTTTCTCGTCGGCTTCACCGACACGCAGTGGAACCGTCTGCGCGCAGTGTTCCCGAACGGTGTGTGCGACTACGGCAAGCCCGGTGTCGGCCAGGTCGCGCCCGAGCCGTGGCAGACCTTCAAGGACGGGCCGGGCGGGCAGCCGCTCGGCGCCGAGCCGGTGTCCAAAGGCGAATAGCGCGGCATGGAGGACCGTGATCGGGGCCCTCCAAATGACGCGGGCGCTCCCACCAGTGGTGTGGAGCGCCCGCGGGTCTGGCGACAGAACCAACTACATCGCGTAGGGATCCGCCCCGGACCGTGAGATTGAAGACATATCACCTCCTTTCGTAGTTGCCACGAGGCCCCGAGAGTACCTGCTTTGCGCCGTCGACGGGCACGCTCGACGAAAGCGCATGCGCTGCTTTGAATCAGTTCGCAACCGTGCCCGAACCCAGGCTGCGGCCGGCGGTCTGCAAGCTCCTCGCGGCCCTCGCGCGCGCATGAACCTGCACGTCTGGACCTTCTCCGGCGGGGACCAGCTCGCCGTCGCGGCGGGCGGCGATGACCGATGCCTTCACATCCGCGCGGGAAGCGGTGGCCACGGATCGAGCCGGCAGTGTTGTTGCGCTTGCCAGGTCGACAGCTTCGCCGGCTGGCGTCAGTCCGCCGGATGCTCGCGCCGTCAGTACTTCCTGCTGGACTGAGCTGCGAGTCGTGTTGGAAGGCGCCGCGCCGAGCTGCTGCGCCGGCACCGGAGCCTCGCCGGCCGGCGTCAGCGCGCCGGCCGCCCGGGCTGCGGTTGTTCGAGCCACGACCTCGGCGCGGCTCAGGGGCTGGCCATCCGCGGCCATGGCAGCCGAGCCGGCCGCCAGCAGACCGAGCGAGATCAGGCCCACAAGACGGGTACGCGTGTTCATCAGAGCTCCTACCGGTGTGACGATCCGACCAGTCTAGGAATTCGACTCTGGCGCCGAGGTGACCTCCCAATGACAGGTCGGTAATGAAGCCGTGGGAACCGCGAATGACTGCGCCAGCACGAATAGGGTTTGCCCTCAGTTCGACCCCCCGCCAGCGCGGGTCACTGCGCTCTGGTACCGTGCGCGCCGGAACGACAGAGAGGGCACCGCATGGACAGCGGAATCGAACAACGCCTGCGCGCAATGCCGCAGGAGCGCCTGCAGGGCATGCGCCGCGGTGTGGAGAAGGAAAGCCTGCGTGCGCTGCCCGACGGCGAGCTGGCGATGACGCCGCACCCGGCGGCGCTCGGCTCGGCGCTCACGCACCCGAACATCACCACGGACTTCAGCGAATCGCAGCTCGAGTTCGTGACCGGCGTGCATGCGAGCGCGCAGGACGTGCTCGACGAGCTGACGCAGATCCATCAGTTCACGTACCGTGTGCTGCAGGAAGGGCGCGACGAGATGCTGTGGGTCTCGAGCATGCCCTGCGGGCTGCCGACCGACGAGACGATTCCGATCGGGCGCTATGGCGCGTCGAACGTCGGACGCGCGAAGAGCGTGTACCGGATGGGGCTCGGGCACCGCTACGGGCGCCGCATGCAGACGATCTCGGGCATCCACTACAACTGGTCGCTGCCCGGCGTCACGAGCGACGAGTACTTCGGGC
>Ga0075367_10000950_pt1 | contig 11792 bp, 9 predicted proteins | sample EndMethybrTD3032_FD_71399 | JGI IMG/M metagenome (GOLD analysis project Ga0075367, IMG submission 71399) | Populus endosphere microbial communities from Tennessee, USA - Endosphere MetaG P. TD hybrid TD303-2 | ecosystem: Host-associated > Plants > Roots > Endosphere | place: USA: Tennessee... | reverse complement strand
CGGCACGGCGTAGTCAGCGTGAAAATCATCACCGAGGTGCAACAAACGTGACGCTGCAACACCTTCTTCTTCGAGGACCCGTGTAAACAGGCGGCCAAATCGCTTGCTCTCTCCGATATCGGCGCTCGAATAGACGTTGTCGATAAGACCGGGACCGTGAAAGTAATTGATCAACTCCACGAGATGGCGCGTCGGCAGTGCCGTATCGGAAACGGCCACGATGCGTGTGCCGGCCTGGCGCTGCAGGCGCAACGCCTTGGCGAGTTTTTCGTTTGCTGACAGCGAAACCTTCTCGATCGCCATCTCCAGCGCGATGCGCTGTTCGATCAGCCGTTCAGGAAGGCCGAGCATGGCAAGTTGGCGTTGGATGATGTCGACAAGCCGGACTTCGCCGGATCCGCCGCCAACATTTAGAGCGCGATAGGCGAACCTTTCAGCCAACTGTCGGGCTCGAAACAAATGGTCCGGCCCGATCAAAATTCCATTGTCACGCAGCAGGCGAGCAAAACCCTGCTCGGCCTGCATCACGCGCGATCTCTGCGACCGCGGCTGGCGTAGAAGCAAGGTGTCGAAGACGTCTGTCGAAATGAGATCTATGCCCTCGAGGGGACCTTGAAGGAGATGGTCGAGGCCTTGCCGCAGCACTGGATAACCCTTTGCCGTCGATCAGCCTCGCCTGCCTTTCGACAGTGTTGTTACAGTGGATGCACTGCAGCAAGGCTGTTTTCTTTAATTCGCAACCGCAAAAAGTCTGCCGCATTATTTGATCTACATCAAGTGCAAATTTAAATTTTATTTTGCACCGCAGAATCGTTGCAAAAACTACTCAAGTGCCTATTGTTTCCATACGTTGTGCTTGAGATATCGACTCTTTTTTAATTGCATTATACTGTCTCGTTCTACTGGGAGGACAGTACGGGGGCGACGAATGGATGACGTAGGCTATCATTCCTCAAGCATGTCCGCAGTGCAGCAATTTGATGTCATCGTGCTCGGCGCCGGCATTTCAGGCCTCGTCGCGGCATCGATCTTTTCGGCACAGGGAAACCGTGTCGTCGTTGTCGACGAATACGACCACGTTGGCGGAAACCATATCGATTGGTCTTCGAACGAAGGCTACACGTTCGACGTCGGAAGTCTCATCTTTCAGGATGACTCCCCTTTGCTTCGGCATTTTCCGGAGCTTCTTGAACACTATGTCCCGATCAAGCCGACCTGGGGGCGACTAAATCCTCAAGGGAAAATAACGGCCTATCCGATCTCGATCCGCGATGACATTCTTGGTGCGGGACCGATCGGAGTAATCCGGATCTTTGCCTCGGTCCTCTATGCGCGCATCTTCTGTCGCCACATGGAGAATGCCCGTGACTTCGCACGGTATTGGATTGGAGCCTATCTCCTGCACCGGTCCGGGCTCGGGACCTATATGAGGCGCTTCTACGGCATCAACGCCGAAGAGATCGATCTCGACTTGGCACGCAAGCGCATGCTCTGGATCGCCGAATATGCTTCGCTGAGCAATCTGTTGCGTCGCTCGTTGAGCCGCAAGCGAGCGAGCGGACCGAAGAACCGCCAGATGGCGCGTCCGAAAGAAGGCTTTGCCGCACTCTATGGCGCAGCCGTGTCGAGGCTCGAAAGCTGTGGCGTCGTCTTCAAGCTATCGGCGACTATGCGCCAGCTTTACAAGACAGATTGCGGTTACGAACTCTTGCTTGACGATGGCCGCTTGGGCGGCACTCGAACTGTTTCCACGGTGCCGATCGAGGTTGCCGAACGGATATGCGGCAACGGACAAACCTCGGCACTGAAAACCATTACGCTCATAACGCTCTATTTCAGCTTTGCCGGCGAACGGGGATTTCCTCAGGCAATCATTTACAACTTCTCGCATGAGAGCTCCTGGAAACGTTTGACCGTTTACTCGGACTTTTACGGGCGCGTTGCCGACCGGGAGTATTTTGCAGTCGAGGTCATTGCAGGCTCGGTCACGTCCAGCGAACAGGCAGAAGCTGATTTTCGCCACCACGCATGCGCAAACGGATTGTTCCGCGGGGATCTCAAGCTCGAGGGCAGCCAGGTCTTGACGAACGCTTATCCAATCTACAGCAAGGGGGTCGCTCAGAAGGCGGCCCAGGCGATCGCGCGGTTGAAAAGCTTCGGAATAGAATCGATCGGACGTCAGGGTGGCTTCAATTACCAGCCGACTGCCCGGGTCTCCACCATCGATGTCGAGACCGCGATCGCCGGTCCTTGAGACCGCAAACTGGTTGCCGCCAGAACCGATATGGCGGCAACAACCGGCGTAAGATGACGAGAGGTCGATGATGCGTATTTTACATATCCTCAACCACACCAGGCGTCTGAACGGGCATGTTCACGCGGCGGTGGATCTTGCCTGCGCGCAAGTCAGTATGGGACATCAGGTCTATCTCGCCAGCGAGGGAGGAGACTTCGATACATTGCTGAAAGCAAAGGGCATCGAAACACTTTTTATTGGTCATCAGAGGAAGATCCCGACCCTCGTCAGGGCGCTTTCACGCCTGAACAGTTATATGAGACAATTCGACATCGACGTCGTTCATGCGCACATGATGACAAGCGCGGTGATCTCGTTCCCGATCTGCAAGTTACGACGTGTCCCGCTTATCACGACAGTCCATAACGAGTTCGAAAAGAGCGCGACGCTGATGGGACTTGGAACACGCGTGATCGCCGTCAGCGATGTCGTCGGGGCGTCGATGCGCCGCCGCGGCGTTCCCCAGTCGAAACTGAAGGTCGTGCTAAATGGCACGATCGGATCGAGCCGATCGGAGGGACGCAGCGAAGAGCCAAAGCCGCTGCGCTCACCAAGCATTCTGTTCGTCGGCGGACTTCATCCCCGCAAGGGGCTTCCAGATCTTTTTGATGCTTTTGAAACCGTTCACAGATCGTTCCCCACAGCACATCTTTATATCGTTGGCGATGGCCCGTTTCGCGAAGAGTACAAGGCCAGGGCCGCGGCGCTGGAAAGCGCAGCGGACATCACGTTTGTCGGTGCGACCCGGGACCCTTATCCCTACATGTTGGGTGCAGACATCTTCGTCCTTCCATCGCATGCCGACCCAGCGCCGCTTGTGTTGTCGGAGGCGCGCGAGGCTGGCTGCGCAGTCATAGGTTCCTCCGTCGACGGGATTCCCCAACTCCTCGAAGATGGCGAGGCCGGGCTTCTCGTCCCACCCCGCGATCCAGACGCCCTTGCCAAGATGCTGAGCCACCTATTGGAAGCACCGGAACGGATTACTGACTGGCGAAGGAAAAGTCAGCTTCGGATCGAACGTTTGACGATAGAGCGCGTCGCCATGGAGACCCTTGACGTCTATTATTCGGCAATGCCGCGCGCCAAGGCGCTTGGCCTGGCGACGCCTGGTCCTACTGCTTAGACGGAAAAGGTTTGTTTCAAACGGGACCGTATCTGGCGGGATCGCGACGGGTTAATTCGGATGGCCGTCAACTGCTGCGCCATGGCGTTTGGAAGCAGGAAAAGCGCAATGGCAAAAAGGCAAAGTGCAAATCGCTTCTTGCCTGTGTTCTCACGCATCACAGCCCCGATGTAGGCAGAGATCTGGCCGATATTCGGCCGCGTCCCGTCAACGATGAGGCTCATCGTATTCAGTTCCATCACGTAGGCATAGTCGTTGCGGACGTCGACTTTTGCCGTTGCCGCACAACGCGCCTGGACGAGCTCGGCAAGATGATGCAGGCGCCCCATGAACCGGTCGACGTAGCCCTTCATCCGTTTCGAGGTAAGATCGGAAAAGGATGATTGGTTGGCGTTGTGAATCCTGTATTTGCCAAGCGTCTTGTCGATCGAGATGACCCTGCCGACGAAGGGAGCAAGCAGATACGAGACGCCGTCGATGCCTTGCTCATAGGTCATGTCCCCAAGACCTTCGTAGACGTCCCGCCTATAGACGTTTCCAGACGTCGGCGGCGTGTTGTAGTAGCCTCTTGCTCGAATGGACTGGATGAGTGGTTCGGAATCGTCAGACGGCTGAAGCGAGGGAAACGCGTTGCCGATAGGCTGGCCATCCTTGTCGATTGGCAGGAGCATAAACTGTATCTTGGAAACGTCCGGCCGCAGATAGGGTGCTATTTCCGCGAGTGCCCCTTCACCAAGCACATCGTCGGCATCAAGGAAGTAGACAAAATCGCCATGCGACAACGACAGGCCGTTTAATGACGTTTTCACTTGTCCCCGATTTTCTGTCCGCACGGCGATGATCTCATCGCCGAACTCCTGGATCTTGTCCCAGGAACGGTCGGTCGATCCATCGTCGATCACTATAATTTCGAGGTTGTCATAGTCTTGTGAAAGAACACTTCTGATACATTCAGTGATGTACGTTTCGTAATTGTAACAAGTGATTATGATGCTGAGAAGCGGATGTAGTTTTAACATCTTGCAAACCTCCTCTACACAGATTATGTTGCAAAGCAGCATAGCAAGTGCAGTGCAAGACGTCTATAGAAATAACCGTATAGGCGCTGCGTTAAATGGCCGAAAGGCTGTAAATCCGCGCGCCCCGAAGTAGTTTCGGAGCGAGCCAGTAGTAATTCCATCGCCATTTGCCGTGGCGTCCTTAGCACCACCTGCGGTGATGCTACTCGACGCTGCGCTGGCTCTTAGATAATTGCATGCTTATCCGTAGAGTGTCCGGCGCGTTAGTGTCGGCACACATCGAGCTTTGCCGCCTATTGGTCCGGAGGACGAATGGAAATGCAAGTCGGCCTGCCATTACGCGATCGATCCCGACGTCGCCTCAAGATCCTCTACATCCAGCCAGGAACCAGTGCGTTTGCCGGAATCGAACGGGTCGTCGACGCGGTCTGCACCATGCTCGCAGATCGATTTTCGGAGGATTTCGAGGTCGACGTGCTCTACACCTCGGTCCACAAAAATCGGCCGACGGAAGCGCGTGGCTACAACGTCATTGATCGCGTGGCCAAGGGCCGCCTCGACGTGATGCGAATTTTCAGAAGCGTCATCAAGGCGAAGGACTATAGTCTCGTCGTCGTGCCGCAAATTGAACCTACAGTCATCTGCATGGCGGCTTGCATCGGACTGAACCGCCGATTTGCCGTCCACTTGCATGGAAATCCAAAGCGCGAGCGTAGCCATTTCAAGGCGAAGATCCTCTTCTTCCTGATGCGCGTCTATTTCCTTTCGAGAGTGTCCTATGTTTTCGGGACCTCGCCCAGGCAACTCGACTCCTTCAAGGAGATGTTCAATAGCAAGGCGCCTCAGATCTGGGTGCCAAACCCCGTGCGCGCTTTTGACCTTTCTGAAATGCCTTTTACCGAGGAAGCTTCCGGCATCGTAACATTTGTCAATATCGGTCGCTTCGCCTTTCAAAAAGGCCAGGATATCCTGCTTCAAGCGTTTTCAGAGCTCGTCAAGATCAGACCGAATGTCAGGTTGAGGATCGTCGGATATGGTGCCGGTGAAGCGAACCTGCGCGCCGAGATATCGAGACTTGCACTCGACGCATCCGTCAGTATCGAACATTATCCGATCAACCCTGAGCCGGCGCTTGCAACAAGCGATGTATATGTTTCGACCTCGCGATGGGAAGGGTGGTCGCTTGCGATCTGCGAAGCGTTGCGGTTCGGTTTACCGGTCATTGCGACAGACTGCGAATTCGGACCGAGCGATATTCTTGTGGACTCCCGTCTTGGTCGCCTTGTTCCGGTGAGTGGTGGCCCGGCTCTCGTCGAAGCGATGGCATACTACTGCGACAACCTCTCGCTCGAGCGGTCACACTCTGATTTCCGAAAGACCTTTATCGACAGGTACAGTCCGGAGCGCGTGGTGGAAATCCACGCGCAGGCTCTGCGCTCTGCCGCCACGGAGCTCGCTTGAAGTCAAACGTCGGCATTGGAGAACGTGCATGGTGTCTTCTCTATCGCGGCGCGGCTTTCTACAGGCATCTTGTGCCTGGCTCGCCTTCCAGTGCCCAGATGCGTCTGTCGCAGCGGCTGCGACAGACGATCCGACCGTGGGAAGAGAGATCGTCTTTGAGGACAGGTTCAATTCGATAGATTGGTCAGTCTGGGATGCCGGCCCGAAGGCGACAACGGACGGAACCGGCTTTTACGGTCGATCAGCATTCGCCACGAAGCACGGCGAGGAGGGTTTCAATCCATACTCCATCGTCGATGATGCGGCGGCAGAAGATGGCAAGGCGCTGCAGATATCGGCGAAATATATCGGGCGGCCAATGAATGTACGCAAATATTACGGAAACACTCTGCCCGAATTTCAATGGATTTCCGGGAACCTTCAGACGGCCAGGAAGGATGGGACGGTCCTCAAGGGATGGCGCAAGGGCTATTTCGAGGCGCGCATGCTGTTTCCGCGGCACCCGTTAACCTGGCCAGCATTCTGGATGCTGAACGGCCGAAGTATCCTGGAACCGAAGACCAGTATCGAGCTTGATATTGTTGAGCACAAGGGATGGGAGCCAACCGTCTACGGCACTTATCTTCACGAATGGGGAGGGGCCGACCAAGGGGGGCGTAGCACCGGCGTAGAAACGCCGGTCGACATGACCGCAGGTTATTGCCGCTACGGCATGCTCGTCGACGATAAGCGATGCGTTCCATACTTCAATCGCATGCCCGTCATCGACCGGAAGACAGGAAAGCCTGCCGATTGGCCGATCACGCGTTCCGCGCAGCTGGACGACAACTTCGATGTGTTTTGGCCGCTCTTGACGCTCGCACTGAGGACAGACGTTCGGTTCCCGCAGCCTCTCGAGGAAGCCGACATGTCGGCTCATATGCGCGTCGATTATTTCAGGGTCTTTGCGTGAAGAAAGATCAGGCGTTCGCCGGTGAACACAGACTGGTCATGTCGTTTGAAAAGGGGTGCGCTCAAAGCGCGTGAGCTGGAAGTCCGGATAATGTGAGGTCGAATGCGTATTGCGATGATTGGCTCGGGCTATGTCGGCCTTGTCTCGGGTGCCTGCCTCGCCGATTTCGGCCACCATGTCACCTGTGTCGACAAGTCGGCGGCGAAGATCGACGCCCTGGAAGCCGGACAAGTTCCGATTTTCGAACCCGGTCTCGACACCATCATCGACCACAACCGCAGCGCTGGCCGCCTGGATTTTTCGAAAGACCTGGCGACATCGGTTGCGAGCGCCGACGTCGTCTTCATCGCCGTCGGCACGCCGTCGCGCCGTGGCGATGGCCATGCCGACCTGAGCTACGTCTATGCCGCCACCCGCGAAATCGCCGCTGCGGTGTCGGGATTTACCGTCATTGTCACCAAGTCGACGGTTCCTGTCGGCACCGGCGACGAGATCGAGCGGATCTTCCGCGAGGAATTCCCCGAGAAGGATATTTCCGTCGTTTCCAACCCGGAATTCCTGCGCGAGGGCGCGGCAATCACCGACTTCAAGCGCCCGGATCGCATCGTCATCGGCACCGAGGAGCCGCGCGCCGTGGAAATCATGCGCGAGGTCTATCGCCCGCTCTACCTCAACGAAGCGCCGCTGTATTTCTGCGAACGGCGCACCTCCGAGCTGATCAAGTACGCCGCCAACGCCTTCCTGGCCATGAAGATCACCTTCATCAACGAGATCGCCGACCTCTGCGAACAGCTCGGCGCCGACGTCCAGAAGGTGGCCAAGGGGATCGGCATGGACAAGCGCATCGGCGACAAGTTCCTGCATGCCGGCCCCGGCTACGGCGGGTCGTGCTTCCCCAAGGACACCCTGGCGCTGGTCAAGACCGCACAGGACCATGACAGCCCGGTTCGCCTCATCGAAACCACTGTCGCGATCAACGACAACCGCAAGCGGGCCATGGGCCGCAAGGTCATCGCCGCCTGCGACGGCAATGTCCGCGGCAAGAAGATTGCCATCCTCGGACTGACCTTCAAGCCGAACACCGACGACATGCGGGACGCGCCATCGATCACCATCATCCAGGCGCTGCTAGATGGCGGCGCCGATGTTCATGCCTACGATCCGGAAGGCATGGAGATGGCGAAACAGGTCATCGGCCCGATCACCTACGGCAGCGACCCCTACGAGATTGCCGACGGCGCCGACGCCATCGTCATCGTCACGGAATGGGACGAATTTCGCGCGCTCGATCTCAAGCGGATGAAATCGCTGCTCAAGACCGCGACGATCGTTGACCTGCGCAACATCTATCCTGTCGCCGAGGTCAGCAAGCACGGCTTTCGCTATTTCGCCATCGGAAAGAAGAACGAGAAGACGTAGAGATGCGCTATTTCATCACCGGCACCGCTGGCTTCATCGGCTTTCATCTCGCCCGCCGCCTGCTGCAGGATGGCCACGAGGTCGTCGGCTTCGATGGTATGACGCACTACTACAACATCAAGCTCAAGCACATGCGCAACGCGGCGCTGGCACAGTTTCCGGGCTTTGGCACGGTGACGGCGATGCTGGAGGACCGCAAGGCGCTGGAAGCGGCCGTGGGGCGCGCAAAGCCGGATGTGCTGGTGCATCTCGCCGCCCAGGCCGGGGTGCGCTACAGCCTGGAAAACCCGCGCGCCTACCTGACGTCCAACCTGGAAGGCTCCTGGAACATTCTCGAGATCGCCAAGGACGTCGGCGTCAACCATCTGATGCTGGCCTCGACCTCGTCGATCTATGGTGCCAATCCGTCCATTCCGTTCCGGGAAACAGACCGGGCGGACGAGCCGCTGACCTTCTATGCGGCGACGAAGAAATCGATGGAACTGATGGCGCACAGCTATGCCCATCTCCATAAGGTGCCGACCACCGCCTTCCGCTTCTTCACCGTCTACGGTCCCTGGGGCCGTCCCGACATGGCCCTCTTCAAGTTCGTCAAGGCCATGCTGGAGGACCAGCCGATCGAGATCTACGGCGAAGGCCGGATGAGCCGCGACTTCACCTATATCGATGACCTCGTCGAGGCGATCGTCCGGCTGGCCGCCGTCGTGCCGTCGGACGCCAACCGCGTGGCCGACGAACGGGTGGAGACGCTCTCGCATCAGGCTCCGTTCCGTGTCGTCAACATCGGCGGCGGTCAGCCCGAGACCCTGATGACCTTCGTCGAGACGGTCGAAAGGGCACTCGGCCAGCCGGCCAAGCGCAAGCTGCTGCCGATGCAGAAGGGCGACGTGCCGCGCACCTTTGCCTGCCCCGATTTGCTGCTGGCTCTGACGGGCTACAAGCCGGAGACACCGCTGGATGTCGGCGTCAAGGCTTTCGTCGACTGGTATCTGGAAGCACGTGGCGAACTCGAGCGCGAATTGGAAGGCGTCCAATGAACTATCGCGCAGAGATCGATGGACTAAGGGCAATCGCCGTTGTTCCGGTTCTCTTCTTTCATGCCGCGATTTACCCCTTTAGCGGAGGCTATGTCGGCGTCGATATTTTCTTCGTGATCAGCGGATATCTCATCACCGGCATTTTGCTGAAAGAGATCGAGCAGGACAGCTTCTCGGTGGTCGACTTTTACGATCGCCGAATTCGACGCATCTATCCCGCTCTTTTTGCCACCATCGCTGTCACTGCCATTGCCGCTGCGTTTGTCCTTTACGCGGATGATTTGAAGGATTTCGGCCAGAGCGTCGTTGCAACACTCACCTTCATGTCCAACGTCTTGTTCTGGCATGAGACAAACTATTTTGCTCCGAATGCAGAATTCAAACCACTGCTGCACACGTGGTCGCTCGCAGTGGAGGAACAGTTCTATGTTCTCTTTCCGCTGCTTCTAGCGCTCCTTGCCAATAGGGGGCGAGGCAGCCAATTTGCGCTTATCGCATGTCTGACCGTTGCAAGCTTCGCGGCTGCCGAGGTTGCTTCCTTGCGGTCGCCTGCGAGTGCCTTCTTCCTTCTTCCCTTTCGGGCATGGGAACTGTCAGCCGGCGCACTTCTGGCGCTTTATGAAACAAGGCGCCTGCGCCCTGCAGGACGCACCGCGTCCCTTGGCGCCGCCTTTGGTCTTCTGCTGATTGGTTACGCTATCTTCGGTCTCGACAGCCAGACACCCTTTCCCGGGCGATGGGCATTGTTGCCGGTTTGCGGGGCAATTTTGGTCATTCGCTTCGCACAGCCCTCAAATCTTGCGGGCAGGCTGCTTGGCTCGCCACTTGCTGTCGCGATCGGGCTGATCAGCTACAGTCTCTACCTCGTTCATCAACCGATTTTTGCGTTGTACAGGTACGTGCGCGGCGTTGAGCCATCACGTCTCGAGATGGCAGGATTAATCGCGTTGAGCTTTGTCTTGGCAACAATTTCCTGGACGCTTGTTGAGCAACCCCTCAGGAGAGCCCGCTATCGGTCACGCACTGTATTTGCTTCAGCGGCATGTGGCAGCCTTATTCTGGCTACTCTTGGTGCAGTGACGCACATGAATGCCGGCTTCCCTTCCTGGACGCTTGCGCGGCTTTCGCCACAGCAGGCGGTTGTCTATCGAAACCTGCTCGAGGAGCAAGTTCGGATCGACAAGGTCGCCGACAGCAACAGATTTACTGAGTGCGTGTTTCGCACAGGAGAACTCGACGAGCGTTTCCGGCGGCAATTTGCCGATTGCGCCAAAAAGCACCGGGCCGCGACCATGATTGTCGGCGATTCCCATGCAGGCAACCTGTTCGACGCTGTCGCGCCACTTGCCGATCGCCCATTTGTCGTAGGGATCAACAAGGGTTTCTGCCGAGCGCTCGAGTCCAATCCCCAATGCTTCTATGGTGAGTTGCTGGATTTCGTGAAGACGAACTCTGCGTCAATTCACAAAATCATTTATATGCAGGCAGGCTTCTATCTTCTTGATGCCCCGGACGGAGCTATCGGCAGTCGGGACATGTTCCAACGCTACACCGACCAGCAGTTCCGGGTCAGCCAATCGCGTATAGATCTGACGCTTTCCTATTTGAGCAAGCTTGCCAGCCAAACCGATGTCGTCTGGCTCGGGCCGTGGATCGATCCACATGTCACACACAACCAGCTTATCGCAAACGGCTGTGACAGATCGATGGATCTGCCCAATTCCTTCGTGATCCCTTCATATACGCGGCTTGACGAAACCGTCCACGAATTGGCGCAGGAAAGGCAGATATCCTACGTTTCGACGATCAACGCGCTGAATTTCAACGCGCGGCTGGATCTCGCCGATTGCCAGAATGTTTACTTCATCGATGCCGACCATTGGAGCGTCGCCGGGGAGCAGAGGTTCGGGCCAAAGGTCATGGGGGCACTGAATATGACGATGTGAAGGAGCCACTGCCATAGGGCAGGGATCCTTGATCAGGACAAGCTATCGGCGTGAGGATCCATCAGGCGGATATGTCATGACACTGAACACCGCGATATCATGCCCTCGATGGCGCATGCGGAGTTGCCGCCATTGTGGTTGTGGGCTGCCACTATCTGTCCAGGGCGTATCGCCACTCTGACTTGTCGCTACTGCAATTGAAGGCGCTAAGGCCTTCCTTACGCCCGGTCACCTGAGCGTCATCTATAATCATAAAGGAGAAGCCAATGGATGGCAGTAATTTGGAGACCCTAAAGAGTGTTGATGAAATGGCGCTGTTTGCTGCTTCAATCTTGAGCTCAGTCACGTCTACCTCCGTTGAAATCTCAAGCGCAAGGAGCGTCCTGGTCGAAGTTAGGCGTGCATCGTATCGCCTTGCAACCGACGAGGATGTCAAAGCCCAATACCAGCGACTTGCCCTTGCGTGCGCTGCCCGCAACAAGACGCCACGAGGATGAGAAAGCCGAAGTGCTACGGGCCGACAATCAAAAGCGTGGGTC
>Ga0075367_10000948_pt1 | contig 11801 bp, 11 predicted proteins | sample EndMethybrTD3032_FD_71399 | JGI IMG/M metagenome (GOLD analysis project Ga0075367, IMG submission 71399) | Populus endosphere microbial communities from Tennessee, USA - Endosphere MetaG P. TD hybrid TD303-2 | ecosystem: Host-associated > Plants > Roots > Endosphere | place: USA: Tennessee... | reverse complement strand
GACGAGTCCGTCACGACGATCACGGACATGCCACGCCGGCCTCCGCGAGCGCCTTGAGCATCAGGTCGGCCACGGCCTGGTGCGCTTCGAAATTCCAGTGGATGCCGTCGGGATTGCCGCGGCCGCTCATCACCTCATCACCGACGGCGGCCTTCAGGTCGACCAGCGGGATGCCGTGTTCGGCCGCCCACGCGGTGATCGCCCGCACCGTGCCCTCGCGACCGTGGTGCGCCTTGCCGTAGGTCTCAGCGATGTGCACCGATGGCAACGACGCCACGACAGGAATGCCGGGGCGATTGAAATCGATGGCGCCACGGGTCATCTCGAGGTACTCGACCGAAATGTGCGGTGGCAGCGCCGCACGGGACACCGGCGAGAGCCGGGGCTGCAGCCACCCGTAGCCGTCGCGTGCCCAGCGCCGCAGCCACGCCGGCCGGATGTACCGGATCAACTCGCGCAGCGCGGTGGGCAATGGCGACGGCAGGGAATCCATCCCACTCGTCGCGAACACCACCGCACCTGCTCGCGGCAGCGCCGCCCATGCCCGTGGGTCCTGGGTGGCGGCCCACCAGACGTCGCGGCATGTCCAGCCGATCCGCCCGATGAGCTCGACATCCCAATCGAGTTGTTCAGCAACGATGTTGGGCCAGATCCGCGGATCGTCGGACGGCAGCCCACCGGTCGGGCCGTAGTAGGACAGCGAGTCACAGAACAGCAGCAGCGTCGGGCGGGCGGAATCAGAGGACATCGTTGGCAACCTGCGCCGAGGCGTTCCACACGTCGAGCCGCCAACGGATGTCCGGCTGCGCGGCGTCGATGTCGCTGTGTGCGGACAGCTGCACCCAACTGCAGTTGCCCATGCCGCCGAGGATCGGCCAGTTGTCGACGGGGAGCCCCAGCAACGCCGCCGTCAGCGCGGCGATCAGCCCGCCATGGGCGACGAGCACCACCGGCCGTTCCGGCTCGTCGACGCCCCAGTCCGTCTGCTCGGCGAGCAGCTCGTTGACCAGTGGAATGCTGCGCGCGGCGACGTCGACCCGGCTCTCTCCCCCGTGCGGCGCCCAACGCGCGTTGTCACGCCATGCCAGCCGGGCACCCGGCGCTTGGGCGTCGACCTCGAGATGCGTCAGCCCCTGCCAGTCGCCGAGGTGCGTCTCGCGCAACCGGGTGTCGACCTCAACCGGCACTCCGGCGCGCTCTCCCAGCGTGACCGCGGTGTCCAGCGCCCGCCGCAGGTCGGAGGACACGATGAGCAACGGCTGGCGTTTGGCCAGCACCTCGGCCGCGGCAACGGCCTGGTCCCTGCCGAGATCGGACAGGTCGGTGTCCAGCTGGCCCTGCATACGACTGCCCGCGTTGTACTCGGTCTGCCCGTGGCGAAGCATGACCAGGTGGCGGACCCTCACGACTCGGAGTCCTCTGCTCTTCGCGCAAGCGGCTCATCGGAATCCAGATCGACCTCAATGACGGGGCAGTCACGCCACAGCCGATCGAGGGCATAGAAATCGCGCTCGTCCTGATGCTGGATGTGCACGACGATGTCGACGAAGTCGAGCAGCGTCCACCGCCCTTCGCGTCCGCCTTCGCGGCGGGCCGGCTTGTGCCCGGCGAGCCGCATCTTCTCCTCGACCTCGTCGACGATCGCGTTGACCTGTCGCTCGTTGGACGCCGACGCGATGACGAAGCAGTCGGTGATGACCAGCTGCCCGGAAACGTCGATCACGATGACGTCCTCGGCGAGCTTGGACGACGCCGCCCGCGCGGCCACCGTGGCCATATCGATCGCCTCTTGGGATGCGCTCATCGCTTGGGCTCCTCATCGGCCGACGAATGGGCTTCGTACAGCCTGCGTTTGGTGACGTACTGGACGACCCCGTCGGGCACCAGATACCAAATGGGCCTGCCTTTTCCGGCGCGTTTACGGCAGTCCGTCGACGAGATCGCCAGCGCGGGGACCTCCACGAGTTTGAGCGCTTCTGCAGGCAGTTCGGCCATGGCCGCCTTGATGTGCTGACCGTCGAGTTCATACCCGGGTCGGCTGACTCCGACGAATTTGGCGATGGAGAACATCTCCTCCCAGTTCTGCCAGGACAGAATCGACGCCAGTGCGTCGGCTCCGGTGATGAAGTACAGGTCGGCGTCCGGATTGAGCGCCCGCAGGTCGCGCAACGTGTCCTTGGTGTAGGTCGGCCCGCCACGGTCGATGTCCACGCGGCTGACCGAGAACCTCGGGTTGGACGCGGTGGCGATGACAGTCATCAAGTAGCGGTCTTCGGCGGCGGTGACATAGCGATGATGCTTCTGCCATGGCTGACCCGTCGGCACGAAGACCACCTCGTCGAGGTCGAACAGGTCGGCCACTTCACTGGCCGCGACCAGGTGCCCGTTGTGGATGGGATCGAACGTCCCACCCATCACGCCCATCCTGCGTCGAGAAGCCACGATCGACCAGCTTACGGGAGCGTTATCGCACCTAGACGGCCGAGAGCCGGTGCGCTCCGAGCAGTTCGGAAACCTCGAAGGACGCGCGGTCGGCGCGGTAGACGTCGCGGGCGTACTCCACACAGCGACCCGCGCTGTCCTCGGTGCGACGGGTGAGCAGGGTGCCGGCCGACCCGGCGCGTACACCGAGCTGTGTGCTGGACGCGTCGTCGAGCACGATCGACTCCAGCACCGCCGACGACTTGGCCAGGTCGATTCCGTAACGGTCGCGCAGCACCGCCCACAGCGAACCGTCGTCGGAGACGTCGAGAATCCCGGGGGTCAGGTCAGCGGGCAAGAAGGTCGTCTCCAGCGCGAACGGGACATCGTCAACCGTGCGAAGCCGGTGAAAGACGTTTACCATCGCCTCGTCGTCGAGCCCGAGCGCGATTCGCACCGCGGGGGTTGGGTGCTGGTGCTCGGCCCACAGCAGACGCGCGGCCGGCCGACGGCCCAGCCGAGACACCTCCTCGGAGAAGCTGCCGATGTGGAACCGCACGCGGGGCTCCGCGACGAACGTTCCGCGTGGCGGTTTGCGGTAGACCACACCTTCGCTCTCGAGTAGCGAGAGCGCCTGGCGCGCGGTCATCCGGCTGACCCCGTGCTGCTCGGCCAGCTCCCGCTCCGACGGCAACAGCGTGTGCGGTCCCAGCTGCTCAGTGGCGATGCGGTCGCGCAGGAGCGCGGCGATCGCGATGTATCTCGGCGTCGCAGACGAACCGCTCCGAGCTGCGGGAGGCATGGCTGCAGAGTAGCCGCCCGAGCGAACCACGTGGTCTATGCCATCGGTTTGTAAACACTTCGTGATTGCGCTTGACGATGTCACAGGTCACACCCATACTCGGTTCAACCACATGGTCTATACCACTGGAGGAACGATGACGAGTCCGCACCTTCCGCCCGGTAGCGATGCCGCTGACCTGGAGAAATTCGGGTACAAGCAGGCGCTGGAACGACGGACCGGCAAGTTCGCGTCGTTCGCCGTGGCGTTCGCGTTCGTGTCGATCGCCACCGGCATCTTCACCACCTACGGGGCGGTTCTGAACTCGTCGGGACCGGTCGGCATCTGGACGTGGCCGATCGCCGTCGTCGGGCAGCTCGCGGTCGCGTTCGTGCTCGGTGCCCTGGCCGCTCGCATCCCGGTGACCGGCTATCACTACCAATGGATGTCACGGCTGGCCAACCCGGTCCTGGGCTGGATCCTCGGCTGGATCTCGTTCACGTTCCTGGCGATCGTCGTCGTCGCGGTGGACTACACGATCGCCTCGACGATCTTCCCGGTGCTGCTCAACTATGAGGGCACGCCGACCATCGCCTGGGTGGTGACCGGTCTCGTGCTGCTGCTCCAGGCACTGCTGGTCGGATTGTCGACGCCATGGGCGGAGCGGGTGAACAACACGTTCGTCTCGCTCGAACTGATCGGCATGGTCGCACTGACCGTGCTGCTGCTGATCGTGGCCGCGGTGCGCGGCGACATGGACTTCTCGAATCTGTGGAGCAAAGGCGCCGTACCGACCGAGGGTTACTGGAGCTTCGGTGATCTGACGTCGGCGGGTCCCTGGATGCTCGGGTTCCTGCTCGGTGCCTTCACCATCGTGGGCTTCGAGTCGGCGGCCAACCTGGCCGAGGAGACCAACGACCCCGAACGTGTTGTGCCGCGGGCAATGTGGCAGGCCGTGCTGGCGTCCGGCGTGCTCGGGTTCATCTTCATCGTCGCGGTGACGCTGGCCGCCGGCGACCCGGTGGCGCTCGCCGAGTCGGGCACGCCGATCGCCGACGTCATCGACAAGACGCTCGGGTCGGCGGTCGCGACGCTTCTGCTACTGATGGTGGTTTTGGCGATCTTCGCCTGCGGTCTGGTCATCATGATCACCGGCGTGCGACTGACGTGGGCGATGTCGCGCGACGAGCGCTTCCCGGGTTGGCAGCAGTGGAGCCAGATCTCGCCGAAGTTCCACACACCGCTGAAGGCGACACTCCTGTATGTCGTTCTCGCCGAACTCATTCTGGCGATCTTCTCGCATTCGGAGACCGCCTTGTTCACGCTGTTCGGCGCCGCCACGCTGCTGCCGGCGGTGATGTACGCGTCGACGGTGGTGCTGTACTTGATCAAGCGCAAGTCACTGCCGGAGAGCGATAAGTTCAGCCTCGGCGCCTGGGAGATCCCCATCCTGGTGGTCGCGGTGGTGTGGCTGGTGTTCGAACTCGCACTGTTCCGGGACTCGAGTTTCAAGGAAGCTTGGGCATACGTCATTGTGATGTTGTTGATCGGCGCCTGCTACCTCGGCTACCTGCTTGTCACTCGCGGCAAGAGCGGGCTGACGATGCCGGGTATGGGTTCGATCGATGCCGAGATCGACGCCGAGGCCACCAAAGATTGACAGGGATCGACTGATGCAGCACTTCCTGGCGATCGACCAGGGCACGTCCGGCACCAAGGCCATCGTGGTCGGCTTCGACGAACAAGGAGCCGGGCGCGTGGTATCGATCGCCGAGGTGGCGGTGCGGCCGGACTACCTTTCTGGCGGCGGCGTCGAACAGGACCCCGAGGCGTTGTTCGACTCCGTCGTATCAGCGGGACGACAAGCCTTGGCGGAGGCGGGTGTTGGCGTGTCCGCAATGGCGCTGGCCAACCAGGGCGAAACGGTGCTCGCATGGGACCGCGGCACCGGCCGCCCGTTGACACCCGCCGTCGTGTGGCAGGACCGGCGGGCCGAGACGATATGCGCCGGATTGTCCGAGTCGGCGGATGCGATCGCGCGACGCACCGGTTTGGTGCTCGACCCGTACTTCTCCGCGCCGAAGATGGCGTGGATCCGCGCGAACCTCACCACGGAGGGCGTGGTCACCACCACCGACACGTGGCTCGTGCACCGGCTGTGCGGTGCGTTCGTCACCGACACGTCGACCGCCAGTCGCTCGCTGCTGCTCGATCTCGACTCCGCCACCTGGGACGACGAACTGCTCGGACTCTTCGGCCTTGCCGACGAACAGCTACCCGAGATCGTCGGTAGCGACCAGATCGTCGGCGAGACCGACGCTTTCGGGCCGACGATTCCGGTCGCCGGCCTCATCGTCGACCAACAGGCCGCACTGCTTGCCGAAAGCTGTCTGGCCCCCGGCGACGCCAAGTGCACCTTCGGCACGGGTGCCTTTTTGCTCGCCCAACTCGGCGGCAACCCCGCGCGATCGACCTCCGGTTTGACCACCTCCGTGGCGTGGCGGCTGCGCGAGCGTACGTCGTACTGCGTCGACGGACAGGTGTACACGGCCGCGTCGGCGGTGCGATGGGCAGTCGATCTCGGACTGATCCCCGCGGCCGATCAGATCGATACGGTGGCAGCCGATTCCAGCGACGGTGTGCTGTGCGTCCCCGCGTTGGCCGGGCTGGCCGCACCGTGGTGGGACTCCGCCGCGACGGCGTCGTTCAGCGGGATGACGTTGTCGAGCGGTCGCGGGCATCTGGTCCGCGCACTGCTGGAGGGCATTGCCGCGCAGGTCGCGGCGCTGGCCGATCTCGTTGCGACAGATCTGGGACAGCCGCTGACCCGGTTGCGGGTGGATGGCGGTCTCACGCAGTCCGCGGTGCTGATGCAGGCGCAGGCAGATCTGGCCCGCATTCCCGTCGACGTCTACCCGTCGCTGCATGCCACCGCACTCGGCGCCGCGGCATGCGCGCGGCTGGCGTTGGACCCGACCACCGATGTCGCTGACGCGGTCGGCGACTGGACGCCGCAGCACACCTACGAACCGGCGTGGACCGACGACCGCGCCGCCGAGTTCCTCGCGCGATGGAAATCGGCCGCGGAATCTGTTCTCGTGCAAAGGGAGACGACGTCGACATGAATGCTCTGCCCGACGTTGCCGATGTCATCGTCGTCGGTGGCGGAATCGTCGGCTGCGCCATCGCCCGCGCGCTGGCGGGCACCAGTCTTTCGGTGACGCTGGTCGAAGCGCGCGCGGACATCGGCGACGGCACCAGCAAGGCGAACACCGCACTGCTGCACACCGGCTTCGACGCGACACCCAAGACGCTCGAATCGCGGCTCGTGGCACGCGGTTACGAGTTGCTCGGCGAGTACGCGACCCAGACCGGTATCCCCGTCGAGCGCACGGGGGCGCTGCTGGTGGCGTGGACCGACGAAGAGGTGGATGCTCTTCCCGGACTGAAGACGAAGGCCGAGAAGAACTTCTACCACCACTGCGAGATCGTCACCGCCGACGAGGTGTACCGGCGCGTGCCCGACCTCGGCCCCGGTGTGCTGGCCGGGCTGACCGTGCCCGGCGAGTCGATCATCTGCACCTGGACGACGAACCTGGCGCTGGCCACCGATGCCGTAAAACGCGGCGCACGTCTACTGTGCGGCGCCCGTGTGACGGGAGCCGTTGTCGGCGAGGAACACACCACGCTGCACACCACCCGCGGTGACGTGCACGGGCGGTGGGTCATCAACGCGGCGGGTCTAGGTTCGGACTACTTGGACGCCGAGTTCGGCCACCAGCGCTTCGCCGTCACGCCGCGGCGCGGCGAGCTCCTGGTGTTCGACAAGCTGACCAGGCCGATGGTCCCCGTCATCGTGCTGGCCGTACCGTCGTCGCGAGGCAAGGGCGTGTTGGTCAGCCCGACGATCTATGGAAATGTGATGGTCGGTCCGACGTCGGAGAACCTCGAAGACCGCACCGCCACAGGTACTTCGGAGGAGGGCTTCGAGTTCCTGGTCTCCAAGGGGCGTGCCCTGATGCCGTCGCTGTTCGACGAGGAGGTCACCGCCACCTACGCCGGACTGCGGGCCGCGACCGAGCACAGCGACTACCTGATCGACATCGACGCGGGGTCGCGCTATCTCCTGGTCGGCAGTATCCGCTCCACTGGGTTGACCTCCGGAATGGCCATCGGCGAATACGTGACCGAACTGCTCGAGGGCTCGGGCGTCGACGTGACACCGCGCGCGGATCTGCCTGCACCACCGCTAATGCCGAACCTCGGTGAGCATGTGGGCATCCGGCCCTATCAGGACGGCGATCGCATCGCGGTAGACCCCGAGTACGGCCGCATCGTCTGCTTCTGCGAACGGGTGACCGCGGGCGAGATCCGCGACGCGTTCGCCTCCCCTGTGCCGCCTTCCGACCTCGACGGGCTGCGCAGGCGCACCCGCGTGATGAACGGCCGTTGTCAGGGTTTCTACTGCGGAGCGCACACCCGCGTGCTCCTCGACGCGCGGAGCGGTCCGCAGTGACCGAACAGCATGTGGCCGTGGCGATCGTCGGGGGCGGACCGTCGGGCCTGACGGCGGCCGCCGCCGTCGCGGGGCAGATCGACGGCGAAGTCCTGGTCCTCGAACGCGAGACCGAAACCGGTGGAATCCCGCGCCACAGCGACCATCTCGGTTACGGCATGCGTGACCTCAAACGCTTCATCTCCGGTCCTGCCTATGCTCGGCGGCTGACGGCGTCGGCGCGGCAGGCCGGCGTCACACTGGAGACCGAGGCGATGGTCACCGGCTGGGCCGGTGAACGAGCGCTGCAGGTCACCTCGCCGCGAGGCGTACGCACCGTGACCGCCGACGCTGTGGTGCTGGCGACCGGGGCGCGCGAGAGGCCGAGACCCGCCCGCCTGGTGCCCGGCGACCGGCCCGACGGGGTGTACACCACAGGGCAACTGCAGAACCTAGTACACGTGCATCACGCGAAGGTGGGCAGCCGCGCCGTGATCGTCGGTGCCGAACTGGTCAGCTGGTCTGCGGTGCTGACGCTGCGTGAATCCGGCTGCGCCACTGCCGCAATGGTCAGCGCGTATCCGCGCGCGGAAGCATATGCGGCGTTCCGGCTGCCCGGCCGGTTACTGACGGACGGCCCGGTGCTCACCCGAAGCCGGCTCATCGAGATCCGCGGCAAGGGCCGGGTGCGCGCCGCGGTGGTGGAGAACCTCGATACCGGCGCTCGCGACAGCATCGACTGCGACACCGTCGTGTTCACGGGCGACTGGATCCCAGACCACGAATTGGCACGCACCGGCGGCCTGGACATGGACGCCTTGACCCGCGGGCCGCTCGTCGACGCATCGCTGCGCACCAGCCGGTCCGGCGTGTTCGCGGTCGGCAATCTGCTGCATCCCGTCGACACCGCCGACGGCGCGGCGCTCGACGGGCGCCACGTGGCAGGGGCGGTGGGCAGATGGCTGCAACAGCCGGCCGAACCCGCCACGTCGGTCCGTATCCGTCCCGTGGCGCCCCTGAGATGGGTTGCCCCGCAGCTCATCTCCCCCGGTGCGGGCGCGGCGTCGCGAGGCGACCTGTTGTTCTGGGTCGACGAGTATCGGCGGCTTCCGAGGCTGCGTTCGGTACAGGACGGCCGGACCCTGGCGATCAAACGTACGCCGTGGCCCGCTGCGCCGGGCAGGGTCTACCGTGCACCGTGGTCGCTGGTGGCCGACGCCGATCCGAACGGCGGCGAGGTCACCGTCTCGCTGGTGTGAGTTCAGACCGGCAGCAGCGCGTCGATGACCGATGCCAGCTGCTTGGCGGAGCGGCATTCGTGCATCGTGATGACATCCTGATAGCGCGGCACCGCCGAGTCACCGCTGCCCCACAGATGCTTGGGCTCGGGGTTGAGCCAGTGCGCGTGCCTACTGGAGTTGACCATGTGGGCCAGCAGCTCAAGCTCGGGGTTGCGGTAGTTGTTGCGCCCGTCTCCGAGCACGAGCAGGGAGCTGCGCGGGGACAGCACATTCGGCCAGCTGTTCATGAACGAGGCGAACGCGTGCCCGTAGTCGGAATGGCCGTCGCGGGTGTACACCCCCGCCTCCCGGGTGATCCGCTGGACGGCGACGGCGAGATCGGCGTCGGGCCCGAACAATTCGGTGACCTCGTCGGTGGTGTCTATGAAGGCAAAGACCCGAACCCTGCTGAACTGCTGGCGCAGCGCATGCACGAGCATCAACGTGAAGTGGCTGAAACCGGCCACCGAACCGGACACGTCGCACAGCACCACGAGCTCCGGCCGGGCCGGGTGTGGCTTCTTGAGCACCACGTCGATCGGCACGCCTCCGGTGGACATCGATTTGCGCAACGTCTTACGCAGGTCGATCTCGCCTCGACGCGACCGTCGGCGCCGTGCGGCCAGCCGGGTCGCCAATGTGCGTGCCAACGGTTTCACCACGCGCTGCATCTGGCGCAGCTGCTCGCCGGAGGCACGCAGGAACTCGACGTTCTCGGCGAGCTGCGGCACGCCGTACATCTGCACGTGATCGCGCCCCAGCTGTTCGGCGGTGCGGCGCTTCGTTTCCGCCTCCACCATCCGGCGCAGTTGGTTGATGCGTTGCGCCGCCATCGCTTTCGCGATCTGTTCCTGCGTCGGCGTCGGTTCGTCGCCGTACGGTGCGAGCAGGCCGGCCAGCAGCCTGCCCTCAAGATCGTCGAGGTTCATCGCCTTGAGTGCCTGATACGACGAATACGACGGGCCGCGGCTGGAGTTGTATCGGCCGTGTGCCTCGACGATCTGGGCGATCATCCGCTGCAGCCGCTCGTCGAGATTGGCCAGATCCTCGTTGTCTTCCAACAGGTCCAGCAGCGCCTGCCGCATGGCGTCGACATCCTCGGGCGGCAGACCCTCGGGCTCGTCGTCCGTTTCGTCGTCATCGTCGATGACGGTCTTGGCGCCCAGCGCCGCGGGGAACCACAGGTCGAACATCGCGTCGTAGGTTTCGCGGTGGTCGGGCCTGCGCAGCACCGCGCATGCGATGCCCTCCCGCAGCTGTTCCCGGCTCTGCAGGCCGAGCACCGACATCACCCGGCCGGCGTCGACGGTTTCCGACGGTCCCACCGAAATTCCCCGTCCGCGCAGCGCTTCCACGAACTCGACCAGGTGGCCGGGAATCCCGTGCGGCGCCAACGGTTGCGGTGGGCGGGTTCGGCGGACTGCCATCAGTTCAGCCTTAGCTCGCCGGAGGCCTTGATCTGGTCCGACTGGTGTTTGAGGACCACACCGAGCGTCGCGGCGATGGTCGCGTCGCTGATCGTGTCCAGCCCCAGCGCCAGCAGCGTGCGTGCCCAGTCGATGGTCTCGGCGACCGAGGGCAGCTTCTTGAGCTGCATGCCGCGCAGCACACCGATGATGCGAACCAGTTCCTCGGCGAGGTGCTCGGGCAGTTCGGGCACGCGAGACAACAGGATGCGCCGTTCCAGCTCGGCATCGGGAAAGTCGATGTGCAGGAACAGGCACCGGCGCTTGAGTGCTTCGGACAGCTCGCGGGTGGCATTCGAGGTCAGCACGACGAACGGTTTGCGTTCGGCGACGATGGTGCCCAATTCCGGCACCGTCACGGCGAAGTCACTGAGCACCTCCAGCAGCAGACCCTCGATCTCGATGTCTGCCTTGTCGGTCTCGTCGATCAGCAGAACCGTCGGATCGGTGCGGCGGATCGCGGTCAACAGCGGCCGCGTCAGCAGAAACTCTTCGCTGAACACATCGGTCTTCGTCTGGTCCCAGTCGCCGGAGCCGGCCTGGATACGCAGGATCTGCTTGGCGTGGTTCCACTCGTAGAGCGCGCGGGCCTCGTCGACGCCCTCGTAGCACTGCAGCCGCACCAGGCCCGAGCCGGTCGCCTGCGCGACGGCGCGGGCCAGTTCAGTCTTGCCGACACCCGCGGGACCCTCGACCAACAGCGGCTTACCCAGCCGATCGGCGAGGAATACCGCTGTGGCGGTTGCGGTGTCGGGGAGGTAGCCGGTCTCGGCGAGCTTGTTCGCGACATCCTCTATGTCGGCGAACAGCGGCGCTGGGCGTGCGGGAACACTCACGCATGTACTCCTAATCTAGGCAGGGCGGGTCTGGCCGTCGCCCCACACAATCCATTTGGTCGAGGTCAGTTCGGGCAGGCCCATCGGGCCCCTGGCGTGCAGCTTCTGAGTCGAGATACCGATCTCGGCACCGAACCCGAATTGCTCGCCGTCGGTGAATGCCGTCGATGCGTTCACCATCACTGCCGCGGCGTCCACCCTCTCGGTGAACCGCTGTGCAGCAGCAAGATTGGTCGTCACGATGGCCTCGGTGTGGCCGGTGCCGTACTCGTTGACGTGGTCGATCGCGGCATCGAGACCGTCGACCACCGCGATCGCGATGTCCATCGACAGGAACTCAGCGCGTAGTTCGTCGTCAGACGGGTTCTCGTGCAGCGTCACTCCAGCGTCCCGCAGCGCCTGCGTCAGCCGGGGCAGAGCGGTTTCGGCGATCGCGGCGTCGATCAACAGCGATTCGGCGGCGTTGCACACGCTCGGTCTGCGCGTTTTGGCGTTGAGCAGGATCCGTTCGGCGACATCGAG
>Ga0075367_10000947_pt1 | contig 11804 bp, 10 predicted proteins | sample EndMethybrTD3032_FD_71399 | JGI IMG/M metagenome (GOLD analysis project Ga0075367, IMG submission 71399) | Populus endosphere microbial communities from Tennessee, USA - Endosphere MetaG P. TD hybrid TD303-2 | ecosystem: Host-associated > Plants > Roots > Endosphere | place: USA: Tennessee... | reverse complement strand
TCGTCCCCAGCATCAAGCCAGCTTCCTCGAACGTCTCGCGCACGGCCGCCAAGGCAAGTCCACGCGCGAATTGCGCGCTCGGCCGGTCCACCCGCTGCAAGATCTTTGCCTCGACGTCGGAATGCAGCGGACCTGCGACCGGCATCAAGCTGTCCGATGCGTCCACGCTACCACCGGGAAACACGAACCTGCCCGGCATGAACGCGTGCCGCCCGTGCCGCTTCCCGAGCAGGACCCGCGCCGCAGGCCCCGACCGATCGACTACGATCATGGTCGCCGCATCCCTGGGCATGACGGCCGCTGGAGAAGTCAGATCGAAGCACACGGCGAGCGTATTGCCTACTTCCTGCGCGACCGCGCAGGAGCTTCGTAGCGCTGCCTTGTGTCGGCCGTCAGTAGACCCGCGAAAATGGAGTCGAGCTGGAACTTGATGTAGCCGTCGAGATCGGTGACCGACATGACTTCGCGAGTATGCAGCGCTAGCATGTGCGCCACCATCATCATGTCAAGGGCCGACAGCCGCACCGGAACGTCCCGGAATGCCCCGGCTTTCACACCCCGCTCGACGATCCCCTCGAAGAAGGTCACGACGCCGGATACGGTCGCCAGCACGTTCGAGCGCAGGTCGGCAGGCAGGAAGCCGACCTCGCGATACAAGAGCCGCACCTGCCGGCGATGGCGGTTGACGATCCGGCAATAGCTGGCAAAACCGATCTCAAGCGACCGCACCGGCGAGTCCGGATCCAGGATCGTCTCGGAGAGCTTCACCGAGATGTCATTCATCAGATCCTGAGCAACCAGGAAAAGGATGTCCTCCTTGGACGACACGTACATGTAGAGGCTGGCGACGTTGAACGAGCATGCTCTGACGATGTCGCGGATCGAGGTGCCGTGGAACCCCCGCTCCAGGAACAGCTTGGTGGCGACCTCGACCAGCTCGGTGCGCCGATAAGCGACCCGCTCCGGGTTCTTGATGGTGGTCGGGATGCTCGAGACTTCCGAAACGCGGGCACTTCTCGCTTTGCGCGCGGCCGTTACTGCCTTACCTGCCATAGTGTGCCTTCGTGGCTCGATCCCTGGACGCCTCTACGCCCAGTTGTACCGGCGCTCGGAGTTGTGCTGAGATGGTCGGCGGAGTGCCTGGATTTCCTGGATTCCTCAGATAGAACACTATTCTAGAAATTTCAACAGAAGCGCAACCTGCGCGATGCGAGAGACATGCACGCATGATGGTCATTGTGGCGCAGACGCCGCGCAAATATGCGGCAGCAGCTGTTGACAGCGTTCTCGCCCAGCCCGTAAAATGGAACACTGTTATACCAAAACTCAGCCGGCCGACGTGAGCTGGCGGGAGGATGCTGCATGGCAAGCGCAACCAAAACCACCGCGGCCGCAGGCCACTTCGACATTCCGGCCGCGCCGGTGCTGGGATCATCCCTGGCGCTCAACACGGGAGCGGCCAGCCGCTATCTCGAGGCGGTTGATCAGGGCCTGCACAAGCTCGGCGCACCACCTGATCGCAAGGGCGACGCCCGCCAGCACGCCCAGCGATTGAAGGGCAAGTCACGCGAGGTGCGAGAAGCATTCTTCCGCCGCCACGCTGCCGAAATGTACGACAAGATGACCAGCGGCTGCACGGTGCCGCTGCGGGTGGTGGACCTCGTCTACAAGGCGGCGGACCTCTATCCGGGCCTGCTGCCGACCCGCGCCGAGATCGACGCCGAGCGAGCGCTGAACCGGCAGGTTGCCAAAGAGGGCAAGGAGATCGATCAGGGACTGTTCATCGCCCACGTCCTTGCCGACGAGCGGTGCGGCCGGCACCTCGTGCACGCCATGCTCAAGCCGAAGCGGCAGGCAGAGCAGCGGCTCGCCGAATTCCGCCGCACGGGCAGGGTCGATCTCGGCTCGGCGATCGTCGAGCGCCAGGACAACCGGGGCGTCGTCACGCTCACCAATCCCAAGTTCCTCAACGCCGAGGACGATGCAGCGGTCGACGCGCTGGAAGCCGGCGTGGATCTGGTGCTGCTCGACGACGCGATCGAGGTCGGCGTGTTGCGCGGAGGCGTACTCGACCACCCGAAGTACAACAATCGCCGCGTCTTCAATGCGGGCATCAACCTGACGCACCTCTATTACGGACAGATCTCGTTCGTCGAATTCATCCTCGAGCGCGAGCTTGGCCTGCTCAACAAGATCTATCGCGGCCATTGGATGTCCGAGAGCTACCACGAGCAGTTCGAGGACTACATCGAGAAGCCATGGCTGGCCGTAGTCGAATCGTTTGCCATTGGTGGCGGCTGCCAGCTCTTGTGCGTCATGGACCGCGTGATCGCCGAGCCCGGCTCCTACTTCAACTTGCCGGCCAGCAAGGAAGGCTTCATTCCCGGGTCCGCCAACCTGCGGCTGCCGCGTCTGGTTGGCGTTCACACGTCGCGCCAGGCGATCTTCTTTGAGCGGCGCTTCGTGGCCGACACCCCGGAAGGCATGATGATCTGCGACGAGGTCGTGCCTTATGCGGAGATGGACCAGGCCATCACCCGCAATACCGACCAGATGGTGAGCGCCGGTTTCACCAGTTCGGTTAGCAACCGCAAGGGTCTGCGCGTCGGCCAGGAACCCTTGGACGTCTATCGGCGCTATATGGCAACCTATTCGCGCCAGCAATGCCTTTGCCTCTACGATCAGAAGCTGATCGACAATCTCGAGCACAGCTGGGAGCCGCAGCGGCGGCGCATGTGACCCTGTTGCTCGGTCATCGTGGGTTCTCAAACCGGGCAGAACAACTCATGGCGTCCTCCGATACTCCCCAGTCGCAAGCGTCCGACGGCGTCGGCTCCACCTTCACGCAAACCATCATCGTGCAGGAGGCGGACACGGTCGGTGCGGTGCTGCCCGGCATGCCACCGGTGGCCGCCACGCCTTACCTCGTTAAGATCGCCGAGGTCGCCTGCTTCCGCATGGTCGAGGGCCTGCTGCAGCCCGGCCAGATCACCGTCGGCAGCCGCGTGGTGATCGACCATCTGGGGCCGAGCAAGGTCGGTGCCGTCCTGGGCATCGAGGCGACCCTGCGGGAGCGCGAGAAGAACCGTTTTCGCTTTTCCGTGCGCATCCAGGATGGGCCGCGTACCGTCGCCAACGTGGAGCACGAGCGCGCGGCCGTTTCGCTGCAAAAAATCATGGGCGCCATCAGCAGCCTGTAACCGTCGTCTTAGGCGGGAAAGGCAAGGAGAGGACCGCTATCATGCGCACGATCGCCGAGCTGCTGCGTTGGCGCGCACAACGCCACCCCAACTTGGCGGCCGTCCTTTACGAAGGCAGGACGCAGACCTATGCCGAGCTCGACGCTTCGAGCTCGACGCTGGCGGCCGCGCTGATCATCCAGCTGGGCCTCGAGCCGGGTGACCGTGTCGCCATTCTCGACAAGAACTGCGCCGCCTACCTTGAGCTGCTGTTTGCCCTCGACAAAGCCGGCCTGGTTGCAGCGCCCCTCAACTGGCGCCTGACGCCGCACGAGGTTCGGCTGATCATCGACGATGTCAAGCCGAAGCTGATCGTCACCGGCGCCGAGTTCAAGCAGCACGGCATCTCCGCCGGCGTGCGCACCTTGAACTTCGGCGAGCTACCGCGTGGCGGCATGGACCCGCATCGCGATGTCGACGGGGCGGTCACCTGGCAGTTCTCGACGTCGGGCACCACCGGGCTGCCCAAGGGCGCCATGCTGACCGGCTGGAACGTCCTCAACACGGGCCTGTGCCTTGCCCTGGAGATGCCCGAGATCCGCGAGGGCGGCCCTTCGCTGGTGTGCATGCCGATGTTCCACCTGGGCGGTGCGGGCTGGGCGATGTGGAGCATGCAGGAGGGGGCGACCCTCGTCGTTGTCCGCGAGATTGTCCCCCAGTCCCTGCTCGACACCATCGTCGAGCAGAAGATCGAGACCGCGCTGCTGGTGCCGTCGGTCATGCTGTTTCTGACCGAGCTGCCGGCCGCCCGCACGTCCGATTTTTCCAACTTCAAGCACATCACCTACGGTACGGCGCCGATCTCGCCCGACTTGCTCAAGCGCTGCATCGACATCTTCAAATGCAGGTTCACGCAGATCTACGGCCTGACCGAGACGGCCGGCCCGTTCACGGCCCTGACCTTCGAGCATCACGTCGGCGAGCGGCTGCTGTCGTGCGGCCGGCCGATGTTCGGCGGCCGCGCGCGCGCCGTGGGTCCCAACGGCAGCGATGTGCCGGTCGGCGAGGTGGGCGAGATCGTTTACCAGGGCGAGAACCTGATGCAGGGCTACTGGGGACGCCAGAAGGCCACCAGCGATGCGATCCGAGAAGGCTGGTTCCACACCGGCGATGCCGGCTACATCGATGCGGACGGCTTCATCTTCATCAAGGACCGCATCAAGGACATGATCGTAACGGGCAGCGAGAACGTCTACCCGGCGGAGGTCGAGGCGGTGCTGGCCGCGCACCCCGACATCGTCGAGCTGGCGGTGATCGGCGTGCCCGATGTCAAATGGGGCGAGGCCGTCAAGGCGGTGGTCGTCAAGCGCGACGGCACCAATTTGACCGAGCAGGCCCTGCTCGATTGGGCGCGCGACAAGCTGGCCGGATACAAGCGCCCGCGCTCGGTCGACTTCATGGACAAGCTGCCCCGCAACGCCAGCGGCAAACTTCTCAAGCGGACTTTGCGGGAGACGTACTGGCAGGGTTACGAGCGGCGCGTCAACTAGCGGCCCCGACCTTTTGCGATCCTTCCAAGGATCGCCTGCGCGCCAAAGGCAACAGCAATCCAAAGCGCAATCACGCCCACCAGCAGGGCAACGTGGCCGGCGCTTGGTTCGGTCAGCAGGCGGAACGCCTGATCAGTGGCCACAGTCATCACGCTGACGGGCACCATGATCCCGATGGCTGTTCCAATCAGATAGTCCAGGAAACGAATGTCGCTCGCGCCGGCCGCCACGCTGACCAGCGCAAACGGCGACCCTGGGATAGCGCGTACCACCGCGGTGGTGGTCAAGCCCCGCTGCATAAGCGCCAACCGTGCGGCCTCGAAGCGGGCGCCTAATCTCTCTATCAGCACGCCTCGACCGAGCCACATGCCGATGGCATAGTTGAGAGACGCGCTCGCCAGTAGGCCAGCGGTCGAATAGGCAAACCCCGCCACCGGGCCGAACACTGCGGCGCAGGCAAACATCAGCAGCAGCACCGGGAAGACGACGATCCCTGCAACCAGATAGCATCCTAGGACGATAGCGAACCGCCACGGGCTGGCTGCAACCACACCCATCGCAGCAGTGACCGCCTCCGGATTGGCGAGGCGGGAAATCGGCGTGAAGATCCAGGTGCACGCCACGAGCAGCAACACCAGCAAGACAGCTGCAATTTTGGTGGCAGTCCTTCCCGCCATGGCCGGTCCGAAGCGTCCTACGTCTGCGCGACTCAGTCTTACGGCTGAGTGTGGTCGGACAATGTGACAGCGGCAAGAGTGGGCGTGTACTCCTGGCATTCCGCGCCAGAGCGCACGGCCTAGCCTGTCGCACCCGCGGCGGCGTGCCCCAGATAGGCCTCGATGACGGCCGGCGATCGGCGAACGTCGTCCGGCAGGCCCTCCACGATCTTGACCCCGTGGTTCAGCACCACAACCCGGTCCGCGAGATCGGACACCATCTGCATGTCGTGCTCGACCCAGATGATGGTCGGACCGAATTCATGACGGATGCGCAACAGGAAGCGCGCCAGGTTCTCCCGCTCCTCGCGGATCAGGCCTGTGCAGGGCTCGTCCAGCAACAGCAGCTTCGGCCCCATCGCCAGCGCGCGCGCCACGCTGACGATCTTCTGCACCCCATAGGGAAGCGATCCGACCGGTGTGTCGCGGTGCCGGTAGATCTCGAAGAAGTCGATGATGCTCTCGACGTGGCGCCGCTGGTTGGTCTCGTCGCGCCGCGTCGAGCCGAGGTACAGGCCGCTTGCCCACAGGCCGCGCCGGAACTTGATGTGCCGGCCGATCAGCAGGTTCTCGGTGACCGTCAGGTGCGGAAACAGCTCGGCGTGCTGGAACGCCCGTCCGACGCCGAGCTTCACCATGCGGTGCAGGGGTTGTCCGACGATGCTGGCGCCATCCAGGAGTATGTTGCCCGAGGTCGGCCGGTAGATGCCGCTGATGCAGTTCAGCATCGCCGTCTTGCCGGCTCCGTTCGGGCCAACCATGGCCAGCAGCTCCGAAGGCCGCACTTCGAAGCTTACGGACTTGATCGCGATGATGCCGCCGAACTTGAGGGTGACATCATCAACCCGCAGGACTGCTCCATGCGCGCTCATCCCCACCACCTCCGCTTGCGGGCGTATTGCCGCAAGTCGCGGTAGCTGCGCGTCTTGCCTTCGGCGCCTCCCAGATAGAACTCCTTAATGTCCTGGTGCTCCATCAGCTTGGCGCACACCCCCTTGAACACCACCCGGCCGCCTTCCAGAACATACCCGAACGAGGCGACGCGCAGCGCAGCGGCGGCATTCTGCTCGACGATCAGCATGGCGATCCCGAGCTGCCGGTTGATGTTCTGCAGGATGCCCATGATCTCCTCGGTGACGATCGGGGCGAGACCGAGAGACAGCTCGTCGACCAGCAGCAGCTTGGGCTCGCAAACGAGCGACATGCCGATCGCCAGCATCTGCTTCTCGCCGCCGCTCAGCAGGCCGGCGATCTGGGATTTGCGCTCGCCCAGGCGCGGGAAGTAGTCGAACACCTTGTCGCGGATTTCGCGTCGCTGGCGCGTCAGATTGAAATGCAGGTTCTCTTGAACCGTCAGCGTATCAAACAGCTTGTGGCGTTCGGGAACGAGCACCACGCCGCGCCGCGAAATATCATGCGGCAAGCGCCCCACCAGCGGCCTGCTGTCGAAGGTGATGGTGCCGTCGGTCACGGCCACGTCCTCCGCTGGCAGGAAGCCGGATATCGCGCGCAGGGTCGTGGTCTTGCCGGCGCCGTTGGTGCCGATCACCGCGACGATCTGGCGGTCGGCGACTTCCAGGCTGACACCCTGCACCGCCGTGGCGACGTGGTTGTACACCACCTCAAGCTGGCGGACATCGAGCAACGGCTTGCTGCGTTGTTGTGGAGAGGACACGATGTCTAACGTCGCTCCGCCGGTTGCAGTTCGCGATAGCGGAACGGCCAACGCTCGAAGTATTCGGCAGTGCGCCGGTAGATCTCGATCAGGCCCTTCGGCTCGAACAGCAGGAAGAAGATGATGGCGACGCCGGTCACCGCCTCCTGTAGTCCGTAGGAGGTGGTGCCGAGGCGCCAGGCATGCGGCAACGCCTCGAACAGCCGCTCGATGCCGAACGGCAACAGCGTCATGAACACCGCTCCCAGCACGGCCCCGGCGACCGATCCCATTCCGCCGACGATGATCATCGCCAGATAGATGATGGCAAGCTCCAATGTATAGGCTTCGACGGTCACGACACCGGTGAAGTAGGCGCCGAGGCTGCCCGCCAACGCCGCCAGCGTGGCGCTGCAGACGAAGGCCAGCAGCTTGAAGCGTGCGACGTTGATGCCAACCGAGGCCGCCGCGATGTCGCGGTCGCGGATCGCCACCCAGGCCCGGCCGATGTAGCCCCGCGACACATTGAGACTGAAGACTACGACACCGGCGCTGACCAGGAGCAGTGCATAGTACCAGGCGCGGCCACTGTTGATCTCGTACCCTCCGAGCGCCGGAGCAGGCACCGAGATGCCCGCCGTCGCACTCGAACCGAAGTTCGCCTGATAGGTCGTCAGAACGAAAATGATGGCGTAGTGCATGGCAAGCGTGGTGATCGCCAGGTAGATGCCGCGGAAACGCAGCGCCGGCAGCCCGACGACGAACCCGACCATCGCGCCGACCAGGCAGGCGGCGGGCAGCGCCAGCCACACCGGAGCCCCATATCGGTTGGACAGGATCGCCGTCACGAACGCGCCGATGGCGAGGAAGCTCGCATGGCCCAGCGACACCTGCCCGCAGTAGCCCGTCAGCAGGTTCAGGCCGACCGCGCCGATGACGGCGAGGAAGGTCAGGTTCAGCAGGTAGATCACATATGCATTGCTGACCATTGGCAGGACGAGCACCGCGACCGCAATCGCCACCACCAGCACCCGCTGATAGGGCTCGGGCAGGATGCGATTGGTCTCGGCGTACGTGACCCTGAGATATGGACTGCCTGCAGCCACGGCTTTTGTCCTCGCCTAAACCCGGTTGAGCTCTTCTGGGGTGCCGAAGATGCCCCACGGCCGCCAGGTCATGACGATCAGCAAGATCGCGAACGGCACCGCCTCGCTCAGCGCCGGATCGATCAACCGCGCGGTGAGATAGGTGGCCGCAGCCACCAGCAGTCCGCCGATTACGGCGCCGCGCAGGCTGTCGAGGCCGCCGACCAGGGCCGCCGTCAGCCCGCTCAGGCCGATGATGGTACTTTGCGGGCTCAGCATCGAGCGCGAGCCGAACAGGACGCCCGCCAGGGAGGCAGAGAACACCGCCGCGCCCCACGCCAGGGCCAGGATCAGATTGACGTTCACCTGGCGCTGGCTGGCCAGCAGGGGGTTCTCCGCAGCACCGCGGAACTGGCGCCCTAGTCGCGTGTGGTTGAAAAAGGCAAACAGCGCGGCGAAAAAGGCGATGCAGCAGGACACCGTGATGACGTCCACCAGCGTCAGCCGGCCGCCACCTGGGAAGGTGTAGAGCGTCTGCCGCGTCAGGTTGATGCCGACGCTCTTGGAGTGCCAGAACACCACGATGGCGGCCTTGAGAACGATGGCCAGCCCGATCGTAACCATGGCTGCTACGAAGGTGGGCTGCCCGACCAGGCGCCGCATCAGGGCCGCGTAGATGGCGACGCCGAACAGCGCGCTGATCGCGGCCGTGGCTGCGATGGTCAGCAGCAGCGACTGCCCCTGCGTGATCAGCCCCGCCGAGTAGAAGACGTAGGCGCCCACAATCGCCAACTCGCCGTGGGCAAAGTTGACGATGCGGGACGCCTTGTAGACGATGACAATACCTGCGGCCAGCAGGGCGTTGGTCGCGCCCAGGACGAGGATGCTGACCAGCAGTTCCACAACAGGTTCTCCGCTACTGCGTCGGGAAGGTCAGAGCACCCTGACTTTGCCAGTCCCCGACGGCGGTCAGCTTGTCCGTGTCCCAGCGATAGAGGCGCCAGAAGCTGGTACCGTAGTGGTCGTCGGGTTTCATCTCGATGGCACCGCCGGTTAGGCCCTGCGTATCGATTTTGATGGTTTGCAGCGCCTTGTCGAGCAGCTCGCGCGTGCAGTCGGCGCCGCACTTCTTCAAGGCTTCTTCCGCGAACGCGCCGAGCGTCCAGCCCGTCACGTGCATGCTGTTCAGGTCCGCGAGACCATATTTAGCCGCCGCGTCCTTGATGGACTTGGTACCCGGCACGTTATCCGTCACCGGCGCGAAGCGGGATACGATATAGAGATTGGCGCCGCTGCCCGACTGCTGGGCCGCTTGCTTGACGGTCGCTTCCGACGCTCCGTAGGCCGCGATCACGTAGGGACCAGCATAGCCCGCCGCACGCAGCGCGGTGACATAACCGAGGTTCTGCTCCGCCCCGTAGTGACCGACGACGATATCCGGCTTCAACGCAGCCGCCGACTGTGCGAACGGCGTGAAATCGGCCGTGCGGACCGGGAACACGATCTCGTCCCAGGTGTAGCCGAGCTTCTCGGCCATCAACTTGTTGTGGCGCAGGGCTGCCCTGCCGCCGACACTGTCGAAGGTCACGCCGACGATCTTGCCTTTCGGGGCAATGCGTTGGGACAGCACGCCGATCGCCTCTCCGGCCACCTCGAAGGCGACGCCCGTGCTGTAGTACATGGGCTTGGCCGGCGGCAGCGCATCGAGGATGGCGCTGAAGGTGCTGGCGACCGGGACGCCCGCCTTGCGCATCTCACCGAGCACCGGACCGATGGTGCTGCTCAGACTCAGCCCGAAGATGCCGAGCACGTCATCACGCTCGACCTGCTTCTTGGCGGCAGCCACCGCTCGATCCGCACGCAGGCCGTCGTCGTCGAGCGAGATCTTGATCTTGCGCCCGTTGACGCCGCCCCGCTCGTTGAGCGCCTTCATGTAGAGCTCGAACCCCTGCCAGGTCGGCGTATAGGAGCCGGCCAGCGGGCCGGACAGGTCCGTGATGTAGCCGATCTTGTACTCCTGCGCCTGCAGCGGCGCTGTAGCTAGCCCCACGGCAAATGCCGCGAGGCCCAATCTTGCAGCGATGCTTTTCATCATGTTTCTGCTCCCTAGGGGTGGACGCCCTGATCAACCTTTTCCGTTCGGGCGACTTGACCCGCTTCTGCGGCGGGTACTTCTGCGTACATGCCCTCGATCAGGTCGCCGAACAGTACGTACAGATGCTTGCGCTTGATCTTGCGCGTGGGTGTCGTGTCGCCCTCCTCGGGGTCGAGCTCCTTGGGAAGGATGCGAAACTTCTTCACCTGTTCGACGCGCGCCAGGTGCTCGTTGACCTTCTCGATCTCGCGGCCGATCATCTTCACGACGTCTTCGTGCGAGACCAGCGACTGGAAGCTCGTGTAGATGACGCGGTTCTGGCGGGCCCATTCGGAGACGGTGCCGAAGTCGATCTCGATCAGGGCCGCGACGAACTTGCGCCCGTCGCCCACCAGAGCCGCCTCGCTGATGTAGGGGCTGCTCTTCAGCAGGTTCTCGATCTCGCTCGGGGCGATGTTCTTGCCGCCGCTCGTGATCATGATGTCCTTCTTGCGATCGACGATGCGGAAATCGCCCTTGCCGTTGTCCTCGGCGATGTCGCCGGTCGTCAGCCACTCGTCCTGCATAGTGGCGCGCGTGCCTTCATCGTTGCGCCAGTAGCCGCGGAACAGCCCGGGGCCGCGCACCATCAGCTCGCCATCGTCACCGAGCCTGACGTCGCGCGGGAAAATAGGCGCGCCGCCGGTGCCTGGGTGCGGGAAAGCCGCGCGCTGGCACAGCACGTAGCCGCCCTCGGTTATGCCGTAGAGATTACGCACGTTGACGCCCCACACCTCCCAGGTCTCCTGGATTTTCTGGGGCAGAGGTGCTCCCGCACACAGGACCGCGCGGATCTTCGACAGGCCGGCCTTCTTCAGCAGCGGGCGGAACACGAGATGCTTTGCGATTCCGTAGAGCACGCGCGAGGCAAACCCCGGCTGCTTGCCTTCCCAGCACCTGGCGCGACAACGCTCGCCGACGCGCATGGCGGCGGCGTAGGCGAGGCGCTTGGCGTAGGAGCTGCGCTGCATGCCGATGACGACCTGTGAGGCGATCTTCTCGAGGATGCGCGGCACCACGTTGATGAAGGTCGGCTGCACCTCGTAGAGCGTGCCCGGCAGGTCCTCCACCTCCTCGCCGATGTGCGGGATCACGTCGGCCACCAGCGGCAGATACATCGACATCGAGCGCTCGATCAGATGCGCCACCGGCAGGTGCGAGACAGCGCGATGCACGCCCTCGTTCAGCTCCGGGAATGCTTCCAGGTAGGCGTTGGCAAAGCCCCACATCAGGGAGGCATGGTCGTGCATGGCGCCCTTCGGCGGCCCGGTGGTGCCCGACGTGTAGACCAGCACTGCGATATCGTGCGGCTCGATGGTGGCGGCGCGTTCCGCAAGCAACTTTCCGGCCGATGCGGTGGCGGCCAGCCGCTCGCGGCCGAGCCCGACCACATCCTCGAAGCTGATCAGGCGCTCGTCGCGGTACTGGAACAGCGCGCGGGTATCGAACACGATGATCTTGCGCACCTGCGGCAGCCCGCCCTCGG
>Ga0075367_10000946_pt1 | contig 11807 bp, 8 predicted proteins | sample EndMethybrTD3032_FD_71399 | JGI IMG/M metagenome (GOLD analysis project Ga0075367, IMG submission 71399) | Populus endosphere microbial communities from Tennessee, USA - Endosphere MetaG P. TD hybrid TD303-2 | ecosystem: Host-associated > Plants > Roots > Endosphere | place: USA: Tennessee... | reverse complement strand
GGCTGGTGGATCGGGTGGGAGGCGGGGCCCTGGTCGGACAGATACGCGCGGATCTTGCCGACCACCAGATGGCTCGCCCAGGCATCGGTGTGCCGGGTGGCGCCCTCGGCCGCCCAGTGGCAGGCGAACTCCGCGAACGCCTCGTTCAGCCAGAGGTCGTCCCACCAGCGCATGGTGACGATGTTGCCGAACCACATGTGCGCCATCTCGTGCAGCAGGACCACGGCGAGGAACTCGCGCTCGGCGGGCGTCGGTTCGGCCCGCCGCAGGAACGCGTCCGACCAGGTCACACAGCCGTAGTTCTCCATCGCCCCGCCGAACTCGGGCACGAACACCTGGTCGTACTTCCGCTGCGGGAACGGCATGGCGAAGGCCTCGGCGTAGAAGGCGAGGCCCTGCCGGGTGAGGGTGAGGATCTCTTCGGCGTCGCGGTCGAGGACCTCGGCGAGCGAGCGGCGGGCGTACAGGCCCAGGTCGTGGCCGTCGGCCTCGCGACGGATCTCGTGGAAGGGGCCCGCGTTGACGACGGTGTTGTACACGGACAGCGGCGGGGTGTCCGGGAAGGTCCAGCGGCGGGCCGGGCCCAGCTCCTCCACGCGCGCCTCGCCGGAGTTGCTGAGGACGGTCCAGGCGGCCGGGGCCGTGACGGTGAACGCGTGCGGCGCCTTGAGGTCGGGCTGGTCGAAGCAGGCCCACACGTACCGGGCCTCGTCCGGCTCGAAGCTCATCCACACGTAGACCTCGCCGTCCGCGGGGTCGACCGCTCTGTGCACGCCCTGGCCGGCGGCCGTGTCGGCCTGGACGCTCTCCACACGCAGCACGTTGTGCCCGGCGAGGGCGGGCAGGGGGATACGGCCGTCGTCGGAGGGGGTGAGCGCGGTGCCGTTCAGGGAGGCGCTCCGTACCTGTGCCGCGCAGTCCACGAAGGTCTCCGCGCCCGGCTCACGACAGGTGAAGGTCACCGTGGAGACACAGCGGACCTCCGGCCCGTCGGGCAGGTCGGTGAGGTCGATGTCCACGTCGTACCGCTCGACCGCCAACAGCGCGGCCCGTCGCTCGGCTTCGGTGCGGGTCAGGCTCCGGATCCCCATGCGTCCTCCCTCGGCAGACAGCGGAGGCAAGCGTATGACGGGTACGACCGAAGATCGCAGACAATTTCCGAGGACCTTGCGACGTCAGCTGCCGCCTCGTCCGACTTCCCTGCCCTGCTTGGGAGATGATGGCCGCCATGACGCTGTCCACGGAGTTCACACGGAAGTTCGGGGTACGGCATCCGATCGCGTCGGCACCGATGGGCGGTTCGGCCGGCGGTGCGCTCGCGGCGGCCGTGTCCCGCGGCGGCGGGTTCGGGCTGGCGGGTGGCGGGGACCGGGAGTGGCTGGACCGGGAGCTGCCGATCGTGGCCGAGTGCGGGAGGCCCTGGGGGGTGGGGTTCCTGACCTGGCAGGCCGATGCCGGTGTGGTCGAGCACGCGCTGTCGTACGGCCCCACGGCGGTGATGCTCTCGTTCGGGGATCCGAGCCCGTTCGCCGAGCGCATCCGTGCGGGCGGCGCGGCGCTGCTCCTTCAGGTCACCGGGGTCGAGGAGGCCCGGCGGGCGCTGGACCTGGGCGCCGACGTCGTCGTGGCACAGGGGACGGAGAGCGGCGGGCACGGGGCGCGGCACGGGATGTCCACGCTGCCCTTCGTGCCGGTCGTGGTGGATCTGGCCGGGACCGTGCCGGTGCTGGCGGCGGGCGGGATCGCCGACGGGCGCGGGGTGGCGGCGGCGCTGGCCCTGGGCGCCGCCGGAGCGCTCGTCGGTACGCGCTTCCAGGCCACGGCCGAGTCCCTGGCCGACCCTTCGATCGTCAGGGCGATCGTGGCGGGCCGAGGCCAGGACACCGAACGCAACCGCGTCCTCGACATCGCCCGAGGGTCCCGGTGGTCGTCGCGGTACACGGCCCGCACCCTCGGCCACCCCTACCTCGACCGCTGGCGCGACCGGGAAGCCGAACTCGCCGCGAGCCCGGAAGCACAGCAGGCCTACCGGGCCGACGTGGCGCGAGGCGCCGTACCGCCGCTGCCCGTGTGGGCGGGCGAGGGTGTCGATCTGGTCACCGATCTGCCGCCGGCGGAGGAACTGGTCGAGGCGATGGCCGTTCAGGCCGAGGAGGCGTTGGCCCGGGCCGCAGGCCGTTGAGCGTCGCCCCCTCGGCATCGACGAGTGAGCTCAGCCGCGGGTGTAGCGGTGCTTGACCCCCTGGGGGAAGTACTCGGGGTCGCCGAAGTCGCGCAGTTCGACGTGCGGGAGCTGCCGGTCCGCAGGCACGTAGTTGGCGAACTCGCTGTTGAGACGCAGGAGTTGGGCGCGGATGGAACGGGCGGGCTCGGCCGGGTCGCCGTCCTTTCCTGGGGCGCGCTCGACGGTGATGCGCAACTGCCGGTCGTGGGCCTCGTCCTCCACCACCTCCAGGACGAAACGGCCGGTGACCCAGTCGTGGATGCCGGGCTGTTCGAGGCCGACGGTGACGTTCTCCGGGTAGATGTTGGCCCCGAAGAACGACACGGTGAACAGCGACCGGCCGAAGACGTACACGAAGGGCAGACCGCGGGAGTCGGTGCCCGCCGAGGCCACGGGGTCGAAGCCGTGGTCCGCGCAGATGCGGAGCATCTCGTCGTAGGGGATCACTCCGCCCTCGTCGGCGATGTGGTACCGGATCAGCGGTACGCCGCTGTCGCCGCTGAACAGCAGGGTGCCCTCGTGCTCCTCGAACCAGCGGCTGCCGGGGTCGTACTGGACGAGGGTGGGCAGCCGCGCGTCGCCGAAGACCTCCCGGGCCGCGTCGGGACGGGCGGCGAAGAAGCGTCGTACGGTGATGCTGAGCGGGGTCTCGTTGCCCAGGACGCCCGCGTCGGCCGTGCCGTACAGCGACGCGGTGTCGTGGACGGGGTCGGCCAACCCGGCCCGCTTGCCCACGATGTCCCGCCACTCCTCGCTGAACACCTCGCCGGCGAAGACGAGTTTGACGGCGTACCGACTCCAGTCGAGGCCGGCCGCGGTGCCCGTGTCGATGACGTCCTTGAGGAACGGCGGGTAGCCGAGCAGGACCGTCTGGTCGAAGCCGGGGGCGAGTTCGGGCAGGACGCGCAGGATCTCCTCGGGCTTGTTGCCCGGTGCGACGACCGTGACCGGGTAGCCCTTGGCCGACAGCAGACGTACGCAGTTGGTGGTGAACAGGCCGCCGACCCAGGTGCCCAGCGGGAAGCAGACCACGGCCAGTGTGGAGCGCCCGGCGGCCCGGAAGGCGTCGGCGAAGATCTGCTCGAAGCGGCGGGCGATGTGCAGCTCGTCGACGACGGACCGGGGCCACAGGGTGGGCCGGCCGCTCGACCCGGAGGAGACGGCCACGATGTCCAGGTCCGCCGGGCGGCCGTCGCGGCAGCGGTCGGCCAGCGGGTAGCGGTGGTGGTACGACGCCTTGTCGGTCAGCGGCAGCTCACGGAACGCCTCCAGGGTGCGCACACCGTCCGGATCGATGCCGTGCTCGGCGAGGAAGGCGCCATATGCCGGGACGGTGGCGGCCACCTGATGGAAGAGCGCCAGGACGTCGGGGGAGGAGGTGAGCGCCGTGTCGTCGGCGAACTCCGTCAGGGCGGCGGCGAGCCTGCGGGGGCGGTCGGGGTCCAGCACGGTGCGCACCATCCACTCGGGTCGAGGGCCGGGTCTGCCGAGCGGTGACGTTACCGGCACGCACCGCGGCCCATCTGCGTGAGGTGCGCCTCCTTGGGTAGGTGCTACGCAGGCCAGGGAACACACCGCACCCCGCGGGAGACCCCATGAGCGTCACCCTCGTCCATCCCCGCCCCAAGTTCCACCCGGCCCCGCTCACCGAGCCGCCGCCGTCCGGCTACCTCCACCTCGCCGCCACGGTCCGGCCGCCCACCGGAGGCCTCGGCCGGCCCGGCCACGGCCGTGACAAGGCGCTGCTGCTCGACATGCTGCGCGCCGAGACCGAGGACCTGGCGAGTCTCGCCGAGGTGAAACGGGCGAGCGTGTTCCGGGCCGCCGCCGTCGCGCCGGCCATCGGCTGGGACCCGCCGGGCAGCCCACACCGTGCCCCCTACGACGTGGCGGTGCTGGTGGAGACCAGGTCACCGCAGGACATCCCGGTCGTGCAGGACACCGTCGCCTACCGCAACCTGCGCCGACGTCTCGAACACCACTGCAGCGACCTCCACGAGCTGACGGCCCGCTGCGGCAAGTGCGTGGCCGACGTCGACCGCACCCACCAGGGACTGTTCCTCTTCCACTACTTCCTCGGCGAGAACCCCCAGCGCGTCGCCGAGCTCTGGGAGCACCTCGCGGGCTGGTACGCCGTCGAGACCGGCCTGGACAACGCCCTGCTGCTGGAGCCCCTCGACGCCACGGCCTCGCACTACACGCACATCGGCCACGCCCGCTGGGACATGGGCCTCCCCACCGCCGCCCTGCGCCAGTTCAGCAAGCCGAGCTTCTACCGCTTCCTCCAGCCCACCCTGCGGGAGAACCACACGACCGCGATGCCGGTGCTCTACCACCTCGTACGGCTGCGGGACCGCTGAAGGCGCGCTCTCTCGGCCGTACGGACGACGGCCGCCACGGTCCGGCACGTCCATTCGGTTGATCCGTGCCACGACGAGGGCACCTACCGTGATCGCGGAGCAACCCCCCACCCTCGCACATGGAGGATCCAGCAAGTGCCCATCACGAACAAGCGTCTCGCGACCGCGGCAGCCCTGGTGCTGACCGCGACCCTCGCCGGAGTGGCCGGCGCCGGTCCCGCGCTGGCAAGCACGGCACCGGTCACCGCGGCGACGTCGACGGCCGCGAGCGCGGCTCCCGTCGACTTCGTCGACCTGACCGCGAGCCCCCTGCCGGCCGCCGCGAAGGCGCGCACCTTCACGGTCACCTACCGCAACGCCTCGGCGGCGGACCAGGTCGTCGCCCCGCAGATCCTGGTGGAGTCGCCGGACGCGGGACCATTCCTGAGCCCCTCGGACGTCGAGCTCGAACGGCAGAAGGCGGACGGCTGCTGGACGGCCGTACGACTCGGAAGCCAGACCGGCACGTTGTTCACCGACCTGTCGACCGCCCAGCGCACCCTGCACCCCGGTGAGACGCTCACCGAGCGGTTCCGGCTGACCGTGACCAACGCGTCCGCGGTGGGCACGGTCCAGCCGAGGATAGCGCTCTACGGCTGAACGCGCGCCCTGCCGGCCCCTGCGGGGGCCGGCACCAGCCGCCACTCCTGCGAGCCGTCCACGGCCGCGTTCTGCAAGGTCAGCGCGGCCCCGGCAGAAGCACCGGTCAGGTACAGGCTCGTGTTCCTGACCGCCTGGAGCCGGTAGTAGCCGTCGGTGGTCCTGATCAGGTTCCAGCTGCCGGTGGGGCTGTTGTCGACCCACTGACCGATCCGCTGCCCCACGGTCGCGTTCCCCGTCCAGATCGCCGCCGCGCGGCCCCCGGACCTGTTCAACAGCGTGGTGCCGCCCTGCGGTTCGGTCACCACATGCCAGTACTGGGTGTCCCTGTTCGCCGCCGAGCCGGCGTCTTCGAGGACGACATCGGGCACATCGCCGTTGCCGATGTTCGCGTCGTTGGTCTTTCCGCCCGTGCCGATCACCTGGCCGGTCTTTCGGTTCACCAACTGGTAGGAGGCGCCCGCCGATCGGCCGAGGTCGACCTCGGCGTAGGCGATCGTCGACGTGCCCTGGTTGTTGAGGATCGAGATACGGCCGGTGCCCTGGACGTACTGCAGACTGCGGCTGTAACCGGCCGGCGAGGTCGTCTGGTACTCCGTCCAGGTGCCGTCGCTGCGCCCGCTCGCGTTGACCCAGACGTTGCCGCTGCCGGCCGCGTTGTAGACGAGACGCCCGTCCGGGAGACGGATGAGGACCGGGCTGCCGTTCACCGCGAGGGGATGTGAACCGGCGGTCACCGGAAGAGAGGTGACGGGATTGCCCGTCGAACCGGCGTAGAACTTCAGCGGGTTGTCGGCGACGGCATAGCGGGTGTTGACCCCGCCGCCCCAGTACTCGTACGTCAGAAGCCACTTGCCGTCCGTCGTCGGCACGACGTTCGTCATGCCCGGCCGACCGCCGCCGATCTCCGTCTTGCCGCCGCCCATGTCCTGGTTCAGGCCCGCGACATCGACGACCGGACCGCTCCACCGCGCACTGCGGCCGTCCCAGGTCCGGTGCGCCAGGATCTGGCCGTGCGAGTCCGTGGCGGTGTCGTTCGCCGGGTCCGGGGTGGGCACACCCGTGGCCGGGTCGAAGCCGGTGTAGTCGTTCTCGTCGGAGTAGTAGCAGACGAGCTTGCCCTGATAGGCCATCAGGTACGGCTCCCAGAGGGGATCCACCTGCTTGTACGTGTTCGCGGCGGCGACGTTCTGGCCGATCGCCCCCGCGCTGCCTCCCTGCCGGCCGCCGGTCGCGACGACGTTGACGACCTTCCACGTGGCGCCCCGGTCGCTGCTGGAGTAGAGCGCGATCGCCAGGTTCTTGCGGTCGCCGTCGTTGGACGGCGTCCAGTTCGGGTCGGCCGCCTTGTGCTCCTGGTAGTAGGAGTCGTCGCCCGAGACGACACTGGCCAGGAGCAGGGTGCCCGCCTTGAGGTTCCCGACGTCCTGGGGAAGGACATAGAGATACGGGTTGGTCCAATTGCTGGTGTACTTCGCGTACCTGGGGTCGTCGGAGAGGTACGCGGGAGCCTTGACCTCCGACAGCGCCTGCCACGACGTGCCGTTGTCGTCGCTCTTGTAGACGGGGAGCGTCTGTCCGTCGGCGCTGCCGCTCGACGGTACGACGGTGGACTTCTCGAACGCCGCGACCAGCCGTCCGCCCGGCAGCTGCGCCGACTTGGGATAGATCGCGCAGTTGCCCCGCCCCTTGAGGCACGGCTCGTTGCCGAGCTGGTAGAGGACGCCGCCCGTCGGGTTGTACGCCTGCGCACCGGCCAGGGGCACCATCACCAGCGCGGTCGCCGCGACGAACGTCCCCAGCACCTTGCTCCGACTTCTTCTCAACTCCGGCTCTCCTTCTTGCTGATGAGGACCCGCACGTCCCACGCGCCGAGCTCCAGCGCACCGCCTGCGGGGATACGACTGCTGTTCAGGGCGTCGGTGAGGTCCAGCGGGACCCGCAAACTCCTCGGCTCCCAGCTCCAGTTGTGGACCACGTGGACACGACGGCCGTCGGGGGAGGTGCCGGACGTCGCCGTGACGGACGCCGGCAGGTCCCGCCACGGGGTGCGCGCCCGCGGCGCCAGCCAGGCGGCCAGCGCCTGGGCGAGATCGCGGCCGGGCACGGTGCCGACGTAGGTGATCCGGCCCTCGCCGTGGCAGCGGGTGGTGACCGCCGGCCAGCGGCCGAAGTGCGGGTGGTCGTACGTGACCAGCACCTCGGCGTCAAAGACGGTCAGACCGTCGGCCCAGCGTGTGGCGGTGGCGTGCTCCGGGAGCGTCAACGGGCCGTCGGGCGCGGCACGCACGGGGATGTCCTCGAGGAGGTTGCTGAATTCGTCGTAGGCCACACCGGCGGCCTCGGCCAGACGTCCCGGCGCCGGTTCGGTGCGGGCCCGTGCCTCGTGGTCGGCGTAGCCGGTGCGCGGGCCCAGGACCAGGTGGCCGCCCGCCTCGGCGTACGCGCCCAGCCAGTCGAGCGTGGAGTCGGCGGCGACGTAGAACGCCGGGACGACGAGGACCGGGTGCCGGGCGACGGCCTCCTTCGGGGAGAGTCCGTCCCGCTCCCCGCGCGGGTCGTGCAGTTGGCGGGCGTGGACGATGCGGACCTGGCGGCCCGCGTCGAAGGCGCCGCGGTAGAAGGGGTCGAGGATGCGATGGTAGGCGGCCGGATCGGGGCTGCCGTCCGGCTTGGCCAGCGGCGGATACTTCTGCATGAGCCACTTGCTCGGCGTGGAGTACACCAGCGTGATGTCGGCGTCCGGTTCGAGCCCGGCGACGAGCGGGCCCGCCGTCTCGAACTCGGCTCCCAGACGGGCGAGTTCGGCATACGTCCGCCCTGGGCGGCCGGTGTGCGGGAGGACGCCGCCCCAGTAGGTCTCGGCGCCGAAGTGCAGGGTGTGCCAGTGCCAGTACTCGATCATGCGGGCGCCGCGTGCGACGAGCGCCCAGGCGGCCTGACGCCACTGGCCGTCGTAGGCGGGGCGGTTGTGCCACGGTTCGCCGATGGAGCCCGCGTTGGTCTCGGTGACCAGGAAGGGTTCCTGGCGGGAGGAGAACATCCAGTCGGCGGTCTGGTACAGCGACCACACGCCCGTGGTCTTCCAGATCTGCTCATGGCCGTCGGGCGTGGGGTCGGGCAGCAGCAGACCGTCCTGCATCTCGTAGTACGGGTTGCCCGAGGCGATGTCGAGGCGGTCGGTCAGTTCGTCGTCCTCGACCCCGGCGCGGGTGTAGGAGATGCAGGTGGTGACGGCCTGCTCGGGGCGGGCGTACTCGCGCACGATGTCGGCCTGCCAGCCGATGAACTCGGTGACCTGGCGGGCCTGGAACTCCCGCCAGGCGACGTCGTACTGAGGTTGCGCGTTGCCGTCCGGGGTCCACAGGTCGGCCCAGGTGGAGAGCCGGTGAGACCAATAGACCAGACCCCACTCCTTGTTGAGGGTCTCGACGTCGCCGTATTTCTCGCGGAGATGGTCCACGAAGCGCTGGAAGACGCCGTGGTTGTGGAAGAGCTCCAGGCCGGGCTCGTTGTCGACCTGGAAGCCGATGACCGCGGGGTGGTCCGCGTACCGGGCGACGACCTTGCGGATGACCCGCTCGGCGTGGAAGCGGAACGCAGGGTGGGTGAAGTCGACCTCCTGCCGGGCGCCCCAGCCGATGCGCTCGCCGGTGCGTCGCTCGCCGGTGATCTCGGGGTACTGGCGGGCGAGCCACGGGGGCACCGCGTACGTCGGCGTCCCGAGGACCACCGAGATGTCCCGCTCATGGGCGCCGTCCAACACCGGCTGCAGCCAGTCGAGTGCGAAGCGGCCGTTCTCCGGCTCCCACGTCGACCAGACCGACTCACCGACCCGGATGACGCTGAAGCGGGCGTCGGCCATGAGGTCCAGGTCGGTCTTGAGTCGTTCGTCGGGCCGTTCGTGCGGCTGGTACTCGTGGTAGTACGCGGCACCGAACAGGACGCGGGCAGGCAGAGCCGCCATGAAGGAAACCTCCGAAGAATGGGGGGAGTCGGGCTACTGTTTGACGCCGCCGGTGGCCAGGCCGCTCTGCCAGTACCGCTGGAGCAGGAGGAAGGCCGCGACGAGGGGGACGATCGAGATCAGCGAGCCGGTGACGACGAGCGCGATCATGTCGCTGCTGGCGCCGGCCCCGCCGTTCTGGGCCTGCGCGGCCCAGGAGGAGAGGCCGACCGTGATCGGATAGAGGCTGGTGTCGTTGAGCATGATCAGCGGCAGGAAGTAGTTGTTCCAGGTCGCCACCAGCGTGAACAGCAGGACCGTCACCAGGCCCGGCGCCAGCAGCCGCAGCGCGATCCGGAAGAAGATCTTCGCCTCGCCCGCGCCGTCGATCCGGGCGGCCTCGAGGAGGCTGTCCGGGATGGCGTCGGCCGCGTAGATCCGCATCAGGTACAGGCCGAACGGGTTGACGAGGGACGGCAGGATGACGGCCCACGGGGTGTTGACCAGGCCGGCCTTCGCGAACAGCAGGTAGGTCGGGATCGCCAGCGCCGTGGTCGGCACCATGACCGCGCCGAGGACCAGGTTGAAGGCGATCCGGTCGCCGCGGAAGCGGAACTTGGCGAACCCGTACCCGCCGGCGGCCGCGAGCAGCGCGGCGCCGACCGCGCTGACGACGGCGTACACCACCGTGTTGAGCAGCCAGCGCGCGAAGACGCCGTTGTCCTGGGTGAAGGTCTCCTTGATGTTCGTCAGCAGCCGTGGGGTGTGTGAGAACCACAGGCCGAAGCTGTCGAACAGGTCCTGGGCGCTCTTCGTCGAGGCGATCAGCAGCCAGAACAGGGGGAGGAGGAAGTAGGCCAGGGCGGCCAGCATGGCGATGGTGAGCGGGGTGCTGCGGCGGGCGCTGGGCCCGTGGGCGGGAGTCGTGCGGGCCGGCTCCGCGGCCGTTGTGGCGACCGTCTCGGGCGCTGTGGTCGTCATGGCGTCCTCCTGCGGTTGGCGGTCAGCAGGACGCCGTAGGAGACGATCACGATGAGGAGGCCGAGGAGGAAGGACACCGTGGCGGCGTAGTTGACCTGGTTGCCGGTGAAGGCGAGGGAGTAGGCGTACAGATTGGCGGTGTAGGAGCTGCTGATGACGGCCGGGGCGATCTTCATCAGCAGGTTCGGTTCGTTGAAGAGCTGGAAGCTGCCGATCACGGAGAACAGCAGGGTCAGCATCAACGCCGGGCGGAGCGCGGGCAGTTTGACGGACCAGGCGATCCGCCAGGCACCCGCGCCGTCCATCGCTGCCGCCTCGTACAGCTCGTGGGGGATCGTGCGCAGGGCGGCGTACAGGATGATCATGTTGTAGCCGACGAACTCCCAGGTCACGATGTTGGCCAGGCTGCCGAGCATCCAGCCGTCGCTGAGGAAGTGCGGGACCGGCAGGTCCAGCTTCCGGCTCAGCTGGGCGAACGGGCCGAAGTCCGGGCCGTAGAGGTAGCCCCACATGAGGGCGGCGACCACGCTGGGCACGGCGTACGGGACGAAGATGCCGAGGCGGATCACCCGGGCCAGCCGCAGCAGCCCGCTGTCGAGCGCGAGGGCGAACAGCAGCGCCAGCAGCAGCATCACGGGGACCTGGATGACGAAGAACAGGGCCACGCGGCCGACGCCGTGCAGGAGTTGGGAGTCCCCGAGGGCCTGGACGTAGTTGTCGAGCCCGACGAAGACGGTGCCGCCGATCAGACGTTCCTGGAAGAGGCTGAGATAGGCGGCGTAGCCGAGCGGGGCGAGGAAGAGCAGCAGGAACAGCACCAGGAAGGGGGCGACGAACAGCGGTCCCGCCGACCGGTGCCGGCGTACGGCGGCCATCTCAGCCCCCCTTGACGGTGAAGCCCTGGGCCTTGGCGTACGTCGTCAGCCGTGACTGCCAGCTGCCGAGGGCGGCGGTCGTGTCGGACCGGTCGGCGAGGGACTTGCCGACCGTCTCCGTCCAGTCGGTGGCCGCCTGGTCGAGGAACGGGGGCCACTGGAAAGTGGAGTTGACGGTGTCACCGATCTCGGCGAAGAGCTGGTTGACCTTCTGGCCACCGTAGAAGGCCGGGGCGTCACCGGTGAACTCGGCGTCCGTCAGCAGGGCCTTGGTGGCAGGGAAGAAGAACTGCTCGGTGGCGAACATCTTCGCGCTCGCCGGGTCGCTGTTGAGGAACTGCGCGAACACCGCCGCGGCGATGGGGTTCTTGGTGGAACGCAGAACCGCGGTGGTCGAGCCGCCCCAGTTGCCCGAGCTGGGCTTGGCCGGGTCCCACTGCGGCAGCGGGGCCGCCCGCCACTTGCCGGCGGTGGCCTTGGCGGAGCCGGAGAGGAAGACGGGGCCCCAGGCCGCGGTCAGCCAGGTGGCGTACTTGCCCTTGTTGAAGCCGGTGTACCAGGCGTCGGTGAAGTCGGGGTCGGTGCTGATGACGCCCTCCTTCGCGAGGCCGCCCCAGTAGTCGCCGAGCTTCTTCGACACCGCGTCGTCGACGCTGATGGCGATGTCGCTCCTGCCGGAGGTGACGTACGGCTTCGCGCCGGCCTGCCACAACAGGCCGTGCCAGGCGGCGGGTTGGTTCGCCGCGAGGTTGGTGAGGTAGACGCCGGGGTCGGCCTTGTGG
>Ga0075367_10000945_pt1 | contig 11810 bp, 9 predicted proteins | sample EndMethybrTD3032_FD_71399 | JGI IMG/M metagenome (GOLD analysis project Ga0075367, IMG submission 71399) | Populus endosphere microbial communities from Tennessee, USA - Endosphere MetaG P. TD hybrid TD303-2 | ecosystem: Host-associated > Plants > Roots > Endosphere | place: USA: Tennessee... | reverse complement strand
GAGGCCGCCGACAAGATCCAGCCGCTGCGCGAACAGGAGGCCACCAAGGGCGCCGTCCTGCACCGCTTCAAGCTGGAGCAGGAAAACCTGGAGCGCGAGGCGCAGCGGGCCGCGGCCCGCCAGCGCGAGCTGGAAGGCCGCATCGCCCAGCTCGGGCGCGACTTGGCACGCGAGGAATCGCTGATCGCGGAGGCCAGGGAGACGCTGGCCCGCCTCGACGCCGAGACCCAATCGCTGGCCAGCACCACCCGCCTCGCGGCCGACTTCGAGCAGAAGGCGCTGGCCGACTACGACGCGGCCGACACCGCCCTCAAGGTCGCCGAGGTGCGTCTCGGCGACTTGACCACCCGCACCGCGGAGGCGCGCGCCCGCCGGCAAAGCCTGGAAACCCAGCGCGGCGAGCGCCAGGGCCAGGTGGCCAAGCTCGAGCGGCAGATGGTGGCCCTCGACGCGCAGACGCGCGAGATCGTCGGCCGCGCGCCGGATGCCTCCAAACTCAAGGCGGCCGCCGAGGCCGGCCAGCTGCTGATGGCCGAGATCGCCGACATCGAGGCCAGAACGATTGCCAACGAGGATGCCGTGCAGGCGGCCGCGGCCGAGGCCAAAGCCAAGGCCGAGACCGCCGCCAAGCTGGTCCTCGCCGCCGGTCAGCTCAAGACCGAGGTCGAGACGCTGGCCAAGTTGCTGATGCCGGCCGGCGACCCCGGCCTGCCCCCCGTCCTGGATCACATCAAGGTGGCGGCTGGCTTCGAGATGGCGTTGGCCGCGGCGCTCGGCGAAGACCTCGACGTGCCGGCCGCGGAAGAAGCGCCCGTGCATTGGCGCGTCAATGCGGCGAGCGGCACCGATCCGTCGCTCCCCAAGGGCGTCGAGCCGCTCATCGACCATGTGGCCGGCCCGCCCGAGCTGACGCGCCGCCTGCGCCAGATCGGCATCGTCGCCCAGGCCGACGGCCCGCGCCTGCAACGCCAGCTGGTGGCAGGCCAGCGCCTCGTGTCGCGGCAAGGCGATCTGTGGCGCTGGGATGGGTTCGTCGCGGCCGCGCAGGGCGCCATGGCGGCCGCCAGTCGGCTTGCCGAGCGCAGCCGCCTCGGCGCTCTGGCCGCCCAGGAGGCGCAGTCGCGTCAGGCCTCCGAAGACGCCCGCGCCGCGTCCGAGGCCGCGACCGAGCGGCATCGCACGGCGCAGGCCGAGGAACGCAACCTGCGCCAGCTGTGGCGCGATACCCAGGCCAAGCTGGCGCAGACACGCGACCTGCTGACCGACATGGAGCGGCAGGCGCGCGAGACCGAATCCCGCATCGCCAGCGTTGCCGATGCCAAGTCGCGCATCGGCGAGGCGCTGGTCGAGGCGCACGAGAAGCTGGCCGAGGTCGAGACCACCCTGAAGGAACAGGGCGGCGTCGAGACTTTGGAAGGCGAGCTTACCGCCTCGCAGAAGGAGACGGCGGAGCTGCGCACCAAGGCCAGCGAAAGCCGCACCGAGCTGATCACGCTTGAGCGCGAGCATCGCGCCCGCAGCGAGCGCCAGACCGCCATCGTCGCCGAGCAGGAGCGCTGGCAGACGCGCAGTGCCGGCGCCGGCGAGCAGATCGCCACCCTCAAGGAGCGCATCGCCGAGACGCAGGGCGAGGTCGCCACCATGAGCGACCTGCCCGGCATGATCGAGCAACAGCGCCAGACGCTGATGAGCGAGCTGGCCAAGGCCGAGCAGGAGCGCCAGACCGCCGCCGATGCGCTGGCCACTGCCGAGGGCGCTCACCGTCAGACCGCACAGGAGTTGCGGGCCGCGCAGGCTGCCGTCTCCGACGAGCGCGAGGCCCGCGCCCGCGTCGAGACGCGGCTGGAAGGCGCCCGCGACCGCCGCAGCGAGGAAGCCCCAAGATCCGCGATCAGCTTGGCTGCGCACCGGACGGCTGCCTCGCGCTCGCCGACCTGGCGGCCAACGCCGTGCTGCCCCGCCTCGAGGAGGCCGACAACGTGCTCACCCGCCTGAAGGCCGATCGCGAACGGCTGGGCGGCGTCAACCTGCAGGCCGACGACGACCTGACCAGCATGACTGAGCAGTTCGAGAGCATGGACAAGGAGAAGTCCGACGTCGAGGAAGCCATCGCCAAGCTGCGTTCCGGCATTGCCCAGATCAACGACGAGGGCCAGAGCCGTCTGCAGGAGGCCTTCGACACGGTCAACGGCCACTTCCAGCGCCTGTTCACGACGCTGTTCGGCGGCGGCGAGGCGCGGCTCGCCATGGTCGAGGGCGAGGATCCTTTGGAGAACGGGCTGGAGATCGTCGCCAAGCCGCCCGGCAAGAAGCCGGCTACGCTGTCCCTGCTGTCGGGCGGCGAGCAGTCGCTGACCGCCCTGGCGCTGATCTTCGCCGTGTTCCTCACCAACCCGTCGCCGATCTGTGTGCTGGACGAGGTCGATGCGCCGCTCGACGACGCCAACGTCGATCGCTTCTGCACGCTGATGGAGCACATGGCCGCCGATACGGCGACGCGCTTCCTGGTCATCACCCACCACCCGATGACCATGACGCGCATGAACCGGCTGTTCGGCGTCACCATGGGCGAGAAGGGCGTCAGCCAGCTGGTCTCGGTGGACCTGGAGACCGCCCAGCGCTTCACCGGCGCTGCGGCCTGAACAGACGCAGACCACATGCCGGTAGCCCGATTGTCGCACGTCGGAGCAGTTGGCAATTTTCGCAGCCCGCGCATGCGTGTTCTGCCGCACCTAGCGTTCCTTGACACCCCCGTAGGCCACCCCTATGGTGCCGCCGCGTTTTGATGGGCCCCGGGGGGAGTCGGGCCGCCTCCCCACGAGGACGTTTGTCATGTCAGATCCAGCCGACAAGCGAGGCCGTCATCAGGGTGAAATGAGCCCTGAGGAGCTGGCAGCGTTCCAGGCGAGGGTTTCCGACCTCGACAGCAAGCTCGACAAGGTCCGTGAGCAGCGGCATGGCCGCGACTCCGACCAGGATGCCGAGATGCGCGGGCGCGGCATGGCATACGGCATGCGGATGGCCACCGAGCTGGTCTCGGCGGTGATCGTCGGCGGGCTAATCGGTTACGCCTTGGATTGGTGGCTTGGCACCAAGCCTTGGCTGTTTCTGCTCTTCTTCGTGTTGGGGTTCGCAGCCGGCGTCCTCAACGTCCTGAGGGCCTACGAGCGGATGCAGAAGGAGTTCATGGCCAAGACGGGCGGCCGTATCGGCCACAGTGTCCCGGACGACGAGGACTGACAGGGGATTTGCAGTGGCAGCACCGCAACATGGGACCGAGGCAGGCGGAATGCCCGATCCCATTCATCAGTTCGAAATCCACACTATCGTTCCCATCAAGATCTTCGGCTGGGACGTCTCGTTCACCAACTCCTCGGCGTACATGCTGGCGACGGTGCTGCTGATCGCCGGCTTCTACATGCTGTCGATGCGCGCCCGCTCGCTGGTGCCGACGCGCATGCAGTCGGTGGCCGAGGTCAGCCACGAGTTCGTGTCCGGCATGCTGCGCGACAGCACCGGCCATGGCGGCATGAAGTACTTCCCCTTCGTATTTTCGCTGTTCATCTTCATCTTCGCCGCCAACATGCTGGGCATGGTGCCCGGCGCCTTCACGGTCACCAGCCACATCATCGTCACCGCCGCGCTGGCCGCCCTGGTGTTTTTCACGGTGCTGCTGGTCGGCTTCGCCAAGAACGGCCTCAGCTTTCTCAAGCTGTTCGTGCCGCAAGGCGTGCCGGTGCTGATCCTGCCGCTGGTGGTGGCGATCGAGATCATCTCCTTCCTGTCGCGCCCGATCAGCCATTCGGTGCGACTGTTCGCCAACATGCTGGCCGGCCACATCACGCTCAAGGTGTTCGGCGGCTTCGTCGTCATGCTGCTGGGCGCCGGCAGCTACTCGCTGCTGGCACCGCTGCCGCTCGCCATGGCCGTGGCGCTCACCGCGTTGGAGTTCCTGGTGGCGTTCCTGCAGGCCTACGTCTTCACCATGCTCACCTGCATGTACCTCAACGACGCGCTGCATCCGGGTCACTAGATCGAAGCACGTTCCGCTATTCATCCATCAACAGCAGACCTCACCAAGGAGTAGACTAATGGATCCCGCCTCCGCGAAGCTCATCGGCGCCGGCCTCGCCGCCATCGGCACGGGAGCTGCCGCTATCGGCGTCGGCAACCTGTTCGGCCAGTTCCTGCAGGGCGCGCTGCGCAACCCGTCGGCTGCCGACGGCCAGTTCGGCCGCCTGATCTTCGGTTTCGCCGTCACGGAAGCGCTCGGCATCTTCGCGCTGCTCATCGCCTTCCTGCTGCTGTTCACCTGATCCGGTAGGCAACGCAAACCGGGACTCGTCATGGCTCAGAAGTCGACCACCGCCACCACGACCACGCCTGCCGAAGGCGTCGGTCCCGGCAAGGTGTTTCCGCCGCTCGACCACACCACGTTCATGCCGCAGCTGGTGTGGTTGGCGATCAGCTTCGGCCTGCTCTATCTGCTGCTGTCGCGCGTGGCTCTGCCGCGTGTCGGCGAGGTGATTGAGGAGCGGGCCGATCGCATCAGGCGCGACCTCGACCAGGCCGAGAAGCTGAAGGCGGAGACGGAAGGTGCGCTAGCGGCCTATGAGCAGGCGCTGACCGAAGCACGCTCCAAGGCCGGCGGCATCATCAAGACGATGCGCGACGGCCTGACCGCCGAGGTCGACAAGGAGCGGGCCAGGGTCGAGGCCGAGATCGCCCGCAAGGTCGCCGAGGCCGAGGCCCGCATCGAGCAGACCAAGACGCGGGCGCTGTCCGGCGTCAACGCCATCGCCACCGAGACGGCTGGCGCCATCGTCAAGAAGCTGATCGGCGCCGACGTCACCCAGGACGAGCTGCAGAAGGCGCTGGTCCCGCGCGCTGCGGAGTAGGAGACCACCATGTTTTCGCCGAGAGCGGCCGAGTTCTGGGTCCTGGTCTCGTTCGTCGTGTTCGGGCTGATCGTCCTGTACTACAAAGTACCGGGGATGATCGCCAAGATCCTGGACGAGCGCGCCGAGACGATCCGCAAGGAGATCGACGAGGCGCGCCGCCTGCGCGAGGACGCGCAGAAGCTGCTCGCCGACTATCAGCAGAAGCACCGCTCGGCCGGCCAGGAGGCCGATGCGATCGTCGAGGAGGCGCGCCGCGAGGCGGAAGCCTTCGCGCAGGAAACCCGCGCCGGTCTCAAGGATACGCTGGAGCGCCGCACCAAGCTCGCCGAGGACAAGATCGCCCGCGCCGAGGCGCAGGCGGTCGATGAAGTGCGGGCAGCGGCCGTGGAGCTGGCCATCGTGGCGGCCGAGAAGATCCTGCGCGAGAAGGCGGCCGGCGCCAGCGGCACCGCCCTGATCGACCAGGGCATCCGCGACCTCAAGGGCCGGCTGAACTAGCGCCCTTGGCATCAAAAGTGCCGGGATACAGCGACTACTTCTGCCCCAGGAACGCGGTGATTGCCGCACCGGCCTGGCCGATCGCCACCACGCCGTCGAGGTGACCGCGGCCGCCTTTGATCTTCACGTGCTGGAGCGGTATTCCGTCGGCCTTGATCAGGCTCGCAGTCTGATTGATGCCGTCGGCATGGAAGACCTGATCATCGTCAGACGAGATGAGCAGGACGGGGGCATCGATGCGCTTCAGTCCGTCCGCGAGAGTGGTGCCGCCGGCGACGAACAGCTGGTTGGCCTTCACGAGATAGAGAAAGTGATTGGCGTCTGACAGGACGGCCCGCCCACGGCCGGCCGCATCCAGCGCGGCTTCGATGGCGTATTTGCAGTCGGTGAGGCAGGCGCCCGGGTCCTTGTCGGCGGCCGCCCACTTGCGCCCCAGGGTCGGCCCGTTCGCCCAGGCCCAATGCTGGGCGTGCAGCGTCACCGTCTTCAGGGCGGCGGTCAGCCCATCGAGCGGCTCCTTGCCGCCGTAGTAGTTGCCGTTGTTCCAGTTGGCATCGACACGGATCGGCGCCGCCCAGGCATCCAGCCAGGCAATCAGATAACCGTCGGATTCGCCCGCGCCGATTACGGGCACCACCTTGCCCACCATCTCGGGGTACGCGGATGCCCACTCGTAGGCCTGCAGGGCGCCCATCGAGGCACCCATCACCGCGTGCAGGCGCCTGATGCCGAGGCTCTCCAGCAGCGCCTTCTGCACGTTGACGAAGTCGCGGATGGTGACGATCGGGAAGCTCAACGCATAGGGCTTGCCGGTTTCCGGATTGATGCTTGCCGGCCCCGTGGTGACGACGTTGGGGTCCTTGGCGTTGAGGTTGACCAGCGTGTCAGCCGAGATGACGTAGTAGGTGTTGGTGTCGATGGCCTTGCCGGGACCGATGACGGCATCCCAATAGCCGGCCGCCTTGTCGTCCGGCTTGTACTTGCCGGCCGCGTGGCTGGTGCCCGAGAAGAAATGCGTGATCAGGACGGCGTTGGATTTGTCGGCGTTCAGCTGTCCGTACGACTCCCAGCCGACCCGCACATTCCTGATCGTCTTGCCGCCGGCCGTGGTGAAGCTCGGCAGCTCCAGCGTCTTCTTCTCGGTCATCAACTCCTGGGCTGCGGCAGCGGCCGAGAACATGCCCGCCATCAGCAGCGAAAGTGCAAGCACCCGCCTGAGCATCGTCACCTCCCGATTGTTGTTAGTCAGGCTCGCAGTATACGCGGCCAGGATACGCAGCGAGAGCAGGATCGCTTCGACACGTGGCAGCCGAAGCATGAATCCTGCTCCGTTCTTTAAGTTTAGCGCGACTTTCCTTCGACAAGCGTGCCGACAGCGATGCCGCCGATGATCAGCACCATGGCGCAGATCAGCGACAGCGTGATCGGCTCGCCCAGCATGATCGCCGCGCTGGCGGTTCCCACTACCGGCGTCGCAAGCAGGCCGAGCGAGGTCGTCATGGCGGGCAGGCTGCGGTTGACCATGGCCATCGCCCAGTAGCCGAGTGCCGTTCCGAGCACGCTGGCATAGGCGACGCCCACCAGCAGCGGCGGCGTCCAGGTCACATCGGGCACGCCCTCGATCAGATAAGCCAGGAGAGCGAGCACCACGGTCGCCAGCAGCACCTCCCACAGCACCAGTTGGTACGGCGTCGATACCCAGCGGTGGCCGCGCACCTGCAGGATGCTGATGGCCCAGCACAACGCGGCGAGCATGATGCAGGCATTACCAAGCAGGGCGCGCTGGTCGCTCCAGGCGAAGGCAAGCGGATTGAACATCACGGCCAGCCCGACGATGCCGAGGCTGACGCCCAGCACGCGCCAGCGCGTCAGCGGCTCACCGAGGAACAGCACGGCGCCGGGTATCACCCACAGCGGCGTGGTGTAGCCCAAGACGATCGCCCGGCTGGCCGGCACGAACTGCAGGCCGATCGACATGAAGCCCGTGAACAGGATCATGTGCAGCCCGGCGATGCCGAACACGATGGGCCAGTCGCCGCGACGCGGGATGCTCACGCTGCCCTGCGCGAGTTGCAGCACCAGCAGGACCAAGCCGGCCAGGGCAAAGCGCAGCGCCGTCGCCCACAGCGGCGGCACACCCGCGACGATCACCTTGGTGACGGGCCAGTTGAGACCCCACACCACCACCACGACAGCAAACAGCAGTACGGCCACGGTCGAGGACAGGGGCTCGCTTCCCGATGGACCGGCGCGGCGCGCGGTGTCGACCGTCACGAGCTGTGCGGAGGCTTGTCGCCGGTCCCGGCCGTATCCGCGGTGGCGGGCTCGGCGGGGGCATCGGCGCCCAGGAACGGCACGTTCGGGCGACCAGCCAGCTTGGCGAGGCTGGCGGCGATGTTTGGCGGCAGCTTGGAGAAATCGGGCCCGGGCGTGCCGTTGGCGGGCTTGCCGCCGTTCGATCCGTTGCCGGTGGCGCGCAGGTGCTGGGGCGGCGTCGGCGGAGCGGGCCGAGGCTCGAGCCCCGGCGGGATATTGTTGGTGCTGCGGCGTTCGGGCATGGCGGTGCGTGGCAGCGGCGGCGGACCAGGCCGCGGCCGGACCTTGGCGGGCGCGGCACCATTGCCGGCCTTCGGCTGCTCAGGCGCGGCGGCCAGCGTCGCCGCGGGGATGACCGGTGCAGGCTCGCCCGGCCGCAGCGGAGTGGGCGGTAGCGTGACGGCCTTGGCGGCGCCGGGATCGGCCTCGGCCGGCTGGCGCGCACCTGGCAGCGGCGGCGGTTTCGGACGCGCGGACGGCGTAGCCAGCATCATTGGACCGGCTGGCGCGGTCGGTCTGCCGGTGATCTGCGGCGGCTCGGGTCGAGGCGGCATCGGCGGTCTCGGGCGGGCGGTCGGCGTCCCCGCACCGTTGCTGGGAGTGGGTATACCGATGCGCTGCTCGGGTGCCGGCATCGGTGCACGCGGGACGACCACCCCCGGCTCGGCGGCGGCTGTCTGCATGGCCGGCATTTCCGGCATGCGGCTGCGGCGGAACAAACCCTTCTTCATGCGCCGCTCGGCCTTGCGCACGACGCGCAGCAGCTGCATCACCTCGCGCTCCGACATCGGCTCGCCATAGAAGAAGCCCTGCCCGTATTCGCAATTGATCGAGCGCAGGAAGCCGACGTCCTCCTCGGTCTCGACGCCCTCGGCGACCACCTTCTTGCCGAGCTCGTGCGACAGCGCCACGATCGAGCGCAGGATCACCGAACCCGTGCCGTTGGCGCCGTTCTGCCCCGAGGCCTGGATGAACGAGCGGTCCACCTTGATGGTGTCGAAGGTGAACTGGTTGAGATAGGACAGCGACGAATAGCCGGTGCCGAAGTCGTCGAGCGCCAGGCTGGCACCGGCGGCCGACAGCTGGCTCAACACCTGCGTCGCCTTCTCCGGGTTCTCCATCACCAGCGCCTCGGTAATCTCCAGGCACAGCGAGCCCTTCGGGATCACGGCGCGGCCGAGAATGTGGCGCACCTCGTTGACGAGGTCCGGCTTGAACAGCTGGCGGCTCGACACGTTGACGCTGACGAACAGCGGCGCGTCGGGGCGCGGCAGCTCCTGCTGCCAGCGCTGCGCCTCGTGCACCGCGCGCGCCAGCGCGTAGGAGCCGAGCTTGACGATCAGATCGGACTCCTCGGCGACGGGAATGAAATGCGTGGGGTTGAGCGTGCCCAGCCGCGGGTGCTCCCAGCGCATCAGGGCCTCGAAACCCGCCAGCGACTCGGTCGGCAGATAGAAGATCGGCTGATAGAGGAGCTTGATCTGCTTCTTCTCGACCGCCTTGCGCAGGTCGCTCTCCATGGCCAGCCGGCCGTCCTTATCGGAGCGCATCTCGGCGTTGAAGATCTCGATGCGGTCGGCGCCCGAGCGCTTGGCGCGGTACATGGCGATCTCCGCCTCGCGCAGCAGCTCGGCCGGGTCGTCGTCGGGACCGTCGTACAGCGAGATGCCGATCGAGGCGGTCAGCACGATCTCCTGACCCGCCAGCTGGATCGGGGAGCGCAGCGAGCGACGCACCTGCTCGGCCAGCATGGCGAGTTCGCGCGGGTCGGACTGGCTGAGCAACAGCAGCGCGAACTGGTCGCCGCCGACGCGGCCCAGCGTATCCTGGGGGCCGAGGTTGCGCCCCAAGCGGCGGGCCACCGTCAGCAGCAGGCTGTCGCCGACCACCAGCCCGAACGAGGAGTTGACGCTCTTGAAACGATCGAGGTCGATGAACAGCAGGGCCGGACGCACCAGCGGCTCGAGCGCGGCGCGCTTGGCGGCGATGGCGAGGCGGTCGAGGAACAGCTCGCGGTTGGGCAGCCCGGTCAGGCTGTCGTTGACCGCATCATGTAGCAGGCGATCCTGCGCCCGCTTGCTCTCGGTCACCTCGCGCAGCAGGCCGACGCAGCGCACGGCGCGGCGGTCCTGGGACGGGACGCTGGCCGCCTCCAGCTCGAACCAGCGGTAGGAGTTGTCGGCATGGCGCATGCGGAACTCGATGCGCAGTTCGCCGCCGCCGCGCTCCTGCACCGACCACAGCAGCAGCTTGAAGCGCTCGGCGTCGGCCGGATGCATGTGCTTGGCGAAGTCCGCGGTCTTGCAAGACAGATCGCCGGCGTTCAGGCCGAGGATCGCTTCCACCACCGGGCTGACTTTGATCTCGTCGCGCCGCGCGTTCCATTCCCATACGGCGGCGCCCGCACCGTCGACGGCAAGTGAGCGCAGCTGCTGCTCGCCCGGTGCCGCTCCGTACAGCGGCTCGATGGAGCGGAACGCATATTGCGTAACCGTGAAGCCGATCAGCACCACCAGCAGCACTAGGCCCGCCGTCAGGCCGAACACCATGACGTCCCCGGGCAGCCGGCCGGTCAGGGTGATGGCAGCACCGAACAGCCACACCAGCAGCAGCATCCAGGTCGGCACCAGCGACAAGGCGCGGTCCTGGCCTCGGAGCGCCAGGAACACCGTCAGGCCGGACCCCACCAGGGCAATGGCAACCGATGACAGCCGTGCGAAGGTCGCCGCCAGCCGCGGATCGATGAACGCCACGGCCACCAGCGCGAATTGCGCCAGCATCCACAGCGCGATGAGCATGCGGATGGCGCCGTGCCATACGCCGAGCCGCAGGAAGGTGTGCAGGAACACGAGCAGGCTTGCCGCCATGCCGGCCTCGGTGGCGGCGCGGTAGACGGCGTTCTCCTCCGGCCTGATGGTGAACAACTTGTGCCAGAAGCCGAAGTCCACGCACAGGTACATCAGCACGCACCAGGTGAAGCCGGCGGCGCTCGGGAAGATGGCCTTGTGGTTGGCCGCGAACACGGCCGTCAGGAAGGTGGCGAGCAGGCCGGTGATGCCGAGCAGGATGCCGTTGAAGAGCTGGCGGTCGCGGCTCTTCTGCTCGTACTCGACGGCCTTCCAGAGGTATAGCCGGGTCGGCCGGTCGCCGGCCAGCTCGGCCGCGAACGTCACGGTCTGCCCCGGCTCGAGCGAGATGCGGAATACGTCGGCCCGGTCGTTCTTGATGCGCTCCGGCACATAGCCGACCGACGGCATGACGCGCTCGAGGCGCCGTGCATCGAGGTCCGGCCACACCACCCCGGAGCCCGACGAGGCATAGCGGTCGGCCGTCAACCAGCGCTCGATAGGCTTGTCGGTGACGTTGCGTAGCGCGAACACGAACCAGCCCGGATTGGTGCCGGGCGTCGCTGCGGGCACGACGAAGCGCTGGGTGATGCCGTCACTGCCCGCGACGGTGTCGAGCTGCAGCGTGTCGCCGCGATCGAGCTGCGTCTCGCCGTAGCTGGAGATGTCGACGCGGTCGGGGTCGTTGTTGTTGATGTCGATGGCTTTGATGGCGGCCTGCGCGGGCAGCACCATCGCGGGACCGGCCAGCATCAGCGTCAGGCACAGCAAACCGAGGGCAGCCAGCCATTGGCGCGCCCTGCTTCCTGACCCTGTACGCCGCCCCATCATGCTTCAGGCGTCCCCGTCACGTCCTCGCATCGTCGTTTAGAAGTGCGTAGAGATCGTGGTCCTGCCATACGTCGTTGATCTTCAGATAGCGCCGCGCCGTACCCTCGCGCCGGAAGCCCGATTTCTCCAGCACGCGGGCGGATGACGCGTTATGGGGGAGGCAGGCCGCCTCGAGGCGATGCAGCCCGAGCGTGCCGAACGCGAACGGAACAACGGCCCGCAACGCGTCCGTCATATGGCCGCGGCGTACGTGCGGCAGGCCCATCCAGTAGCCGACCGAGGCCGACTGGGCGACGCCGCGCCGCACATTGCTGATGGTCAGCCCGCCAAGCAGCGTGGCGCCGGCCTCGCGGAAAATGAGAAACGCATAGCCCTGGTCCTCGCGCATCTCGCGCTGATACTGGCGCAGGCGCCTGCG
>Ga0075367_10000943_pt1 | contig 11825 bp, 9 predicted proteins | sample EndMethybrTD3032_FD_71399 | JGI IMG/M metagenome (GOLD analysis project Ga0075367, IMG submission 71399) | Populus endosphere microbial communities from Tennessee, USA - Endosphere MetaG P. TD hybrid TD303-2 | ecosystem: Host-associated > Plants > Roots > Endosphere | place: USA: Tennessee... | reverse complement strand
TCGAGATCAAGAAGCGCTTCGGCGGGCGCTTCCTCGGCAACTTCGCGTACACGCTGAGCGAGGTCAAGGACAACAACCCCGACTCCGTGAACGTGGTGCTGGGCGGCGGCGACGACGCGCGCTTCCCCTCGCACCCCGTCGACCGCGACGCCGACTACGCCGATGGCCAGAACGACGTGCGGCACCGGCTCGTCTTCAGCGGCTACTGGAACATCGACTACTTCAAGGACTCGGGCGGGTTCGCCAAGGTGCTCCTGAACGACTGGTCGCTGAGCTGGATCGCGACCGCCGCCAGCGGTTACCCGTACTCCGAGAAGATCGTCAACGACGCCAACAACGACGGCAACCGCAACAACGACCTCGTGCCCGGGAGCCGGGACAGCCACCGCCTGCCCTGGACGAAGAACATCGACATGCGCCTGTCGCGCCGCGTCCCCCTCGGCAAGCAGGTGAAGCTGGAGCTGATCGCGGAGGCCTTCAACCTGCTCAACACCACGAATATCAGCGCGCAGAACAGCAACCTCTACAACTTCACGAACGGGGTGCTGATCCCGCAGACGAACCTGTCCAACCCGCGCTCCAACTTCGGCTTCGACGCCGGGACGCAGGTCAACTTCGACGACACGCAGCGGATCGTGCAGTTGGCGGCGAAGATCACGTTCTAGCGATGCCGCGAACGTTCGTTCTGGCGGCGGTCGCCGCCGTGATCGTGGGCTGGGCGGCTCTTCTCTCGGCCCAGCGGAGCGGCGCGCCCGTCGTGCTGCCCGACGGGCCCGGCAAGGAGCTGGTGACGGCGCGCTGCAGCCAGTGCCACGCGCTGAACATGATCACGGGCTCCGGCGGCTACACGGGCGAGGGATGGACGCAGCTCCTGCAATCGATGACGAAGACGGAGCCCGCCGAGACCAAGCGGATCGCGGAGTACCTGGCCGCTCACTTCCCGGAGAAACCGAGGCCGCCGGCGGTCGTCATCCCCGGGCCCGCGTCGGTCCAGATCAAGGAATGGCTCGTGCCCACGCTGGGCCAGCGGCCGCACGATCCGCTCTGGACCTCGGACGGATCGCTCTGGTGGACGGGCCAGTGGGCCAACGTGCTCGGCCGGCTCGATCCGCGCACGGGCCAGATGAAGGAGTTCCCCCTCAAGACGCCGGAATCGGGCCCGCACGGGTTGGCCGCCGACCGCGCCGGCAACATCTGGTATACGGGCAACTCGAAAGGGCTGGTGGGCAAGCTCGATCCGAAGACGGGCGAAGTCACCGAGTACCCGATGCCCGATCCCGCGGCCCGCGATCCCCACACGCCGCTTTTCGATGCCAAGGGCCGCCTCTGGTTCTCGCTGCAGGGGGCGAACATGATGGGCCGCCTCGACCCGAAGACGGGCGAGGTCAAGCTCATCGCGATGCCGCAGCCGGGCTCGCGGCCCTACGGCATGGTGATCGACTCGAAGGGCGCGCCCTTCGTGGTCGAGTTCGGAGCCAACCGCGTGGCGCGCCTGGACCCGGAGACCATGGCCGTCAAGGAGTACGCGCTGCCCAACCCGGCGTCGCGGCCACGGCGCGTCGCCATCACGAGCGACGACACCATCTGGTACTCGGACTACTCCCGGGGCTTCCTGGGCCGGCTCGATCCCCGCACGGGCGAGGTCAAGGAATGGCCGTCGCCGGGCGGCCCGCAATCGCAGCCCTACGGCATCGTCGCGGCCAAGGACGTACTCTGGTACAGCGAATCGGCGGTCCGGCCCAATACGCTCGTGCGCTTCGATCCCAGGACGGAGAAGTTCCAGACCTGGGTGATCCCTTCCGGCGGCGGCGTGGTGCGCCACATGGTGGCCACACCGGAGGGCCACCTTGCCCTGGCCTGCAGCGGCGTGAACCGCGTGGCCCTGGTCGAAATCAAGTAGATAGGGCCCTTTTTCCGCCGGGCGGCAGCCGCGAGTATCCTTCCTTCATGAGTACCGCACCCTTCGGCTTCCTGCGCGTGGGCGCGGCCTGCCCCCGTGTCTGGGTGGCCGACCCCGCGCGGAATGCCGAGGAGATCCTGCGCCTCGTCGAGGCGGCCCGAGCGCAGGGCACGCAGCTCCTCGTCTTCCCGGAGCTGAGCCTGACCGGGTACACCGCGGGCGACCTTTTCTTCTCGCTCAGTACCCTCGTCGGCGGCGCGGAGCGGGCCCTGGCCCGGCTGCTCCAGTCCACCGCCGGCCATCGCATGACCATCGCCGTGGGCCTTCCCGTCGCCCTCGACGGCAAGCTCTTCAACTGCGCGGCGGTGATCCAGGCCGGCCGCCTCGTCGGCGTGGTGCCCAAGACGTACCTGCCCGGCTACAAGGAGTATTACGAGGAGCGCTGGTTCGCGTCGGCGCGTGAGGCGCTGCGCGACGAGGTCCGGCTGGCCGGCCAGGCCGCGCCCTTCGGGACGAACCTGCTCTTCGCGGCCGAAGACGAGCCCGCGGTCACGCTCGGCGTGGAGATCTGCGAGGACCTCTGGGCGACGGTCCAGCCCAGCAGCTTCCACGCCCTCGCGGGGGCGACGATCCTCGCGAACCTGTCCGCGTCGAACGAGATCGTGGCCAAGGCGGAGTACCGGCGCGACCTCGTGAAGGTGCAGTCCGGTCGCTGCGTGGCCGCCTACGTCTACGCGGGCAACGGCGTGCACGAGTCCACGACCGACGTCGTGTTCGGGGGGCAGCTCCTCGTCGCCGAGAACGCGGTCGTGCTGGCGGAGGGCCGCCGCTTCCGGCGCGACGGCGAGCTGATCGTCACCGACGTCGATACGGAGCGCTTGACCGTGGAGCGGATGCGCCAGACCACGTTCTCGGACGGCGTGCACATCCTGCCCGAGGGGTATCGGCGCCTGACCCTGGCCCCTGCGCCCGCGCCGGAGCCGCATCGGCTGTTGCGCAAAGTGGACCCGCACCCGTTCGTGCCGTCCGATCCCGCCGTGCTCGGCGAGCGCTGCGAGGAGATCTTCTCCATCCAGACCGCCGGGCTGGCCAAGCGTCTCGAGCACACGGGCGTCAAGCGCGTGACCCTCGGCCTCTCCGGCGGGCTCGACTCCACGCTCGCGCTGCTCGTGGTGGACCGGACCTTCGACCTCCTCTCCCTGCCCCGCGAGGGCATCCTCGCCGTGACCATGCCCGGCTTCGGCACCACGGAGCGCACGCTGCAGAGCGCGCGCGAGCTGGCCCGCGCCTCCGGCGTGCACCTGCGCGAGATCGACATCCGCCCGGCCTGCACGCAGCACATGAAGGACATCGGCCTCGGCCCGGACGACACGTCGTCGGTCGCCTTCGAGAACCTGCAGGCGCGCGAGCGGACGCAGATCCTCATGAACCTCGCCAACAAGGAGAACGCGATCGAGGTGGGCACGGGCGACCTCAGCGAGATGGCGCTGGGCTGGAGCACGTTCGGCGGGGACCAGATCTCGATGTACCACGTCAACTGCGGGATCCCGAAGACGCTGGTGCGCCAGCTCGTGGCCTGGGTCGCGGCCCATCGGGCGAGCGAAGCCGAGAGCGCCGTGCTGCAGGCCATCCTGGACACGCCCGTCTCGCCCGAGCTCCTGCCCCCGGGCAAGGACGGGGCCATCAGCCAGCGCACGGAGGACCTGCTCGGCCCCTACGAAGCGCACGACTTCTTTCTCTACTGCCTGCTGCGCCTGGGCGCGGGGCCGCGCAAGATGCTCTTCCTCGCGCGCCACGCCTTCGCGGGCACGTACGAAGACGCCGCCCTGCGCGGCTGGCTGCGCGTGTTCGTGAACCGCTTCTTCGATCAGCAATACAAACGCTCGATGGCGCCGGATGGGCCGAAGGTCGGCTCCGTCAGCCTCTCGCCACGCGGGGACTGGCGTATGCCGTCGGACGCGTCCAAGGCCGCGTGGCTGGCCGAGTTGGAGTGATACGATGGTCTCCGCCTTGATCTGCACACACTCCGAGCTGGAAAAAGATCTGGGCCATACCATGCTCTGGCGACAGGACGTCGAACGTCACGTGGTGACCCGTCTGGAAGAGGCGCGCATGATGGCCGTGGCCTCGCGCCCCAGCATCGTGGTGGTGGACCGCGACCTGCCCTGGGCCGGCCGCCTGGTGACGGCCCTGCGCGAGGACCCCTCCACGCGAGGCCTGTCCATCGTGGTCGTCGCGCGGGGCGACTTCGATCCGGGCGAGGTGGAGCTTCTGGAGTCCGGCGCCAACGCGATCTTGCGCCTGCCGTTGGAATTCGACAGCGACGAGCGCCTGGAGCGGCTCGTCAATGTGCCCGTGCGCAAGGAGGCACGCTTCTCCGTCTCCTTCCGGGTCGACACCTACTCCTCGGATGCCGGCCCCGAGCCCGCCCTGGCCCTGAACCTCAGCCAGAGCGGGATGCTGATGGAAGCCACCGGCGATCTCCACGTGGGAGCGCCCATCGAGATGCAGTTCCCGCTGGGGGAGGAGCCCCCGCCCGTCCACACCCGCGGACGCGTGGTGCGGGTGGCCGCCCCCTCCCGGTACGGAGTCGAGTTCACCGACGTCGACGCGGATGTCTCCACGAGGATCCGCCATTTCATCGAGACCCTTGAGCAGGTCTGAGCGCCACCCGGAGCCCGTCGGCACCAGCACCGACATCGCGACCCTCCAGGTCGCGGACATCGAGCTGCCGCCGGAGATGGAGCGGCTGCGCGACCTGGCCTACGACCTCTGGTGGAGCTGGTCGCCCCAGGCCACGCGCCTCTTCACCTGGATCGACCCCGACCACTGGCGCCGCTACCACAATCCCGTCCAGCTCCTCATCAACGTGGAGCCGCACCACTGGAACCGCTTGCTCGGCGACCCCGAGTTCCGCCGCACCTATGAGAGCGTCATCCACTCCCTGGACGCCTATCGCGCGCGGCCGCGCTGGTTCGACCAGCACTTGAGCTCGATCCCGGGCCCCATCGGGTATTTCTCGATGGAGTTCGGCATCCACGAATCGCTCGGCGTGTATTCCGGCGGCCTCGGCATCCTGGCCGGCGACCACTGCAAGGCGGCCAGCGACCTGGGCGTGCCCCTCGTCGGGGTCGGCCTCATGTACCGCTCGGGCTATTTCCGGCAGACGGTGGACGCGGACGGCTTCCAGCAGCACATCTATCCCGACTACGACTTTGCCCGCCTGCCCGTGCTACCCGTGGAGGCGCCCGGGGGCGGCGTGCTCACCGTGCCCATCGACCTCCCCGGCCGCGTCGTGCAGGCCGCGGTCTGGAAGGCCCAGGTCGGGAAGGTCCCGGTGCTCATGCTGGACACCGACATCCCCCTCAACGACCCCGCGGACCGCCCGATCACCGGCGTGCTCTACGTGCGCGGCCGGGAGATGCGCCTGTGCCAGGAGATCGTGCTGGGCGTGGGCGGAGTGCGCGCCCTGCGCGCCCTCGGCATCTACCCCGCGGTCTGGCACATGAACGAAGGGCACGTCGCCTTCCTGGGCCTGGAGCGGGCGCGGGAGAAGGTGAGCCGCGGGGACGGGCTCACGGAGGCGATCCAGCACACCGCGGTCAACACCGTCTTCACCACCCACACGCCGGTGCCCGCGGGCAACGAGACCTTCGACCGCGACCTGGTCAAGAAGTACCTGGGCCCCTGGACCCAGGAGGTGGGCGCGGACGCGGAGGCGGCCCTGACCCTGGGCGCGGAGGCGGGCTCCTTCAACCTCACCGTGCTCGCCATCCGCCTCTCCTCCAGCGTCAACGGAGTGAGCAAGCTCCACGGCAAGGTCTCGTCCGCGATGTGGCGCCACCTCTGGCCGGACCCGCCGGAATCGCCCGTCGCCTACGTCACCAACGGCGTGCACACGGAGAGCTGGATCGGGCCGGAGATGCGGGCCCTCTACGCGCACCACCTGGATCCGGACTGGGAGCAGCACCTGCTCGACCCCGACCTCTGGACACGCGCGACCGCCATTCCCGATGCCGCCCTCTGGGCCGCGCACCGATCGCAGAAGGAGCGGCTCATCCGTTTCGTGCGCGAGCGCGTGCGGGTGCAGAGCGCGCGCCACGGCAGCTCCCCCGACGAGTTGAGGGGCGTGGAAGGATTGCTCGACCCCCGCGCCCTCACCATCGGCTTCGCGCGCCGGTTTGCGACCTACAAGCGCGCCGTGCTCGTCCTCTCCGACCTCGTGCGCCTGCGCCAGCTCCTCAACGACCCGGCCCGGCCGGTGCAGATGATCTTCGCGGGCAAGGCCCATCCCGCGGACCGCCTGGGGCAGAGCTTCATCAAGCAGCTCTTCGAGCTGGCCCAGGGCGAGTTCCGCGGCAAGCTCGTCTTCATCGAAGACTACGACATGGAAGTCGGGCGGATGATGACGCAGGGCTGCGACGTGTGGCTCAACACCCCGCGCCGGCCCCAGGAAGCCAGCGGCACCAGCGGCCAGAAGGTCCCGATCAACGGCGGCATCAACTGCAGCATCCTCGACGGCTGGTGGGTCGAGGGCTATCGCGGCGACAACGGCTGGGCCATCGGCGAGGAGAACACGGCCTTGACGGCGGAGGAGCAGGACGCCGTGGACGCGCTCTCCCTCTACCAGATCCTCGAGGAGCAGACGGTGCCGCTCTTCTTCGAGAAGGACCCGGATGGCCTGCGCCGGAAGTGGATCGCCATGATGAAGGCGTCCATCGCGTCCTGCGTCCCGCAGTTCAGCGCCCACCGGATGGTCCGCGACTACGTCGAGCAGATCTATCTGCCCGCCGCCGCCCGGCGCGGGCACGGCACGGAATAGCGCAACCGCCGCGGGCTAGGCCAGCCCGTGGTCCAGGTGGTCGGCGAAGAAGTGCTCGAGCGCGACCTGCTTGCCCGCGAGCTGCGTGCGTAGCGTGTCCATGTCCGCGGGGGCCATCGGCGTGAAGGCGCGCGCGGAGGCCACGTTGGCTTCGATGAACGCGACCTTCGGCATGCCGCAGACCACGGTCGAGACGGGCAGGCTCCAGGCGTAGCGCAGCAGCGCTCCCGGCTCCGCCCCGCCCGGACCGAGCAGCTTCTCCTGCGCCGTCACCTTCATGAGGATGACCCCGAGGTTCTTCTTGTTGGCGGCGGGCAGGGCCATCTCTTCGAAACGCAGGGCGCGCGCGGGGTTCATGGCCATCTGCACGCAGTCGAGGTCGTTGTGTTCGATGGCCTTGGCCATGGTGGGGCCGTCGGTGTGGCTGGTCATGCCGATGGCGCGCGCGACCTTCTGATCGCGCAGCTCGTAGCTGGCCTTGAGCGCGCCGTCCGGGGCCTCGATCCTCGCGAGGTCATCCTCCTTGCCCAGGCTGTGCAGGTGCAGGAGGTCCACGTGATCCGTCTGCAGGCGCTTGAGGCTGGCCTCGACCTCGCGCAGGGCGGCGTCGCGCGTGCGCGCGGTCGTCGGCACCTTGGTGGCCAGGAACACGTCCTTGCGCCGCGTGGCCATCACGCGGCCCACCCGGGTCTCGCTCTCGCCCTTGCCGTAGTCCATCGCGGTGTCGAAGTAGTTGATGCCGAGGGCGAGCGCCTTCTCGAGGACCCCGCTCGCTTCGTCCGGCGAGTACATGAGGAAGCGGCTGCCGCAGCCCATGGCCAGGATGGAGACGGACCGGCCCGTCCGGCCCAGCGTGCGATGGGGGATCTTGCCCTCGGCCGCGTAGGCCGGAGTCGTGACGAGTCCGGGAAGCGCCGCCGCGGCCGCTCCGGCAATGGCCGTCTTCTCCAGGAACTCGCGCCGGGAGACTTTGTCTTCGCGCTTCATGCTCATCTCCGTCTTTTTATCTCAGGGGGGAACGTCGCGGCTCATCTCGGTGGCCGCTCGCTCCCCCCTGAAACCCCCGTCGCTCGCCGCCGCTGCGCGGCGCCGAGCTCACAGGTTGGTTTGCCAAGCCGCGTGGTGCGTTCGCCAGGTGGCGCACTCGCGGCAAAGTCACGAGTCCTCGCCTGTTCCTACGCCGGCTTGACACCCGCCGCTCTGAGATACTCCGCCATCGTCTTCGCGTAGTGCGGGAACGCCACCTCCGGCTCCTCGATCTCCGGGTGCCACTTCTTCTCCCACTCGAAGCAGTAGTAGCCCTTGTATCCGGCCTTGGCCAGGACCGCGACCTGCTCCTTCACCGGGACCTCGCCGGTGCCGGTGAGGACGTAGCGCCGGTCCTCCGGCTTGGCGGCATCGCCCGCCGGGCGCGAATCCTTGAGGTGCGTGTGGCGCACCCAGCGCCCGAGCTTCGCGTACGTGTCCGCGGGCGGCTCGTGGCCCGCCACGAACGTATGGTGCGCGTCCCAGAGCAGCGCGAACGCGTCCGAATTCACGCCGGTCAGGATCTCGGTGAGGTCGCGCGAGTTCGTGAAGTCACCGTGCGACTCGATGAGGACGACGACGCCGGCGGACTTCGCCTGCGCGGCCATCTTCTGGAAGCCTTCGATCACCCGCGGGAGCACGGCTTCGCGTGTCTCCCCCTTGGGCACCTCGTTGCCGAACATGCGCACGTATTGGACGCCCATGGCGTGCGCGAGGTCGATGAAGCGCCGGCCCTCGGCCTCCTGCTTCTCGCGGGCGGCGGCGTCCTTCTCGTGCATGTGCGCGGAGGAGCCGAGGTCGGAGACCACGAGGCCGCGGCCGTCGAGCTCGCGGCGCGTCTCGGCCAGGCGGGTGCCCGACAGCTCGGGCACCTTGGTGAGGTCCATCTCGCTCGCGACCCCGCGCAGCTCGAGGGCGGAGTAGCCGAGGGCATCGGCCTGCTCCAGGATCGTGTTCCAGCTCCAGCCCGGGCAGCCCAGGGTCGAGAACGCGATGGGGTACCGCTTCGGGCGCGCGGGCGCGGCCCGCAAGATCGCCGGAGCGGCGAATCCGGCCGCCAGCGACGCCAGGAACGCGCGACGGTCGAGGGGCATGGGTTCTTCCTTGCTTGTAATGGGATTATATGTGCCGGCGATCACGATTGGATCGCGGCCCCCACCGTAGGTCAAGGACATGGGACGCCACTGGCGGCGGACGGCCGTGCTCTCGGCGTGCGCGGCCCTGCTGGCCTGCGGCGGCGGTGGCAACGGTGCGACGGCGCCGGAGACCCCGGCCTCCGCGGGCGGGGCGGTCACCAGCACGAGCCCCATGCTCATGGGCTGCCCGGTGTTTCCCGCCGACAACGCCTGGAACCGCGACGTCTCCGCGGACGCCGTGGACCCGCGCTCGGACGCCTACATCGCGAGCATCGGCGCGGACCGGTTCCTCCATCCCGACTTCGGGAGCGATCCGAGCTACGGCATCCCCTGGACGAGCGTGCCCGGCACGCAGCCGCGCGTGCCCATGTCCTTCGACTTCGACGACGAGAGCGATCCCGGTCCCTACCCGTTCCCGCCGAGCGCCCCCGTGGAAGCCGGAGGCGATCGCCACGTCCTCGTGCTGGACCGCGATGCCTGCCAGCTCTACGAGACGTTCGACTCGGAATTCCTGGGATCCGCCGGATGGCGCTGCGGTTCGGGCGCGAAGTTCGATCTGCGCTCGAACGCGCTGCGGCCGGACGGCTTCACGAGCGCGGACGCGGCGGGCCTGCCCATCCTCCCCGGTCTCGTCCGACGCGACGAGGTCCTGGCCGGCGAGATCCGCCATGCCCTGCGCTTCACCGTACGTCGCACCCAGCGCGCCTACGTCCACCCGGCGACACATTTCGCGAGCAGCAACACCGATCCGGACCTCCCGCCGATGGGGATGCGCGTCCGGCTGAAGGCGTCCTACGACATCGGCCGCTTCTCGGGCGCGGCGCGCGTGGTCCTGGTCGCGCTCAAGCGCTACGGCATGTTCGTGGCCGACAACGGGTCCGACTGGTTCATCAGCGGCGAGACCAGCACGGCCTGGAACGACGACGAGCTCGAGCCCTTGAAGACGGTGCCCGGCTCGGCGTTCGAGGTGGTGAGGCTCGGCGAGATCCGCCGCTGAGCGAGGCCTAGTGGTCGTCGTCCTCCTCGTCGTCGTCGTCTCCCGCCGGCTTCACCTTGACGATCGCGCGCATCCACGGATGGATGCAGCACTGGAAGCGGTGATTGCCCGCCGCGAGGTTCTCGACCGTGGTGCTCGCGCCCGGAGCCAGGTTCGTGGAGGCCGGACACTCGGGAGCGGTGACGAGGCCCTTGTTGAGGCCGGGATTCGGGATCTTGCCGCCTCCGAAGTTCGCCACCTCGGTGAAGGTGTGCGCGCGTCCGCCCCGATTCCTCACCCGGACGGTTTGGCCTTCCCGGATCTTCAGGTAGGGAGGATCGTTGCGCCAGGCCTGGTGTCCGATCACGGACGTCGGGGCCAGCGTTGACTGAAGCTCCACTCCGAACTCCGCATTGGTGACGTCGCCCTCCTCGAGGGCGCATCCGCCGGAGGCATTCCAGGCCGGGTCCCGGGGATCGCAATCGTCGCGGATGGCGATCTTGCGGTTGTGGTCGTCGGCGGCGAGTGGCTTCGTGCTCGAAGAGCCGACGAAGAGAGACGCGATGCTGCTCGCGGCCAGCAAGGCGAGGAGAGTTCCCGTGTTTCGCATGCGACACCTCCCGGTGGGTCCCGGCGCCGGCGAGGGGCGGGCAGGGAAGGTGTACGGCGGCCTACTCTCCGCTCCCGTTTACAACGGGGAGCGCCACGAAGTCAATGGAAACCGTCCAGCCACCCACCCCGTTGGTGGCCGCTTGCGCAGCCACCCACCCCGTTGGTGGCCGCTGGCGGCAGCCACACACACCGTTGGTGGCCGCTTGCGCAGCCACGCACCCCGTTGGTGGCCGCTGGCGGCTAGACCGCGGAGGCCTCGAAGCGCTTGCGGGCGTCCACGAACACCTGGTAGAGACGCGTGCGCTCGGCCAACGCCGGCAGCAGCACCGAATCCGCCGTCGGGACGTCACGGCCCGCGATGACGAGATCGGCGATCACGGCCCAGGCCTGCGTACCCTCGCCCGTCTTGAACTCGTCGCCGACGATCACCAGGAAGATGCGGCGTCGGCGCTCCGGGCTGAGGCGGTTGAGGCGCTGGTAGAGGCTCTCGCGTCCCCCCGCCGCGGGGGCGCGCGTGGCCACCACGAGGTCGTACACGCCCTGCTCGAGCAGGCGCGCACCCTCCTCGGCATTCTCGACCGTGTCCACCTGGTAACCGAGGCGGGTCAGGGGCAGGGCCATCGCCCCCGCCTGCGCGCGATCGGTCAGGGCGACCATCGCGCGTCCGACCATCTTCCCCTCGCCGATCGACATCTCACGCCGGATCTGCGCCATCATCGTCGCCCGCATCTCTTCCGACGTCGCGGACTCCATCGCCGGAGGTGCGGGAGCCGGGCCGGGCGCGGCCGCGGCGGTGGCGGCGGGCGCGTTCGGATAGGCAGGGAAAGCCGAGGTGGGCGGCGCCGCCGGATAGGCGCCCGCGGGGAGGTTGCTCGCGAACGAGCTCGTCCCGGGCGCGCTCACCACCGGCGCCCCTCCCTTGCCCGGGAAGCGCACCACCGTCTGGCACTTCGGGCATTTGACGCTGAAGGCCCGATCGGGCACCTTCGCGTCGTCGATCACGATACGCTGCTGGCAGTTGGTGCAATTGGCCTGCACGGCTACCTCTCGATCAGGTCGTCCATCTCGGACGGCGCCGAGCGGGACGCCCCCTTCGACGGAGTGGACGGCGCCGACGCGAACTTGCCGGAAGGGGTGACATCGTCGGTCATGTTGTTGCCGCCCGTCTCCAGCACGAGCTGGAGGTTCGTGCGGTTCGTGGCATAGCTGAGTCCCGTCTCCTTGTCGATGAGGCCGGCGTTGATGAGCTTCTCCAGCTCTCCGTCGAAGGTCTGCATCCCCTCCAGCTGGCCGTCGGCCATGGCGTCGATCAGGCTCTTCCCTTCGCGCTCGCCCTCCTGCACGTACTCCTTG
>Ga0075367_10000942_pt1 | contig 11826 bp, 7 predicted proteins | sample EndMethybrTD3032_FD_71399 | JGI IMG/M metagenome (GOLD analysis project Ga0075367, IMG submission 71399) | Populus endosphere microbial communities from Tennessee, USA - Endosphere MetaG P. TD hybrid TD303-2 | ecosystem: Host-associated > Plants > Roots > Endosphere | place: USA: Tennessee... | reverse complement strand
GGCGGCGGCCACGGAGCTGGGCCCGCGCGGCATCCGTGTGAACACCGTCCACCCCGGATTCATCGAGACCGAGATGACGGCTTCGGCCCCACCGGCCTTCCGCGAGGCCAACATCCGAGAGACACCGCTCGGCCGCACCGGCTCCGTCGACGAGGTCGCCCCCCTGGTGCTGTTCCTGCTCTCCGACGAGGCGTCCTTCATCACCGGCGCGGAGATCCCGGTCGATGGCGGCCTCACCGCGCACGGTGGCGTCAAGTCCATCTCGGACGCGCTGAGTTGAGAGCCCTGCCCGTCAAGGGGCAGCTGAAAGGCAATGGAAAGGCAATCCCCTTATGGACAAGGTCAGTTCGACCGCCGAGGAGGCGGTCGCCGACATCCCCGACGGCGTCTCGCTGGCCGTCGGCGGCTTCGGCCTCAGCGGCGTGCCGGAGATCCTCATCCGTGCCCTGCACGAGCAGGGGGCGACAGGTCTGTCCGTCGTCTCCAACAACTGCGGGGTGGACGGGCGCGGACTGGGCGTCCTGCTGGCCGCCGGCCGCATCGCCCGGGTCACCGGCTCGTACGTCGGCGAGAACAAGGAGTTCGCCCGGCAGTACCTCTCCGGCGAACTGGAGGTGGAGCTCGTCCCGCAGGGCACCCTCGCCGAACGGCTGCGCGCCGGCGGTGCGGGCATCCCCGCCTTCTACACCCCGGCCGGCGTCGGCACCCAGGTCGCCCAGGGCGGCCTGCCCTGGCGCCACGCACCCGACGGCACGGTCGCCGTCGCCTCCCCGCCCAAGGAGACCCGCACCTTCCACGGCCGTGCCCACGTCCTGGAACACGCCATCACCACCGACTTCGCCCTCGTACGGGCCTGGCGCGGCGACCGCCACGGAAACCTGGTCTTCCGCCGCGCCGCCGCCAACTTCAACCCCCTCGCCGCCATGGCCGGCCGCATCACCGTCGCCGAGGTCGAAGAGCTCGTGGAACCCGGCGCGTTGAGGCCCGACGAGGTCCACCTGCCCGGCGTCTTCGTCCACCGGGTCGTGGAGCTGACGCCCACCCAGGCCACCGACAAGCAGATCGAGAAGAGAACGGTACGTTCCTGATGCCCTGGACCCGCGACCAGATGGCCGCCCGCGCCGCCGCCGAACTCACCGACGGCTCCTACGTCAACCTCGGCATCGGCCTGCCCACCCTCATCCCCGGCCACCTCCCGCCCGGCGTGCACGTCGTCCTGCACTCCGAGAACGGCATCCTCGGCACCGGACCCTATCCGCTGGAGCACGAGGTCGACCCTGACCTGATCAACGCCGGCAAGGAGACCGTGACCGTCCTGCCCGGCGCCTCCTTCTTCGACTCCGCCCTCTCCTTCGGAATGATCCGCGGCGGCCACATCGACACGGCCGTCCTCGGCGCCATGCAGGTGTCCGAGCGCGGTGACCTCGCCAACTGGATGATCCCCGGCAAGATGGTCAAGGGCATGGGCGGCGCGATGGACCTCGTCCACGGCGCCCGCCGTGTCGTCGTCCTCATGGACCACACCGCCAAGGACGGCACCCCGAAGATCGTCAAGGAGTGCACGCTGCCCCTCACCGGCGAGGCCTGCGTCCACCGCGTCATCACCGACCTCGGCGTCCTCGACGTCACCCCGGACGGCCTCCTCCTGGTCGAGACGGCGCCCGGAGTGTCGTACGAGGAGATCTCGGCGAAGACCGCCGCACCCGTCCGCGTCCGTCAGCTCAGTTGACGGCGGAGGCCAGGGCCGCCTCGAAGGTCGGGTGCTCGAACTCGAAGCCTGAGTCCAGGAGTTGGCTCGGCACCACGCGCTGGCTCATCAGGATGCCGTCGGCGAACTCGCCGAGCACCAGACGCAGGGCGAAGGCGGGAACGGCCAGGATCGTGGGGCGGTGCAGGGCACTGCCGACGGCGACGGTGATCTCGCGGTTGGTCGCGGGGTGCGGGGTGGTCATGTTGACCGGGCCGGTGACCCACTCGGTGTCGATCAGGTGGCGCAGCGCGCGGACCGTGTCGGACAGGGAGATGTAGCTCCAGAACTGGCTGCCGCTGCCCAGGCGTCCGCCGAGCCCGGCGCGGGCCAGCGGCAGCAGGCGGCCCATCGCGCCGCCCTTGGGCGAGACGACGATCCCGAATCGGGTGGTGACCACCCGTGTCCCGGCCGTCCGGGCGCCCCGGGCCGCGGCCTCCCACTCCTGGCAGACGCCGGCCAGGAAGTCCTGGCCGGGCCGGGCGGTCTCGTCGACCACGGTCTGCCCGGTCTCGCCGTAGTAGCCGACGGCGGAGCCCGAGACGAAGACGGCCGGCGGCTTCTCGCAGTCACCGATCGCCGTGGCCAGGGCGCCGGTGCCGCGCACCCGGCTCTCGCGGATCTCCTGCTTGTACGAGGCCGTCCAGCGCCGGTCGCCGACCCCTGCGCCGGCCAGGCCGACGACCGCGTCCGCGCCGTCGAGCAACGCCGGGTCGACCGCGCCCGCGCGTGGTTCCCAGCGCGCCTCCTCGCTCCCGTCGGCCCGGGCCTGCGGCTCCCGGCGGACCAGCCGGGTGACGCGGTGACCGTCGGCGAGCAGCGACGCGGTCAGCGCGCTGCCGATCAGCCCAGTGGAACCACTGATGACGACATGCATGGAACGAACCTCGATCCGGGCGTACGGGACCATCCCGATATGTTTGATATTTCAATCATCTGGTTCCACTGTAGCCCATGCCATGCGAAAGGGCGGGGCCAGGACTCCCCCGTGGTCCTGGCCCCGCCCCTGCTGCGCTCGTACGTGTCCCCCTCGCACGTACGCGGCGGTGATCACAAGGATGCGCGGAGGGTCGCCGCCGTGTCGTTGGCGGACAGTCCACACCTGGTTGGCAGTCAGTCCACTAACGGGCGGACGGTCCACGTTCCGCTGCCTGCGCCCGCAGTTCGCTCGGCGGGACGCCGTAGGCGGTGCGGAAGGCGCGGGTGAACTCGGCGGCGCGAGGGAAGCCCCAGCGGGCGGCGACGGTATGGATCGGCAGGGGGCGCAGTGTCGGATCGGCGAGCTCCCGGTGGGCGCCCGCGAGACGCCGCTCACGGATGTACGAGGCGACGGTGGTGCCCTCGGCCTGGAAGAGGCGGTACAGATAGCTGCGCGAGATGTGGTGCGCGGCGGCGATCCGGGCGGGGGTCAGCTCGGGGTCGGCGAGATGACGGCGTATGAATGCCTTGATGCGCAGGGTGAGTGTCCGGGCCCGAGTCTCGGGCGGCAGCCCCCTCTCGGCCTCCAGCGCCTGCGCGAAGACGGCCGTGACCAGGTCGGCGACGACGGTTCCGAGCCGCGGGCCGTCCGACGGCCGGTAGGGACCGGTGTCCGAGACCAGCTGCACGAGGAACTGCGCCAGCAGCGCGCCGATGCCCTCGCGACTCGATATGCGGCTGCCGATGATCCGGTCCGTCCGCCCTCCCGGCAGCGCCACGAGGGCTCGCGGGATCTCGAGTCCGATCACGGTGACCGGGTCCGCGCCGGTGTGGATCTCCCACGAGCGCGAGGAGCTGTTGGTGTGGAAGTCGTCGATCCGGTACGCGAGCTGCTGCCGGCCCCAACTGGCCGCGCCCTCGCCCCTCCTGAGCAGGGAGAGATGGTAGACCTCGGGGTCGGAGCGGCGTACCAGCCTCGGAGTCCGGCGGAACACCAGGTGGTCGAAGGTCGCCGGCCAGACGGTGACGTCTCCGAGGCAGATCAGGCGCTGGATTCCGCGGTAGTCCGCCGCGCGGTCACTGTCCAGTTCCATGGGCGCGTGGGTGCGGCCCAGTCGCTCGGTCCAGGCCTCGAACCGGTAGGCCACCGGGAGGTCCCTGGTCCGGAAGACCGACTCGTCCAGCACGGCCGTAGTCAATCACACGGCTCAGGTGCCCCGGGAAATGCGGCTGACAGATCGGGTCGGCCGTGGTTACGATCCTCGGCGATGACGACTCCTTCTGTTCTCAGATTGGGGGTCCCGTCCACGCAAGGTGAGTGCTGATGGCCACTCACCTCGCGGACGGGGACTCCCGCCTCTCCTTCTGGCTGCGCGTGCGCGAGTTCGCCGTGCCGGCCTCCATGATCCAGACCGCGACCGCCCGGCGTCTCGCCGGGGACTGGGCGGGGGCGTGTGCCGCCGCACGGGTCGACGTGGATCTCGATCTGCGTTCCGTGAAGCGTGCCCATGGGCCTGGGCTCATGGCCCAACTCCGGGACGATCTACGGCACTTGGCGCCCGACCTGCTGCGCTGGCACATGCCGAGGATCGCTCCCGACGGGCTGCTGCGGCCGGGGCTCACCGTCGCCCTGGCCCGGTACACGGCCGAGGGACGCGACGGTCCGTACCCGGTGCATCTGGTCGCCCGGACTCCGCCCGCCTGGGCGGATGCCGGTCAGCGGATCAGCCTGGCGGTGTGGGACGGGGCCGGCTCCGGGCTCGGGGTCTCCCCGCATCCGCACCCTCATCCCAGCGGCCGCTTCCGCCTGGATCTGCATCGGCATCTCTGGGACGCGCGCAGAGCGGATGAGCTGCGGGTCCGGTGCGGTGCGGATCTGCCGCCCGACGGTCCTTTCCCGGAGCCCGAGTTGCCGTGGTCGGTGCCGCAGGGGCTCCGGTGTGCTGTGGGTCGTTGGTCGGCCGAGGCGGCGATTCTGTTGCGAGCCGAAGGGCGGGGCGGACGCAGGGTCGCGGTTCGGTTGGGGCGACGGCACCGGCTGATCCTGGAGCTGCCCGGGGAGCCGGGAAGCCCGCCCGCTTGGGATCGACTCGGGGGTGGGGAAGGCACATCCGCGCCCGAGCTGCTCGGGGGCGGGGACGGCACATCCGCCTTCACGCCGCTCAGGGGCTCGGCAAGCACGCCCGTGCCGGGCCTGCTCGGCAACTCCCAAGCCATCTCTGGGCTGGACCTGTTCAGGGACTCGGGAGGAACGGCCGCGCTGGAACTTCTTCGGGGCCCGACGGGCACAGCCACGCTGGAACCTCTCCGGAACCTACAAAGTGCGCCCGCACCGGACCCTCACCGCAACCCACAAAGCCCAACCACGCTCAGATCTCTCCGGGACTCACCTGGCGCGCCCGTGGTGGAGGTCTCGATCGGTCGCGGCTCCTCGCTTCCCGTCCTCCCCGACGCCGCGACCTGGGTGCTGCCCGATCTCGATCTGATCCGGTCCGGTGCGATCGAGGTCGGCCGGCTGCATCCGCTGGTCGCCGCCGCGTTGGCACCGGGGCACGTGCCGGCCGACCGGCACAGGGCCTCGGCGCGGCCGGGAGATGCGCATCTCGTCGACTGCCGTGGTGCCCCGCACCGGATCGGCCTGGTCGACGGCGTGCTGGCGCCGCTGGACCATGCCCCGGACGAGATCCGGCGGGAGGAGTTGCTGGCCGCGCTGACCGGCACCCCGCTGCCCTGCCTCCAGGCGATCGACGAGGCACACCGCCGGCCCGACTGTCTCGCCGGCGTCCGTGAACGCCTGGACCACGGGGACACGGCCGGTGCGCTGGCCGTCGTAGAAGGTCTGCTGGGTCCTCAGGCGGTGCTGCGTGACGGGCCGTTGCGGGACGAGCTGGAGGCGGCGGCGCAGCGGCGGATCATGTACGGCCTGTTCAGGGCGGGGCTCATCGGGCCCGGGCCCGGCCGGGTCCTCCCCGGGCCGCCGCGTCCGTCCGACCGTCGCTCACGCCGTCGGCACAGCACCTATCGCTGACCAGAAGCTCATCGTCGTACACCCTTCGAACCTCAAAAGGTGATCACACATGCCCACTTGCACTCCGCTCGTCCTGCCCGAAAACACCACTACCTCGCAACTCGACGTAGCCGACGAGCTGTTGACCCTGCTGCGCGACGCCACCACCGAACCCCGCCCCGACATCCAGCTGGAGGCGCTGACGCTGGCCGTGGCCGCCGACCTGCCCGTGCTGCTGTGGGGTGAGCCGGGGATCGGCAAGACCGCGGCGCTGACGCAGCTGGCCGAGGCCCTGGATCTGCCGTTGACGACGGTGATCGCCAGCGTGCACGAGCCGTCCGACTTCTCGGGACTGCCGATCGTCGGCGACGACCCGGCCGAGCAGGGAGTGCCGATGGCCCCGCCGGACTGGGCCGTCCGCCTCGTGCGGGCCGGGCGAGGACTGCTGTTCCTCGACGAGTTGTCCACCGCGCCACCCGCTGTGCAGGCCGCGCTGCTCCGGCTGGTGCTGGAACGGCGTATCGGCACCCTGCAACTGCCGCCCGGCGTAAGGATCGTGGCCGCCGCCAACCCGCGGTCCTCGGCGGCCGACGGCTGGGAGCTGAGCGCGCCTTTGGCCAACCGTTTCGTGCATCTTCTGTGGACCCACGACCACGAGGTCGTCGTACGCGGCCTCGGCGGGACCTGGCCGCGGGCGACGCTGCCCCGGCTCGACCCGCGGAAGCTTCCGGAGGCCGTGGACTTCGCCCGGCGTGCGGTGTGCGGGTTGCTGGCCGTCCGGCCCACGCTGGTGCACCGGCTGCCCGCCAACGAGACCCGTAAGGGCGGGGCCTGGCCCTCGCCCCGGAGCTGGGAGATGACCCTGCGCCTGATCGCCTTCGCGACCGCGGCCGGGTCCTCTCGGGACGTGCTGTCGCTGCTGGTGCGCGGGACGGTGGGGGACGGTCCGGGGCTGGAGCTGCTGGCCAGTATGGACCGGATGGACCTCCCGGACCCCGAGGAGCTGCTCGCCGACCCGGCGAGTGCCGTCCTGCCGGAGCGCGGGGACCTGCGGCAAGCCACCCTCGACGGTGTGGTGGCGGCCGTCCGCTCTCGCCCCGACAGAGCCCGCTGGGACGCGGCATGGGCGCTGCTGGTGCGGGCGGTGGAGACCGGCGCCCCGGACCTGGTGGTCGTGCCCGCGACCACCCTGGCCTCGCTGCGCCGGCAGGACTGGGACGTCCCGGCGTCCATCGAGCGGCTCGCCGGGGTCGTGACCCTGTCCCGGCGGGCCGACGAGGCCGCGGCCCGGACCGCCGCGGGGGCGAAGAGGGCGGGCCGATGAGCGGCACGGACACACAGCGGGCCCTGGATACGGACCCGCAGGGAACCCTGGATCTCGACAAGCTGTTCGCCGCCCGACTGCAGGCCGTCCGCGCCCGGCCCTATCTGGCGACGGCCCTGTTCGCCCTGCACACCGTCGAGTCGCGGGACGTGCCGACGATGGCCGTGGACCGGTACTGGCGTTGCTATGTCTCGCCCGGGTTCGTGGACCGCACGCCGGTGGAGGAACTGGCCGGCGTGTGGGTGCACGAGGTGTCGCACCTGCTGCGCGATCACCACGGGCGCAGCGAGCGGGTCGCCAGGCAGCGCGGGCTGACCGGCCCGGGCGAGCGGCTGCGGATGAACATCGCCGCGGACTTCGAGATCAACGACGACGTGTACGGCGACGGACTGACCCGGCCCGAAGGGGCCGTACGGCCGGGGCACCTGCAGCTGCCCGACGGTCAGCTGATGGAGGACTACCTGCGTCAGTTCCGGCTCGGGCCGCGCACCCAGGGTCTGGCCTGGCTGGACTGCGGGAGCGGTGCCGACGGGCGGGAGCGGGAGTGGGAGCTGGGTCCGGACGGCGCGCACGGGCTCAGCGAACAGGAGAAGGACGCGGTCCGCCACCGGGTGGCACAGGCCATCAAGGGCCGCCCCGGCAGCGCCCCGGAGGGGTGGGAGCGGTGGGCGGAGGAGGCGTTCCATCCGCCGCAGCCCTGGCGGGAGTTGCTCGGGGCGGCGCTCCGCTCGGCGGTCTCCGGCTCCGGGGTGGGCGAGGACTATTCCTACGGTCGTCCCGCGCGCCGCTCGGCCGGACTGCCCGGCGTCGTCCTGCCGAGTCTGTTGCGCCGGCCGCCGCGGGTCTCCGTCGTCATCGACACGTCCGGTTCCGTCAGCGACGCCGAACTGGGCAGTGCGCTGCTGGAAGTCGCCGCGATCTCCCGGGCCCTGGGCGGCCGGCGCGACCTGGTGACGGTGGTGCCGTGCGATGCGGCGGCCCGGGTCGCGCACCCCCTGTGCCGCGCCGAGGGCATCCCGCTGCTCGGCGGCGGCGGTACGGATCTGCGCACCGGCTTCGCGACGGCGCTGCGGATGCGGCCGCGCCCCGACGTCGTCGTGGTGCTGACCGACGGGCAGACCCCCTGGCCGAAGGCGCGGCCGGCGGCCCGGACGGTGGTGGGTCTGTTCCCCCGGTCCCACGGGTCCTGGATCGAGGACGACCCCGACTACGTGCCGGACTCGCCGCCCGTCTGGGCGCGGGTGGTGGAGATCGGATAGGTGCCGTTGTCCGCCGGGACCCGACGGAGGTGCCCCATCGGCCCGGGTCAGTTGCCCTTTCCGCCCGGCGCAGGTGCCCCAAAGGCCCCGTCCGGGCGAGCAGACGTGCCCCGACAGCGGTCGCTGAACTGTTCGAGCACCGGTCGCCCTGCCCTAGGCTCGATGATGTTGTTCGGCAAGGGGATTGACGGCGCCGTGCCCCCGGCGGGCGCCGGAGGGGCAGGACCATGACGCACGACCAGCTGATCCGTCCGCTGCCCGAGCTGCTGAAGGCTCATGCCGTGGCCTCGCCGTCGCGAGTGGCCTACGCCGATGACGTACGGGCCGTCACCTACGCCGAGCTGGAGCGGCGCACCGGACGGCTGGCCGCCCATCTCGCCCGCACCGGCCTGCGGCGGGGCGAGCGGGTCGCGATCTGTCTGGGCAACCGCGTGGAGATGGTGGAGAGCGTGCTGGCCACCGTCAGGGCCGGGGCGGTCGGGGTGCCCCTCAACCCCCGCTCCTCCGACGCCGAACTCGCCCACTTCCTCCAGGACAGCGGCGCCTCGGTCCTCGTCACCGACCCCGCGCAGCTCCCCCGGCTGCGGCGCCTGGGCCGCCCTGTCCGCGTCCTCCTCACCGGCCCGGACCCGCTCCCGGCCGACGCCCCCGAGGGCACGGCGCGTTTCACCGACGCGGCCGAGACCGACTCCGCCGAAGCGCCCCGGGACGACCTCGGGTTGGACGAACCGGCCTGGATGCTCTACACCTCCGGCACCACCCACCGCCCCAAGGGCGTCCTGTCCACCCAGCGCGCCGCCCTGTGGTCACCGGCCGCCTGCTACGCCCCGCTCTTCGGCCTCTCCTCCGACGACCGGCTCCTGTGGCCCCTCCCCCTGTTCCACAGTTTCGGCCACTCCCTCGCGATCCTCGGCGTCACCGCGGTCGGCGCGAGCGCCCGCATCACCGCCGAACTCCTCCCGCCCGACGGCCTGTTGCGCGAACTCCACACCCCGCACGCCGACCTGCCCGGCCCCTACACCGTCCTGGCCGGCGTGCCGGCCACCTACCACCAGCTCCTGGCGTCCGCCGAGGGCGCCGCCTCCCCGCCGCCGCTGCGGACCTGCCTGGTGGCGGGAGCGCCGAGCGCACCGGCCCTGCGCCGGGCGGTGGAGGACCTGTTGGGAGCACCACTCCTCGACGCGTACGGCTCCACCGAGACCTGCGGCATGATCGCGGTCAACCGCCCGCACGGACCGCGCGTCGACGGCTCCTGCGGCCCGCCGGTCCCCGGCATGGAGGTGCGCGTCGTCGATCCCGGCTCGGGCGACGACGTCGCCGACGGGGCCGAGGGCGAGCTCTGGGTGCGCGGGCCGAGCCTGATGTCCGGCTACCACGACCGGCCCGAGGAGACCGGGGCCGCGCTGCGGGACGGCTGGTACCGCACCGGGGACCTGGGCCGGCGCGTCGAGCACGGGCATCTCCGACTCACCGGCCGGGTCAGCGAGTTGATCATCCGCGGTGGCGAGAACATCCACCCGACGGAGGTCGAGCAGGCTTTGCTGCGCTGCCCCGGCGTGCGGGACGCGGTGGTGGTGGGGCGGCCGGACGACGTCCTGGGCGAGGTCCCGGTGGCCTACGTCGTCCCGGAACCGGGCGGGTTCGACGCCCGAAGTGTCCTGGACGCGTGCCGCCCCCGGCTGGCGGCGTACAAACTGCCGGTCGAGATCCACGAGATCGCGGCCGTGCCGCGCACGGCGTCCGGCAAGATCGCCCGTCACGCCGTCGTGCAGATACCGGCGGCGGCCTCGAAGCCCGGGGGATCCCTGCGCCGAGAGCTGCTGTCCCTTCCGCCCGAGGCACGGGAACGCGCCCTGCGTGAGGCGGTGCTCGCGGAGACGGCCGAGGTCGGACAGTCCGAACTCCCGTCCCCCGACAGCACCTTCACGGACCTCGGACTGACGTCCGCGAGCGCCGTGACCCTCCTCGACCGGCTCGGCGAGGCGACCGGGCTGCGGCTCCCGTCGACGCTGGTCTTCGACCATCCCACACCGACCGCACTGGCCCGACAGGTGTACGACACCCTGTTCGCACCGGAGGCCGCGTCCGCACCGCACACCGGCGCGGGCGGGAGCGACGACGATCCCATCGTGATCGTCGCCATGGGCTGCCGGTATCCCGGAGACGTCAACTCCCCCGAGGACCTGTGGCAGTTGGTGTCGGAGGGCCGGGACGCCATCACCGGCTTCCCCACCGACCGGGGCTGGGACCTGGACGCCCTGTACGACCCCGACCCGGACCGCGTCGGCGCCTCGTACACCCGCAGCGGCGGATTCCTGCACCGGGCCGCGGAGTTCGACGCGGACCTGTTCGGGATCTCGCCGCGCGAGGCGCTCGCCATGGACCCGCAGCAGCGGCTGCTCCTCGAGACGTCCTGGGAGGTCTGGGAGCGGGCCGGCATCGCCCCGGCGACCTTGCGCGAGAGCGACACGGGTGTGTTCGTCGGCATGATGCACGCCGACTACTCCTCCCGGCTCAGCACGCATGAACTGGAGGCTCATCTGGCCCTGGGCTCGGCGGGCAGCGTGGCCTCCGGGCGGCTCTCGTACGTCTACGGCCTGCGTGGCCCCTCCGTCACGCTCGACACCGCCTGCTCCTCCTCCCTGGTGGCGCTGCACTGGGCGGCGCGGGCGCTGCGCTCCGGGGAGTGTTCGCTCGCACTGGCCGGCGGAGTCACCGTCATGTCGACTCCCAAGGCGTTCACGGCGTTCAGCCGGCAGCGGGGGCTCGCTCCCGACGGCCGCTGCAAGTCCTTCGCGGCCTCGGCGGACGGGACCGGCTGGGGCGAGGGCGTGGGGCTGGTGCTGCTGGAGCGGCTGTCCGACGCCCGGCGCCACGGACATCCCGTACTGGCCGTCCTGCGCGGCTCGGCGGTCAACTCCGACGGCGCCTCCAACGGACTGACAGCCCCCAACGGTCAGGCCCAACAGCTCCTCATCTCCCAGGCGTTGACGGAGGCCGGACTCCACTCCGAGGACGTGGACGCGGTCGAGGCACACGGCACGGGCACCCGGCTCGGCGACCCGGTGGAGGCGCGGGCCCTGCTGGCGGCCTACGGCCAGGGGCGCGGGGAGGACCGGCCGCCGCTGTGGCTCGGCTCGGTCAAGTCCAACCTCGGCCATACGCAGGCGGCGGCCGGCGTCGCCGGTGTCATCAAGATGGTGCAGGCCCTGCACCACGAGCGACTCCCGCGCACCCTGCACGCGGACGAGCCGACCTCGCACGTCGACTGGTCCACCGGCCGGGTGAAGCTGCTGACCGAGGCCCGCCCATGGCCCCGCACGGCCTCGGCGCCACGCCGGGCCGGCATCTCGGCGTTCGGGATCGGCGGAACCAACGCACACCTGATCCTGGAGGAGGCGCCGCACATCGCGGATGCGGTGGGCGCGAAGAAGTCCGCGCCGCGGCCTGCGCCGGGCTCCGGGGACGGGTTCGAAGCCACGCCCAGGCCGCTCTCCGAAACCGACGAGCCCGCCACCCTCCCCGAGCCGCTGTCCAGGGCCGAGAAGACGAAGGCCGAACCGCCTTCCAT
>Ga0075367_10000941_pt1 | contig 11832 bp, 10 predicted proteins | sample EndMethybrTD3032_FD_71399 | JGI IMG/M metagenome (GOLD analysis project Ga0075367, IMG submission 71399) | Populus endosphere microbial communities from Tennessee, USA - Endosphere MetaG P. TD hybrid TD303-2 | ecosystem: Host-associated > Plants > Roots > Endosphere | place: USA: Tennessee... | reverse complement strand
CGCGTTGGCGTAGTAGAAGCGGTCGCGCTCGTTCGGCAGCTTGGCTTGTTGAGCCTTGGCGTCGAAGATCTTGTCGAAGCCGACCGAGTCGAAGAAGCGGCCGGCGCCGAGGAAGTGGCGAAGCATCGGATAGAACATAACATTGCGGTATCCGCAGCGAGCCAAGGTCTGCGGCAGGCTGTCCCGTATGCCGCCGGTCATGACCTGCTGCGCGAGCTGGTTCATGCCGGCGAACGACTGAGTGGCAACGCCGGTCAGGACCGAGAATTCGGTGAGCCAGGACGCGCCGCCGAACGTCTCGACGCGCAGCTTGTTGAACCTGCCGTCGGCGGAGCGGAAGAAGGCATCGAGGCTGCGGTCGTAGTCGAGCGCGGGGAACAGGGATGGCTGCACCGCCGACTCGTGATGGATCAGAATGATGTGCGGCGCTTTGGCCGTCGGCGTGCAGGTCGCCGGCGGCACGAGCGAGAGGATTTGCGACGACGTCGGGCCGGGTCGATCCGCTTCGATCAGGGTGCCGCGCCACAGCGCGCGCGCCGTCTCCGACCAGGAGGAATAGAAATTGCTGACGTAGGCGTTCTCGAAATAGAACTCCGTGTGACGCCGCGGCCCGCGCTCCTGGTCGGCGGCCCAGGCCAGGCCCGCCAGCAGGATGAAGCAGCAAGCAGACCACCGGCGTGGAACACGAGCTTTGTCGATAAGCGTGGCGAGCCAGGTCGCGGCGCCGGCGGCAACGACTGCAATGGTCACGCCAAGCAGCGTGTCGCGGTAGTCGTGCCAGGTCTCGTGCAGGCCGAGGCCGGATTTGAGAACGGCGACGACGTCATAAGCATGCAGGATCGTCTCGCGCACCTGCTGCTTGGCGGAGGAGATCACCGCGACGACGCCGATCATCGCCATGGTGAGGGCGAGAGCTGGCAGAACCCGGCGACACACGAAGGCAATAGCAGCGGCAACGGCGAGCGAGATGGCGGTCGCGAACGCAATCTCGACCGGTCCGCAGCCTTCCATGAACCAGAAATAGAAGGCGATGGCCGCTACGGCTGCGCTGCAAGCCAACACCACGAGGTGCGTGCGCGATTGCGCAGCGACGTGGGCAACACGCCATAGTGCGGACAGTCTTAGTGAAAGCAGGCCCGCGGCGCCTCGATCGGAATTTTGCATGGCAGTCTGCGGCCTACACTATCGACGTCGCGCAATCTAAAGGGTTCGGCTGAACCCGGCCTGAACGCGCGGAGACTATCATGAGATGGAGTGGCCGAGTGCGGCTCGATTTGCCTGGAAGGCGCGGTCGTATTCGATGAGCCGGGCAATCTCGTCGCGTGCTGCTTCCCCGTAGAGGCGGCCGATCAGGTAGAGCATGCCGTCGATGGCCAGCGAGACGCCACCGCTGGTGACGACGCCGCGATCCTCTACAATGGCCGCTTCGACAGGCTCGACGGCTGCAGCGAGCGTGCCGAGACGGGTGAGGGGCGCGGCGGGCTCAGCGCCGGCGGCGTGCCGGCGCGTGGTTGCACGTCGTCCGTCGAGGAGACCGGCCGCAGCGAGGATGAGACCGCCCGTGCAAACCGAGGCGGCGGCGCCGGCGGGCAAGCGGCGCAGGAATGCCAGCATGTCCGGATCGCTGATCTGTGCCTGCCAGCCTGGCCCGCCGCACACCACGAAACAGTCGCAAGGCGGATGATCGGCGAAGCCGAAGCCGGCCACCACGGAGAGGCCGCCGGCCAGGCGTACGATGCCCGGTCGTGCGGCGATGGTGACGCTCTCGATGGCCGGCAGCACCCGGCGCGCCATCGAGACGACGCCGACCGTGCCACCGATATCGATCGGCTCGACGTCCTCGTAGATGACGATGCCGAACCGCGACGGCTCATGGCGCTGCTTCATGCCGCGAATAGTCACGGCAAACACCGGCCGGCGCAAGCCGCCGCAATTTGGAAACTGCCGCGCGGTTGGGCACGAAGGGCGCGGCCACTGCCCACGATCTGCCCTCGGCCTGCCTGGTGTGCCGACGCCAAGATGCGTTTCGCGTACGGCGCCGCAATTCGCAGATCTGGCACATGGCTTGCTGACGTCACGGTAGAGTCGGTGTCAGTTCGGTGAGGCAAGTCATGCACAGAAGAACACTTTTGAAACTCGGCGCGGGCGCAGCGGCAGGCACGCTGATCAGTGCCCCAGCCATTGCCCAGAGTGCGCCACAGATCCGCTGGCGCATGACGTCGAGCTTCACCAAGACCCTCGACATCACCTACGGTGCCGGCGAGCTGTTCAGCCGCTACGTGTCCGAGTTGACGGAAGGCCGCTTCCAGATCCAGCAGTTCTCCGCCGGCGAGATCGTGCCCGGTCTGCAGGCGCTCGACTCGGTGCAGAGCGGCGCCGTCGAGATGGCCTACACCGGCATGCTGTTCTACGTCGGCAAGGATCCGACGTTCGCGCTGGGGGCAGCGGTGCCGTTCATGCTCAACCCGCGCCAGCAGCACGGCTGGTTCTATCACGCGGGCGGCAACGACATGTTCAACGGCTTCCTGGCCAAGCACAACGTCATCGGCTTCCCGTGCGGCAATACCGGCATGCAGTGGGGCGGCTGGTTCCGCACGCCTATCAACACCACGGACGATCTGAAGGGCCTCAAGATGCGCATCGCCGGTCTGGCGGGCGCCATCGCCACACGTGTCGGCGTGGTGCCGCAGCAGATCGCGCCGGGCGACATCTATCCGGCGCTCGAACGCGGGGCGATCGATGCCGTCGAGTACATCGGTCCCTACGACGACGAGAAGCTGGGCTTGAGCAAAGTCGCCAAGAACTACTACACCCCCGGCTGGCAGGAGGGCGGCACCGTATTCCACGTGATCGCCAACACGGCCAAGTGGGCGGAGCTGCCGCCGCTCTACAAGAAGGCGGTGGAAGTGGCGGCGCAGGCAACCACGACCAGCATGCTGGCGCACTACGACACCAAGAACTCGGAGGCGCTGCTGCGGCTGGTAGCCTCGGGCGTCAACGTCTCGGTGTTCTCGCCGCAGATCGTGCAGACCATGTATGGGGCGGCGCAGGAGCACTATGCCGGCCTGATGGGGTCCAACGAGGCCTTTGCGGCGATCTACAAGTCGCAAAAGGAGTTCAGGGACCGCAATTACCTCTACCACCAGTACGCCGACTTCCAGTACGACGGCATGATGCTGCAGCTGCTGCGGAAGGTCTGACGCTTCCGTCTCGCCGGCAGCAGGGGCAGGCAAGGGACGCAACGCCATGAGCGAACCGGAGTTCGATCCAAGCTCAATCAGCTATGTCGCGGCCATGGACACGGTGCGGGAGGCTCATCCCAAGCCCATGTCGCGGGCAACCGGCAAGGTGCTGCGCCGGCTCGACAAGCACTGCCGGACCATCCTGCAGCACGCCACCTTCTGCGTGATCGGCACGCAAGGAGCGGATGGCGCGGACGTCTCCCCGCGCGGCGATCCGGCCGGCTTCGTGCGCGTGCTGGACGACCGCCACATCCTGCTGCCCGACCGCATCGGCAACAACCGGTTCGACAGCTATGCCAACGTTTTCGCCAATCCGCGCATCGGCATGCTGTTCATGGTGCCCGGCATGTCGGAGGTGCTGCGCATCAACGGCCTGGCGCGGGTGACGAACGATGCGGGCGTGCTGGCGGCGTCGGCCGTGCAGGGTCGCGCACCCAAGTTCGGGCTGCTGATCGAGGTACGCGAGGCCTACCTGCACTGTGCCAAGGCCGTCAACCGCGCGGCGCTCTGGGACCCATCGAAACACGTCAACCGGTCGATGCTGCCGAGCTACGGCACGATGCTCGCCGATCAGGTCGAGGGGCTGTCGCAGGAGGAAAGCGAGCGGCAGGGTGCCGAGATGGCGCGCCGCGGGATGTATTGACCGCCTCGTGCAAGGCACGCAGCGCGCCTCGCTGCTGCCTGGCCGTTTTCGCAGAGCTCAGCGACCGGCGTGGCTCATGGGCTCGCTCAACCGTCCGCGCAGCGCCAGCTCCATGAAGCCTGCGAACACGGCAGCCAAGGGCAGTCCGAACATGAAGATTTCCGCGGAGTGCTTGAGGTGGCCGAACTGCGTGAGGTGCGGCGCCCGGTCGGAGATGAAGTACAGGCTGTAGCCAATGTAGCCAAGCCACAGCGCCCACCTGACGATGCGCATCGCCTTCCAAGCCACGAACCACACGCTATCCATTGCCGTCTCCTTGGTCCCCGCAGTGCCGCAATTGTCCGGCACCGCACCCCGATCGTCCAGCTTTTTGCGCTGCAGCTGCGCAATTGTCCAGTCGAGCACAGGAAGGAACGGCTTGCGGTGACCGCGGGTTCGGCTTACTGCCGTTTGACACTTTTGTAACGAGGGAAGGCCAGCCAATGCCGGCAACCTCCATACTGCTTCAGCTCGCAGGCTTCGTGGCGCTGCTGCTGTGGGGCATGCACATGGTGCACTCGGGCATCGTGCGCGCCTACGGCGGCAACCTGCGGCAGATGCTGGGCGTCGGCCTCAACAGCCGCTGGAAGGCCTTCCTGGCGGGCATGGGCATCACGGCCCTGCTGCAGAGCAGCACCGCCACCGCCCTGATGACCACCAGCTTCATCGCCACCGGCTTCATGACGCTGGTGCCGGCGCTGGCCGTGACGCTCGGCGCCAATGTCGGCACGACGCTGATCGTGCAGCTGCTGACGTTCAACGTCGCGGCGCTGGCGCCACTGTTCGTGCTGGGGGGACTGATCGCCTTCAACAAGGGCGGCAAGACGCGCACGCGCGACCTGGGCCGGGTCGGCATCGGCATCGGTCTCATTCTGCTGGCGTTGAGCCTGATCATCACCACCATCGAGCCCGTGGAAAAGGCCAAGGCGCTACGTGGCCTGTTCGCGATGGTGTCCGGCGATCCGGTCATCGACGTGGCGATCGCGGCGCTGCTGACCTGGGCGGCCTATTCGAGCGTGGCCGTGGTGATCCTGATCATGACGTTGGCGGCGCAGCACATCGTGCCACCCGATGCCGCGCTGGCCCTGGTGCTGGGCGCCAACCTCGGCGGCGTCATTCCGCAGTACTTCGCGGCCGGCACCAGCACCGCGGCCAAGCGCCTGGCACTCGGCAACCTGGTCGTGCGCGGTGCCGGCTGTGTCGTCGCCATTCCGCTGCTGCCGTGGCTGACGCAGGCGATGGCTGCGCTCGAGGCGAGTCCCGCCCGGCAGGTGGCGGACTTCCACACCCTGTTCAACCTGGTGCTCGCCCTGATCTTCATCGGCCTGCTGGACCCGCTGGCCAAGCTGTGCACGCAAATGCTGCCATCGGCGCCGGTCTCCAACGATCCGGCGCGACCGCAATACATCAACGCGGCGGCGCTCGGCACGCCGACCATCGCATTGGCGGATGCGGCTCGCGAAGTGCTGCGCATGGTCGACATCGTCGAGTCCATGCTGCGCATGTTTCTCGAAGCCCTGCAGAACGACGATCGCAAGCTGCTGGCCAAGCTGGCGGCGATGGACGACACGCTCGATCGCCTGCACAACGCCGTGAAGTTGCACCTGACCGCGGTGAGCCGGGAAGATGGTCTGACCGAGACCGACGCCAAGCGCTGCTCGGACATCCTCGCCTTCACCATCAACCTGGAGCACGTGGGCGACATTCTCGACAAGAGCCTACGCGAGATCGCCGCCAAGAAGATCAGGCAGCGGCTGTCGTTCTCGGAGGAGGGCCTGCAGGAGATCGCCGGCATGCACCAGAGCCTGCTCGACGACCTGCGGCTCGCCACCAGCGTGTTCATGCTGGGCGACCAGAACTCGGCGCGCATGCTGCTGGCCGCCAAGGATCGCATGCGCGACCTCGAGCAGGCCGCGACCGACAACCACTTGCGGCGGCTGCGCGAGGGGCGGACGCAGAGCATCGAGACCAGCTCGCTGCACATCGACATCGCCCGCGACTTGAAGCGGATCGCGGCGCACATCGCATCCGTCGCCTATCCGATCCTGGAGCAGAGCGGCGCGCTGCGTCGCACGCGCCTGGTGGGCGAGGGTGAGACGGCCAGCGCACCGGACGACGGGGCGCCCGGCAAGCCGCATTAGCGGCCCCGGTGTTGAACTCGTTGAAGCACGGCATTGCCCGTGAAGTCATAGACATGGTCATAACTGCCAGTGCCCAGTTTCGCGTCGCGGCGGGACCAGGAGCCTTGCCGTGCGTTTGTCGACGGCAGACCGGCAAGATTTGACCCGACTCGGACATCCGCCCGCGTTTGCGAAGATCGGATTTTGGCCTCTATGAAGCACTCGTTTGGGCCGTTACGATGCCGCCAATTGGGCGTAGACCGGAAGTCGGATCGGCTCGGACCTGTCTCGAGTGAGGGGACACATCGTGCGACGCACTGTCATGGCACTGACTTTCACGATTGGCCTTTCCGCTGCCGGATTGGCCGCCGAATTGCAGCCAGACACCATCGCTTATCTCGTCAAAATTGGCTTCGATCCGAAATCGCCCACGATCACGCAAATTATCGGAGACAAAGTCGGCAATTTCACGCTCGATAGCCTGGCGGCCGATCGCGACAGGTCCGAGGTTAGGCGTTTTATCATAACCCGAAATTTCGTCCGTCAGTACAAGGTCAATCCAGATCTGCCCTTCCCGTCACCGCTGGATTACAACGATAGATACTTCTCGTCTGAAGAGGTCGATTTCTTTTTGGCACGAGATGCAGAACGGCTAAAACGGCGCTGCGCCGCCGAAAAAATCCCGTCAGGGAAACTTCCGAGCGGTTCTATCCTGCCCTGCCCGTAGGCTCGGGATGCCGGAGCCTACTTGATCGGCGGCTTGGGCAGGACGGCTTCGCCCGGTTCCATGACGTAGGTGTAGTCGAGCGCGTACCAGGGGGCGACCGCCGCGCTGGGGTGCGGCTCGTCGTGGCGGATGAAGTCGCCGAGCAGGGCCTTGGTGACGCCGAACTGGGCGTCCGTGTCGATGTGTGGGTCGTGGCGGTCGTAGACCTGCGAAATGAGCACCTTGAAACCCGGCTTGTAGATCAGGGCGTGCAGGTGTGCCGGCCGGTAGGCGTGGCGGCCCTGGGCCTGTAGGAGGCGGCCGACCACGCCGTCGGTCGGGATCGGATAGCCGGCCATCTTGATGGTGCGAAACCAGAAGCGGCCGTCGGCATCGCTGGTGAGCTTGCCGCGCAGGTTCATGTCGGCCTGGCCGGGGTCCTGGTTCTCGTACAGCCCGACCGGCGAGGAGTGCCAGACGTCGACCTCGGCGTCGCGCACGGGGTGGCCGGCCTTGTCACGCACGACGCCGGTGACGAACAGCGGCTCGCCCGGCGTGTCGGAGCGCACGATCGATCCACCGTTGGCGACGCGCGGCGAGTTGAGGCGCCAGAAGGGGCCGAGCAGCGATTGGGTGGTCTCGGTGTTGCCGCTGTCGCCGTTGTTGAGCAGGCACACGAGCGATGAGACGCCGAGCGAGCCGGCCATCAGCACGGCTTCGTTGTGGGTGTCGTTGGAGAGCCGGCCAATCTCGTTGATGAGCGAGGTGGCATCGCGGAACTCAGCTTCGGTGAGGCGCACGTCGCGCACGAAGGCGTGCAGGTGCTTGACCAGCGACAGCATGATCTCGCGCAGCCGGGGATCGGGCGTCTGCTCCATGACGCGGACCACGGCGGGCGTCACGTCCTGCTGGCGTTCGATGGTCATGGGCTTCAACCTTTCGCAACCCTCAGGAGAAGCGGTCCCAGGCCGCCTGGCGGGAGATACCGAGTGCCTGGCCGATAACGGCCCAGGACACCTCGCGCTCGCGCAGGACGTCGACAATGCTCTGCAATCCGCTACCGGTGTGCTCGTGCAGGGCTGCCTCCGTCGCCAGCCAGCGGATCAGCCGCTCGTTCGGCAGCGACTCCAGATCCTGGATGCTGGGGACCGCGGACTTCGGTTTCGGCGCATCGACCGGCGCGTCGATGTACTGATTGCAGATGGCGACACACTCGTTGCAGATGAAGACGGCGGGTCCGGCGATCAGCTTCTCGACCGCGTGCTGGGTCTTGCCGCAAAACGAGCAGTGCAGCGTGGGGTTCAGCTGTTTGCGCCGAGGCTTGGCTCGCGCGCGCAGGCGGGATGCGACCTGCTTCACCTTCTTCACGATGGCCATGCTCATCTCCTGTCAACATGAGCTTGACAGGCAAGGTGCGCGTGGATCGGGGCCTTGTCAAGGAGAGGTTGACAGACTCGCCGCTGGTCACCTCCACCCGATGCGTCCAGCGACTTGGTCCGGTGGGGCGTCCGCGGCACGCACGAATCGACGGCGTGCCTCCGATTGCACCGTTGCGCGGATGGAGGGGAAGAGGGGGGCGTAGGGTGCAATAGGCGAAGCCGTATTGCACCGCTGCACGGTTCAATCGGTGCGATACGGCTGACGCCTATTGCACCCTACGAGATGCGATCGGCCGCAAATCTGCTTGCTTACAACAACCATCCTGCATCCGTCAGCACATACTCCGTATAGCCCACAATTTGGACGCACGAATCACGCCTGCTCCTCCGCAAATGATTCTGGAGGTGCGACATGACAATGCTCGCGTTCATCCCGACGGCTTTCCTCGACCCCGTGCAAGCGGCGATCGTGCTGGCCGTCCTCTGCTTCTACCGCGGTCCACTGCCCATCATCGTGGCGGCAGGGATCACCACAGTCTTGTCCGAGACGCTCATCAGCCTCGCCACCCAGGCCTATACCTGGGGTGAGCTGCTGACACCGCGCCTGATCGCCTCGCTGATGCAGGCGGCCCTTCTCTACTGGGTCGTGCGCGCGATCGGCCAGCGCATCGCGCCATCGGGCGGAACCGGACGGCGGGTTGCGTGACGCCAGCCGGGGCGGTCAGCCGACCGCCCTGGACTACTCCGCCGCCTCCTTGGCGAGGAAGCCGCCGGACTGGTGCGACCAGAGGCCGGCGTAGAGGCCGCCGCGCTTCAATAGGTCGTTGTGGCTGCCCTGCTCGATGATGCGGCCCTGGTCCATGATGACGAGGCGGTCCATGGCGGCAATGGTCGACAGGCGGTGGGCGATGGCGATCACCGTCTTGCCGGTCATCAGGTTGTAGAGCTGCTCCTGGATGGCGAGTTCCACCTCCGAGTCGAGCGCACTCGTTGCCTCGTCGAGGATCAGGATCGGCGCATTCTTCAGGAGCACGCGGGCGATGGCGACGCGCTGGCGCTGGCCGCCGGACAGCTTGACGCCGCGCTCGCCGACGTGGGCGCCATAGGCCTTGCGGCCGCGCAAATCCTCCAGCGTGGCGATGAAGCCGTCGGCCTGCGCACGCTTGGCGGCCGCAACGGCGGCCTCCTCGCCGGCGTCGGGACGGCCGTAGAGGATGTTGGCGCGCACCGAGCGGTGCATCAGCGAGGTGTCCTGCGTGACCATGCCGATCTGCGCGCGCAGGCTGTCCTGCGTGACGTGGGCGATGTCCTGCCCGTCGATCAGGATGCGGCCGGACTCCAGGTCGTAGAAGCGCAGCAGCAGGTTGACGAGCGTCGACTTGCCGGCGCCCGAGCGGCCGACCAGACCGACCTTCTCGCCCGGCGCGATGTCGAGCGACAGGTTGTGGATGATGCCGCCCGGCCGCGCCGTGCCGGCCCCCACCTTCTGTCCGTAGTGGAAGCTGATGTTGTCGAAACGGATCTCGCCCTGGCGCACGGCCAGCGGCTTGCTGTCGGCCCGGTCGGTGACCAGGTTCGGCCGGCTGATGGCCTCCATGCCTTCCTCGACGACACCGATGTTCTCGAAGATGCCGGCCACTACCCACAGGATCCAGCCCGACATGGCGACGATGCGCATGACGAGGCCGCTGACCACGGCGATGGCGCCGATGGTCACCGCGTTCTGACTCCACAGCCAGATGGCCAGACCGCAGGCGCCGACGATCAGCAGGCCGTTCAGCCCGTACAGCACCAACTCCATGGCCGTCTGGATGCGCAGGGAGGCCATCCACTTGCCCATCTGCTCCTGCAGGGCCGAGCGCGCGTAGCGGTCCTCGCGCTCGGCGTGGGCGAACAGCTTGACGGTCAGGATGTTGGTGTAGGTGTCGACGATGCGCCCGACCAGCATGGAGCGGGCCTCGGACGCCTCCGTCGAGCGCTCCTTGATGCGCGGCACGAAGATGGCGAGCACGACGATGTAGGCCGCCAGCCAGACCACCAGCGGGATCAGCAGGCGCGGATCGGCGGCCGTGAAGATGACGGCCGTGCCGACCCACTGCACGCCGGCATACCAGATGGCGTCGATCAGCTGCACGACCGAATCGCGCAGGGCGGTGGCCGCCTGCATGACCTTGTTGGCGACGCGGCCGGCGAAGTCGTTCTGGAAGAAGCCCAGGCTCTGGCGCAGCACGTAGCGGTGCGTCAGCCAGCGCACGCGGGTCGTGACCGGCCCGGCGATCACCTGGTTCTTGATCAGGTCATGCGCGGTGGAGACGACCGGGCGGGCGACGACGGCGACGAACGCCATCCACAGCAGCATGGTGCCGTGCTCGCTGATGAAGTCCTGCGGCGACTGGGCGGCCTTCATCAGGTCGACCAGGTTGCCGACGAACGCCATCAGCGCCACCTCGATCAGGGCGCCGGCAAAGCCCGCCACCAGTAGGACGGCGAACGCCGGCCAGATCGGCTTGATGAAGTGGATGTAGAACGCCAGAAGCGTATCCGGAGGGCGAACGGGGGTCTCGTCCGGAAAAGCCTCGATGCGGGTCTCGAACCAGCGGAACATGCAAACTCCTCGGACTTTCTTCGTATCCGGCGGGCGACGCAGGCGTTGAAACGGGCGCGACGCTGACGCGCGCACCGCCTCACCGGCCGGATGTGGAATTATTGGGCCGGCGGGGGTATCCCTGGATCGCGACGGAACAATGGCATGGATCAATGTGATGGTCTCGAAATTGCTCTCAATTTCGCGCGGGCACCGAGGCTCGTGTCCGAATTGATGGAGCGCAAGCGGTGAAGCAGATGCACGACCGGATTCCCCTCCCCTTGATGGGGAGGGGCTAGGGGTGGGGTGACGACGCACGGGGATCGTACCTTGACTTTACCCCACCCCCGACCCCTCCCCGCAAGGGGGAGGGGAGCGATCAAGGCGAGGGAAGTGTATGCGGCGAGGCACGAGGCGAACATGACGCAAGAGCTCAAAGCGAGGAAAGCGGCGGCGAGCGCCTGGTTCGAGACGCTGCGCGACGACTTGTGCGCGGCTTTCGAGGCGGTGGAGGCCGACCTGCCGGCGGGCGCGCCGCAGGCGGAGATGGCGGCCGGCCGGTTCGTGCGCAAACCGTGGACACGCACCGATCATTCCGGCGCTGCGGGTGGCGGCGGGGTGATGAGCCTTCTGCACGGCCGGGTGTTCGAGAAGGCCGGCATCCACACCTCGACCGTGCACGGCGAGTTCGCGCCGGAGTTCCGCAGCCAGATCCCCGGCGCGGACGCCGATCCGCGCTTCTGGGCGTCCGGCGTGTCGCTGATCGTGCATCCACGCAATCCGAACGTGCCAGCCGCGCACATGAATACGCGCATGGTGGTGACGTCGAAGTGGTGGTTCGGCGGCGGCGGCGACCTGACGCCGGTACTGGCACGGCGGCGCACGCAGGAGGATGCCGATACGGTGACGTTCCACGCGGCGATGCAGGCGGCCTGCGCGGGGCATGCGATCGCCGACTACGCGCGCTTCAAGACATGGTGCGAGGAGTATTTCTACCTGCCGCACCGGCAGGAGATGCGGGGCGTGGGCGGGATTTTCTACGACTACCTGACGCCGGCCGAGGCGGACGGCGGCTGGGCGGCGGCGCTGGCCTTCACGCAGGACGTGGGGCGGGCGTTC
>Ga0075367_10000938_pt1 | contig 11843 bp, 9 predicted proteins | sample EndMethybrTD3032_FD_71399 | JGI IMG/M metagenome (GOLD analysis project Ga0075367, IMG submission 71399) | Populus endosphere microbial communities from Tennessee, USA - Endosphere MetaG P. TD hybrid TD303-2 | ecosystem: Host-associated > Plants > Roots > Endosphere | place: USA: Tennessee... | reverse complement strand
GGGGCGGGATCGCGTTCGAGGACGGTGACGGGGTGATCATGGCGGTGCAGGACGCGGGCGAAGGTGAGGCCGGCAGGACCACTCCCGACCACTGCGATGCGATGTCTCATGTCGATACACTGTATTTCTTCATTACGATGCATCGCAACGGTACAGTGCGACTATGACTGTGTGGGACCGGCCGGAGCCGCCGACTCAACCCGTGCCGCTCGACCGGGAGCGAATCGTCGCCGCCGCCATCGCGCTGGCCGACGAAGGCGGCCTGGAGGCGGTGTCCTTGCGCAAGGTCGCCAGTCGGCTGAACGCCGGCCCGATGCGGCTGTACAGATACATCTCCACCAAGGAGGAGCTGTTCGACCTCATGGTGGACGAGATCCACGCCGAAATCCGCCCGGGGGAGCAGCCCGGTGACTGGCGGGAGGCGTTGCGCATCCTCGCCCAGCGCACCAGGCAGGCCGCTCTCCGTCACGAATGGCTGGCCGACCTGCTCGGCGGCCGCCCGACGCTGGGTCCGAACGGCCTCGCCGTGACCGAGGCCAAGTTGGCCGCCCTCGACGGCCTCGCCGATGTCGACACCGTCATGCGCGCCGTGGAGACTGTCAGCGCCTACTTCATTGGCGCGATCAGACGGGAGATCGCGAACCTGCGGGCCGAGCGCGCCACGGGCTTGTCCAAGCGCGACTGGCAGCGGGCCTCCGGTCCGCATGTGACGAGAATGTTGGCCACCGGCCACTTCCCGGCGCTGGCCAAGGCCGTGTACGACGGCAAGGATGTGGACGCCGAGGCATCCTTCGCGACCGGCCTGGACTGGGTCCTCGACGCCGTGGCCGCCAAGCTCACCCCTCCGCCGGCGTGACGCTCAGCTCCTGCCGAATGTGAGCGAGGTCGGGGTCGGTGCCCGCGGGCCGGAGGCCACCGCCACCACTTCACAGCGTTGGTGCTGCATCAGGGCGCCGGGAGCGTCTGCTTCTTGGGTCGGGCCGTGGAAGGGCCGCGAGTCGGCGCCCGAGTCGGCGCGGGTGAAGGTGTAGCGGCCCAAGACGTTGATGCGTTCGAAGGCGATCGGCGAGAGCACGTGTCATCGGTGGCGGGAAGCCGTCGGCGCGGATCTTCTTGACGGCGTCCAGGTAGACGGCGTTCGGCCACACCGCGGCGTTCAGGGCGAGGCCGAGGGCGCCGAACTGGTGCCCCATTCCCTCGCGGTAGCGCCGGCGGAACTGGCCCTGGTTGCCGAAGGGTCCGCGTACGTCACCATCAACGCCGCCCGCGTGCTCGCCGGCACCGGCGAAGCCGAACGCTCCATCCCCGGCATCGTCATCGCCGCACTCTCCCTCACGGTGATGCCATTCCTGCCCGCCGCCCGGCGCAAGGCCGGCCGCGAACTCGGCTCCGCCAGCGCGGTCGCCGCCCAAGCAGACCCTGCTGTGCACGTACCTCTCCGTCGTCCTCCTGTGCGGTCTGCTCCTCAACGCTTCCCTCGGCTGGTCCTGAGCCGACCCGATCGCGCCCTGGTCATCGTCGCCATCCCGGTGAAGGTGGGCCGCGACGCCTGGCAGGCCAAGGGTGCTGCACCATGCCTACCGCACAGCCGGGTTCACCCACTCCCACGTGCGGTTGCCCGCGAGCAGCGCCGGCAGGTCGTCGCGTTGCCGAGAGAGGCGGGCTGAGCGTACGGCCATCGCGGCAGCGACGTCCTCCGGGATCGGGAGCGTCTCCGACGGCAAGCAGTACACCGCGAACACCTCGCCCAGGCCGCGGTCTTCGGAGATTCCCGGCCCGGCTTCTCCGGCCCCTTGCCCCCGGCCCCAGTCGGGGTCGGCGATCAAGATCCAGGAGCGGTGCCGCCAGGGTTTGAATGCGTCCTCGGCGAGCCGGCGGCGCACGGGGGAGGCGGAGATGGCGTCAGTGATGCCACGCGTGGTGAGTTCGGTGGCCAACTCCGGACACGACCAGCGCGCCAGCGGCACCGCACTCTCTGCGGGCAGACGGCAGGCCAGCGCTTTGGCCTCGGCCACCTGGATCGAGGTGAACGACCGTGGCCACCCCGACCGCTCGCGGTCGTTGGAGCGTCCAACGTGCGGCGCACAGCACCGCCTGTGCGCGTATCCGCAGCCGGTGCTCGCTCTTGTGGCCGTAGCCCCTCTTCTCCAGCCGCTCGCGCTCGGCGGCGCGCAGAGATATTGGGTGGGCGGCGGCAACAGGCAAGACCCGGCAGGCCGATCGGGAGAAGTGGATCAGCAGACCAACCCCCGGCCTGACGGCACCCATCTGCGGTTAGATACCGAGACCGCCCACGACGTGCGTCTCCTGACGGGTGAACTCGCCTGTCAGCAGCGGCATGACCTTGCTGATGGCAGCCTTCGCCTCGGGCAACTGCAACGATGCATCGTGATGCTCCTTGCTCTCCCACACCTCGCTCACCCACACGGTGTCTTCGTCGGTGGCCGATTCGGTCACGATATAGAGATCACATCCCGCTTTGCGTAGACCGTCCGCGCCGGCGACCAGTACTGCGACCACCTCCGCTCGGTGACCGGGTTTGACTTTCATCGAACCGATGTAGCCGTAGCGCATGACACTCCTCTTGATCACGAACACGATGGGCACACGAGCCTACCGGGGGCTACGGCAGCTCGACTGGGGTGCGTCGGTCGATGGCGTGGATCTGCAATATGCCGCGCCTCAATGTCCCCGGAGCCAACCCTCGAAGGACTTCCGGAGTCGACCACTTGGAGAACGCCGCTCAGCCGCTGAATTACGCGGAACGCAGGTCATGGACGACGACGCCACACAGCAGGCCACGAGGCCCGTGCTGATGGCCCATCGGGCCGCCCGCGACGAGGGCGACCATCAATTCTGCATGAAATATGAGACGCATGTTCCGTCATCCATTCACGCCCGGAATGAATGCATAACGATTTCTCCTATATATTAAAACGCGCATCGCATCAGCAGGAAGTCGCTTGCCGGTCGACAAGGAAATCATCTTTTCGAGGCGTCTGTGCGGAGTCTTCCAATTTCTCTTTGGGATGACGTGTGAGCCCTGCTCGGCGTTTTGAGGAACTGTTGCCTCGGCAGGCGTGGATGCTGCCACCATGAGCGTTTCGAAGCTCGCTGTTTATGCGAGAACCGTCGCAGCTGTGTCTGTGCTGGGTGTGCTGGCTGCGCCCAATTCCGCACATGCTGTCGCCACCCCGGTGGTGCCACCGCCCGTCAGCGGCCCGAACAGTGTGAGCAGCAGTCCTCACGACAAAACCGTGTACAACGGCCGCAGCCCCGTACGCGGACTCAAGAGGGCCCCTGCAGGCGTCTTCCTCATCGACGCGACCGCGTCCGCCGGCAGCACCGGCGGTGGTGAGCCCGGCCTCGCGGTTAATCCGGCCAACCCCAACCAGGTGGCCATCACCAGATTCGGCGGAAGCACCTGGAACGCCCCCGCGAGCCTGCTGTACTCCACGAACGGAGGGCAGAACTGGGCGGACGAGGCGAGTGTCCCGCCGCCTCCGGGCGTGCCGGGCACAGCCGGGTGCCCCTGCGACCAGACCATCGACTACGGGCGCGACGGCCGGCTCTACGGGACCTTCCTGACCTTCGCCCCTGGGAACCCGCCGTTGACACAGGTGGTGACGGGTTCGACCACCAATCCGGCCCAGGCTTCCTCCTGGCACTGGAACGGCAACCCCGCCCAGCTCACGAGCGGGAACCGCACCCAGGCCGACCAGCCGTGGCTGCTGATCAACCGCGACCCGAACACGGCGTCCCAGGACAACGCCTATGTCGCCTATGACGACTTCGGCGCCGCTCCGGACGCCCGCGTCGCCGTCTCCTACGGCGCCGACCCGGTCAACATCACCGCCGACCACAAGGCGGGCACCGAATTCCCCCTCGTGACCAACCCCGGCCTGCGGCTGGCGACCGACCACCGCAACGGCACGGTCTATGCCCTGTACCAGCAGTCGACAGGGAACATCGTCGCCCAGCCCAAGACCGTCACCTACAAGCTCAACCGCTCGACGGACGGCGGGGCCACCTGGTCGCTCAACGGCAGCGCCGATGGCCTCACCGTGGACACCGTCCCCAGCGACCAGGCCCCCGGGTACAAGTTCGCCACCAACAACGCCCTGCTCGGCGGCGTCGACCACGCTGCCGTCGACCCCTCGAACGGCGACGTCTACGTCGCGTACGGACAGGATGCGGGCGGGAACAACCAGATCAAGATCCGCCGGCTCACGCCCAACGGCTCGGGCGGCCTCACCGCCGGACCGGCCACCAACGTGTCGACCTCGACCAACGCCGCGCTTCCCTCGGTCGCTGTGCTGGCCGACGGCACGGTCGGCGTTCTGTACGACACCTACGACGGAACGACGGTAGGCGGCTTCCCCATCGTCTCGGCCCACCTCGCCCGCAGCACGGACCACGGTGCGACGTTCAGTGACGTGGTGCTTCAGACCTTCCAGACGCCTCAGAACAACGGAGACCCGAGGCAGCGCGTGCTCGGCGACTTCCACCAGCTCAAGGCCGTCGGCAACACGTTCCACGGTGTCTTCGCCGGTAACCTCAGCGGCGTCCCCGCCACCAATCCGCCGATCCACGCGCTCTACTTCAGAGCCGCGGACAAGAACCCTGCCGCGACAACCCTTTCCTCCTCGGTGAATCCCTCGCGCTACGGGCAGGCGGTGACCTTCACCGATACCGTCTGTCCCGCCGACCCGAGCATCAGCACGGCGACACCGACCGGGACGGTGACGTTCCGAGACGGCAACAACGTACTCGGCACGGGGACATTGTCACCAGGAGGTGGCACGTACTGCAGCCGGACGCACATCACCACACCGAGTCTGGCAGTAGGACCGCACACCATCACCGCCTCCTACTCCGGCGACGACAACTACCTCGCCGGCCCCCTCGAGCGCCTCGCTCAGAGAGTGAACAAGAGCGGCGTCACAACAGGGCTGGTCTCCTCGGCCAATCCCTCGATCTACGGGCACTCCGTGACCTTCACGGACACCGTGTGCCCCGCCCATCCGACGGCGGCACCCACCGGAACGGTGACATTCAAGGACGGCAAGAACGTACTCGGCACAAGGACACTGTCACCGGGTGGAGGCACGCACTGCAGCCGAACAAAGATCAGCACGTCGCGGCTGCAACCGGCACGGCACACCATCACCGCCTTCTACTCCGGTGACGGCAACTACCTTGCCGGCCCCCTCGAGCGCCTCACCCAGAACGTGAAGTGCCCCGAGCACCACTCACGCGGTTCCCGCTCGTGGGGCGGGTCCTGCCGGAAGAAGTAGGTCCGGTTTCTTCGAACGGGTCCTGCCCAGCGCAGGAGCCGTGCCCGACCGCCGCCTCGTCAGAGGCGGCGGTCTGCCGTCCGACGGGCGACGGACCGGCACGGCCTGTGGGACTGACCGCCGAGGAGATGCGGCGTTGGTTCTTTGAAGTCCCGGGCGTCCCGGTGCCCGCCGACGAGGCGAGGGAACAGACCGACACCGCCGTCAGGCCGCGCTGCTGTGGCGCCGAGAGGTGCAGACGTCGAAGCTGCCCGTCGCCTTCGCGTCCCCAGCCGCCGCGAACACGATCGCGTTCATCCACTTCTGGTAAGGAGGCAGCCCCGTGGCACTCGAGAAGCTTCTAGAGACGATCGTCCCCGAAGACGTCCAAGCGTTCATCCGAGCGATCACCACACCGGAGGACTACGTCCTAACCCGCGAGTTGTTCGCCGAACGGAACATCGACAACGTCAAGTTCCGTACCAAGAGCAGCAAGCGGTGCAACGCGGCGAAGTTCCGCGCGTGGGAGGCAGCGCTGACGCTCGCCAAGCGGCGTGCCGAGCAGGTCATCACGGCTCAATAGCCAGGCGTGTTCCGCTGATTGCACGATTCCGGCCTGTCTGTCTTCCGCTGCCCGATCGGGTACGGACCGTGACCGAGATGGCTGCAAGAGCCGTGGCGCGGAGCGACCAGGGGCTGTCCACCGGTCTGCGGCAGGGGGCCGCTCAACTCCAGGCTTTTGACGGGCAGTTGGACGGAACGGCCGCCCATACGCGCGGCCGGTGACAATCTGGCCCGCGCCCAAGTGGCAGCGTCCGCGCAGATGATTCGCTCCCAGTCGCAGGTCACTCAAGCCGTGCAGCGGGACCACTGTGCTCCAGGAACGCGCTGGCCGTGCAGAGGCAGTGGCAGCGGCCCGGCGTACGGCAGCCGAACAGGCGGCGGTAGTCGCGACGGGAGAGCGAGCCGCTCGGGCGCAAGCCCTGGCGCAGACGATGAACGCGCGCGGCCAGGCCACAGCCGGCGACGGAGCCGCCGCGCGTACCGCCGCTGCGACCCAGACGGCCGCCGCCCGCGCCACCCAGCAACATGCCGACGCCCAGCGGCGGTCTTCACCGGCCAACTCCCAGACCCGCGACCGCACTTCGGCTCGCGCCGTGCGGATCGCGATGAGCGTCTTCGGCCCGGCTGAGGCCAGGACGTCGATGAGCCGGGAGACCGTGGGGTCTGATGCCACCGGCCGAACACGCTGCGCTCGGCCCGCAGCATGGCGACGTCGACGCGGACACGCGGGTACAACCCGATGCGCCTGCTCACCTGGAGGTTGCTTCTTCCCGTGCAGCCGACAGGACCCTGGACAAGACTCATCGCTGCAGGTCAGGAGTACTATCCGCTTGTTTGATCAAGACGTGGACGAGCACGCCCATGAAAGCGCGAGGCTAGTCGGCGAGAGTGCAGGTGTGGGTGTCCTGCCGCCGGGCAGCGCCGGTCGAGCAGAACAGTCATGCATAGGGTTGGCCAGAGCGCGTGGGGTGACAACGGACTTTGATTCTGGTGGGGGATGCGTGGACCGTCGTCCGGCAAAGCTTGTCTTGGACGTCCTGCTCATGCTGCTCGGGGCGCTGTTGGGCATGGCGGCCAACTACGCCACCAGTCAGACGGATCATGTCCCGTGGCCACTGCGCCTGTTGCGGGAATGGTCGGTGCCTTTGGTGGCGGTCGTGCTCTTGCTTCTCATCGCGGGACAGGTCTGGCTGCACTTCCTGGAGCGGCCGGTCGCGATCACGCGGACGTGGAACTCCTCGCAGCCGCCGTACCCCGGGCTGGAGGCATTCACCGAGGACGATGCCGGCGTGTTCTTCGGCCGTGACCGGGAGATCAGGGATCTCGTCGGCAGGCTCAATCCGTCCGCCCCGGCCCGCGCGCACCGGTTTGTCGCGGTGATCGGTCCCTCCGGAAGCGGCAAATCCTCGCTGGTGCGGGCGGGGCTGCTGCCCGCCCTGGGACGACGGCGCGGCCTCTGGGTGATCGCGCCACCGTTCGCACCGGGCGCCGATCCGCTGGTCGGCTTCGCGTCGAGTCTTGCCGCGGTGCTGCCCGATACGACCGTCGAGCAGGTCCAGACGGAACTGGCTCAGGGGCCCGCGGGCGTACGGCGGTGCCTGGACCGGCTGCGCACGGCGCGGGGCGGACGTGCCGCGCCGGTGCTCCTGGTCGTCGACCAGTTCGAGGAACTCCTCACGTTGACCGGAGCTCAGGACCGGGACGCGTTCCTCTCGCTGGTCGATGAGTCGCTTGCGGCGGATCCGCATCTGTGGGTTGTGGCCACCTTGCGATCGGATTTCCTGACCGACTTCCTGGGGACCGGATACGCCGCGCTGACTCACCAGCCGACGATGGTCGGCGTGCTCGGCCGCACAGAGCTGTTCGAGGTGATCGAAAAACCCGCGGAACAGGCGGGCCTGAGCTTCGCTCCCGGGGTCGTGGCACGGATGGTGGACGACACCGGAGGTGGGGACGCACTGCCGCTGCTGGCGTACACACTTCAGGAACTCTTCCTGCGGGTCGGCTCCGGTGGGACGGTGACGGAGGACGATTACCATCGCCTGGGCGCGGTCGCCGGGGCACTGTCCGACCAGGCGGACCGGATCGCCGCCGAGTTGCGTACGGCCGACGCGGACACGCCTGTGCTCTCCACACTGCTGAAATTCGTGACCCTGGAGCACGGCGAACCGACCCGCCGCCGCGTGCACCGCGAGGACCTCACGCCCCAAGAGCGCACCGTGACCGATGGGTTCGTCACCGGACGCCTGCTCACCAGCGACAATGCCGTGCTGGACGTCGCCCATGAGGCGCTCTTCCGGCAGTGGGCTCCGCTGCGTCAAGCCGTCGCTGCCAGTACGGACAAGCTGCGGCGCCGTACGGAGCTGGAAAGGTGGGCACAGGACTGGGAACGCTCGGGCCGGCAGGACGCTTATCTGCTGAGCGGCGAACGGCTGGCCGTCGCACGCGAATGGGCGGACGAGGCGTCTGAAGCCCTCACCGGTATTCCTCTCGTCGCCGCCTTTCTGGAACGCTCCCTGCGCCAGGACAGAGTCTCCATGGAACGTATCGCCGACGCGGTCGCCCACCGGGCTCTGGAAAGCGCCGAACGCGACCCGGAGTTGGCGATCCTTGCGGCGCTCGTCGCCATCGAGGAGTGCGCGCCCACCTCGGCGGCCCAACAGGCCCTGCACACCGCTCTGGGTGCCTCCCGGCGGCTTGCCGTCCTCCGGGGCCACGAACAGGACGTCAACGCTGTGGCCTGGTCTCCCGACCGGTCGCGACTGGCGACCGCGTCGGACGACGGCACGGTCCGGATCTGGGACGTCCAAGGGGCCGCGGACCCCGTCGTCCTCACCCATGTCCACGGCGACAGGGTGTACGCCGCGGCCTGGTCACCGGACGGGCAGCGGCTGGCCGGCGGCTCGCGGGACGGTACCGTCACCGTCTGGGACGCCGGGACCTGGGCCGCACTCGGCGTGCTCACCGGTCATGACGACAGCGTCGGGGCTCTTGCGTGGTCACCGGACGGCGACCGGCTCGCCACGGCGAGCAGCGACCGTACCGTACGGATCTGGGACACGGAGACGCATGCTGAACCGACCGTGCTGACCGGCCACGAGCTGCCGGTGTGGGCCCTGGCCTGGTCACCCGGCCGAGGGCAACTTGCCAGCGCGTCGGACGACGGCACGGTGCGCGTCTGGTCCCTGACACCTGGCGGGTCCACCACCGAACTGACTGGCCACCGGGCCGGTGTCTCGGGCGTCGCATGGTCCCCCGACGGCCGCCGTCTCGTGTCGGTGTCGGAGGACCGCACGGCCCTGGTCTGGAACATCGCCGAAGCGGAGGAAGAGGGGGAGGAGCCGCAGGCCCGGGAGCTCACATCGCTGACACCGCTGAACTGCGTGACGTGGTCTCCCGACGGCCGCCACATCGCCGTTGGGGACGACGACTGCACCGTTCGCGTCTGGGACGCAGACACAGGTGAGGAATCACTGCTGATCGGCCACACCGACAGCGTCAATGGGATCGCCTGGCACGGCCACCGTATCGCCACCGTCTCCCGCGATCGGACCGTGGCGATATGGGATGCCACTCCGCGCGGCAGTCAGACCGGCACCCTGCTCGGCCACGACGACTCGGTCCAGAACGTCTCCTGGTCGCCCGACGGCACTCGCCTCGCCACCGCGTCCCAGGACGGCACGGCCGTGATCTGGGACGCCGCACAGAACGCTGCGGTGGCCACGCTGAGACACGAAAGTGCCGTGTCCGACCTGGCATGGTCCCCCGACGGCGAGCGGCTGGTCACCGCCTCCCGCGGCGCCGCTGCCCGAATCTGGGACGTACGCGGCCGGACGCGGCTCGCCGTGCTGCGCGGCCACGACGACGAACTCACGACGGTCTCCTGGTCCCCTGACGGCACCCGGATCGCCACGGCATCGCGCGACGGCACCACTCGTATCTGGGATGCCTCGGACGGCACCGAACTCATGGTGCTCCGCGGGGACAGGTACTGGATAGGCGGGGCCGCATGGTCGCCCGACAGCCGCTACCTGGCTACCTCATCGACCGACAAGGCGCTCTGTGTCTGGGACGCTCGCCGGGGAACGGCAGTGACGACCTTGCACGGGCACACGGACTACGCGTGGCGCGTCGCCTGGTCTCCTGATGGCCGTCGGCTCGCCAGCGGCTCCCGGGATCGCACCATTCGCCTCTGGGACCCGTTCAGCGGTGCCGACCTCGTCACCATGACCGGGCACCAGGAACGCGTTCAAGGCGTCGCCTGGTCACCTGACGGGCGGCACTTGGCCACCGTGTCCTGGGACCGCACGGTACGGCTCTGGAACCCGGACGACGGCCGGGAGCTGACCGTCGTGGGGGTCCACGACGACCAGGTCAATGGTCTGGCATGGCATCCGGATGGCTCACGCCTGGCCACCGCCTCCCGAGACCGCAGCGTAAGAGTCTGGGAACCCACCACGGATATGGAGACCTTGCTCAGGCGTGCCCGGTCCCGGGTCTTCCGCGCACTCACCGACGACGAACGCCGCAGCTTCCTGTTGCCGACAATACGGCGCGGCACGCGAGCCTGATACCAGTGCGGGACTACTGAAGACAGCGACGGTCGGCCAGCGGATGCCGTCCGGTGCTCGTGCTGGTTGTGGACGGTTGCCCGGGGTGTAGATCGTCTGTCAGCTAGGTCAAGCCGTCCGTTGACGCCAGCTAGATACTGAGTGTAGATACTGAGGTATGACTGTTCCTCTGGCGCTCCTCGGACTCCTTGAACGGGAGTCGAGCCACGGCTACGACCTCAAGCGGGACTACGACACCTATTTCGGCCGGGGCAAGCCGCTGCCCGCCGGGCAGGTCTACTCGACCCTGGGGCGCCTCGCCCGTGACGGGAAGGTCGAGGTCGGCGAGACCGGGCCCGGTTCGGGGCCGGACCGTAAGCGCTACGTGATCACCGAGCTGGGGGTCACGCAGGTCGAGACCTGGCTGACCGAGCCGGTCGCGGGTGAACCGCACCTGCAGACGGTGCTGTTCACCAAGGTCGTACTGGCGGTGCTGCTCGAGCGCGACCCCCGCGTGTACCTCGACATCCAGCGCGCCGCCCACATGGAGCGGATGAGGGAGCTGACCGAACTGCGCCGGACCGGCAGCACGATCGACACACTGCTCGCCGATCACGGCGTATTCCACCTGGAGGCCGATCTGCGGTGGATGGACCAGACCGTGGCACGGCTCGCTGCTCTGACAGCGGAGGTGCGCTCATGACTTCGGACGAAGCCTTCCTCCTGCAAGCACGCGATGCTGTCCTGTCGTTCGGGCAGACGCCCGCACTGCAGGGCGCCAACCTCTCCGCTCGCGCCGGCGAGATCCTCGCCGTCACCGGCCCGAGCGGCTCCGGCAAGTCCACGCTGCTGCACTGCCTGGCCGGGATCCTCGTCCCCGACTCCGGCGAGATCTGGTTCGACGGCCGCCGCATCGACACCCAGGGCGAGCCCGAACGCAGCACGCTGCGCCGGGACCGGTTCGGCTTCGTCTTCCAGTTCGGTCAGCTCGTCCCCGAGCTGACCGCCGAGGAGAACGTCGCCCTGCCGCTGCTGCTCGCCAAGTCCCGCAGGGCGAGCGCGCTGGCCGAGGCCCGATCGTGGTTCGGGCGGCTCGGCCTGGACGGTCTCGAGGGGCGCCGATCCGGCGAACTCTCCGGCGGACAGGCACAGCGTGTCGCCCTGGCCCGCGCCCTGGTCTCCCGGCCCACGGTGCTCTTCGCTGACGAACCGACCGGATCGCTCGACTCGCTCACCGGCGAGCACGTGATGGACCTGCTGGTCGCCTCGGCACGGGAGGAGGGCACCACGGTCGTCCTCGTCACCCACGAGCCGCGGGTGGCCGCCTTCGCGAACCGCGAAGTCATCGTCCGCGACGGCAAGGTCACACCGCTCTTCGTCGAACGGCTCACCTCGTGATCCGCCTCGGCCTGCGCCTCACCCTGAGCGGCGGCAGGGAGGCCGCCGCTCAGGG
>Ga0075367_10000937_pt1 | contig 11846 bp, 9 predicted proteins | sample EndMethybrTD3032_FD_71399 | JGI IMG/M metagenome (GOLD analysis project Ga0075367, IMG submission 71399) | Populus endosphere microbial communities from Tennessee, USA - Endosphere MetaG P. TD hybrid TD303-2 | ecosystem: Host-associated > Plants > Roots > Endosphere | place: USA: Tennessee... | reverse complement strand
ACCCTTTGTCGACGTAGGTGTTGACGCCGATGGCCAGGATGTGCAGCTTCGGCTTTGTCAGATCCGCCTGACCTGTGAACTTGATCGCCGTGTGTGCTGGCAGCGAGGCCAGCAGGTTGCTGGCGTTGTAGGCGACCACCTCGACGATGTTGTCGCCAGGGTCGAGCGCCAGTTGCTGCTTGAGGGTGTGCGACGGCCCGCCGCCCGCCGGCCTGGCCGAGACCGCGGCCGTGATGCCGTTGATCCGCCATTCGATGCGGCCGATGCCCTTGCCACGATCCTCGATGCGGGCGCCAACAGTGGCGAGATCGCCCACAGACTGGCCGCCATCCGACGGCGACGTGATCACTACATTGGGCGCGGGCCCGCTGCGGAGGACCTTTTCAAGGTTGATCACCTTTGCTGCGTCACGCACCTCGCCGTTTGGGTCGCCGGCGAGGGATTCGCGCACCAGGTCGGGGTTGAACAGCGACTGATGCACCTGGTCGATGGTGGTGAGTTCAAGGCCGCGCACGATGGTGAGAGTGCCAGCGCCTTTCGCCGAGGCGTGGAAGAAACCCTCCGGCGTGATGGCCAACCACCCGCCATCTGAAGAGCCGAACAGGCTTGCCAAAGTTTGGCCCGATGCGGTGCTCCAAATTCTAGCAGCGCTGTCGTTACTGCCCGACAGGATCCGCGTGCCATCGGGCGAGAATGCCACCGATTGGACCCAGCCCGAGTGCCCCTCGAAAGTCCTGATCATCTGCCCGCTTGCAGCGTCCCAGAGCTTGAGCGTCTTGTCCCAGCTGCCCGAGAGCAGGTGCGTCCCGTCGGGCGAAAAGGTCACCGCGCTAATCTGACCTGAATGCCCAGAGAACGAACGAAGGACCTGCCCGCTTGCGGCGTCCCAGAGCTTGAGCGTCTTGTCCAAATAGCCCCCGGACAGCAGGCGCGCGCTGTCCGGTGAGAACGCAACCGCGGTGACGCCGTCGGGTAGCGTCGCCAAGGCTTGTATCAGTTGCCCCGTTGGCGTGTCCCATAGCTTGAGCGTCTGGTCCCCACTTAACCCGATGTCGCCACCCGTGAGCAGTCGCGCACCGTCGGGCGAGAATGCGGCCGATCTGACTGAACTCGTGTGCGCTTCGAGAGTCCGAACCAGCTGCCCGCTGGACGCCTCCCATAAATTGATCGTCTTGGCACTAGCAGACAGCAGACGGGTGCCGTCGGGCGAAATCGCCGCCGACCGGATTGGCGAACGGTGGTTCAGCGTGTGGATCGCCTGCCCGCTCGCCGCGTCCCACAACTTGAGTGTCCGGTCATCGCTGCCTGACAAAAGGCGCGTGCCGTCAGGCGAGAACGCCACCGACCGCAGCCAATGGGCATGGCCCACGAACGTGCGGACCAGCTGGCCGCTTGTGGCATCCCACAGCTTGAGGGTGTGGTCGCCGCCGCCCGACAGCAAGCTTGTCCCATCGGGCGAGAACGCCACAGACTGGACCGAACCGGAGGTCCCCGCGAAGGTCCGCAGCAGTTGGCCGCTTGCGGCATCCCATAGCTTGAGCGCCCAGTCGCCACCAGTGATCAGGTGCTTGCCGTTCGGCAGGAACGCGACCGCCTCGACCGGAAGCTCGTGCCCCGTGAAAGTGTGCAGCAGCCGCCCGCTTGCGGCATCCCAAAGCCAGGCGTCCCGCGGGCCGCCCGAGAGCAGGCGTGTGCCGTCGGGCGAAAACGCCACAGAGCTTGTCCCGAAGGCCTCCTTGAACACATGGATCAGCCGGCCGGTCGCAGGGTCCCAAAGCCTCAGGTCGCCGTCCTGAATGCCGCCTGACAGCACGCGGCGCCCGTTCGGCGAAAATGCCACCGACCTCACCTTGTCGGAATGCCCCTCGAGGGTACGGATCAGTTTCCCGCTTAAGACATCCCAGTGTTTGATCGTCTTGTCGTCGCTGCCGGAGACGAGGCGCGTACCGTCGGGTGAGAATGCCACCGAAGTCACGCTGTCGGTGTGCCCGTCCTGCACTGAACCATGCCACTTCGTGCCCTCTGGCGCGTGGGTGGCGTAGGCGCCGAACACGCGAACCAGCTGCCCGCTCTGGGCATCCCAGAGCTTGACACAGTTGTCCATGCGGCCGGAAGGATCGGAGCCTGCCGAAAGCAGGTACCTGCCATCGGGCGAGAAGGCCACCGCGGTAACGCTGATGCGCTGCGCCACCCAACTGCGAATCAGCTGACCGCTTGCGGCGTCCCAGAGCCTGAGAGTCTTGTCATGGCTGCCCGAGAGCAGGTGCGCCCCGTCTGGCGAGAACGCCACCGAGGTGACGGCCTCGGAGTGCCCCTCGAAGGTGCGCAGCAATCGTCCGGTCGCTGCATCCCAGAGCTTGACGGTTTTATCCTGGCTGCCCGAGAGCAGGCGCGTACCATCGCGCGAGAATGCTGCCGACTTAATGCCGAGCGAGTGCGAAATGTTGGGCACGACTTCGATCTTGGCGCGCTCCTGCGCTTCCACCTCTGCGCTCTGCACAATCGAGCACACCAGCCCCACCATCGCCCCAAGCAACCATGGCGCTGTCCGATCCAACATGACCGAGTTCCCTCTCGCAATCGCGTTGATCAAGAGCATCTTCTGTCGACCGAAAATGTGACGGCGTTAAGAGCGTTCCTGAGCGCGTGCTGTCGCGGCGGTCGATTCGAAATGGGATCAGATCAAATCATGTTGGCGCAGATCGGCGAACACGGGCGCAAATCTGGCGTCGCTGTTGGCACCAGAGCCGGTCGCTCACCGCCAGATCAGAAATTTGACAAGGGCGGCGGCTCCCAGGACAAGCACTATGACCGCGAGGGGAGGTATGGAGGCAAGCGCCCAATTCCAAACAATGTACGTGTCGGGGAGCATCTCAGGTCCCTTCTCTGCACGCGTCCAAGGCAAGCCCCCTCTAGGAGGATGACCAGCGTTTCGACGAGTGCCGCGGCCGCCAGCAATCGGGATCGGTCCCTACTAGCCAGCCGGCCATTTCACTTAGGCCCAGATCGTACAAATCCACATACGTTCCATCCTCGCGACGCCAGGCGAGCGGCATGTCGCCCTGATCGAGGGCATGCAACAGCTTAAACAAGACTTCGTCGACGATGTCAGGAATCAGTTGCGACATCGCCTCGCGCGTCTTTGCCTCTGCGAGCAGATCACGCCAACGCGCACCAGTCGGACCAAACATGCGTCGGGAGGCCAGAGCGTCGCAGGAGTCAATCGCCTGGTCCCGTACCAGCCGCACGAGCATCTCAGCAAAGCGATGCAGTTCGGCCTTGTCGTCCATGGGAACAGATCCTTTCGGCACTAGCCGTACCCGGGTAGCCAGGGTTCGGTTTGGATCGCTGCGATGTCACCTCGCGCAAGCTTGAGCCACAAAACAAGTACCGCCTCGCGTGGTACGCATTTCATGTGCTTTGCGTTGTTGTACTCGGCCTCGACGTTCTCCCAAACCAGAAGCCCCGAGGGAAAAGCGCTAAGACACCATTCAGTCTCGTGCTTCAGGGCCACGTCAGGATGCTCCACCTCCCCGATGTCGAGGGATTGAAGGAGTTCGCGGAGACGCTCGATTGACGGATTGAGTTCTGCGGCGCCCCAACGATCGTTGGCACTATAAGTCATGTTGTCAGCCCTCAGCGGCACACCCGTAAGGCTTGGCTTTCGGAGCACCATCACAAAACGTCAAGCTGACGCCAGTTTGACAACGAGATAGATGGCAGCGGCGAGGAGAAGAGCCACGCCACCGCCACGTATGAGGCGAATCTTCTGGGCGTCCGGGGTTGCACTGCTGCCGGTGAATAGGACATTCGGCCAGACCAGTGCCACGAGGCCGATGATTGCTGGAATCGCAACGTCAATGAACGACATGGTCATGTCCTCCCGTCCAGCTGAGTTGGAGACACGCATGCAACCACTGTCTGTCAAAGGCAGAGCCTCAGGAGGCCTTCAGCAAACGGCAAAATTTGGGCGGGATCTGCGCGCCACCAGCTCGGTCAATGCCATCCAATCTCTGACCTGCGCCCAAGTAGAGGCCGGAGGCTTTCGCCTCGTGGTGCTCGAAGTCGTCGAACTGAATGGCGCCCGGTCCGGTTCGACCTGACGGAGCAGGGACGCGACAGGCAATTGACGCATGGCGACGGCGGCTCATTCCCGAAATGTTGTCGTGTCGAGCGATGGTGATAGCCTACCAGCCTACTCGACCTGCCGGCGGCGACCGGGTCATTGTTGTTGTCCGACCGACCGCACCTAGTGCGCTGAGGTTCAATCCATGGGCCTAATTCTCTGTGTGTACGAAGATCGTGAAGCTGGCGACGACATCGACGGCTTTCAAGTTGGCAGCTATAGCGATTTCGGAGCATGGCGCGACTTCATCGCCGCGCATCTGGAAGGAGGACAGTGGGGCACCAGGTTTCCCATACTCATGATGCATTCAGACTGCGATGGGGAGTGGTCGCCGGACGACTGCATCAATCTCAAGCGTGAAATGGCGGTAATCCGAGACGAGATGGCCAGATTGCCGGTCGTGCCGTTCCACTCGGCTTGGCAAAAGCAGGTTGCAGACGAGCTTGGGCTTCGACAACAAAGCGCCCTCGACTGCTTCGTAAATGTTGACGGCGAGAAGCTCGCCGATGCCATCGAGCGCTTAGCAGAGCTAGCCATGGCACGAAGAAAGCCGATCACCTTCACCTGATGCGCGTAGCGCGTTCCGTGCCGTCAAGATTAGCGGCACCGGCCCGCCTGTCGCGAAACTCCTATTGCACTAAACCGCTACCGCGGTAGAAGCCATCGACCATCCTTACCTAGTTCACGTTGCTTACTCCCTGGTCGCGCTAAAGACGTAAGCTCGCATTTTTCCAACGATGGGCCCGGCGCCAAAGCGAGCAAGCAGTGCTTGAGTTGCGGCATCCGTCGCCTCTCCGAGTCGCGTCGCATCGCGAGCCTCGATTTCACTACGAAGAGGAGATCCTTGGCAAAATCCGATGGCCAAATCGCGCGCGGACGGTGCGTGGCTTAACCGTTCGACCGTCTCGATTGAGATAAGGCCGAAGCCCACGGTCCTGAGCTCTCCGGCGATCAGTCCCGTATCGTTATATCCGTACGCAGTTCTCTGCATTAACGCAGGCGGGTTGTCTGGGAAGAGCCTCCCTACGGATTCATTCACGACCCAACAGAACTCGTTCTGTTCGATCCGATCCCATACGCTGAAGATAAACCGGCTGCCTGGCTTCAAGACGCGGAATGCCTCCCGATATCCGGCGAGCTTGTCTGGAAAGAACATCACTCCGAACTGACAGAGAACGGCGTCGAAAGCCAAATCGCCGAAAGGTAGCGCGAGAGCATCAGCCTGCCGCCAAACAACCCGATCAACGCCAGACTGGCGTGCAAAATCTAGCATCGCTGGGCTGAGGTCGCTTGCGATGATCGTCACCTCAGCGGGGAGAAGTCCGGCCAGGATACGGGTCACAATTCCGGTGCCGGCAGCAACCTCCAGCACAGTTCCTCGCGCGATGTGTTGCAAACGCTCAGCCAGGTCTTTCGCATAAGGCTCGAAGAAGACGGGCCCGCGGTATCGGTCATAGAGCGTCGGTACCGATCCTGAATAAAGACTCGCGAGATCTTCCATTGCCGCCCGCCTTAAATCCGTGTGACTATTCAATCACCTTGGCGGTGTCAGCCACAACACCGTCTGGGAGGGGATGGCTTAACAGAGCCATTCCGTTCACGTCGCACAACATCTGTTGCACTAAACCGCTACCGGGGTATCTCGCCCAACCATGCCATTGCGCGTATCTCGAACGCCCGGATCCAATCCGACTTCGCATTACTATAAGCGAGTGTGTCATCTGGATGCAGCGTAGCCGCGCGCTCCTTCTCTTGCTCGTACGCTCACGCTTCAGCAGGGTGAGCGCGAAGATAGTCTCTGAACGCTAGATGCTGGTCGATTTCGGGGGATTCCTCCTCGTAGATGTGCACATTGAACAACCTCCGGGCCGTCTTTGGAAAGTTGCGCGTGCAGTACCGTCGGCCTGGGATGCCATACTCTCCACGCCACTTATTGCAGAGACCTAATCCGATCTGATTGGAGGTCGAGGGCGGAGAGGTTGCCCACGACCGGCATAGGATCGATTGTCGGCTTGGCTCTGAGGTTCGGTACGGCTGTCGAACCTATATGATTTACATTCAGCAGTTCGCTTGCGAGGACTTTTTCGAAGCGTTCAGCTTCAGCATTGGCCATTTCTGCCCAACGCGCGTCGTCCGTCGAACCGACGATCCGGTCCAAGGCATCGGCGGTCAATCAACCAGAGCGACTGGATGTCATCAACGGTGGCTATCGTGGGCGGCGGCATCGGGGGACTCGCCGCCGCGGGTTTTCTGCATAAGGCTGGGCTCAACGTCACTGTGTACGAGCAAGCGGCGGAGCTGAGAGAGGTCGGTGCTGGCGTCGTGGTCTCTCCCAACGCGATGCGCCTTCTGCGGCGACTCGGCGAGCTGGACCGATTTCTCGGAGCAGCCGTTCCCATCGAAACTGGCTGGGAGTTCCGTCGCTGGCAGGACGGGAGCGTGCTTTCTTCGGAAGAGATGAGCCGGTGCGAGGAGCTCTACGGGGAGTCGTCCTATTTTATCCACCGCGCCGATCTGCTCGAGACCATCCGTGGGGCCGTGCCGGTCGAGCTGGTGCATCTGGACGCACGGTGCACGGGCATTGACCTCCGGCCAGATGGAGCCGTTTTGCATTTTGCCAACGGCTCCCACTCGGCGGCGGATGTCGTCATCGGCGCGGACGGCGTCCATTCAATCATCCGCGGAGCGGTGGTGACGCCCGGCCCTGCGCAGTATTCGGGGATGTGCGCATTCCGCGCTCTGGTACCAGCAGAGCAGGCACCTATGTTCGCGCGGCGGCCGGTTCATACCCTTTGGTTAGGGCCGGACCACCATCTCGTCCATTATCCGGTATCGGCAGGGCGCAAGATCAATATTGTAGCGTTCGCTCCAGCCAGGGATTTCAGGGACGAATCCTGGAGCACATTCGCAACGATCGAGGAACTGGCAGCCGAATTCCGCGGCTGGGACCCGCGCCTGCTTGAATTGATCGCACATGCTGGCAGACCCGGTCGATGGGCACTGGTCGATCGTGCGCCGCTCACGACGTGGAGCAAGGGCAGGGTCACGTTGCTAGGTGACGCCGCGCACGCGATGTTTCCTTTCTACGCGCAGGGAGCCGCCCAGGCGATCGAAGACTCAGCCGCTCTTGCACTGTGCCTGGCGGTGCATCGAGACGATCCAGAGCTTGCTCTCGATGTCTACCAGCGAGTGCGAATGCCCCGAGCAGGCCGCATCCAGCAGCTCAGCCATAGCCGCAAGGACATCAATCACCTGCCGGACGGCCCTGAACAGCAACGGCGAGACGCCGAACTCTGTAAAGGCGATGCATTGGTGCGCAGCGGCTGGATCTATGCGTACGATGCCGAGGATGCAGCTCGGCAGGCGCTGTCCAAGAGTTGACAGATGGTCTTGTCGAGGACGGACGGTATTGGCACTATTCGGACGTGGGGATCGTAAGCACCGCCACGTCTGTTGTCGGGAGTAAAGCGGACTTCAGTCTGGGTTGGCGACTAGGTCCGTTTGTGACCCTTACCGCCCGATGTCACGTCGTAGTTCACCCAGTCACCGAACGTCCGCTCACGATCATCGCGTCAGGACGGGTGCGGAAATCGCGGTTGATCGGTATTTCACTCATGAGTGGTACTAGGCCCTCAGACTGCAGGCCTGCCAATAAAACTTATGTAACATTTCCGCTGGCGAGAAGGGCTTAGTCGAACCTACCGGGGCCCTATCGCAAACTCTTTGAGCACGTTGTCCTCGACCATCTGGTTCTCGAAATAGCTTTGAATGATCCTTTCCTTCGGCTCAACCGAGTCGGCGTTGATGTAGGTGCCGAGATCGAGGAAGTAGAGTTCTTTCGAGTTTCTCATGCCGGTGGCGGACCGGTTTATCTTGAAAGTTGCGCGGCTTCGGCAGACGAGCAGGATAGCGTCGCCGGTGAGTTTCGGATGAAACCGACGCGCGTCATATTTTTCGGTGAACTCGCAGGAATTCTCCGTCGTTTCCTCATCTTCTGTGCCGGATCGCGTCCGAGAGACTGCACGCCACGAGAAGCGGTTCCCGACCGCGATCGGAAAGATGGTGCCTTGCATGCGATCGAGGCGGATGAGCGTCGACGTCGAGGTTGTGCTGCCGAAGCTGCCGCTGCTCGTCGAACGGTAGGCAAGACTGATCATTCCATTGCCAGCAAGCGTGGCGACAGTGCGGATAGTGCTGACGCACGCCCCAGGGGGGCAGGTGGCATGGCGGAGAATGATCTTCTGGGTCGTCTCCGAGCGGATGATACCGCGACGAAGCCAACCTACGCTGCTCAAGGAGTCTGTCGTTGACGTGGTGTTGAATCGGTTGACGACAGATTTCGACGCCGAGGCAACCCTCGAGCTTACTAGCCTGACGGGCGGAGCCTTGTCGGTGGCGAAGAACGGGTGAGTCTCGACGAGCTTTAAGATCTCGGGATCGACCGGAGTCTCCGACGGCAGCGGCAGGTTCGGTGCCGAAATGATGATCTCGGGCGCAACCGGCCGCGTCGGGACTGCAATGGGGGCGGGCCCTTCTCGCCTCAGGTAGAGCGGCTCCTTCGAGAGCGCGCCATAAAGGAACGGTTCCTGCGCCCGCCTGGTCGCTGCCAGCACGTCGTCGCGCACGCTGCGAAACAGCAGTTCGACCTCTTGACCCGGCTTCTCAAGTTGACCGAGCAGCGCAGTGGTATAAGGGCTGTTTGCACTAGTATCGCCATCAAGGGCGAATGTGCCGGCTCGTGCGGCATAGGCGACGACGACGCTGCCGGTCGGCTCAACCTGCATCAGCCCGGCCACCACGCCCGGCTTACTCGTCGATCGCAGCATCCGGGCCGCGAATGGATTGTCGCGGCAGGCATCGAGGATGACGAGGCCGAGCTTGCTCGCCCCCGACACCGCGGCAGCGAAGCTGTTGAGGCCAATTGCCTCCTGCTCCGGATTGAGGTCGGTACGAAGCACTGCATCCACCGGAATGAGCCAATTCTCGCCCGCAATCTCCATGCCGTGTCCGGCGAAGAATACGATCGCCATCTCAGAATCGTAGACGGCTCGGCTAAAATCGCGGAGCGCTCGCCGCATAGTGTCGAAATCGGCGTCGACTAGCTGCGTGACGTCGAAGCCGAGTCGACCAAAAGCGGCTGCGACCGCGATGGCGTCATTGCGTGGATTTGCGAGCGGCTCGGCGTGCCGATAGGCGGAATTGCCGACCACCAGCGCAACACGCCCCTGCGCGTGGGCCTTGCCCATTGGTCCGAGGATGAGGCATGCCGCGCCTAAAGCGAGGGCGCCGAGCCAGAGCCCGCCTGCGCGAACGGCTCGTCTGAGTGCCAAAGTCGCCACGGTGCCCCCTTCCTTACTGGTCAATCGTTCGCGCGACGCGAATTCCGAGATAGCTGTAGCGACCCCCCGGTCGGACTTCGACCCGCCTCGCCGCACGCAGGTATTCCGCATCGTCGAGCCACGAGCCACCGCGGAATGCCCGCTCGTGCGGCTCGCAGGATCCGGGCCAGACCCCTGCGGCCTGCCGCACGGCCGACGGCAGGTGCTTGTAGTCTTCGCGCCCGTAGCAGTCTTCGACCCACTCCCACACGTTTCCGTGCATGTCGTGAAGACCCCAGGCGTTGGCATTGAAGGTGCCTACCGACGTCGTCTTTCGCCGCCACGGGCCTCTCCTCCCGTTCGGCCCGTATGTGCTGGTGCCATCGTAGTTTGCGAGGTCGGTCGAGGCTGTGGGGCCCCAGGTGAAGGCCGTCGCGGTCCCCGCCCGGGCAGCGTACTCCCACTCGGCCTCGGTGAGTAGGCGGTAGGTCTTTCCGGTCTCCTTCCGCAGCCAGGCGGCGAACGCCTTGGCGTCGGTCCAATCAACGCAGACCACGGGATGATCATCCCCCTGCTCGAAGCCGACCGTTCGGTAGGTGTAAGCAGTGCGGTTATCCCAGAATTTTTGCGTGTGATCCCAGATGCGGCAGCCGGGTGTGACGCGATGCCCGCTCGCGCGGACGAAGGCCTCGTACTCACCTCGTGTCACCTCGTAAATACCTACCGCAAGGGGCGACGGGATCGTCACTTTCGACGGGGGTCCCTCGTCCTGGAATCGTGCCGTCTCGTCCGGCGGCGAGCCCATTGTGTAGCTTCCCTTGGGGATCACAATCATGCGCGGACAGCGGGGGCACTCACTGAAGCTGTCGCCGGGCTTCAATGCGTGCTCCTCGAGCCGCGAGAGTGGTTTCGGCGGCCTGTCAGCCGACAGCGAGATAGTGGGCGTTGGCGGGCGGTCGACCTGCAGCGGCATTCCGGGCGGCCTCAGGTATACAGTCTCTCGAGAAAGCGAGCCGTAGGTGAACGGCTCTTGCTCGCGATTGGTCGCGACCTGTACATCGTCGCGGACATTGCGGAATAGCCGGCCAATTTCCAGGCCTGAAATCTCGATGTGGTCGAGCAATGCGGCGGTGAAAGGGCTGCTCCTGCCGTGCTCTTGCACTACGACGGCCCCTTCGCGGCAGGCATGGGCGACAAGGACAGCGGCACGGGTATTGGAGGGCGCTGGTCCCTCAGTCGTGCCCGGGGCCCGCCCTGAAGGGCGGCGCATGCGCTCAAGGAAGGAGTTGGCACGACAGGCATCAAGGATGACGAGTCCGAGCCTCCCCGCCCGCCCCGCCGATGTGATGATGCTTTGGAGCGATGCAGTCTCATGCCGGAGATCAGTCTCGAACCGCAGTTCGGCATCGACGGGAACGAGCCAAGTCTCGCCGGCAAGATGTACGCCATGGCCCGAGTAGAAGACGACAGCGAGGTCGGCAGCGCTGGCCTGCTCGCTGAAATCGAGAAGCGCCCGCCTCAGGACGTCGAAGCCAGCGTCAGCAACGTTCACCACTTTGAAGCCCAGCCGGCCCAGCGATCGGCCGATCAGTGCCGCGTCCTGTTTCGAGTTGGCGAGCACGGGGGCGTGCGCGTAGGCGGCATTGCCGACGACCAGCGCAACTCGGTCTTGCGCCATGACGCTCGATGGAAGCATGATCGTTGCGCCAATCAGTAACCTGATCAGCAGTCTAAGTCGGGCCCCCAGAGCACTCGCAATGGACTCCATCGAATTCCGTCGCAACTTAGCAAATTGATGCCAATCGCATGGTGGTCCCACTCAGCTGAGATTATCCCATGTGCACTCGAAATGTCAGCCAAAGTAGCAAGTACCGGACGAGCTGCAAAGATCTTCCGCTGCAACTTAGCTACGGTCGATATTGGCACAAAGCCGACGAACGATGCGAGTGGCGACAATGTCCGCTTTCGAGGGCAAATCGGACATCCTTCGAGCGCCGACGTCACGTCTGTTTCTGACCCAAACCAGTCATTTGGAGCGACGCTCTTTATCCGGGGATCGGCCATGACCCGGTGCGGTCGGGGCGATGCGTGCCCAGGCGCACTATGCTGCTGCAATGCAGGAGACTTCCACATCGAACGAGCCATGCCAGCCGGAAACGAAGATAAAATTGCGCGCCGGCGGTTCGGACGAAAAGAAGCGCCCATAGACTTCATTTATGGTTTGAAAATGAACTGGTTCATTACAGTAGACGGTGCATTGCACGACGTTGCCCAGCGATGATCCAGCCGCATCGAGGCACTGCTCCATTTGCTTGAGCACGATCTCCGTCTGCTCGGCCACCGAGAACCTCCTCACCTCTCCGGTCACCGGATCATAAGGGGGCATTTGCGACACGTAGACG
>Ga0075367_10000934_pt1 | contig 11849 bp, 8 predicted proteins | sample EndMethybrTD3032_FD_71399 | JGI IMG/M metagenome (GOLD analysis project Ga0075367, IMG submission 71399) | Populus endosphere microbial communities from Tennessee, USA - Endosphere MetaG P. TD hybrid TD303-2 | ecosystem: Host-associated > Plants > Roots > Endosphere | place: USA: Tennessee... | reverse complement strand
CGGCCACGTGATGCTCCTGCACGTGGGCGCGTTCCAGGTGGTCATGCTGCCGAAGCTCATGGAGCTGCTGCGCGACGGCGGGTTCGATCTGGTCACGCTGTCGGAAGCGCAGTCCGATCCGGCGTACACGGCGTCCGAGTCGGACGTGCCGACGAAGGGCGGCTCGACGCTCCTGGACCGGACGCGCGCCGCGCGCGGCCTGACTCCCGCGCCCGGCGACGACACGTTCGCAAAGCTGAGCGCACTCTGTAAATAGCCGATCTCGACAAGCGCTACGACAAACCCGCCACGAACCGCCGTAGCTCTCCGAGCACGTCGGCCTCTCTGGTGAGGAAGAGATAGTGACCTGCCCCGGGCAGGTCGACGCAACGGGCTCCCGGCACTCCGCTCTTGAGGTTCTTCACCCACCTATCGACATATGCGGCCGTCGCACGGCTGAACGCCTCGATGGCAGCCCGTTCCTCGTCGTTCTTGGGCTGGTATTCCGGACCGCTTGTGGGCCGAGGGTACTCGAACAAGGCCAGTACGGGCACTCGGATGTCCGAATAGTCTCGCCGTTTTCCCCCGGCGGCGATCGCGGCATAGACGCTTTCGGGAGCCTTCAACCTGCCCATTGTTCCGTCGCGATTGGTGACCCGCGTATTGCGCAACTCGGACTCGGGAAAGGCGAACCGCTCGTTGCGCACTTGCCAGGCTCGATACGCGCTGAACGAGCTCGCCTCCTGGTCTGAAGGAGGCGAGGAGGGGCTCCGCATCGAGACAGGTAACCGATTGAATAGCTCCATGTACGCGAGGTCACCGGAAGGGAAGTCCTTCGGATCGCCAAGCGCATCCAGATACACGAGACCCGCCAAGCGCTCGGAATGCTGCTTCGCCAGCGTCGTCAGCTCCCCGCCCGCCATGGAGTGGCCAGCCAGTACCGGCGCACGAATGTTCAGCGCGTCCAGGACATCAAGGATGTCATCCGCTCGCCGCTGCTCGTCATAGCCCGACGCCGGTTGACTGGAGGCGCCATAACCTCGTCGGGTGATGCCATAGACATGGCAGCAGTCGGTGAGTTTCGGTGCGAAGTCGTCGAAGACATGGGCGGTGTTGCCCGATCCGGCCAGGAGCACAACTGCCCGTCCGGATCCGCCCCAATCGAGCACCTCCAGCTCTACGCCCTTTTCGACGGCCACGAACCGCACCTGATGTTTCGAAGGATCCCTCCAGACGACCGGCTCCTTCGCGTCTGACGTTGCCACCAGTACAGTCGACAGCAGCGCCATCGCCAACCGCCGTGACTGACGCAGCATCAGAGCACCTGCGCGACACGCGGGGAAGCCCCCAGTGCTCGGCCACAGGGCGAGCACACGACGCCGAAGGCGGCGCGAATGGGTTTCGTCAGCTTCATCCGCTTGTCGGGTAGCGCAATCTCTCGCGCACGGTCACTCGAGCCGTGCCACCTGCGCGCGCGTCGCCGTCATGCGATAGGCGTTTCGAACCAGGTACGCAACCGCCGCCCAGTCCACGGAGCCAAGGTCCAGTCGCACGGCTATCCACCCTCGAGCGCCCAGATATGGAGGTATGAAGTAGCGACCTGGATCATCCTCCACGAGTCGACTCTGCTCACCAGGACCAGCCTTGCACCACAGGGCAATCCGTCCGTCTCCGTGATGGTCGAAGCAGTAATACCCGAAGATCTTCTTGCGGACCAGGAACGACCGGTGTTCGCTTCTACGCCCAAGTGGGGCCGCGGTGGCATCGGGAAGAGACTCGCACAGTCGCACGAGACGGTTCAGTCTTGCTGCGCTGTTTCGGGACCGCTTGAGGCCGCCGGCCTTCATGTCGCGAGTTCAGTCTAGCCGCGCAGGTGCCCCGCGTCGCCCAACACGGAGATCACGGCGAAGCTCCGTCGCTTACGCCGGCTTCGTCAGCGGCAACGCATCGTTGGGCGGCGCGATTCTCACTGCATCCTCATGGCCGACTCGACTGCCAGCTTTCGTGCTTCGATCCGCGCTGAGGGCGAAACCTTCAGGAACCCGATAAAGCCAGCCATGTTCCAGCGACGACCGTCGTAACGAAACCAAAGGCGCCTTCTGGCTGGATGCCATCTGGAGGAAGCGCCTCATCGGTTTCGATCATGATGACTTCCTGCTCCTCCTCCACCTCCGCCGGGAGGGTGTCGCAGAACAGGAGGTGAATTGTCCAGGGCAAGGAGCTATTTGACACTAGGCGGCCGTCGTTCCGCGAGAGCTACACGAGGTCACCACTGGCGATTCATTTCCGAAGATGACGAGGTGGCAGACTATAGGGTAGGTCCATCCCGTGGCCGGCAAGGACACGCTCGTACGTCAAGAGACATTCATCGAGAGAGGTGGCCAGGGCTGCAGCCTCCGCGTGCGCTTCCTCTAGGTTGCCACGGGAGAGTAGCGCAGCTATTCCGGACGCACGTTGCTGGAGTGTGGCCAGGGAATCGCCCTGGATGACCATGCCCGGAAATCGACGCCCTGGCATGCGGACTATTGCAGCGTTGGTTTCGGTCGAAAACACTTCCAACTCGACACAGTCCATACGCCCTCCCGGCGTTTCTCCCGTCCGCGTGAGGTCCGCAGAACACTGAGATCAGCGACGAGGCTCCATCCCTTGCGCCGGCCTCGTCCGCTGCAACTCAATGTCCGGCGGCGTACTGATCCTGACGGCGTAGTCCTGGTACTTCTTCACGAACGCACGCGCCTGACGCAGCGTCTTTGGGTAGGGGACGAGGCGTCCCCCCCGAGCGTGATCGTAAACGTGCTGGAAGGCGAACCCCTGCTCAACGAGGAAGCGTACCTTGCGCCACTGCTCGAGATCGTCATGTGCCGGAGGCTTGAAATGGCGACCCAGGTTGACCGCGTACTGGCCACATCGTGGGCATACACGCCACGCCGGTCCTGCCGGCCTCTTGAACGACCGGCGACAATGAAGACAGGCAAAGGCTGCGTAATAGCGAGTGCGTGTCGGTGCGCGTCGTGAGTGGCGCCGAGTAGACACGTGATCACCCCTCGGGTTCGCCCATCGTATGTTCGCGGAACACTGAGATCAGCAGCGATCCTCCATTCGAGCTGTGGCTCGTCTGCTGCATGTCATTGTTCGGCAGCTCCGTGATGCGGCCTCGGCTTCACAAGCGTCACGAACGTCAGGGTACTTGATCCAGCCTTTGCCTTGACCTCCCAACAGCCCGCAGTCGGAAACGTAAGGCCGGTCGCCTGAAAGCGCGTCGGGTAGCAGCATGGGATGCTGGCGACAAGGGGAGACGACTCCGAATCCAGGCGGCGTCCTGAGATCTCGAGGTCCGTACCTTGTGGTCGGATCCACAGGACCTTGTTTCGGCCCTGGTTGGGATTCGCCGCATCCCAGCCAGCCCAGATGGTCCGATCCGCGTTGATGTACCAAGGACCATGGGGAAAGGGATCGGCGTTAGGGTCTTTGGCCGGGTGTGCAATCTCTGGACGAGTGGCCTTACAGGCCAATTCTGAGGGCTCGCCCGCCAAGATCGGGTCGCTGATCACAAGCCCGAGGACCGCCAGGCCAACGGCTCGCATCGCGACCTCCTTCCCGAGTCTGCCGAACACCGCACTAAGCTGCGAGGCACGACTTAGTGAAAGATGCCATTCGCGGAACCTCCTCCAAGTGTCGCTCGCGCTTCGTCAGCTTCAGCGCATTGTTGGACGGCCAGGTGATCGTGATCCTACGAGCCGCTCGATCTCGATAATGAGCTCTTCGAGGTCTACCACAGAAGGACCGCTGACGTGCCCCGGCGTCCACGGCTTCGCTCGCATCCCTAAGATGATCCCGCCGGAAGCAACGGCAGTCTCATTGATGATCGGAAAGTAACCCCAATGACTCCGAGCGCCTCCGATGGCAGGCGAGGCACCCTTAAGCTGCCGGAGCTCGCGCATGGCGTAAGGACTCAACGGAAACTTGACGGAAGCCTTAAGGAAGACGATGGCCTCGTCGCGGATGCGGATACTAGTGATGTCCGGACGCCACCATAGGTCGAAAGGAACGAAGACTGTCGGGCCAATGGACGGTCCCTTGAGGACGCGAGAGATATTGGCCTCGATGACCTCACGCACCGCGAGGCTCGCTGCGTCGTCGTGGACGTCGTGAAGCGCTGTGACCCTGAGAAGGACGACGTGGCTAGCCGACCGAACGAGTTCGTCGAGACCAATCGGCGGCGGTGGAGATACCTGAAGGATGGTCGCGACCGTCAACGCATCAAGCATTCTCGAGTCTCAAGCGAAGGATCCGCGTCCAGATAACACCCTGCGTTAGGCTGCAAGCCGAACCCATCCTGCCACGTGAGGCTTGTCAGCTTCAACGCATCGTTGGCCGGCGACCGCTTCGAACAAAGACCGGCTGATAACTTCCTCTCACAAGGGCAAACCCCTCTTTGCGTACGAGCTCTTCGAGCGCCACCTGTTCAGCCTTGGACTCGGGCGTGGTAGGTGAGAGTAAACTCTTGGCCTCCAAGACTGTTACGAAGGCCGCCCCCCGACGTGGGAGAGCCCGGAGAGCCGCCTTGACCTCTGCAGCAGACGCGGCGCGGCGCCCGTCTGGCAAGAGCTTCCCGGAAAGAAGGTAGCCGCCCTGGGGATCGCGCTCGATGACCAAGTCCGCCGCTTCTCTGAGCTGCGCCGAAGCCTTGAAGCCGGCCTCGGCAGTGGTGACAGCATCTGAGAGTATCTGCGCGAATCCCTGACCAGCCGCCCGTGCCCCAAGTATCGCGACGCAAAGACAAATGCCGGTTATGAGGACCGGTATGCCGACGACGAAGGCAATTACGGAGAACAGTTGCCGTCGGGCTGAATCAGTCATCGTCCGGCCAACACCGCGCATAAGCTGCAAGCGGGCGGCCTCGAGACACGCGCGCGCTTGTCAGCTTCATGCCCTTGTTGGGCCGCTACCACGCATCCACCAGACGCCATCCCCGCCAGCGAGGCAGTCATCCAGCCACCGCTCGTACCAGTCAAAGAATCCCACACCCAGCGACGCGAACCCCCCATCACTCACCGTGCCGTCGCACCACATCTGTCCGTAGGCCGGGCCGCACACGACCAAGAGATGCAAGTGACCGCAGCCCTCGTGACAGATAGCGAGTGCACCGTCCAGCGGCCCAGCGGAGCTGAGCAGTTGCAGGCCGAGCGGGTCGTCGTCGGGGTTGTAGGCACTCGTGAGCGGGAACGGCTTCGCGAGCGTCCCTTGGCGCATGCCCGCCCGTTCGTATGCTGGCGCATCCTCGAACGGAATAAGCCCGTAAGCGGGCCCGGCTCCACCACCGGCAACACGCGTAATGAACGCACGGTAGTCGGGCGGGATCTTGATGTCGTGCGTCGCTTCAATCATCTGGACACGCGATTCCGACGCCGGGGGCATCAGTCGAAACCGGTGACCATCCACACCAAACGGTCGCAGCTCTCGTCTGATCGCTGCCTGGAGCTTCTGCCCGATCGCGTCGGCTCGCTCGTTCGACTCCATTCTCGCTCCCGCCACTGTCGGCCCAACACTGAGATCAGCTGCGAGCCTCCATTCTAGGTGTGGCTCGTCAGCTGCCTCTCATTGTTCTGCGGCATGCTATTCCTCATGATCGAGGACTGGGTCCAGGCCGTGGGCGATTGCTGTGAGCGCGAGTTCGCGGCCATCATCGAACCGGACCTCTACCCGGCCCATGCCGTGGTTCGCGCGCAAATCGATCGCGACAACGGTGCCCATCTGCCCTCGGAAGTCACGGACGCGGTCCCCCGCGGCGAACGGCACTGAGGCTAGTTCGATCTTGGGTGTTGGACGAAGCTGACTGAGCCACGCACGCACGCGACCACCCAGCGAGACTCCGGGTGACTTAGGCCTTCCGTCAGACGATTCATAGATCTCGCCATCATCTCCCTGCACACGAGCACGCAAGGCATGCGCCACAGCGAGCATCTTGGCGATCGTCGGCTCGTCGGGGTTCTTCACCACGACCTGGCCGCGACGAAAGTCGAACCAGACCACCTCGCCGCTCGGATGACGGCGCCAGCAAGCCAAGCCCGGATTCTCGTACTTCAGGGTCCCCTCAGGGGTCGGGGCTTCGGCGACGCCTGTTAGATCTAGCTCCGGATCTCCCGCCACATAGGCGCGCCACTCCCCCTCAGCAATCGGCCTGCCGTCGCCTCGCGTCACGTGAAGGTCGTATCCCATCTACGCACTCACGTATGCCCGCAGAACGCCAAGATCAGCTGCGAGGGCCGCCATCGTGAATGCCCGGACCTCGTCAGCTGCATTGATGTTGGCCAGCATGCCACACCTTGGGCGCGAGACCATTCGGGGTGAGGTCACACCTTCGCCCAGCGAGAGGCGTCCGTGGTCCAGTCCTGGTGTGCCGCTCTTCTTCCCGACTGAGCGAGCAAAGACCGGCCCGCCGGAGCACGCAGCGCTTCTTGGCTACGATGCATCCGCGAGCAAGGGCCAGCGAGATCTAGCATCGATGATCCTGTCTCTCGCCAGCGAGTCGCAACGAGTCGAGTCGTCGGCGCATCCAGACCTGTCAATCCGCCTGGTGTCTGGCCAACACTCAGTCTCCCGCGAGAATATCCGAAACATTCAGAACCAGATAGTCGGCCAAGGGACGCAACCACCCGAGGTGTGGACAAGCTTTCGCGTCAATCTGTTGATGTGAAAGACCGTAGGACGCGGGGCTGGGATGACGACAGGCGGCCGTCTGACTCGATCCCGCCTACTCGTACGCCTCGACCGCCGGACACGCGCAGATCAGGTTCCGATCGCCGTAGGTGTTGTCGATGCGTCCCACGAACGGCCAGAACTTGTGTGCGCGTACCCAGGGCGCGGGGAACACCGCCTCTTCGCGCCTGTAGGGATGCGTCCACTCGTGCGCCGTGACTTCGCGCGCGGTGTGGGGCGCGTTCTTGAGGGCGTTGTCGCGCCGGTCGGCCCGGCCTTCCTCGATCGCGCGGATCTCCTCGCGGATCGCGATCATCGCATCGCAGAAGCGGTCCAGCTCCGCCTTGGGCTCGCTCTCCGTGGGCTCGATCATGAGCGTGCCCGCCACCGGGAACGACATCGTGGGCGCGTGGAATCCGTAGTCGATCAGGCGCTTCGCGATGTCGTCCACCTCGACGTCCGCCGTCTTCTTGAACGGCCGCACGTCCACGATGAACTCGTGGGCGACGCGGCCATTGCGCCCCGTGAACACGACCGGGTAGTGCCCTTCCAGGCGGCGCATCATGTAGTTCGCGTTCAGGATCGCGACCTCGCTGGCGCGCCGCAGGCCTTCCGCTCCCATGAGCGCGATGTAGACCCACGGGATCACGAGGATGGCGGGGCTGCCGTACGGCGCCGCCGACACGGCGCCCACCGACTGTGCCCCGCCCATGCGAGTGACCGGATGGCCGGGCAGGAAGGGAACCAGGTGGGACGCCACGCCGATGGGCCCCATCCCCGGTCCCCCGCCGCCATGCGGGATGCAGAAGGTCTTGTGCAGGTTCAGGTGGCACACGTCGGCCCCGATGTCCCGGGGGCGCGTGAGCCCGACCTGCGCGTTCATGTTCGCCCCGTCCATGTAGACCTGCCCGCCGTGCTCGTGCACGACCTCGCAGACCTCGCGGATCGTCTCCTCGAACACGCCGTACGTGGACGGATACGTCACCATCAGCGCGCCCAGGCGCTCGCGATGCTCCTCCGCCTTCCGGCGCAGGTCGGCCACGTCGATGTTGCCCTTCTCGTCGCAGGCGACCACGACCACCTTGAACCCGGCGGTGACGGCGGAGGCGGGATTGGTGCCGTGCGCGCTCACCGGGATGAGGCACACGTCGCGTCCCGTGTCCCCGCGCGAGTGGTGATACGCGCGGATGACGAGGAGGCCCGCGTATTCGCCTTGCGAGCCCGCGTTGGGCTGGAGGGACATGGCGGCGAAGCCCGTGATCTCGGCCAGCCAGGCGCCCAGCTGCGTGAACAGCTCCGAGTAGCCCTTGGCCTGGTCCGGGGGCGCGAAAGGATGGAGCTCCGCGAACTCGCCCCAGGTGACGGGCAGCATCTCCGAGGTCGCGTTGAGCTTCATCGTGCACGAGCCGAGCGGGATCATCGACGTCGTGAGCGAGAGGTCGCGTGCCTGCAGGCGATGGATGTAGCGGAGCATCTCGTGCTCGGAGTGGTGCCGGTTGAAGACCTCGTGCCGGAGGTAGGGACTCGTGCGCGCGAGGGGCGCCGGATAGGCCGCGTCCACGCCCTCGCCGAGGTCCTCGACCGTGAAGTCGACGGCGCGGCCGAGGGCAAAGGCGTCCCACAGACCCCACAGGTCCTTCTCCAGCGTGGTCTCGTCGAGGCTGACTCCCACCGACCCGTCGCCGTAGTCGCGAAGGTTGATCCGCCGTACGCGCGCCTCCCGGAGGATGTCGGCCGCGCGCGCGCCGGCGCGGACGCGCAGGGTGTCGAAGAACGGAGCAGACCCGGGATCGAGGCCGAGACGTCGCAGCCCCGCGGCCAGGAGCGCGGTCAGCCGATGGACGCGCCGCGCGATCGCGTGCAGGCCCTCGGGTCCGTGATAGACCGCGTACATGCTCGCCATCACCGCGAGCAGGACCTGGGCCGTGCAGATGTTGCTGGTGGCCTTGTCGCGGCGGATGTGCTGCTCGCGCGTCTGCAGGGCCAGGCGCAGCGCGGGATGGCCGTGGCGGTCCTTGGACACCCCCACCAGCCGCCCCGGGATCTGGCGCTTGTGCTCGTCGCGCGTGGAGAGGAACGCGGCGTGCGGCCCGCCGAAGCCGAGGGGCACGCCGAAGCGCTGGCTGGAGCCCACGCAGATGTCCGCTCCGAACTCGCCGGGCGGCCTCAGCAGCGTAAGGGCCAGCAGGTCGGCCGCGACCACGAAGAGCGCGCCGCCATCGTGGGCGCGCTGGGCCAGACCCGCGTAGTCCTCGATGCGCCCGTCCGTCGTCGGGTACTGGACGAGCACGCCGAAGAGGTCCTGCGCCTGGACGTCGACGGAGTCGGCCGGGCCGACGTGCACCTCGATGCCGAGCGGCTGCGCGCGCGTCTTCACGACCGCGATCGTCTGGGGATGGCAGTCCTCGGCCACGAAGAACCCGCGCCGGGCGTGGTCCTTGGCCAGGTTGTGGCACATGCCCATGGCTTCCGCGGCCGCGGTGGCCTCGTCGAGCAGGGACGCGTTCGCGAGGGGCAGCCCGGTGAGGTCCGCCACCATGGTCTGGAAGTTCAGCAGCGCTTCCAGCCGGCCCTGCGCGATCTCCGCCTGGTAGGGCGTGTATTGCGTGTACCAGCCCGGGTTCTCGAGGACGTTCCTCAGGATGACGGGCGGGGTGATGCAGTCGTGGTAGCCCATGCCGATGAACGAGCGGAAGACCTCGTTGCGGGCGGCGATCTCGTGCAGGTCGTCGATGAGCTCGTGCTCGCCGCGCGGCTCGGGCAGGCGCAGGTCGCGCCGGAGGCGGATCCCGTCGGGCACGGTGGCGGCGATGAGGTCCTCTAGCGAGGAATAGCCGAGGACACGCAGCATCTCCTTCACCTCGGCCTCGTCGGGGCCGATGTGGCGGCGCGGGAACGTGTCGGTAGGGCTGAGCGCTTCGCGGGCGGGGACGGGCACGGACCTTGTGGTCATCGGCGGACTATTTGGCCTCGCTCTCCACGTATTTCTGGTAGGCGGCGGCGTCCATGAGGGCGTCGACGGCCTTGGCATCGGCCAGGCGCACCTTGATCATCCAGGCCTTGCCGTAGGGATCGGCGTTGAGCGCTTCCGGCGACTGCACGAGCGCGGTGTTGGCCTCCGTGACCTCCCCCGCGACGGGCGAGAACAGCTCGGAGACGGCCTTGACCGACTCCACCGTCCCGAACGTCTCGTGCTCCTTCAGCTTCCGGCCCGCTTCCGGCAGCTCGACGTAGACGACGTCGCCGAGCTGCTTCTGCGCGTAGTCGGTGATGCCGACGGTCCCGTGATCGCCTTCCACGCGGACCCACTCGTGGTCCTTCGTGTATCTCCGGTCCGCTGGATCCATGGTGCTCCTAGCTGGTAGTGACGGTTGTGGCGGGGGTGGGCGCCGCCTTGTCCGGACGCTTGTAGAACGGCGTCGGCACCACGCGGGCCGGGACCTTGCGCTCGCGGATGTCGACGGCCAGCTCGGTGCCGACGGCGGCGCGCGCGGCCGGCACGTAGCAGAGGCCGATGTTCTTCTGCAGGAACGGCGCGTAGGTGCCCGAGGTGACCTCGCCCACGCGCTCGTCGTGGACGAGCACGGGATAGCCGTGGCGGGCGATGCCGCGGCCGGTCACCTCGAACCCGACGAGCTTGCGGGGGGGACCGTTCTTCTTCTGCTCAGCGAGGACGGCGCGGCCCGGAAAGTCGCCCTTGGCCTCGTCGAGGGAGACGATCCATCCGAGGCCCGCCTCGACGAGCGAAGTCGTCTCGTCCATGTCCTGGCCGTGAAGGCACATCCTCGCCTCCAGGCGCAGGGTGTCGCGGGCCCCGAGCCCGGCCGGCACGAGGCCCTTCTCCTTCCCGGCGTCGAGGAGCCGCTTCCAGAAGGCCTCGACGAGCTGGGGCGAGACGAAGATCTCGAACCCGTCTTCGCCCGTGTAGCCCGTACGCGAGACCGTCACCGAGTAGCTGTCCACCTCCGTCTCCGCGAAGTGGTAGTACTTCAGGCCCGAGAGGTCAAAGGCGGTGAGCGCCTGCAGGATCTCGGCCGCGCGCGGTCCCTGCAGCGCGAGGAGCGCGTAGGCGTCGCTCTTGTTCTCGAGCCGGACGTCCTGCGGGCCCTGCTCCTGCAGCCAGCGGAAGTCCTTCTCGATGTTGCCGGCGTTGACGACGAGCAGGTACCGGTCCGCCGCCCGCCGGTAGACGATCACGTCGTCCAGGGGCGCACCGTTCGCCAGCGGGAACGCGGAGTACTGCGCCTGACCGTCCACCAGCTTGGCCACGTTGTTCGCCGTCGTGCGCTGGAGGAAGGCGAGGGCGCCCGGGCCCTCGACCTCGAACTCCCCCATGTGGGAGACGTCGAACAGCCCGGCCGCCTTGCGCACGGCCATGTGCTCGCTGATGAGGCCCGAGTACTCGACCGGCATGTCCCATCCACCGAACGGAACCATCTTGGCCCCGCTCGCCCGGTGGGCGGCGTTGAGGGGCGTCTTGCGCATGCCGGTGGCGCTCTCCAAGTGCTGTCTTTCCTCCGCAGGGAACGGATGTCCAAGCTACCACACGGCAGCGGGGCCGGGCAATGATACGGTTGAACCCAAAGGATTTATGGCATAGGAATGAGCCCGTGAACCCCCGCCGGGGCGGCCACGTCGAACCCTACGACGTCATGTGCTGGAACTGTCTGGGGGAATTCGACGCCATGGCCGCCGTCTGGTGCTCGGACGACCCCAAGAACCCCACCAAGCTCTGCCCTTTCTGCTTCCGCTGCTTCTGCGCGGCCAGCGACACCTACAAGCAGGAGTTCTGGGGACGCGCTCCCGATCGACTCAAGGAGGAGCTCGACACCCTCGCCCGCAGCCGCGACCGCCTGGGCGACATCCTCATCCGGATGAAAAAGATCACGACCTCGCAGCTGCTCGACGCCCTGGAGGAGCAGAAGGCCACGGGCCGCCGCCTGGGCGAGGTGCTGGTGGAGAGCGGGATGGTCACGAGCGACGACGTGGCCGCCGCTCTCAAGACCCAGGGCACGAACCCCCTCATGGACACGATGGGCATCGCCTACGCGGCGACGCCCGTGTGGGAGCAGGGCGAGCCCGACACCATCCTTCAGTACGTGCTCGCCCTGGCCGCGCGCAAGGGCGCCTCCGACGTCCGCATCGAGCCGAAGGAGGACGCGGTCCACGTC